>Ga0209198_1000055_pt1 | contig 104890 bp, 90 predicted proteins | sample COGITO_mtgs_1105_2_FD_184804 | JGI IMG/M metagenome (GOLD analysis project Ga0209198, IMG submission 184804) | Pelagic marine microbial communities from North Sea - COGITO_mtgs_110519 (SPAdes) (version 2) | ecosystem: Environmental > Aquatic > Marine > Epipelagic ...
TCCATATCTTTAATATGCCACAATGGAAACCTTCCTGGAGCTTTTTCTATAAGTGCTTTAGGGGAAATGACGCCTGCATGCATGACCCAATAAAAATCTACTTCTATTTTAACCAAATCTGGATCAGTTTCTTCTAGTACCCAATCCATACCTGTTTTGTCACCATAGGTATTAAAGTCATAACCAAAATTGTGGTAGGCCAATTTTAGGCCTGCGGCCGACACCTGAGCGCCAATTGCATTTAATTTTTGCACCAACAGGGTGTAGCCTTCTAAAGTGTGGTATGCGTCTCCTAGCTTTGGCCAAGTAATATAGTGATCTCCCAGTGCTTTAGCCCCTTCAATACAAGCGTCTACATAGTTTTTTAAGTCTGTTTCTGAAGCCTCCATAAGTCCAGGAAGTCCATAATGACCTGTATAAGTACTCAATTCAAGGTCTTCTAAAATAGTCTTGAATTCGTTGGCACTATACCCATAGTAGGTTTTGTTCACCGTGTCAAAGCCATAACTCTCAAAATCCGAATATCCCATGGCTTTTAATTTTTTAAGGGTGCCTACGGGATCTTTGGCCATAAAATCTCTTACCGTGTATAGTTGGAGTCCTAAAGGAAAAGAAGTATTAGAAAATGACACCACACAACTGCTCGGCATTAAAGCGAGTGCCGCTAATGCACTGCTTTGCTTTAAAAATGTATTTCTGTTCATTTAAAAGGTATTGGTCCATTAAATGTAATAAATTAATAATAAGCTAAGGTGAAGCCTCTTGTGTTTTAATCTTTTATCGTAATATTGCAATATATTAATATATAAAAATGGGAATCACTAAAACAGCTATTTTTACGGATCAAGACAATACCCTTGCCGCAATAGCAAAAGCCTTAGCACATCCTGCTAGAATTGCTATTTTAAAGCATTTAATTAAACAGGACAGCTGTATTTGTGGGGACTTGGTGTTGGAGATTGGTTTGGCCCAACCCACTATTTCTCAACACTTAAGCGTCTTAAAGCAAACCGGTCTTATCAAGGGAAATATTTCAGGCACCAGTGTTTGTTACTGTATAGACACAGAGGCTTGGCAGCAGGCAAACCAGACTTTTGCCGGTCTATTTGCTGCAGGAATGCCTACCTCCAATGATTGTTGTTAATTTAATACATATACCATGACACTATTAGCATTTATAAACGAATTAAAAAAAATGGAAACAATTGGGTTTCAATTGCCCAATGGCACCTTTGTGCCTCCTTATTTTCATGTCACTGAAGTAGGGAAAGTGACTAGAGACTTTGTAGACTGTGGTGGAACCATGCGTTCTAATTCAGTGGTTAATTTTCAACTTTGGTCTGCCGAAGATTACGACCACAGACTTCATCCTGAAAAACTAATTTCCATTATAGAGATGGCGCAAAAAGCCTTGGCTATTGGAGACCTTCCTATTGAAGTTGAATTTCAGGGACAAACCATAGAAACCTATGGGATAGCCACTCATGGAAGTCATTTTTTGCTCACCGCTAAGGCCACCGATTGTTTGGCTAAAGACAACTGTGGCATTCCTACAGACAAACCAAAACTAAGCCTTTCAGAGATGAACAAGAACGCATGTACACCAGGGAGTGGATGTTGTTAATTATAAATAGCATGAACACCCTATTATACAAAACTATTGAGGCCTTAGACTTGAATACGCTCTCTGAAGAGCGAAAAAACATCTTAGACCTATTGGTCGTTTTTATTCAAGAAAAGAAAACGGCACAAGCACTAGTAAAACTTCATTTTATTTGCACCCACAACTCTAGGCGAAGTCATTTTTCGCAAATTTGGGCCCAGGCTATGGCGGCCTATCATAAAGTGCCTCATGTGTTGTGTTATTCTGGGGGTACTGAAGCAACCGCTTTATATCCTATGGTAATTAAAACCTTAGCAGCACAAGGTTTTGACATTTACCCTATCGCTGAGGGCGAAAACCCCATCTATGCTATTCACTATTCGGAAAGGTCCCTACCGCTCATAGGTTTTTCAAAAAAAATAGATCATCCTTTAAACCCTTCCAAAGACTTTGCGGCCATTATGACTTGCGACGCAGCAGACCAAGGCTGTCCTTTTATTGCTGGGGCAGAAAAGCGAATTGGACTGACCTTTAAAGACCCAAAAATCTCCGATGGCAGTCCACAGCAAGAAAGGGTTTACAGGGAGCGCAGTATTCAGATAGCCACAGAACTTAAATATGTATTTTCTCGAATTTCCTAAGCCATGAAAAAGCAATTATCCTTTTTAGACCAATACCTAAGTTTTTGGATTTTTTTAGCCATGGGTATGGGTGTGGGGATTGGGTATTTATTTCCCTATTTCCCTATTTTTATTAATGATTTAAGTGTAGGAACAACTAATATTCCCATAGCGATTGGACTCATTGTAATGATGTACCCGCCACTCGCCAAAGTCAATTATGCCCTCTTGCCTAAAGTATTTCAAAACGTAAAAATCTTAGGGGTATCCCTTTTATTAAATTGGGTGGTAGGTCCTATTTTGATGTTTGTATTGGCATTAACATTCCTCCAAGAGTATCCAGAATATATGGTGGGACTCATCTTAATTGGCTTGGCCAGGTGTATTGCAATGGTACTCGTTTGGAATGACTTGGCAGAAGGAAGTGCTGAATACGGTGCAGGACTGGTGGCTTTGAACAGTGTTTTTCAGGTATTTGCCTATTCTTTTTATGCTTGGTTGTTTATTACCGTTTTGCCGCCATACTTTGGATTTGAAGGGGCTATAGTAGACATATCCATAGGTGTTATTGCAGAATCTGTACTGATTTATTTAGGGTTTCCTTTTTTGATGGGCTTTTTGAGTAGAAAAATTTTTGTACCGCTAAAGGGTCTGGACTGGTATGAGAAAAAATTCATTCCTAGCATCTCTCCAGGGACACTTATTGCGCTATTGTTCACCATTGTGGTCATGTTTTCATTAAAAGGGGCGCTCATTGTGACTATTCCTTTAGATGTTCTAGTAATAGCATTTCCGTTACTCATTTATTTTAGCCTCATGTTTGTGATTGGCTTTTTTGTGACCAAAGCAGCAGGAGGAACCTATGACAAAACTGCAGCGGTGGCCTTCACCGCAGCCGGGAACAATTTTGAGTTGGCTATAGCCGTTGCTATAGGGGTTTTTGGATTAAATTCAGGCCAAGCATTTGCGGGTGTTATTGGCCCTTTGGTAGAAGTGCCTGCACTCATACTTCTGGTCAGGGTTTCTTTTTGGCTTAAGGCCAGATTCTTTAAATAGAACCATTCTACGTTTCTTTTCACCCTTAAAAGGCTTAGATATATGTATTTTAGCTCTTTAAACTTACCTGATGAGCATAGATAAATCTCTTTTGAAAAGAGCCAATGAGCAGTGCGAATGTTGTAATGCTACAGAAAAATTAGTGGTGTATGAACTGCCAGCATCTGCCACGAGCGGCCTAGAGGCCCAACTACTACTTTGTGAAAAATGTATTTCAGAAGCAGACGCAGAAGAGAGAGATCAAAACCATTGGCGCTGTTTAAATGACAATATGTGGAGTGAAGTGCCTGCCATGCAAGTATTTGCTTGGCGCATGTTACACCGCTTAAAGTCTTTTGGATGGTCTGCAAGTTTATTGGAGCAAATGTACCTAGATGAAGCGCTTTTAAGCTGGGCAGCCGCTGCTGGAGATGGGGAAGAAAAACCAGATGCGGTCATTCACAGAGATGTAAATGGTGTTGTTTTAGAAGCTGGAGATTCAGTGGTGCTTATTAAGGACTTAAAAGTAAAAGGCAGCAGTATGGTTGCCAAACAAGGGACTGCGGTAAGGCGCATCTCTTTGGATAGAGAAAATGCCCAATATATTGAAGGCAAAGTGGGCGGACAAACCATTGTACTTATTACAGAATACGTCAAGAAACTCTAACGTACCTTGGCCCTTTTAATGAGCTTGGCAAACAAGCCTGGGAAGTACCTTTTCACATAAGCCGCATAACTTTCACGGCCTATATAGACTTCTCTTTTGCCATGCTTTAATGCGTTGATTATTTTTTTGGCGCATTGTTCCGCGCTAATCCCATTGGCTTGTGCCTGATCCATAATACCTATAGCCTCTCCGTTGGGACCCAAGGCATTTACGGAGACCTGTGTTTTAACAAAACCTGGCGCTAACAAGCTAACAGAAATACCACTGTCTTCTAATTCAGCCCTTAGGGAATCAAAAAAACCGTGCAATGCGTGTTTAGAGGCAGCATAGCCAGACCTATATGGCGAGGGAATTATACCGGTAAGACTGGTGACTACCCCAAAGTGTCCGCGTCCATTTTTCAGCATGGAGGGTAAGATTGCTTTAGTGAGACTGACCGTGCCCAAGTAGTTTGTGTCTATGAGTTTTTTGTCTACTGAGAAGTCAGTGTCTTTGACAAGTGAACGCTGGCTAATTCCTCCATTGTGAATGAGAAGGTCAACAGCCCCCACTTTTTCAAGCACCTCTGCCACCTTTTTTTTATGGCTTTCCGTGTCTTCAAGATCCAGTATTTGCAGGTGAATACGGGCGTTTTTATGGCACAGTTCCTCAGCTTCTTCCAAGGTTTTTTCTCTTCTTGCAGAAAGAATTAAGGTACAGTCTTGAGAAGAGATTTCTTTGGCCAATGCCAAGCCTATTCCAGAAGAGGCTCCAGTGATCCAAATGGTTTTGTTTTTGAAAAATGCGCTCATGATAAATTTATGGACAAGATACACAAATCATCCTTTCCACAAAGATTCTATACCGCTTAGAGACACCCTATTTCTAAGGAGTTTAAGGCGTTGTTTGAAGTATTTTTTTTGGGAAGCACTGCCTTGTTTGGAGACGGTTTTTTGTATTCTTTGAAATACTTTAATGCCAGCGGATCCTTTGAATTGATATGGATTTACTTGAAAGATAAAACTGTTGAGGTGTCTTTTCCAGGCCAAGGCCGATGCCTTTTCGTTTCCCAATACACCCATTGTGACCCTTTTGAAAAACCGAGGGTCATTTGAGGTGTCTATGAGTCGCTCTGGGTGGAGTTTTTCCATCTCTAAAAAATGGTTCACCCAAAGGGATAAGGTTTCTGTGGTTTGGGTTTTTTTAGTAAAAATAAAAACCCCAAGGACACTGTTAAAAACAAAAGGGGTATAGGAGAGTTGTTGGGCCAAATAGGCTTGTAATTGGCCTTGTTTTGGTCTGTCCAAAAACAAGGCCTTACAATCTTTGGGCGGTTTAATAACCAGTTTGCAAACCACCTGATTACTTATTTAAGATCAAAACGATCCAACTCCATTACTTTAGTCCAAGCTGCGACAAAGTCACATAAGAACTTGTCTTGGCTGTCATCACAAGCATACACCTCAGCTAATGCGCGCAATTCAGAATTAGAACCAAAGATAAGGTCTACCCTAGAAGCACTCCATTTAAGGGCGCCCGTTTTTCTATCCCTTCCCATAAAGAGGTCTTCTTCTTCATTTGCGGCTTCCCATTTGGTGCTTAGGTCTAAAAGCTGTACAAAAAAATCATTGCTTAAAGCCCCTTTGTTTTTAGTAAAAACTCCGTGGGTACTTCCATCATAATTTGTGTCTAGCATGCGCATTCCCCCAACTAAAACGGTCATTTCAACAGGGCTAAGGGTCAATAATTGTGCTTTGTCTAATAGTAACTCTTCATCTGAAACAGAGAACCTGGTTTTTACATAATTTCTAAACCCGTCTGCCTGTGGCTCAAGTACTGCAAAAGAAAGCACATCTGTTTCTTCTTGACTGGCGTCTGTTCTTCCCGGAGTAAAAGGCACGACTATTTTGTGCCCTGCTGCAGCTGCCGCTTGTTCTATTCCTACACTTCCCCCAAGCACAATTAGGTCTGCTAAAGATACTTGAGTAGCATGTGCTGCGTTAAAAGCGTTTTTGATTTCACGGTATTTGTCTAGTACCTTTGCTAGGGTCTCCGGCTGGTTTACGGCCCAATCTTTCTGTGGTGCCAAGGCTATCCTTGCACCATTGGCACCACCTCTTTTATCCGAGCCTCTAAAAGTACTGGCAGACGCCCATGCAGTTTGCACCATTTCTACATTGGTTATGCCACTATTGGACAATTGTTGTTTTAACGCTTTAATGTCAGTTTCGTTGATTATTGGGCCAGAAGTTGCTGGGATAGGGTCTTGCCAAATCAAGGTCTCTTGTGGCACTTCTTCTCCCAAATAAAGCGATTTAGGCCCCATATCTCTGTGGGTTAATTTAAACCAAGCCCTAGCAAAAGCGTCTGCGAATTCGTCGGGATTCTCATAGAAGCGTTTCGAAATTTTTTCATAGATAGGGTCTTCTCTCAGGGCAATGTCAGAGGTAAGCATCATGGGAGCATGACTTTTATTTGGGTCATGTGCGTCTGGAACCGTTCCTACACCACCATTATTTTTTGGTTTCCATTGGTGCGCTCCTGCAGGACTCTTAGTGAGTTCCCACTCATATCCAAATAAATTTTCAAAGTAATTGTTGCTCCATTTGGTTGGGGTAGTGGTCCAGGTAACTTCTAAACCAGAGGTAATGGTGTCTCCTGCATTTCCAGTGCCAAAACTATTTTCCCATCCCATGCTCTGCGCCTCAATAGGTGCTCCAGCAGGTTCTGGGCCTACATATTCGTCTGGATTAGCCGCTCCATGTGTTTTACCAAAGGTATGACCTCCAGCGATTAAGGCTACTGTTTCTTCGTCATTCATGGCCATTCTTCCAAAAGTTTCCCTAATGTCTCTGGCAGAAGCCAAAGGATCAGGGTGTCCGTCTGGTCCCTCTGGGTTCACATAGATAAGACCCATTTGCACTGCAGCGAGTGGGTTTTCTAGATCCCTGTCCCCAGAATACCTTTGGTTTTCCAGCCATTTTCCTTCAGAGCCCCAATAGATATCTTGCTCAGGTTCCCAAATATCTTCTCTTCCACCCCCAAAACCAAAGGTTTTAAAGTCCATAGATTCTAAGGCACAGTTTCCTGCGAGAATCATTAGATCTCCCCAAGATATTTTGTTGCCGTATTTTCTTTTAATGGGCCAAAGCAAGAGCCTTGCCTTGTCTAAGTTTCCGTTGTCTGGCCAGCTATTTAGAGGGGCAAAACGCTGTGCGCCGGTTCCTCCGCCACCACGTCCGTCTGCTATTCTATAGGTTCCTGCACTGTGCCAAGCCATGCGAATAAAGAAAGGACCGTAGTGTCCAAAGTCTGCCGGCCACCAATCCTGAGAATCGGTCATGAGGTTGTATAAATCTTGCTTGAGCGCTTTTAGGTCTAAGCCTTGGAATGCTTTTTTATAGTCAAAGCCTTCATCCATAGGATTAGATGCTTTGCCGTGTTGTCTGAGTATATTAATATTGAGTTGGTTGGGCCACCAATCTTTGTTTGAGGTACCTTTTCCTGCGGCACTTTTAATGGCTCCTTGTGAGAAAGGACACTTCGCGCCCTCATTTCCTGAATAATGTTCCATAATTGCTGTGACTTTTTATTAGACCACAACAAGTTATATTAGATTTAGGTATGAAAAGAATAAAACCTATTGTTTTTTCTTATAATGAAATTGAACGGCTTTATAAACTACAACCTGTTGTAATCTGGTTTCCAGTTTTTAATAGCCATTTTAATCTCTTTTTGGGTCAATTGTTCTTTAATTGCTCGGTCTATTAATGGCAAAAATTCCTCATCTGGCGCAAAGCGGAGGGCAATGATTTGTCCCATTCGAAGTTCTGTGGGCAACAATTTCCCGGTGAGTACGTAATGTCTCAAGCTTTCTTCTGCTCTTATAGCCCTGTCTTGTGCTTTTAAGGGGAATTGTCTGGTGTACCACATCATGACAACAAATATCCAAGAGGTTAAAATAAATAAGGTAGCAGGGTAGGCGTGTCCTTCTTCTGCCAATAATAAGTAACTCACACCACCGCCTAAAAGGGCGAGTATGCTTAAAAATAACAAACCGTGAAATCCTTTGATTAGTATGGGATGGTTTTTAAAATTTTGTTCCGTTTTCATATATAGGTTTTACCCAAAAATAGAATAAATTTTGGGTAAAACCTTTTTAGGCCTCCAGAAGTTTAAGTATTACTATAGCCTAGGCAATCCCAAAGGCACTTCCATGAGTAAAATTTCACTGTCTTCAAACGCTTTTATGTCAAATTCATTGGCTTCGGTGATCCCTAATCCATCTCTGTGTGATAAAAGTGTACCAGCGACTTCCAATGAGCCTTGAATAACAAAAGCGTACACCCCATTGTTTTTTGGGTCTTTTAATCGGTATTTTAGTTCAGTTCCTTTTTCTAAGCTTCCCAAATGGAACCAAGCATCTTGGTGTATCCAGACCCCTTGATCATTTGGGTTTGGAGAGAGTATTTGCTGAAGTTTGTTGGCGCTTTGTGTTGGGTCTAAAGTAATTTGTTGGTACCTGGGAGTGACCCCTTTTACTTTAGGTATAATCCAGATTTGTAAAAATTTAACCGTTTTGTCTTTATTGGCGTTGTACTCACTGTGTTCAATCCCACTTCCTGTACTCATTACCTGAACATCGCCATTTTTAATCAGGGCCTCAGTTCCGGTATTATCTAGGTGTTTTAAGTCTCCCTCTAATGGGATAGAAACAATTTCCATGTCTCTATGGGGGTGAGTGCCAAAACCCATGCCTCCTGCTACGGTGTCGTCATTCAACACCCTGAGTACGCCAAAATGATGCCGCTCTGGATGCTGGTATCCGGCAAAGCTAAAAGTATGGTGAGATTGCAGCCAACCGTGGTTGGCATTTCCCCTGCTGTCTGAAGTATGTAAGACTGTTTTCATAATAAAAAACTAAATGTTTATACAACTATTGTATATACAAATGTAATATAAAATTTGACATTTTCATCAGTAAGTCTTATTTTTAGTAAAAAAAGTCATGAAAGCATTTGTTTCCATAGTAATTTTTGGTCTAATGGTGGGTTGTGGGTCTTTAAAAAGCAATACCCAAACTTTGACGCAAACACCTGGTATAGCAAAAAAGCAAACAGTTGTAAAGCAACTACCACCCAACACCGCTTCTAACAAGTACAGCAAGAAGCGGCTGGTAAAACAATAATTTTCTATTTATTTTGTGGAACATTCCTATTCATCTGCAGCAGGTCTACCTCAGTAGCAGTCACGCCTAAAAGGTGTTTGCTAAAATGGTCTGCACGCAGCCAAAAAGCATACTCTGTCATATTACCAAAACCGTGTCTTTGGCCAGGAAGTAATTTAAAGTCAAAGCGTTTGTGTGCCTTGATCAGTGCGTTGGCCATTCTGATGGTAGCGCCAGGATGTACATTGTTGTCTATGTCGCCAGTGACCAATAGCAATGATCCCTTTAGATTTGCTGCTAGAGATTGGTTTTTGTCAATGTCGTATTGGTAACGCACTTCTCCCTTTTCGTCCATTTCTTCTAACACCCCATGATGGGTTTCACTCCACCATGAATTGTACATAGAATTGTCATGGTTTCCAGCCGCAGAAACTGCCGTCATAAAGAAATCTGGATAAACCAACATGGCCGCGGTAGACATAAAGCCACCTCCTGAGTGGCCAAAAATACCCACCTTATTAATGTCTATGAAAGCATGGCGGTTGGCCAATTGCTCGGCCACATATTTTTTATCTGCTAGCCCGTAGTCCCTTAGGTTGCCATAACCGTAGTTATGGTACCATTTTGAGCGGTCTGGATGACCCCCTCTATTTCCCATGGTAGCCACCACAAAACCCAGCTGGGCCATTCGGTCCAAACGATCCATTCTCACCGAAAACGCCTTATTTACAGCCTCTGTTTGGGGGCCAGGATAGACATACTCTAAGAGTGGGTACACTTTATTTTCATCAAAATCAAAGGGCTTGTACAAGACCCCATAAATGTCTGTAATGCCGTCGTCTGCCTTAACTTTAAAAGGCTCAGGAAATTGGTAGCCAGCGTCAAATAGTGCAGATAAATCTGCAGTTTCCAAATCTAGCACCAATTGCCCAGACGCATTTCTCAATTCAGATTTAGGAGCGGTATTGACCCTAGAATAATTACTCACAAAATAATTGTGCTTGTCAGAAGGACGGGTGCTAGACGTAAAATCTCCAGGATTTAAGGCCTTAGGTGTTCCACCACCTAAAGGTACTGCATAGAGGTGTTCATAATAAGGATCCAGTCCTTTTTGCAGCCCGTGTGCAGTGAAATAAAGCATTCCAGATTTTTCATCTACCCCGCTCACTCTCTCTGAGTGAAAAGGCCCTCGGGTAATTCTATTGCGCAGGGTGCCGTCTGAATTGTACAGATAAAAATGGGCCCAACCGTCGCGTTCAGACCAATGAATCATTTGGGTTTCATTGTTTAACAGCACCAAATCCCTAGATTCAATATAGGTGTTCATGCGTTCCTCAATGAGCACTTTCACCGTGCCGGTTTTAATATCTGCCACGCAGACTTCCATCTTTTTACGGTCCCGACTAATGACATTAAAGTAAATTTTCTCCTTTTTAGACAAGAGTAGGCTGGGTCTAAAATCATCGTCGTAGGTAGAAGGGAGGCTCGGGCGGCTATACACGTCAAGACTCTGCTGTCTCAGCGTGTCCAAAGCGATCTTTTTATGGGTTTTAGAGGGAATGTCAAACACCAAGAGTTCCCTTTTGTAAAACTCCTGTTCCCCAGGCATATGGTACTTATAGGTTTCCAGCGTAGGCCTTTTGTCTGCTACTGAATTAATGACCCAAAGGTCCTTAATCGCCCTACTATCTGTCTTTTGGAAGACAAATTTTTCGCCATTATCTGTCCAATGTCCATAGACGTATTTACGGTCTTTTTTTTCTTTTTCAACCTCCTCATTGTCTTTTCCCCTGCTCCCTCCACCGTAGCCAAAATGCTCCTCGCCGTCGGTGGTCCATTGGTTTTCTACAATAGTGGAATCTTTCTCATTTTTTACTGCTTTAAGGAAGTTTTCCTTGTCCATCCAATAGAGGTTGTACTCCTTAGAAAATAGAACCACTGTGGAATCCGGGGCAATATTGGCCCATTTTTCATAGTCCTTTTTAGCCTCCTTTTCGTGGCTAATGACCTTGAGTCCGTTCCCCCCAAGCGTGTACTCTAAAAGAAATACCTTCTTTTCTTTTTTAGGCTTTTTTTGGCCTTTGGCCAATGCTTTATTGCCTTCCCCTTCTTTATCTTTTAAATCCGAGCTGTCTTTTACTACAGCAACGAGTTCCGAGGAAGTGACCCTAAAGCGAATGGCCCGCTCCTTGTTTAAAAACTCAAAATTAAATTTTGGCAGGTGTTGCCCATCATAAGGATCATTGGTAATTTCAGTGAGCCAAGCTGCCATTTGATCATTGTTGAACAATTTGGTTTTGCTGCGCTTGTCTGCATCTACTAGGTAATAATTAGATCCTTCTGTGGTTTTGTATTGGTACCAGAACCTATTGCCATTCTTTAACCAGTGGGGGCTCACCTCTGTAGAATGGACCATTTTAGCCAATTGGGTGGGGGAAAATTTAGCCGCTAGATCATAATTAGGTTGGGGGGTCTCTTGTGCCTCAGTTCTGCTAAAATTCACCATTAAGCAAAAAATAAATAGGAAGGCTTTGGTGTAAAAAAATGATTTCATTTTAAAAAGATAAGGATTATTTTATTTGATTACTCTGCATCCCAAGCCCTAAAGGTGGGAACAATTCTGGCTTTGGTGGCCTGTTCAAAGCCATAGGCCATTTCTATCAGGCTAGGCTCACTCCAAGCGGTGCCAAAGAACGATAGTCCTACTGGCAGACCGTGCACATCTCCCATAGGAACGGTTATATTGGGGTAGCCGGCCCAGGCGGCGGGCGAAGAACTGGACACATGGTAGTTGTCTCCGTTTAACCAATCTATACTCCATGCTGGAGATCCAGTAGGGGCTACAAAACCGTCTAATTGGTGTGCTGCTATGACCTTGTCTATTCCATTGTCTCTGCTTCCTTTTCTGAGGGCTTCTAAATGGTCTAGGTATTCTTTACTGTCTAGCCCTGCTTTTTCTAAGGCCATTTCCAAATAGGCTTGGTTGTAGTATTTGAGTTCTACCGAATCCTGTTTATTAAAGGCAATGAGGTCTTCTAAATTTTTAATTTTTGCGTCTGGGCCAAGGCTGGCAAAATAATCATTGAGTCCTGCTTTGTATTCTGTTAGCATAACTTGGAATGAATGGGCTCCAGTGCTTCGCTCATTAATTTGATCAATTTCTATAATTGTTGCACCCTGCGCCTTGAGCACCGCGATGGCTTTTAGGGTGAGGCTATCTGTAGTGGCATGGGTGCCAAAAGCAGCTTTAAACCATCCAATACGTTTTCCTTTTAAGCCGTCTTTTTTGAGATAGGGGGTGTAATCTTTTAATGCTTTGCCTCTGTTTGCTGCTGTTTTTCCATCTCTAGGATCTTGGCTGGTGAGTGGGCCTAGAGCTATTACAGCGTCGGCCACGGTACGGGCCATGGGCCCTGCCGTGTCTTGGGTATAAGAAATAGGGATAATTCCAGCACGACTAATGAGTCCTACCGTGGGTTTAATGCCCACAATTCCGTTGGCGGTTGATGGACAAACGATAGATCCGTTGGTTTCTGTGCCAATTGCCAATAACGTGAGGTTGGCAGAAACAGACACCCCGCTTCCTGCACTGGACCCACATGGGGTTCTGGTCAGTACATAAGGGTTTTTGGTTTGACCATTAATTCCTGACCATCCAGAGCTGGACATTTGCCCTCTAAAATTGGCCCATTCGCTTAGGTTGGCTTTTCCCAGTATCACGGCTCCAGCTGCACGTAATTGCGCCGCTACTTCACTGTCTTGTAGCGGCATAGAGCCCGCTAAGGCACGAGAACCCGCCGTAGTGGTCATCTGGTCCTTAGTGTCTATATTGTCTTTAAGTAATACGGGCACACCGTGTAAGGGTCCCCTCTGCTCTGGGGCTACCCTGTCTAGGGAGTCTGCTATGGCCAAAGCGTCAGGGTTCACTACAATGACTGAATGTAATTGGGGGCCGCTGTGGTCAATGGCGTCTATACGGTTGCTGTATGCGGCGATAACATCTCTGATAGTCCAGCCGCCATTTTTGTAGCCTTCTTGAAGCTCAGGAATGGTAATTTCTAAAAACTGAAAATTATTGAGGTCTTCTGTTTTAGGGGATTCTACTTGGTTTTGACAGGCAAAAAGCAACAAGCTAAGCGCCGCCCATTTGGTTTTTTTTATCAAATTCATGGGGTTGTTTAATTTGGTGTATTTGTATTTTGATGGTTGCTATTAGTAAATGATTCGCTTAAAGATAATAATTTATAATGTGTAAATTCTTTAATAAAAAAGAAGCCGCTATTAGCGGCTTCTTTTTTATTTGGGAAAATACTTAGGTATTTACTCTTCAACACTCGCAGGCGTAATGTCTGCGTCATATGATCTGTAATAGAGTTCTAATAAGGTCATTATTGCATTGAGAAGGTCTCTTGTCTCTAGGAGAATGGAGAAGTACAAAGTGGAGTTTTTTGGACTTGTTTCTTCTGTTCTGATCCTGGCTACCTGTGTTTCAATCTTTTCAGAAACGAATTTTAACAGTGTTGGTTTTACCGCTAGGACTTTTCCAATGTCATTAAAATTACGGTTTTCAAAGATGACTTTAGTTTTAGTAAATAATTCTTCTTCAAAAAGGTTTTCTAATTCCTTTAGCTCTTTGAGTTGGTTGTATTTAAGCTTTTTGTGGTTGTTGTTTACGTGTTTGTGGCTCACTTTGGAGATGTAATCCAAAGATTGAGACACATCTGTGAGGTGTGTAATGGTGGAGATGTAAAAATCACTTGCACGAACACTAGACTCATCTAGATTTTTAATAAAGTAGAATATGTGGTTGCGTAGGTCTTCTATTTCGTCGGCCAATTTGGCCCCTTGTTTCTTATTCTTTTTAAGCAGTTCAAGATCTTGTTTTGCCAGTCCTGTAACTGCATTAGAATAGATGTTCTGGGTTCTTCTAATCACGTTAGAAATGTTGTTTGCACTCTCTTCTATAACCCCTTGAATAGAACTGCTCTCTGCTTTTCTAAGGCTGTCCTCTGCTTGAAACTCTTTGCTTTTTTTGTTGTAACTAACGTAGTTTCTAGCCAATAAGAATATAGCCAAAATAAGCAACACGCCAATGGCTGTTCCTTGACCTATAGAGATGATTGTTAAAATAATTCCAGCAGCTACAAATGCAATTAGCGCTGTTCCAAACCATCCTCCTATGACATTGAGCACTCCAGCTACACGATATACGGCGCTTTCTGCTCCCCAGGCTTTGTCTGCCAATGAGGTTCCCATGGCCACCATAAAAGTGACGTAAGTTGTAGATAAGGGCAATTTATAGGAAGTGGCAATAGATATTAATATACCAGCAACCACGAGGTTTACTGCAGCCCTGACCATGTCAAAAGCGGGCAGTTCAAAGTTCTTGTCTTTGGATAATGAAATGACTGGTTTTTGAAACTGTGCGTCTAATTTGTTTTGCCATGTTTTAGGAAGAATGGCTTGTGAGTAATTTGAAATGCTCATGGCGAAACGCACAATTCCTCTGGATAAGAAGTTTGGGTTAAAGCGCTCTTTGGATTCTCCCTCTCTAGCCAGATTAATTTCTGTTTCTGCAACGTATCTCGCTTTTTTAGAGAACCAAAGCGTAGCCACCATGACCATTCCTGATGCAAATAATAAAAAGGTAGGCGTTGGCACTTTTTTAGCCAAAATGTTCATGCTAAACTCTGCAGCTGGAATACCAGACATGCTCCAAGCTTCATAAGATTGCCAGGCAGCAATAGGTACACCAATGAAATTCACTAAGTCGTTTCCAGCAAAAGCTAAAGCCAAAGCAAATGTACCTATGACGATAATAAACTTATAGATATTAATTTTAGCCAATGAAATAAGCAGGTATGATATTAAGGACCATATTAATAAATTCACAAGGATGAGACTCCAAACCTCTGTTTCTAAGAAATCTTTAATAGTTTGACCACCGAGTATCTCTAAATTTTCTCCTGCTATGGCAGTTCCTTTTATTCCTTTCATTAAAATGAAGTAGGTAATTGAAGAAGTAGCAATACCGCCAAAAACAGCAGAAACCCAATTGGGTTTTTTCTCAAAATTATAAGAAAGTAATATCCTAGAAACCCACTGAACAATAGCGCCAATAGAAAACGCAACAACTACCGAGAGTAAAATACCAAAAATAATATCTGCCGCTTTTGAGGTGTTTATGTACTGCACAACATCTGAAAAAGCGCCACCTTGATTGCTTATTTTTATTAATGCCATGGCTACAGAAGCACCTAGTAGTTCAAATACAATAGAAACCGTTGTAGAGGTAGGCATTCCCAGGGTATTAAAAAAATCTAACAATAAAATATCAGTGATCATCACGGCCATAAAAATGAACATGATCTCGTTAAAATAGAATTCTCCGGGATTAAAAATACCCTTTCTAGCCACTTCCATCATACCGCTAGAAAAAATAGCACCCATGGCAATTCCAATAGAGGCAACGATCATAATGGTTTTAAAAGAGATGGCTTTAGATCCAATGGCAGAGTTTAAAAAATTCACGGCGTCATTGCTCACACCAACCACTAAATCTGCAATAGCCAATACCGCAAGTGCGGCCAACATTAAAATATATAAATTGTCCATAATCTATTTTAAAAGGGGTTAAATGTACTCTTAATTTTGGGTATTTGAGGTTATCTTAAGGTTAAAAATGTAAGTCTAATTGAAGCCTGTACATGAGTTTATTGGAAGCGCCGGGACTGTCTAAGTAGCTAAAATCTGATTGCACTTTTAATTTGTGTCCCACTATATATTTTGACACACCCACCGTGTATTGGGTTTCTGGAACTTTTCCTGTGATGACTTGGTCTAGGGTGATTTTAGTGAGCCTCCCTGAGATTTCAATATTGTTTTTTAGTAAAAAACCACTTTGTAAGTTAATGCCTTTTCCAACTTGCACTACCGAACCTGTTTCTGATCCGTCCAGATTTTTAGCTATTGCATTAGCTGCACTGCGGTCTGAGTATTCACCCATAAAGGAGAAACCGCGGTATTTAAACATACCGTCTATAAACCAGGTATTTATATCTGTTTGAAACAGACCAGCATCAGTTTCCATATAAGACCCCATATTGCTCCTGTTTTTTACGGCATTTTGATTGCTGTCGTATGTAGCGGCTATCATAAGTTTTGGGGAATTTTCTCTTTTTAAATCAGACCCACTGTACGCTCCTTTGCTTTTAAAAGCCCCAAAAGGCAAAAGCTCTATACGGCTGGTAAATTGGTGACCCCCTAAATTTCCAGCAGTAATATTTCTACCTTCTCCCTGTGAAATAGCAAACTTTTCTCGCATTAAAAAGTGTTTGCCTATTTTGGTTTTGTGCCTCAATTGCACCCCCATATCACGGTCTATATTAAAGCGGCTGTTGAGTAAGGAACGGTCTACTTGTTGTAAATTCCCTGAGGAAATAACCCGCTCAATATTTCCTGGTAGTTTGGTTTGCCCAAACCACAATTCCCAGTTTCCATGAAAATTCCACATCACTACGGCGTCTAATATATACCTTGGGGTGTTTCCGGTATAAATGGAACCACCTGAAATATCTCTGTTGGAGAGTCCTAGCTCTAATTTGTATTTTAATTTTGGGGAATAAGCAAACCCGTCAAATTTTAAGCGGGCCCTTCTAATGAGCATATTGCTTTCTTGGGTTTCAAAGTCTCCTGACGCACTTTCTTTCCAGTTAGCGATGGCTAAAATTTGCATTCTCGCACCAATTTTCATGGTCCAAGTACTGTCTTTACCTACTAGATTAAATAGGCCTTTTCCAAAATTGGGTGCTGGGGTTTCTTGTGCGCTTAGGCTAAAAGAAAAACAAAGGCAGGCTAAAATGACTGCTTTTTTAAATAATTGCATGGTACTGGTTTTTGTCTGGTGCAAAGAACCATTACTAATGTTAAGTTATTGTAACTTGGGTGTTATGATATAATAAAGATTTAAAAAAAAGCAGCTGCCCCTAAGGACAGCTGCAAGATTTCTAACGCATGACCGACAAAAACCAGTACGTTATTAAGAAACCTGCGTGGCTAGCACGCTGTACAAAGGTGGTGTGCATTTGTATTTTAAAAATGAACTAAACGTTAATAAACCATTAAATGCATGCCAACAACTAATATTATCTTAAAGATTCTTACAAACCAAATTGGTATTGAAATTTAAAGTAAAGATTTACCCCATCTATTCTTAGGTCCCCAATTTGTTCTGCGTAGGAATATCCATTGGTGCCCCCAATGTAAAATATGGTGAACGGATTGGGGTTCCATTTGAGCAAAGTTTGTACAAATGCCCCTTCGTTAAAGGAATTTACTTCTGAAACCAATCGGAGCGAGAGGTTTTGGTTGAACTGATAATTGGTGTTTCCCCTGAGAATAAAACCCTCGTAAAAAGTATTTTTCCCGTCTAAATGCCCCAATCTGGAGTAGCGAATACTTGGGCTTACGGACCATTTAGGACTGAGTTGGAAATTGTTAAAACTCCCTAAGAAGAAGTTTTTACCCACTTCAGGAATGTTGTCGTAAAAAATATTCTCTCCCCAAGAGGTGAATATTCTCATATTTACTTTTTCGGAAGGGCTGAAACGAATGAAAAAGTTGTTTTCTGGCATATTGGTAGCGTTAAAGCCCTCGAACTCCTCATTGAGTACCAGAAATTTGCTGAATTCCATATTAATATTTCCCGCCAATTGCATGGAAAGTCCCCCTCCTAAAGTGCTGTATTTTTTTAAACCGTCGTAATTGTGAATGACCTCACTACCCGTAAAGACATTCAATTGCCTCAGGGTATTTTCTTTTTCAAAAAAGTGCTGGTACCCATGACCTAAAAACACCCTTTTAATACTGTTTCGGGTAATAAACCCAAGGGGCGTCTGATAATGGGGACTATAATGCTCATAAAAGGCTTCTGAATTCCAGTGTTTGGTATTTCTAGTCACCTTTAAGGCCAAGGCGTCTCCCTTGAGAGACTCCCCATCTAAGGCAATACTCTTGTCTTTAATACGCCCGCTATTGTCTATCCAATCTGCTTCAGGTTCTTGTACCATACTCTTACTGAATTCTGCCGTAAAAGCATATTTTTCCTTCATCCTATACAGGGCGTTGAGTCCAAAAGTATTTCCTGAGCCTCCATCTTTAAAAAATCGGTTGGTGGTTAAAAAGCCCACATTAGACCCACCTTTAAAGGTGCGCTGGTACCTGAGTATATTTGCATAAGACGCTCCCCCTTGCTCTAATACGGACTCGTTTTCTCCTGCCACTAAATACGGAGAAGATTCGTCGTAGGCAGTGAGCCAATACACCCTAATTTTCTCCCCCTGAGAGATGAGTTTTGAAGAAAAAAGCGGTTGATTAATAGCCCTGGTGTACACCGTATTAAGTTCAGAAGCAATCATGTCATTTCCCTCGTTAAAATAAGGACGACGCTCCGGAAATTCCACTGCAAAAGTATTGTTTACGGTGACTTGAGAAACGTCTGCTTCTACCTGAGAAAAGTCTGGATTAATGGTGTATTCCAAAGAGGCCGTATTGTTGAGGTCTATGAGTCCGCTGAGTCCAACGCCTGCATCTAATGCCCCGTAAGAAAGCGCCCCCGCTACTTTTTCTCCAGACCAACTTCCCACCATATTAGGGGTAAAAAGCAACCTGTTTTCTGATTTAATCCCTTCTAGATGAATGGTGCTCACCGCCTGACAGGGAAGGCAATTGTTGTTTCTATCTATGGCAATATTTAGGTTTTGGCTCCTGTTTTCCCCTGTGTAGGTTGAGCGGTATAAAAGGATGTTCCAATCATATTTAAGCGCCTTTTTAAACTGAAGGACATTAAAAGGAATTTTGAGTTCTACATGGTAAGCGTTTTCTTGTTTGCTGGCCTTGGATTCAAAATTTATATCGTAAGACTCGTCGTCATTTCCGTCTGCGGTGAATTTCATATCTACCTGATTGCCTTCTGCATTGGCACCAAAATTAACCAAATACCTGCCGTCTCCATAGGTGTCTATACCAAACATCACCAGGTCGTCATTCCAAGCTTCATCCCTATTTCTAATAGAAGACCTCAGGGTTTTCATGTCTGTATAGGCTATAAATCCAACGTATAAATGGGTCTCTGAATAGCCCACAAATACTTCTGTAAGGTTTTCTGAAGGGGTGTTATTGCCGGGATCTATTTCGTAATTGATTAAAAACTTTTGGCTGTTGGCCCATTCCTGTTCTCCTACCAGCCCGTCAAATTCTGGAACCTGAAACTTTTCTATTTTCTGAGCGGTTTCTTGGCCCCACAGGGCCGATGCCATAAAAAGCGCCCCTAAGAAAGGGGCAAAAATATTCAAGCGATGTTTCATAAGTATTAGGTCAGTCCCCATGCGGTTGTTACCCTTTAAAGACGACACAGAAATGCAAACGTTACAAAAGTGTTTAATTCTTGAGTATTTTAAAGACAATTTGTATAAACAATTTAAAAAAGTCAACTTTCCTTTACATTTTAAAAAAAATTGATTACATTTGTCAAATAAACTTTACAAAATAGCAAGTAACATTTACATTTATAACTTATGAAAACTACAGAATCTTTTAAAGAATTACAGCACAAAAGCACCAAGAGATTGGCTGTTTGGACCATGATTTGGGTGCTCAGTACAGCACTAGCTACTTTTGGCCCTGAAATGTTATGGGAGAATTCTCTTTACACTTACGCAGGTGTAGCTTTGTTTTTAATCACAGGAGCTGCCATGATTTTGGCCAACAGAAAACACATTTTAAACCTTGATGAGCTGCAACAGCGCATGCATTTAGAAGCAATGGCCATTAGTTTGGGTGTGGCAGTGGTCTTGGGTTTGGGATTGTCTATCTTAGAGCAGCAAGATTTACTGGGTTTTAAAATGGACTTTGCTTTTATGACTATTGTGATTAGTTTGACATATTTGGCGGGATTAGCCATTAATACAAGACGTTTTAAATGAAAAATAGCATTAAAGAACTCAGGGCTAGGCACCAATTAACACAAGAAGATTTGGCCCACAAAGTAGGGGTATCCCGCCAAACCATCAATGCCATTGAAAAAGGAAAATTTGACCCCTCTTTGCCTTTGGCTTTTAAATTGGCCCATTTGTTTCACACCCCAATTGAGGGTATCTTTACCCATGAATCATAAATAAATGATTGTTATGGCAAAATATGTGTTGGGTTTTTTTGGATTGTTACTGTTTTCTTGTGGGTTAACGCCAGAAATGGATGCAGATAGTCTCATTCAAAAAACGGTCGCAGCCCACGGATGGAACCTAGGAAAACCCACTGAAATAGCCTTTGATTTTAGAGATTACCACTACGAGGTGAACAGGGACGCTTTTGGTGTCCGTTATTCCAGAGAAAAGCAAGACAGTTTAGGACTTACGAAAGACGTCTGGACCAATTTCAGCACTTTTGAAAGGACCCGAAATGCCCAAGCTGTAGTACTTTCAGATTCACTACAGACGGTCTATGCCAATTCTTTAAATTCGGTGCTTTATTTTGCACAGTTGCCCTTGGGACTTCATGACCAGGCTGTGATGGCAGAATACAAGGGTTTAACTCAGTTAAACAATCAAAGCTACCACCAGTTGGCCATTACTTTTAAACAAGAAGGGGGTGGTGAAGATTTTCAAGACCAATTTTACTATTGGATACACAGCGTGCGTTTTGAAATTGATTTTATGGGGTATTCTTACCATACCAATGGGGGAGGTACCCGTTTTAGGGTAGGGAAAAACAAACAGCAAGTCAAGGGCCTTCTTTTTCAGGATTTTGACAACTACAAACCCAAACAACATCCCAGCCCTTTAGATAGCCTCGCCATTTTATGGGAGCAACAAAATTTGGAGTGGCTTTCTGCCATAGAGAATAGGGATATTGAGGTGTACAGGGATTGAGTTAATTTTATATCTTAACGCTGGTAAAATTAACTAAGCGCGAATTCTTCTTGAAAAAATTAAAGTTGTTCTTATTTTTTATGGTCACCACATTAGCCTCAGCCCAATTTTCTTTTGGAGTTGTGGCGGGTATAGATTTTGATACCGTCAATAATATAGATGCAGAGGTAGCGGCATTGGATAAAAACATCAACATATATGTGGGCCGTTCTGGCCATCATTTTGGCGGTTTTTTAAAATACAACTACCAAAATTGGTTTCTGAGGGTAGAAGCGCTTTCTCTGAGAAGAAACCATTCTTATAAGATACCTATTGTACTTACGGACACCAAGCGCATCATAACAGATTTTGATGTGACCCAATGGGACGTTCCTTTGCTTTTTGGATATAACCTCACTCGAGCTTTAAGGGTTTTTGCAGGTCCAAGATGGACTTTAAATCAGGCAGCAGTCTTTGAAGACAACCCCATTAATGCATTAGAGCGCGCCAGGTTTGTAGGTACTCAATTGGGTTTGGGTTACCAGTACAAAAGATTTGAAATAGATGTGAGGTATTCTCTAAACGGACAGGACCACGAGGTTAATTTTTTGCCAGAACCCATTGAAAACAAAAACCAATATATAAATTCACAGGGACAATTTGTGCTTTTAAGTTTGAGTGCTCACATTTTGTAAACTGTTTAAATAAAAAATTATGAAAAAATATTTTTTCCTTTTAGTGGCTATTGCCTCAGCTAATATTGTTTTAGGACAGGTAGAAGAGGCCTTTTCCTCCATGGTGAAATACAGAAATATTGGCCCTTTTAGAGGCGGCAGGTCGGTAGCGGCTTCTGGGGTGGTTCAAGATCCATTGACCTATTATATGGGTACGACGGGGGGTGGATTTTGGAAGACAGAAGACGCGGGCCAACATTGGAACAATTTGTCTGATGGGTTTTTTAATACAGGCTCCGTTGGTGCGGTGGCGGTGTCTGAGAGCCATCCCAATATTATTTATGTGGGTATGGGAGAGCACGCTCCTAGAGGGGTTATGACCACTTATGGAGACGGGGTTTATAAATCATTAGACGGCGGTAAGACCTGGCAACATTTGGGTTTAGAGGCCACACAGCATATTTCAAGAATTAGAATTCACCCCAGCAATCCTGACATTGCTTATGTGGCTGCTCAAGGGGCCTTGCATGGACCCAATCCAGAACGGGGTATTTATAAAACCACAGACGGCGGAAAAAGTTGGGTGCGTCAATTGTTTGTAAATGACCTTAGTGGTGCTGCAGAATTGTCTATGGATATGCAAAATCCAGAAGTGCTGTACGCCGCCATGTGGGAACACCAAAGATTGCCTTGGCAGGTGGTGAGTGGGGGTCCTGGTAGTGGTCTGTACAAAACAACAGACGGCGGCGCCCATTGGACCGAACTAAAAGAAGGTTTGCCAGCAGAGAAAGGAAAAATGGCCATTGCAGTATCTAGGGCCAATCCCTCTAAAGTGGTGGCGCTCATTGAAAGCGACTCTAAGCAAGAAAAAGGGGGCTTATTTGTTTCTGAAGACTCAGGAGAAAATTGGACCAGGATTTCTGCAGACCATAGACTCATTCAGCGTGCCTGGTACTATACTGAGGTGTTTTTAGATCCTTTAGACGCAGACACCATTTATGTCATGAGTGCTACTGCTTATAAATCTATTGACGGAGGTAAAAATTGGGAAGAAATGAATGGGGCCCACGGAGATTATCACGATTTATGGATACACCCAACCAATAACAAGCAAATGGTCTTGGCAGACGACGGCGGTGCGGCCATTAGTTTTAATGGTGGTCAGAGTTGGTCCACTCAAAACAACATGCCAACCGCTCAGTTTTACAGGGTAAACGCAGACCATTTATATCCTTATAATATCTATGGCGGACAACAGGACAACACCAGTGTTCGGATTGCGAGTCTTGCGCTGGGAAGTGGGGGTATTGGGGAAGAGAGTTGGGAGGCATCGGCCGGAGGCGAAAGTGCCTTTTTAGCCTTTGACCCAGACCAGCCAGATGTGGTCTTGGGAGGGAGTTATTTGGGGACTATTGACGCTTATTACCCCGAGCGTAAGTCCAGTACGAATATCATGATAGACCCAATTCAGTATTTGGGTATGGCGGCCAGTGAAATGAAGTATCGTTTTAATTGGAACGCCCCTATTATTAGGTCTGTTCATGAGGAGAATACTTATTTTCATGGGGCGCAGTACCTACTCAAAACCACAGATGTAGGCCAGAGTTGGGCTGTGATTTCCCCTGATTTGACCATGAACGACAAGTCCAAGCAGGTGCACGGTGGTGGTCCTTACACTATTGAAGCAGTTGGGGCAGAAAATTATGGCACACTCGCTTATGTGGTGGAATCTCCCCATGAAAAAGGAGTTCTATACACCGGCTCAGATGACGGTCTGGTGCATTTGACCAAAGATGGGGGTAATACTTGGAAAAATGTGACCCCCCGGGGTTTGCCAGAAACCATTATAAACGCCATTGAGGTCTCGCCTCATGATCCTTCCACGGTTTATATAGCCACCACCCGCTATAAATTTAACGACAAAATGCCTGGACTCTACAAAAGTGTAAATTATGGCGCGCGATGGGAAGAAATATCGGCTGGAATTCCAGAGGGGTCCTTTACTAGGGTAGTTCGCGAGGACCCTGTGGTGAAAGATTTGCTTTTTGCAGGTACAGAAAAGGGGGTATATTACTCCTTAAATGGCGGAAAAAATTGGGAAACATTACAGTTAAACCTGCCTAATGTTCCTGTTACAGACTTGCTGATTAAACACAATGACCTTATAGTAGCTACCCAAGGCCGTTCTTTTTGGGTGTTAGATGACTTAGACCTCATTAGACAAGCCACGCCAACGGCTTTAAATGGACTTCAGTTTTTCACGCCTGAAAAGGCTATTTTAGGGAATTGGTACAGCAGCATGAATGCAACCGAACCTAAAGGCACCCATGTTTTACAAGGGGTGAACCCAGCGAATGGCGTGGTTTTCTATTACCATTTACCAGAAGGAATTTCTGACAAAGACATTGCTTTGGAGATTAGGGATGCAAAGGACCATGTGATTAGACGTTTTAGCGGGCTTAAAGATCCTTCTTACAGCCCTTACGAAGGGGCACCTGATCCCAATCCTGTTTTGTCTTTAAAAACTGGGCTCAATAGATTTGTTTGGGATATGAAACACGAGTCTTTGCCTGGCATTCCAAAGGCCTATATTGAGACCAGTTACAGCGGGCATAAAGTACTTGCGGGTAATTATACGGCTATTTTGACTGTGGCCAATACCCAAAAGACCGTATCCCTGAAAATTTTGCCCAACCCCTTTGAAATAGCTACTCAAGAGGCCTTAGAGGCTTGGGACAATTTTATGACTATTGGCGAGGCCAATTACCGAGAAATGGCCCATTTGGTGAATGAACTTTACCCTGTGCAAAGCAGTTTGGCGCAGTTGTTAAAAAACAATAAAGTAGCATCAAATCCCGAAATCAGCCTGGGCGTGAAAGCCTTACTTCTGGATCTAAAAGATTGGGATCAAGAGATGATCCAAAGGCTTTCAAAAGCTTATGACGACGTAGAAAATTATCCCAATAAATTCACGGCATCTTATCTTTACGTATTGAATCAAACAGTGAGTAGTTTGCCGGTGTTAAACCAGGGTGCTATAACGCGAATGGCTGTACTTAACAAAGAATGGTCTCTGCTTAAAACCCAAGGGGAACAGCTTAGAAATGAAAGGATACCTTTGGTAAATAAGCAGTTATGGCAGGCTGGAATAGGTGCTGTAGAGTAGGTTATTTATTATTTTGCTGGTACTCCTGTGGTGTTATGCCATGGTGCTCTTTAAAGGCCTTGTAGAAGGCAGACTTGGATTGGTAACCAGCCATATTGCCTATGGCGTCTATTGTATTGGCATTGAATTTTGGGTCCAATAATGCTGCAGCAGCCCATTGCATTCCAGATTCTAATTTTAACTGGTTTTCTAATGTAGTTTTTGATTTTTTGAAACGCTGCATCTCTGGTAAATTCAAAAATAATACAGATTAAAGTAGTTTGCTCTACCAATTTAGCTTATTATGAGGTGGTTATGCATTTCTTATTATTGCATCACTATCGTATACACCCCCCTTTCTACACACCCTATTTTCTGCTAATTTTAAGAATTAAATAAACTGAATATGAACAAGTTATATTACTTTGTTTGTTTTATTTTTTTAAGTGCTCAAATTAGTTTTGGACAATCTCATATTAAAGATAAAATTGAGTCGCCTTTTTTGTTTACGGATAACAATAAAATTTACTTACTGACTAGTGATAGTATTTTTGACTTGTCATATAATCCTTGGAGTGCTCGTAAACACTCCTTGACAATATCCAATTACAGTTTTGTTGGGAATCAAACCAATAGTTTCCTAATTAATGATACTACTCGCAGTGCATTGGTATTTAAAGACGGCGTCTTTATTACTTTAAATAATGATTATGTTCTTGGTCATTCAAGAATTCCTTTGCAGACAGGTTTGCCTACTTACATTTATATCTTAGGTCTAATTCTTTTGCCTATAATCACGGCACTCATAGTGCATTACAGGAAAAAAGATCAAAGAGTAAACTTAGCTAATCTAAATAATGACTCTTTAGAGTTGTTAGAATCAGAGCTTAATCAAGAAGAATTAATGCTTTTTAAAAAAATATTTTTTGCTGCTCCAAAGTATATATCTTTCCCTGAGCTTATGACTATTTACGACCAGGACCTTACCTACGATAGTCTAAAAAAGAAACTCAGGCACTCCTTAACCGAAATTGAGAAAAAGAGCCAAAAACTTTTGAAGATAAACAGAAATATATTTGAAGAGCGAAGATCTGTGGAGGATAAAAGAATAAAGTGTATTCGAATCATGCCTTAAATAAATAAGTGCAAACCTATTTTTTCCGATATTAGGGGTGTAAAAACCCCTTCTTATGACCTTATCTCGATTGTCAAAAATTACTTTTTTATTGTTTTTAGTTTGTTTCATGGGCCTTCAGGCACAAAAAAGCGCCGATAAAAAAGCCCCTAAAACCCTATTAGAAATTACGGAAGACCTTCAAAAAGAAGCAGGTCTTATAGACAGTTACTTTGAAGTGGGGGGTAAATTATTCTTTGGAATTTCAGAAGATGTCTTGAATAAAGACCTGCTTATGGTGACTAGAATTGTGCGCATTCCCGCCAATTATTCTGCCTACAGCAATGCGGGTTCAAAGACCTCAGAACAACTGGTTCATTTTGAAAAAAGAGGGCAAAAAATTATATTGACCCAAGTGTCTTATAATGCTTTGGCACAAGAATCTGATCCCATTAGCCTTAGTGTGGTGCAAAACAACAACCACCCAATTTTGGCAGCATTTGAGATAGAAGCTCAGGAAGAAGGGCAGTATTTAATAGAGGTAACAGATTATTTTTCGGACGACTCACCAGGCTTTAATATAGTGGGAAGCCGCCAGAAAGAAGCCTATAAAATGGGTGGTGTAGATAAAAAGCGCTCGAGTATAGACCGCGTGCGCTCCTTTCCCATTAACACAGAAGTAACTCACACCCTCACCTATAGTGCGCGTAAGGCGCCTAGAGGCAACAACACAGAAACCCTCAGTTTTGTGGTGAACCACTCTCTTATTTTACTTCCAGAAGACCCCATGCCAGTGCGTTATGAAGACCGTAGGGTGGGCTGGTTCTCTATGGATAAGATAGATTATTCTTCTGAGGCCTTAAAGGCCGATGCCTATAGCATAGTGCGCCGTTGGAGGCTCGAGCCTTCAGATGAAGCCGCCTACTCGCGCGGAGAATTAGTGGTGCCAAAGAAGCAAATTGTGTACTATTTGGATCCCGCTACCCCCTTAAAATGGCGCCCTTATTTTAGAAAAGGGATAGAAGATTGGAACAGCGCTTTTGAAAAGGCAGGATTTAAAAATGCCATAGTAGCCAAAGATGCGCCTACTCCAGAAGAAGATCCAGACTTTAGTCCGGAAGACGCCCGTTATTCTATGGTGCGCTATGTGGCGTCTACCACCAGAAATGCTACTGGACCAAGTGTTTCTGACCCCAGAACAGGAGAAATTATTGAGAGTGATATTATTTGGTATCACAACCATTTGCGCTCTTACAGAAACAGGTATTTATTAGAAACCGCTGCAGCCAATCCGAAAGCCAGAACCCTAGACACGCCTGAGGAAGAAATTGGGGAGATGATGCGCCGCGTTATTTCTCATGAAATAGGGCATGCCCTTGGTTTGCCGCACAATATGAAAGCCTCAAGTGCCTATCCGGTAGACTCTTTAAGATCTGGTACTTTTACCCAGAAAATGGGGATTGCCACGACCATTATGGACTACGCCCGTTATAATTATATAGCCCAACCAGGAGACAAAAACATTCGTTTTGTGCGCCAATTAGGGCCTTATGACAACTATGCCATTGAATGGGGGTATCGTTATTTTCCAGGACAAGATCCATTGGCAGTTAAAGAAAGTTTGCGCCAGTGGGTAGACGCTCGCAGTACAGACCCAATTTATATGTTTGGATCTGGTGGGAGTGACCCAAATTCACAAACAGAAAATATTGGAGACAATCCTATTAAAGCAAGCACTTATGGCTTGTCTAACTTGAGAATTGTCGGTAAAAATTTAAATCAATGGGCCCAGTTTCCCAATAGCACTTATGATGATTTGGCTGAATTACACGGAGAGTTTTTAGGGGTGTTCAGAAGGTATGTCTATCATGTGGCCAAGCTTGTAGGAGGGGTAAACGAAACACGATTAAACAACAACCAAGCGGGCACGCCCTATGTAAATGTGCCTGCGGGAACCCAGTTAGAGGCTTTGGATTTTTTGAGTGCTGAGGTTTGGAACGCACCTACTTGGCTTATTCCTAAAGATTTGGTGTCTCGTTTTAGTTCAGACGGGGCTTTAGACGCCCTGTCTAAGATGCAAATGGACTTATTGAAAAGTCTGCTAGCACCTAAAAAATTAACCGCCATGCTCTCTGCGCATTATACATTAGAAGGAAACGGCCTGGCATTACCGGAGCTCTTCAACAGACTGAGTTCAGATATTGTTTTAGATAAAGCGCCACAGTCAGTTCTAGACAGGAAATTACAAAAAGCCTACCTCCATATTTTAATAGACTTAAAAGGCAATGAAGATACGGATGCAGAGGTAAAAGGCATGGTCATAGCACAATTAGAGGTCTTGAAAGACCGCTTTAAAAAATTCAGTAAATCTTCCAACCCTTTGGTAGCTGCCCACGGTGCTTATGGCTTGGTTGTGATAAAAGATTAAAATTGATTCTAGTGAAAGCCAATAATGGCAGGCTATTACTTAGAGGCTGAGGTGTTGGACATTAGTTTAAAGGCAGAATCTTAATTCGAAAACTGTCGCCTGTTTTTAATTGCGCCAAAGCATTAATACTCTCTTGGGTAAGTTGTAAAATCCTGGGATAGCCCCCCGTAGTTTGGGCTTCCCTCATGAGTACCATTATATTTCCCGAAGGGGTTATTTGAACAGTGCCTGGTAATACAGGTCCTGTAATTTGGTTTTTTTCAAAAGCACTTAATGAAGGAAGTAGCTGGTAGGCCATTCTGTTGTTGAGATTACTCACTTTAAAGGTTTGTTGGTTAAGACCCTCCTGTTGCTCTGGGTTTAAGTATTTAAATTCCGGCCCTTGAAAGGCGAGGATTTTTTTGGCGCCTAAAGGAGTATTGCTCTTTTTTTCAAGAATAATCGCCTGGTCTTTTTCCCCTGATCTGTGTTGGAGTTCCATTCCTTTTTCTAGTTTTATGATTGGACTTAAATGGGCTTGCATGGACCTACTTCCCAATAGGGGCTCATTTAGAAAACCGCCTTTAATGGCCATATAAAGTCTCACGCCTTTTTCCAGGGTACCAAAACGCAGTTCTTGGCCCGCTTTTACCCAAATAGGGGTATTGGTGCTGGCTATGTTTTGATCTATATAAATTGGAAAAATAGCACCGCTAAAAGCCACCCAAGCATTTTCTGTGAAAGTCAATACAGGTCCTGTCATGGTTATTTCCAGCACTGCGGCATTGGGTTCATTCTCTAAAAGGGCGTTGGCATTTTGAGCACTTTCACGGTCCATGGCCCCGCCCATTGGCACCCCTATAGGTTGCAGTGGGCTCCTGCCTAAATCTTGAATACTGGTGTATAAACCAGCTTTAATGACTTTAATCATGCGGCTTTTGGTTTCATGGCTTAGTATAAATCGTTTTTTCTATTTTGTAAATCCCTGCTGCTACTTGAATTTGTAATAGCTTATAAGCGTCTTTTGAGATGGGTGTAAATTGTATTTTGTCTCCCACCTGCGCAAAAAAAGGTGGGTCTTGTAGGGGGTTAAATAAGGGTATGGGTGTTTGGCCAATGAGCTGCCAGCCACCGGGACTCTCACAGGGATATATACCCGTTTGCTTGGCGGCAAGCCCAACAGAACCGGAAGGAACTTTCATTCTGGGGCTTGATTTTCTAGGGATCTCAAGTTTTGAATCCAGACCGCCCAAATACATAAATCCTGGAAGGAAGCCAACACCGTAGACCGTGTAAGTAGCCTTGCTGTGTTTGGAAATGAGCGCCTCTGGAGAAAGTTTTAATTGAGTGCACACCGCCTCAAGGTCGGGGGCAAAAGAGGCCTCGTAGCATACCGGTATTTTATACAGTATTTTTTGTGCTGGTATCGTTTTTATAGTGTTTTTGGCCTTCTTTATGGTGTTTTTAATCTTTTTGCTCTGGTCCTTTGGGCCTAGATGCTCTTTAATTTTTTCTTCACTAAACAGCTCATAGTCTTTTTTTATTTGTGCTTTTAAGAAGGGAAAGGAAGTAATTCGCTCAGGGAATACCGCTAATATAGAAGCATAAGCTGCTGTTAAAATAGCGTCTGGACAATTATTTTGCAACACCTTTTTAAAAGCAGATAGGTCCTCTAAGATATTTTCAGAGACTATTTGGGGCCACTGAATGAGTAGCGCGTATTCACTGTATGGGTGGTATTCTAAGATATAAGGAGGCTTCGGTTCTTTTGCGTCTAACATAGCTTAATGACTAAATTTTTGAAATGGCTTTTCTAATGGCCTGCGCCCTCTCTATTGCTTTTGGATGGTCTGAATGTAAGCAAACGGTGTCTATTTGAGTGGCTAAATAGGCTATTTTACCTTGACTGTTCTGGTACGGAATGTGCTTTTCTAGCACAAGATCATGCAATTGTGCTACTATTTCCGAAGTGTTTTCTATCTGAGCGTTGTTAGATTGTCTAGAGATTAAATAACCTTGTTCATTATACCTCCTGTCTAGAAAGCCCTCTGAATAGAGCTTAAAATATTGGGCTTCAGCCGCCACAGTAAATGCTTTATGGGGCATGGCGTACAAAAGGGTACAAGGATAGTTAGATAGGGTCTCTAAATATGCCCCAGCGAGCTCTGGACTATGGTATAGGTCTGAATACAAAGCGCCATGGGCTTTTATATGGTGGCATTGAATTGACTGCTTTTCCAAAGTATTAAAAAAGAGGTCCAATTGTTTTTCAATGGCTGCTTGAAATTCTTTTAGAGGCATTTTCATAGACTGCCTGCCAAAATTGAGGGTGTCTGGATAAGAAGGATGTGCCCCTACTTTTAACTTTTCGTTTAGGGCCAATTGCAGTGCAGTTGCTATGGTGAGGGTATTTCCATAGTGGCCGCCGCAGGCAATACTACAACTGTCTAAATAGGGCATGAGTTCTTTATCTACTCCATAACCTTCTCCCAAATCTGCATTAAAATCTATGGTCATAGTGTTGGTTTTAAAATACACTCACAAGGGTTTTTATACTGAGACCCACTGAAATTATAAAAATAATACCGAAAAGTATATTTTTAGTTTTACTGTTGGTGTGTTTTCCTAACATTTTTTGGTTGTTTCCAAGCCAAAACAAAAGCCCTACCAGTACTGGGAGGATAATTCCATTGGCAATTTGAGCAAAAACAATTACACTTATGGGGGTATAGTTTAGTAATAGGGAGCACATGCCTAATGCCAATATCACTAAGCTAATGACTTTAAATCCCCAATGGGTGGCCTTTAAACCAAGGTCAAAGCAATTATTTACTACATAAGCGGCGGCTAATGGAGCGGTCACTGCTGAGGTAATTCCTGCAGAAAGCAGGCCTATTCCTATAGCAATTTTAGCGAAGCTTCCATAGAGTGGCGCCAGTCCTTCTGCCAAATCGAGAACAGATTTTAAACTGTCCTTTGGCAAGGCGGTAGCAGTGATCACAATAGCCATAGAGACTAAGACTCCTATACTTACCGCAATTTTCGTGTCTGTTCTTAGGGCACTTAAATCCGAGGGCTGCTGCCATTTTTCTTTGACCAGTGCAGCGTGAAGAAATAAATTATACGGCACTACCGTGGTGCCTATTAAGGCCATGATGGTAAATAAACTGTCTTTTGGAAATTGAACCAAAACAACTCCCTTGATCAGCGCCACCATGGAGGGACCCACAAGTATAGCTGTAATTAAAAAGGAGCCACTGAGTAACACCACCAGTCCAATGAGTAATTTTTCCAGTGTTTTATAGGAGCCAAATCCCAGTAGAATCGCTGCTAAGCCTCCAATTACAAAGGGATAAATTACAAGTGAATCTGGACCAAATAAGGCTTCCAGGCCTAAAATAGCACCGTTTATATTTCCAGCCTCATAGGCGGTATTTCCGCCCAAAATAGCGGTTAATATTCCCCAAGACAACAGTATTTTGAGCCACTTTTTTTCAATTGCGTTGCGCATGACACTTGCAAGTCCCTCTTGGGTAATGAGGCCAATTCTAGCGGCGGTCTCTTGTAATAAAATAGTCATACCACCAGAGAGCAATAAAGCCCAAAGTAGGGACATTCCAAAGCCTGCCCCTGCTTTCATGCAAGCGGTTACGGTCCCAGGACCTATAAAGGCAGCTGCCACTAGCGTGGCAGGCCCCATTTTTTTAAAAGGATTTTGCATGGGTCTAAAAGATAGACCTAAGGTAATAAAATTGACAGAGTTCTTAGTCTATCTTGAGTTCCCATTCAATGATTGGCTGCACTTTTGGGGCTGTAAAAGCGCCTAATGCTTTTAAGGTCAGTACAATGCTATCTTTTCTTTCTAAGGTTTTTATTTGAAGCGTAATACTTTCTCCCGCAGGAATGGTAAATACTGGAGAATGCCTGTAAAGACTAAAAGGCATCTGATTTTCAAAGAGCAAATCACTGCTGGAATGGTTGTGAAGTGTCACAGACAAAACCTGTGTTTTGCCAATATATTTTAGGTCTGTAGCAGTGACAGATGCTTTAATTAAAGGATTTAAAAACTCAGATTTACCCACCAATAAATCATTAAATACAGCCACAGTTCTTCCATTTTTTAAAGCCTCTAATAAACTAGCGGCAGTTTTTTCTTTGGCAAAAACCAATGTAATAGGCCTGTGTTGTGCTTTTTCTGTATAATCCCAATCAATGAGGTCATGCACATCTGATGTCCCCATAATGGTCAGCCCGTTGTCTAGCGCAATTTGTAGGGCTTCTTCCGAATAGTCTCCTGTATTAATCACTTCTATGCCGTGTAACTCATCATTTTTAATGCGTTCTTTCTGAAAATCACTCAGCGCAGGCGTTCCGTTAGGTTGTTGAACATACCAAGCGGGATGGTTCCAAAACACAAAAGCCCCTTGTTTTTTTGCCTCCTTAAAGGCGTCTTCAGCAGCCTCTTGTAAAATAGGGTTGGCATCTTGAATAAATATGGCATTGTTATGCCCTACTGGCAACGCCCTGGTGATTTCAGAGCCTCGAATAATTAATAAACCGTGGTCTGCGGCTTCTTTCAGAGCAATTTCGTGGGCCCTATTTCTGTCTGGATGGGGAATATCTGATTTGTGGGGCTGGTATTCCAAGTGTTCCGTAAGTGAAATAGCATCTAGGTTTTCTCTCAAGGCTTCTTGTACCCGAATACTGGGCCATACGGTGCCATCTGAAAACACAGAGTGTATATGAAAATCTGTTTTTAGGCTTAAATATCCTGGTATATTAGGATATTCTATAGCCGTTGCACCCGCATGGCTGTGTTCCTGCCCTTGAGCCACTAAGGCAAATAGCATCCACAGGGATGCAAAACTGATTTTTAAGATCTTTGTCATGATGTTTGGTTTTTCTAGCCTAAAAATACAAGATTAGACGGCTTATTTGGGTAAATTAATATTTAAATTTGGGTAAAGTCTATTCTTATGCGCGCTATTCTAGGTATTATCCTCTTACCATTACTTTTTATTTCTTGTCAAAAGGCATCTGTTCCAACGCCTGAGGAAGTCCTTCAGAAAGCGGTGCAAGCCCATGGTGGTGATGCCGCTTTTGAGGCTGTGAAATTATTTTCTTTTGACAAGAAAACAAGCTCTTATGATTCCCTTGGCGAACCCAAAAAGACGGTGGAACAATCTTTTGAGTATGATTTTAAAAAAGGGACATGGGCCGTAGGCTGGAAAGAAAATAATCAAAAACACCAATTAACAAGAGATGCGCTGGGGCTTAGCCTTCGGGTGAACGATACTTTAAAAACACTCTCTGAACCAGATAAAAAGGGCTTTGAATCCCTTTTAAACGGCGGGTTATTTGTCTATTGGCAGCCCTATAAATTATCTCGTGAACTTCCCAAAAATGCTACAGTTTCACCAGACACCCTAATGAATACCCCTGTGTGGGCGGTGTCTTTTCAGTTTCCCAATTCAAGCGACCAGTGGGTCTGGTATTTTGACCAGAACTCTGGCGTGTTTTTGGGAAATAGGGTCTGGCACAACAACCGTTATAGCCTCATTTTAAACCAGTCTTGGTTGGCGTATCAGGGCCTAAAACTCCCTCAAGAAAGGGTGAGTTACAGGGTCAATACTGCCAATAAAATTTTATACAAGCAGGCGGATTATGTGTATAGTTCCGAAAAATAAAGTACTAGAAATCCAAATCATAAAATAGTCCCAACATATGACTATTTATAGCTGCTGTGTTTAGAGGGGTGTCTCTGTCTATAAAATAAGCGAGTGTTAGAGCGTTTCCTACTACTGTTAGATCTGTTTGAATTTTGTAACGCATGCGGTCAAATCCACTTATGCTATTGCTTCCTAAGGGTTTAAAAAATTCAACGGACAGCTGTGGATCTGCTTTCCAGTTGGGAATTTTAAATTCAACAGCCGTTTTATACCTCAAGTGATTTTCTATTCGCGTTCCTTGTTTCTTCTCTGTGTCTTGTTGGAAACGCAGTCGTTGTTTAAACCTTAATTGGCGCCATGAGGCCTTGTGTTTGAGGTCTCCAAAAAACCTGTAGAAAGTAAAATCTCCTTGCAAACCACCACTGCGATCTAAAAGGGTTCCGTAACGAATACCGGCACTTCCATTAAATGATCTAGACAATTTGTAGCCCATACGCGCCTCTCCAAAATATCTGGAAATAGCACCCAATCCAGCATTGCTTCTAAAGGCTAGTGCTCCGTCTACATTAATGCGATCAGAGAGCTCAAAAGAACTGCTGGCAGCCGTCCAGATGGCGAGCTCCTTATTTTGAGCAAAACCAGCTTTGGTCATTAGGACCATTAAAAATAGAAATAGTTGAAACCTCATAAGTGATACAGTCAGGATGTTAATAGAAGAGTGTTACTTTAACACTTTGGGTGAGTAGGTCAATTTTTCCAATCTGCACTTTTTTAATATCTAGGCCGGTTTCTGCCCCCAAAGAGGTAATTAAAGCACTTCTATGATCGGGTTTTACCAATTCAGAATAGGGAATAATAATTTCCTGTTGTTGAAGTAAAAGTGGTGCTTTCATGACCCTCTCTAAAATGAGGAGCATTAAAACTACCGCAACATTACCAAATAATATTTCTCCCAAGCCAACAGCATCTGAAGAAAGGGCATTAATTACAGCCACACCAATAATTACAAAGAGGTAGGTCATTTCTTTAATGTCAATGGTGTCCGTTCTATAGCGAATAATTCCAAAAACAGCAAAGAGACCCAAGGCTAGGCCAATGTCCAGTTCATTTCTCTTTAGTGAATAGCACAGTAGGAAAACCACCGTACTTATCATAAAATAAGTAAACATATAAGCCTTGTTTTGGGCGTATTTATAATAGATAAAGCGAATAATTACTGCGGTGAAAACGAAGTTTAAAACAAAGCGTTCTAATAATTCAAAAAATGAAAAAGTTTGGGATAGGGTATGTAAGACTTCCATAGACTACTTTAAATTGCGTGACCTCACCAGGAATCGAACCTGGATCTAAAGTTTAGGAAACTTCTATTCTATCCGTTGAACTATGAGGCCTATTGATTGCTTTAAGGCAGGCCTAAATTAGATATTTAATTCTAAAGTTCCGATGTTTTGCTTGCGCTTTGTGAGATGAATTCAGCAACAAATTTTTCAATTTCTTCCATTTCAAATGGAGCCAATTCAGAGTAACATGATTTAAGTACAAATTCAATGTGGTAAGATTCCCTATTGGATTTTAGTTTGCTTAACTGTCGGTAGAAAAAAACTAATTGAAGAAGATCAATCCCTTTGAGGGCATTTTTTATGGGGTCTTGCCCCGCTTGTATTTGTTTCTTCTTGATCATTTTGGAATATAAATATATGAAAATCAAGCTTTTAAATTTTCAAATACCGATTTAAATTTTAATAAGTTCTGTTTGGGTGTTTCATAGTAAGGTTTAAAGGATATTTTGTTTAGACCAATGGTGTTTAAAATGTTTATAAGCGTCATTATAAATAGTGTTATTTAACACACTGTTAGTGGGTTAGAAGAACTGTTTGCCTTACTTTTATATAAAAATTACTTAGATGGAGCGTAAAGAATTCATGAAATCTATTGGACAAGGCGCTGCTTTAACACTCACTTTTAGTTGTTTAAGTGGTTGTCTAGAAGCAGAAAACGGGATGGCAGATCAGGCCCTAATACCAGATGCCAACGGAGTCCTTTTCTCTATTGATTTAAACAGTTCAGAGGGTCAAACCTTAAAAAGTCCAGGAGATTATATTATTAAAAACACCGTGGTCATTGCGGTCAATCAACAAGGGAAATACGTTGCAGCCACTCAGGTGTGTAGCCACAAAACCCTTAAGCAAGTGATTTTTAGAAACGACGAATTTTATTGTAAAGAGCATGGTGCAAGGTTTACCCAGCAAGGAGTTGGGTTAAATTCAGATGCCTCTAAAGGCTTGCTTATTTACCCCACACAATTACAAGATCAAATGCTGTCCATATTAGCCCCATAAACCTATGAAAAAAGCAGTTTTATTATTTTTAGTGTTTTGTGGCACAACGCTAATGGCTCAAGATTGGCAACCCAGTTGGGAAGTAGCCACTAAAACTTCAGAAACCACAAACAAACCCATATTATTGGTTTTTTCCGGCTCTGATTGGTGTGCCCCATGTATTAAATTAGACAGAGATATATGGAGCACCCAAGTCTTTCAAGCCTTTGCTAAAGATCATTTAGTGCTGTACAAAGCAGATTTTCCAAGGCGTAAAGCCAACCAACTTCCTGAGCCCCTTGCCACCCAAAATAAGCAATTGGCAGCACAGTTCAATGCTAAGGGGTATTTTCCTTTAGTGGTGATGCTGTCTGCTAAAAAAGAAGTTTTAGGACAGACCGCATATTTAAATATCTCTCCAGAGGCATATACAAATAAGCTCAAAGCCATGGTAGCCAATGAGTAAAAGACATTTAAAGCTGCTGCTATTCATTGCCATTCCCTGCCTTTGTTTTTCACAAGAGCAGATTGTCTCCCGTACCGCAAAACTAATGGGTACTCGTTTTGAAATTACACTGGTGAGTACCCAAGAAGCAGCCAACCAGTATTTAAATGCTGCCCAAGGTGAAATTGAAAGAATAGAGCGGCTCATTTCCTCTTGGGACGCTAATTCTCAAACAGCAGAAATTAACAGACAGGCAGGCATAACGCCTGTTAAGGTAGCCAAAGAACTCTACGACCTTATCGCTAGAAGTATAGAAATATCTAAAATTACCCAGGGAGCCTTTGACATTAGCTACGCCGCCTTAGACCCAGTTTGGTTTTTTGACGGGCGAATGAAAGCGGTTCCAAGTGAGTCCGAACGCTTAAAATCTGTCCAAAACATAGGTTTTAAAGATTTGGTCTTAAATGCCAAAGAACAGACTGTTTACTTGCCAAAAAAAGGCATGAAAATTGGGTTTGGGGCTATAGGAAAAGGCTATGCTGCAGACGCTACAAAAAAACTCATGAAATCTTTAGGGGTGTCTTCAGGTATAATTAATGCCTCTGGAGACCTTACCAGCTGGGGAAAAAAGCCAGATGGAACGGATTGGCAAGTAGGTATAAGCAATCCTGAAAACCCTGCAAAAGTATTTTCTTGGTTTCCCGTAAGGGACGCTGCAGTAGCTACATCTGGAAATTATGAAAAATACGTAACTTTAGAGGGCAAGCAGTACAGCCATATAATGGACCCCAGAACGGGCATACCGGTTTCAGGAATAAAATCTGTAACGGTATTTGCGCCAAAAGCAGAATTAGCCGACGCCTTTGCCACTGCAGTTTTTATTATGGGTATAGACACAGGAATAGACACTATTTCCCAGTTGCCAGGCATGTCCTGTATTATTGTAGATGCAGAAAATAACATACACCACAGCCCAAATATTCAGTGGGCAAATACAAAAAAGTAAACCCTATGAAACACCTATTCATTGTTGCAGTCCTTCTAATGTTTTCCTCATGTGTGGCTGTAAAAGAGTACGAAAAAGTATACATAAACGCAGAAGACATGGCCTTGAGTGCCAGGGGAATCTGTAAGGCAGACATTAGCAGCCATATTTACAGGGAAGGTGCAGCGGGTGCAAACGGAGGTAAAATGGGAGGCGGCTGCGGCTGTAATTAAAACATGAAGCAAATTTTAAGACCCATTTTATTTTTAGCCATTGGCATCCAAATCCTGTGGAGCCAAGAACAGCCGGCCAGTTACACAAAGAAAGTGCTGGAAAAAGTGGCGGTGCAAACTTTATTTAGCTATTACACCCAAGATGGGAATAATGCCGCAGTAACTGGCGGTGAGGGCACAGAGGCCCTCACAGACGCCGCCCCAACTATAGTGGTGCAAATGCCTATAGGATCGAACGGGATTTTAACAGTAGACACCGGCCTATCTGCGTATACTTCTGCCTCTTCCAGCAATGTAAACCCCCTGGACGGAAATGAACCTGCCAGCCCTTGGGTAGCCTCTTCAGGTCCTTCGAGATCAGACGTTTTGGCACACTTTAACCCCTCCTATGCCCATTTTAGCGCAGACAGGAATACCATTTATAACGCCTCACTGGCCGTATCCAAAGAATATGACTATCAATCTTTTGGGTTTGGCGCGGGTGTAAGCAAATTATACAATGAGAAAAATACAGAAGTAGGGCTCAATGTGCAGGTGTATTTAGACCAGCATGATCCGCAGTACCCTATAGAATTGAGGACTGGGTTTTTTAATGGAAATATTAGAGGAGAAGGCACTTACACCAATGATTTTGCCGCATTTAGTCAAGCCAAGCGCAACACCTATGCCCTGAGTTTTAATGTAGCCCAAATCTTAACCGCAAAAATGCAAGCGTCATTATTTATAGACGCCGTAATGCAAGAAGGCCTATTGTCTTCCCCTTTGCAAAGGGTTTATTTTGCAGACAAACCTGATTTTTTCATAGATGATTTTCAATTGGCAGACAATGTAGAACGCCTCCCATTTTACCGTTACAAATACCCTGTAGGCGCAAGACTAAACTACTATATTTCAGATGCCATTATACTGAGGTCTTACGCAAGGTACTATAACGATTCTTGGGGAGTATCTGGACTTACCGCAGAGATAGAATTACCCATTAGTTTGGGATTAAATTGGGCGCTTTTTCCCAGTTTTAGACATTACAGCCAAAGCGCAGCAGATTATTTCTATCCCAAAGAAATGGCTACGAGCAGCGCACAATATTACACTTCAGACTTTGATCTTGCCTCTTTTACCAGCCAACAGTGGGGTTTTGGGGTACGCTATAAAGACCTATTGAGCCAATTCTCCCTGTGGAAAATTGGCATAAAATCTATTGAGCTACGCTACATTCATTACAACAGAAGCAACGGCTTGCAATTTGATCAAACTGCCCTTGGCGTTAATTTTGAAATTGATTAATACAACGAATTGTACGAGAATAAATTAAGCTTTATTAATAGTCAATGTATTGCCCGAGATACTTGAAGTGTAACTGACCAAATCTCCGCTGCTAGCGTCTGAATTACAAGCAGCAGTGTTGTCTCCCGTACCAAAGCTATTGCCGTGGTTTGCACAGTTAAAGGTGTTGTTTCCATAGCTCCACTGGGTTCTGGTGCCTTGATGCGGACAGCAATTGTCAAAAGCCCTAATGGTGTCAGTGCTTACCCTTAAAAGTAGTACACCTGCGGAGGTGAGATTCATCCAGCTGCCAACGGAGGCCAATCCAGAAAAATTAGATGCGTTTAGATCAATGGTAATGGTATTGCCATTTTGGGTGACACCGGCCGTATCCGTATTAGTTTGTCCATTGTTTGTAGGAACAGTGGGCATAGGATCTTCTGAGGAGGAACAGGCTTGGATAAGCGACACGCCAAAGAAAGCAAATGCCACAGTAGGGCAGGTGGTTTTTAGAAATTCTCTTCTGTTTTTCATGGTTTTTTCTTTTAAAGATAGTTACAGGGCACGACTTAAAAAAGAGCAGATGTTGATTTTTTTTGTGAAATGCCGCACTTTACTCGACTTTTTTTCCTGTTATTGCGTCCTTATTTTTATTAAAATAGGGTCTAAAGCGCAATTTTTTTCCTTTTAGCCCAATAAAATTGGGCAATGCCCTTTTTTTTCTAAATCTTTTTAAAAGCCGCTTTTTTTTCAGATTTTTTGTTTTCATTTGTTGTGGCATTTAGCTGAACATCATGAAAAGTGTTTCTATGTTGGGGCAATTAGAAAATCCGAAGTGTTTTCTAGACGCTGCTTATCAGATAGGCAACCAAAATTTAAAGCGAACTTCCTTATCCGCTATCGTGCAAAGCCAGCACGAGTACTTTTTTGTACCCACCACTGCGCGTCAGATCAATATCTAATACCCTTATTGCAATTCATTTTTTTTAGCGTCAGGAATACGAATTCTTGGCCTTTCTTTAATTTTTAATTTGCTATAATGAATATTAAATACATAGATCTAATACACCAGAGTTATTATTTTCCACAAGAAGAATTCACCCTAGAAGACGAAAACCTGCGTTTTCATGGCATTGAATTAGAAAAATTGGTGGCCCAATACGGCACCCCATTAAAATTTACTTATTTACCCAAAATTTCTGAAAACATCCAGCGTGCTAAAGGATGGTTCGACAATGCGATTAAAAAAAATGATTATAAAGGGAAGTACTATTATTGTTACTGCACCAAAAGTGCTCATTTTAAACATGTTTTAGAAGAAGCCCTCAGCAATGATATTCACATTGAAACTTCTTCTGCTTTTGACATCAATATAGTGGAATCGCTCAAAGAAGCGGGTAAAATAAAGCCAGATACTTTTGTGATTTGCAACGGATTTAAAAGGGCTCAATATGTAGATAATATTGCCAGACTCATTAATTCCGGCCATGAGAATTGTATTCCTATCATTGACAATTACGAAGAGATTTCTCTCTTGTCAGAGAAAATAGATGGAGACTATAAAATAGGGATTCGAATTGCTTCTGAAGAAGAACCCAAATTTGAGTTTTATACTTCTCGATTAGGCATTGGTTACCGAAATATTGTTCCTTTTTACGAAGACCAAATAAAAGGCAATGATAAAGTGGAATTAAAAATGCTACACTTTTTTATTAATACAGGTATTGGGGACAATGCCTATTATTGGAATGAGTTAAGCAAGTGTTTAAAGGTGTATGTACGCCTTAAAAAAATATGCCCAAGTCTAGACAGTCTCAATATTGGTGGTGGTTTTCCTATTAAAAACTCTTTGGCTTTTGAATATGACTACGCCTATATGATAGAGGAAATCTTAAACCAGATCAATGCCATTTGTGCAGAGGCAGACGTCCCTGTGCCGCACATTTTCACTGAATTTGGAAGCTTTACAGTGGGTGAGAGTGGTGGCGCAATTTATCAGGTGTTGTATCAGAAACAGCAGAATGATAGGGAGAAATGGAATATGATAGACTCTTCATTTATTACAACCCTCCCAGATACTTGGGCCATAAATAAGCGATTCATAATGCTACCTATTAACAGGTGGCAAGACGAATACGAGCGGGTACTTTTAGGTGGTCTTACCTGTGACAGCGACGATTATTACAATTCAGAGCAGAATATGAACGCCATTTACCTGCCTGTATTTAAAAAAGAAAAGCCCCTTTATATTGGTTTTTTTAACACAGGTGCATACCAAGAATCCATAGGAGGCTTTGGAGGCTTACAACACTGTCTAATTCCAACCCCCAAACACGTTTTAATTCAAAAAGACGCTCAGGGGAATTTAACCACTTCATTATTTTCACAACAACAAGAAGCATCTCAGATGCTTAAAATTTTAGGGTATGAGCAAGAGTAATTACGCTGGCATTCCAGATGAGTTTGCCCAGTTAGAAACAGCGAAAGTAGTATTAATTCCAGTCCCTTATGACGGAACGAGTACTTGGGGAAAAGGAGCAGACAAAGGACCAGAAGCTTTTTTGGCAGCTTCTGAAAATATGGAATTATACGACATTGAAACCGCTACAGAGGTGTACCAACAAGGGGTGTATTTAGCAGACCCGGTATTGGAGAAAAGTACGCCTGAAGCTATGGTAGACGCCGTTCATAAAGCCACAAAGTCATATATAAAAAAGAACAAATTCGTAACCCTTTTCGGGGGAGAGCACTCTATTTCAATAGGTGCTATAAGGGCTTTTAACGAGAGCTTTGAAAATTTAACAGTGCTTCATATAGACGCGCATGCAGATTTAAGGGCTTCTTATGAGGGGACTAGCTGTAACCACGCTTGTGCGGTTCATGAAGCAAGCCAAACCACCAATTTAATTCAGGTGGGGATTCGTTCAATGGATCAGATAGAGCAATCTTTTATGGACCCTGAGAAAACATTTTTTGCCCATGATATGGTTCAGGATGAGTATTGGTCCGACAAGGCTTTAGAACTTATGACAGACAACGTATTTATCACTTTAGACTTAGATGCTTTTGATCCTTCTATCCTACCAGCCACTGGAACCCCAGAGCCAGGAGGATTGTTGTGGTATGAAACCCTAGCATTTTTAAAAGAAGTATTTACAGAAAAAAATGTAGTGGGTTTTGACATTGTTGAGCTTTGCCCAAATAGTAACAGCAAGCCATCGGAATTTTTAGCGGCAAAGTTGTATTATAAAATGTTAAGTTATAAATTCATGCAGGTCTTGGCGAGTGATCCATATGACAATACGTTCGATCTAGAACAGGTTAAAAAAAATACCCCCACTAAATTTCAAGACAGCGATGAGTAAAGGAGCTATTTCAAATTTTATAGAAAAGTATTATTTGCATTTTAATGCAGCGGCATTAGTAGACGCTGCAAAAGGATACGAAGCCCAATTGGCCGGTGGTTCTAAGATGTTGGTGTCTCTTGCAGGCGCCATGAGTACCGCGGAAATTGGAAAGATTTTTTCTGAAATGATCCGCCAGGATAAAGTGCAAATTGTTTCTTGTACTGGCGCCAATTTAGAAGAAGATATTATGAATTTAGTGGCCCATTCCCATTATGAGCGTGTGCCCAACTACAGGGATTTAACCCCACAGCAAGAATGGGATTTACTCGAAAAAGGCCTCAATAGGGTTACCGATACTTGTATCCCAGAAGAGGAGGCTTTTAGAAGGCTTCAGAAACATATTTACAAAATATGGAAGGATGCAGAAGCTGCTGGAGAACGTTATTTTCCACATGAATTTATGTATAAAATGCTCCTTTCAGGGGTCTTAGAGGAATACTATGAAATTGATCTAAAAGACTCTTGGATGTATGCAGCAGCAGAAAAGAATTTGCCTATTGTTTGTCCTGGTTGGGAAGACAGTACCATGGGGAATATCTTTGCCTCCTATGTGCTCAAAGGCGAATTAAAAGCCAGCACCGTAAAATCTGGTATTGAATACATGACTTTTTTAGCAGATTGGTACACAGATAATTCTGAAAACGGTATTGGATTCTTCCAAATTGGTGGAGGGATTGCAGGAGATTTCCCTATTTGTGTGGTGCCTATGCTCTACCAAGATATGGAAAGAACAGACACGCCATTTTGGAGTTATTTTTGTCAGATCAGTGATTCTACCACAAGTTATGGGTCTTATTCTGGTGCGGTACCCAACGAGAAAATTACATGGGGTAAATTAGATATAGACACCCCAAAGTATATTATAGAGAGTGACGCTACCATTGTAGCCCCATTAATCTTTGCTTACCTTTTAGATTTATAGCCATGCAACAGCCATTAAAACGTGTCATTGTAGATTTTAAAAAACTCACTCCAGAAGTTTTAAAGCTTTTGGTAGAGAAGTATCCTGATGGGTATGATGACCTTAATATTATTAGCTTTAAAAATGCTTCAGGAGAAAACATCCAGGCGGTAGAAGTGTCTACAGAAGACACTAAATACCTGGTGAAGATTAGCGCCAAGTTAGAAAAGACCATGGCCAATTATGACGAAGATGATTATGAAGATTTTGATGACAATGATCCAGATGCTATTCCAGATATTGATTTAGAAGAAGCCTCAGAAGACTAATGATGTACTCTGTTATAGCCCTTCAAATAGCCCCTAGTTTTAATATTAGGCAATGCAAGCAAAAACTCGCATTGCCCATATTATTTACAGATTCTGATGAACTTTTCATGTCCAACGGCACAGAAAAATTTGTCTATGTTTTTCAATATGGGGTAATGGCCTTTTTTAACCACAGCACCCAAGAAATTAACACAATTATAGAGCAGCTTAATCCCGAAGCTACCCCATGGCAAGAGCAGGATTTAAAGGAAACCATTCGGGTTTTTGTGGCAGAAGGGGCGCAAAAAGTTGCCTTTGACCGGGTCACTCTCGCTCACTTTGATCCAGAAGCCATTAGATTGGTCATGTTAAATACATCCCAGTCTGTGGCGCTAGACCAGTATTTAGAAATTACCGATCAGTTGCTTGCAGAGACCAATAAGTACACTAAATCTCTTGAATTAAAAGGGAAATTAGATATTTCAGGAATTAAATTGAAACGCTTTATTGGTAAAGTATTAAATATTAAGAATCAGATTTCTGAGAACCTCTATATTTTTGATTCTCCGGACATTACTTGGGAAAATGAATCTTTAAATACTTTAAATATAGCCTTAAAGCAGACTTTTGATTTAAAAGACCGCTACAGGTATATTAATGAAAGAACGGCCATTATTAAAGAAGACTTGGAGCTCTTTAAAGATATTATGGAGCACCGAGAGAGCAGTAAATTAGAATGGATTATTATCCTTCTAATCCTGGTAGAGGTGGTGGATCTTTTTGTGATTAGACTATTAAAATTATTCTAGCTGCTTTAGAATTAAGGCATCGGCCGGAGGCCAAAAAAAAACAAAAAAATGCAAGATTTAAATGTAATTGGAAGTGAAGAGTGGTGTGTATTTGGAACCTTGGGTATTCCAGCTATCAAAGCTAGGGTAGACTCTGGCGCTAAAACATCTTCCATTCAGGCAGCCAACGCCAAAGTAGTTGGTCGTGGGGGACAAGAGTATGTGAAATTTGAAATTAACCCCATTCAAGACAACAGGAGTATTAACATACAATGCGAAGCTAAACTAGTAGACAGGAGAACGGTCAGAAGTTCTTCGGGAATAGCAGAGGAACGTTTTGTGATTAAAACACCTGTAACTATTGGCGCAGACACTTTTGATATTGAGTTGACCTTAGCCAATAGAGATACCATGGAGTTTAGAATGCTGCTGGGAAGAGAGGCTTTAAATGGCCGTTATATGGTAAATCCTGCAGATTCCTTTTTGCAAAAAGAGTTTTCAGAAGAAGAGGTGAGTGCCAAGTACGCCCCTTATATGAAGGCTAAAACAGGCCTAAAAATAGCCCTTTTAGCCAGTAATCCAAACCTGTATTCCAACAAGCGAATTATGGAGGCTGGTGAGGCTAGAGGACACGAAATGGTGTTTCTAAATGTGGAACACTCTTATATGAAGTTAGACGCCAACTCTCCTGAAATTAGATATAGGGGCGGGAATATTCTCAATGAATTTGACGCTATTATTCCTAGAATAAAGCCTGCGGTGACTTTTTATGGATGCGCCCTAATTAGACAGTTTGACAACTTAGGGGTGTTCTGTTTAAATACAGCTGAGGCCATTACACAATCTAGGGACAAATTGTTTGCCTCTCAATTGTTTGCCAAGTTTGACATTCACATTCCCATCACTGGTTTTGCCAAGTCTCCTCTAGACACCAAAGACCTTATTAGAATGGTTAATGGGGCTCCTTTAATCATTAAGCTTTTAGAGAGTACCCAAGGAAAAGGGGTTGTTTTGGCAGAGACCAATAAGGCGGCAGAAAGTGTTATTAATGCTTTTAAAAGTGTACAAACCAACATACTGGTTCAAGAATTTATTAAAGAAGCCAATGGCCAAGACATTCGTTGTTTTGTGGTAGATGGCAGGGTAGTGGCTTCTATTCAAAGACAGGCAGAAAAAGGAGAATTTAGGGCCAATATTCACCAAGGAGGAAAGGCTTCTATTGTAAAAATTACCCCAGAAGAGAAAAAACTAGCCATTAAGGCGAGTAAAGTACTCAACTTGGCAGTTGCTGGGGTAGATATTATTCGCTCCAATAAAGGGCCTTTGTTGTTGGAGGTGAATTCCTCCCCTGGTTTAGAAGGCATTGAAAACGCTACGGGGAAAGACATTGCCAATACCTTAATCACGGCCATTGAAAAGAAGCTTAAGTTTAAGTCTGCGTTTGCTATGTAGTGGGTTTATGGAACTGACTTTGAGCACTTTAATTGTAAGTTGTCTTTCTAAGCTTTAATACACTGATCTAACCCGGGCTTAAAACCCATTTATTGTGGTGATTTTTAAGCGTTTTAACGGTTCAAGTGCAGCAACATGTCTTTTACCATGTCTTCCAAGTAAAATTGAGGTTTCCATTGCCAATCTTTTTGGGCCTCTATATCTGAGACGCTGTCTGGCCAGCTGTCTGCAATGGATTGTCTAAAGTCTGGCGCGTAACTGATTTGAAATTCAGGCCGCTGTTTTCTAATGGCATGAGCCAATTCTTGAGGGTTAAAACTCATAGCGCTCACATTGTAAGCCATGCCTTTTTTTAGGGTACTAGATTCACTTTCCATGATAGATAATGTGGCGCGAATGGCGTCTTCCATATACATCATTGGCAGCGTAGTTTCTGGAGATAAAAAACTTTCATAGGCACCGTCTTCTATGGCTTTGTGAAAAATATCTACGGCATAATCTGTGGTCCCACCTCCAGGCTGAGTTTTCCAACTAATCAGTCCCGGATACCTCAGAGACCTGACGTCTACTCCATATTTAAGGTGGTAGTATTGGCACCAACCTTCTCCTGCTAATTTGCTCATTCCATATACGCTACTGGGTGCCATAATACACTGCTGTGGGGTGTTTTCTTTTGGTGTATCTGGCCCAAAGACAGCAATACTAGAGGGCCAGAATATTTTTGATATTTTTTTGTCTTTTGCCAAATTCAATACATGAAACAAGGTGTCCATATTGAGGGACCAAGCTTTCATAGGAAATTTCTCTGCATTGCCACTTAACATGGCGGCCATTAAATAAACAGTCTCAATTTCATAGTGCATGATCACGTCTTCTAAGGCGTGTAAGTCCGTTGCATCTAAAATTTCAAAGGGCCCAGCATTCATCACAGCGTCATCGGTAGCCCTAATGTCACTGGCCACTACATTATCTACTCCATGTTGTTCTCTTAATGCTATGGTTAGTTCTGTACCAATTTGCCCGCAGGCCCCTAGAATAAGTATTTTATGGTGCATATTGTATTATTTTAAAGCGGAGTAAAGATACCTTTTTATTAATTTGCGTATCTTTCACAGATGAAAAAAACAGTCATTTTTTTAGCCTTAATGGGGCTGTTTTCCTGCGGTGAAAAGCAAGTAGACAAACAAGAAGAAATGGGGACCAATTTGTCCTTAGATTATTCAGATTTGCCGGAATTTAGTCCTTTGTCTGTTACGTCTGACTCTATTGTAAATGAATGGCCTTCTTTTGACGCCCTTGACCAGAGAATGGGCGCTTTAAAATCAGTGATTTCATTGCCTGATTTAAAAATGTTGGTTGCTGAATTAATTGAAAAAGAGGGCGCTATTCTCAAAGATGGTTACCCGGAAGATTTTAATACTCCAGAGGTGAAAAGCAGGCAGCGGTTGCTACGCACTTATTTGCTAAAGACCCAAGCGTTAATAAACCAATCACAAGACCCTAAGGCAGCCACCCTTGAAACTATTGCTGCATATAATGCCTTAAAAGAACAACTCAACAGACATACTGTTGCGCCAGTGAATTTAAATGATTTTAAAGATGAATAATTGTAGCTTTCCAACTTATTTGACCATGGCTATTTTTTGCCTTTCCATAGGGGTTTCAGCCCAAGGAACTGCAACATTAACTTCAGCGCCTACAGTGGTTCAAACGGCTTCTAAAGTAATAGACGCTTGGCATTTGGCTGCCGCCGATGCAGATTTTGATCAGTACTTTTCCCTCATGACCAAAAAAGGTGTTTTTGTGGGTACAGATGCTGGTGAACATTGGGAGAATAAGGCGTTTAAGTCCTTTTCAAAGCCCTATTTTAATGCGGGCAAGGCCTGGTCTTTTACTTCCTTAGAACGGCATATTTATCACAATGACAGCGCCGTTTGGTTTGACGAATTACTGGACACTCAAATGGGAATTTGTAGGGGATCTGGGGTGTTGGAACTTGAAGACGGTCAGTGGAAAATAGCCCATTATGTGTTGTCTATCGCAGTGCCTAATGACCAGGTTTCCAAGTTATTGGAATTAAAAAAAGCCCAAGATAGCATTTCAATCATGCGTCTCAAGGGCTTAAAGCAGTAAATAATTTTGGGTTAGAATTTAAGAGAGGTCTTTGTCTCTTGTCTTAAATTTAGGAGCGGTTTTAATCTCTTGTGTTGGTTTAAACCATGTCTTTTAATTCGTTCCTTATGACGGTACTTAGCTTAGTCTTTAGGCGTTTCTTCTGGAACAACCAATCTAGATTCAAGGGCTTGCTTGCTCAGACTGGCTAAATTAAAGTTTGGAGATAACACTAAGGCCCTATCTATTAAAGCTATGGCTTCTTTAATTCTCTCTTTATCTGTGTTGTAAATCACCAGTGCCTCTAAGTGGAAAAAAGCAGATTTTAAGGCTACCTCATAGGGCTGTTGCCTTTCGTAAAAAGCGTATTTCATGTCTGCCTTTGTCATGGCTTGTCCTTCCTTTATCGTAACCATTGCACCACTGTTATCTCCTGTGACTATTTTTAAGTCAGATAACTCATATAACAAATAAGCACTGGGGTTTCTTTTGGCCAATTCTTCAAAATGCTCAAGGGCTCTTTTGGGTTGCTCAATGGCTTTTAAAGAGATGGCTTTTACTTGGACGGCTAAATCTGAGTCTTCCCCCAAGCGTTCAATACCCAATAAATTTAAGGCTTGCATGTGTTGGTTGTTGCTACTGTATATATAGGCTAAGGTGTCTCTTCTAGCGGTATTTGGCGCTATTACATTTAAGTGCGTTAAGGCTTGAATAATTCCGTTAATATCTCCTTGGGTGCGCATTTGTTTATAAAATGCTTTGTAGTGATTTTCCAATGCAGATTTTTCCTGGGCTTTTAAAGAGACTCCAGAAAGGATCAAAAGAAGGACTAGTAAATTTTTCATGAAATTGTTGTTAGGTTGTTTCTAATAGGATTAGGGACTAAAACTAACTATTTTTTTTCAATTTATAATAGGGCTTTGTCATAAGTAAATCCTAAAAAAACTTTTGATTGAATTAAGCGGTCTATAGGCTGCGCTGCTTCCATAAAAATGGGTGGTGGTATATTTAATTGTAGCGCTTTATTGTTGTAGAAATCTGCTTTTTTGATTTTTTGCGGAAATACCCCATTGACCAAAGTAGGAGGATCTGCTACTTGAGATAGGAACCAAATTAATTTTACCGCGTCTTGTTGGTGAATTAGGTTGGCTGCTTTATTTCCTCCTGAAATAGCGGTTCTGCCACTTAAAGACCTAGTGGGCTCTCTGTCTGCCCCTACGAGGCCAGCGAGCCTGATGGTGGTTTTTTTGTGGGGTAGTGTAGCTATAATTTTTTCTGCGGCTAAAAGTTTTTGTGCCCGATCTGTGTCTGCGGTCCACTGACTTAGCTCAGAATAAGGACCTCCGCTATTGGGATAAACTCCTGTAGATGAGGTGTAAATGACTTGGCAATTTTTGGGCAGTACTTTTAAAAGGTCTTTAGACAGGGATTTCATATGGTCTATGAAGGCGTCATTTTCACCTGTCCTGAGTTGTGGCGGAACACTGATTAGAAGCAGGTCTAGATTTTTAGTAAAATCGTGTGACAAAGCTGCTGCGCCTAGTTCAAATTTAAAAGGCTTAATACCCAGTGTTTCTAAACCACCCATTTTTTCTAATGACCTTCGGGTGCCCTTAACCAACCAGTTGTACTGAATAAAATACTGTGCTACGGCACTTCCCAGCCACCCGCAACCAATAATTCCCAATACCTTTCGTGTCTCTTTTGAGGTATTCATACCAGGTATTTTTAAGAAATGAGTTTTAAATATTTTTTAAAAATACCACTTATTCTATTGGTTTAAGGCAGAAGTGATTTTGTTTTTTTGGCCCCGACCTTTAGATGAATTGCTTAAATAAAATTGCGAAGGAATTATTTTTTAACTATATTAAACTGATTATTAAAGGGTTGCATTATGGGTATTAAAAGTTTTCAAGGCGTTAGACAAGTTCAAAAGGAAGGTGTAAAAGAGGCTATTTTAGTATCTGATTATATGACCACCTCACTCATTACATTTTCACCTACTCAGTCTATTTTAGAGGTTATGGAATGTTTTGCCAAATACCCAATCTCTGGAGGTCCTGTGCTCAACGACAAAAAGGAATTGGTGGGCATTGTCTCCGAGGCAGATTGTATGAAACAGATTTCTGAAAGCAGGTATTTTAACCTGCCAATATTAGATAAAAGCGTGGCTTCTTTTATGTCTAAAGAAGTGGAGACTATAGATGCTTCTGCTTCAATTTTTGACGCAGCAACAATTTTTCATAGCAACAGCAGGAGAAGACTCCCTGTTTTAAAAGACGGAAAGTTGGTAGGCCAAATTAGTAGGAAAGACATTGTTATTGCTGCACTGAAACTCAGTAGCCAACAGTGGAAAAAACAATAATTTTTACTGAACAATAGTGTCAATTCTATTTGGATGCATAGTCCTCATTTTTATTTGAATATATATCCCGTATTCTTATTGGGTATAGACCCCTTATTCCTATTTGGATGCAGGTGTTTCATTTAAATTTTTGCACCACCACAAACAAATCTGGCGCTATTTTTAAATACCCCAGATCATAGATAAAATAATAGTCATTCCCTTTCTGGGTTTTATAAATAGATGTAAAAAGGTCAAAGAAGAACCCTTTGTGGATTAAATTACTTTTTGTGATTCTTCCTTTTCCACTAACTAAAGTAACTTCTGCTAAAATGCGATAATTTTTTTTGAGTCGTCTGTTGGTATTTCTCACCAGTGAATTGTAGGGTGAGTTTTGGGTATTGTGAAATTCGTTTCTGCAAGCATCTCCACAGAATTTTTTATCACTTCTTCCTTTAATTTTCTCTTTACAGCAAAGACATACTTTTTCCATGTTGGATGATTAAGTAAGTTGCGTCTTAAAAAGAAAGGGTCTTATAAAGTTAGTGTTTTTTCTCTTGCGGCCATAAAACGCCATGAGCCCCATTAATTTTTAAACGTTTACAAACGACTGTAAATGACTACAAATATTTTTATACCGGCTATAAGGAGATGTGGCTGTTACGTTTGTAGGGTGAAAGGGATAAATCTTCAAAGGCAGTCCTTTTATTAACCTTATAAATTATATATATTATGAAAGCAATCAGAAACAAAGTTCAGTTAATTGGTAATCTAGGGGTGCAACCAGAGTTAAAGACCTTAGAAAGTGGCAAAACAGTGGTCAATTTCTCTATGGCGACCAATGAAAAATTCAGAAATCAAGAAGGGGTTTTAATTACAGACACTCAGTGGCATTCCATTTTTGCCTGGGGGAAAACAGCAGAAATTATTGCGCAGTATGTAAACAAGGGGCAGGAAATTGCCATTGAAGGCAAACTTACCCATAGAACCTATACCTCTCCCGAGGGGGAGACTAAGTATAAATCAGAAGTACTGTGTACTGAGGTGCTGTTGTTGCAAAACAAAGGCGTTCAAATAGATTAATTAAACCCTGTCAAAAGCATTTTATATGTAATTGCAGTTAAAAAAATAAAGCCCGCTTTAGCGGGCTTTATTTATAGGTGAATTTAGCCGCTTTTAATTGCGGTCTTTTGGCCTACTTTACGTTAACTGATTACCGCACCATCTGCCACCCCATCTTCATCTGGGTTTACAAATACCAATTTGCCTGATTTTTGTTCCGTCATAAGAATCATTCCCTGACTTTCTACACCTCTTAATGCTCTTGGCGCGAGGTTTACTAGTACGGTCACTTTTTTACCCACCACTTCTTCTGGACTAAAGTGTTCTGCTATTCCAGAAACTATGGTTCTAGTGTCTAAGCCAGTTTGGACTTGGAGCACCAATAATTTTTTCGCTTTTGGCATTTTCTCAGCAGCTAGAATGGTGCCTGTTCGCAGGTCTAATTTGCTAAAATCTTCAAAGCTAGAAGTTTCTTTTTGAGGAACTACAGTAGTTTCCATAGCGGCGTTATCTATTTTTGTTTGGTTTAATTTTTCTACTTGGGCGTCTATTTCACTGTCTTCAATTCTTCTAAAAAGAAGCTGTGCCTCATTTATGATATGACCGCTAGGAAGTAGGGCTTCTTTCTCAGCAACATCTTTCCAAGATAAGTTTAAAGGGGCTAAGTGTAGCATCTCATTGAGCTTATTTGCGGTGAATGGTAAAAAAGGATCCGATAATACTGCCAAAGCAGCAGCGATTTGTAAACTGACATACATAATCGTTTCCACTCTTTTTGGATCTGTTTTAATAAGTTTCCAAGGTTCGTTGTCAGCCAAGTATTTATTTCCGAGCCTTGCTACTTGCATCAATATACCGCTGGCTTCTCTAAACCTGTATTTTTCAAGAGAGTTGGCAATAGTGGCAGGAAATTCTTTTAATACAGCAAGGGTTTCTAAGTCTATAGCTTCTAAATGGCCTGGTGAGGGTACTTTGCCTTGATAATATTTTTGCGTCAATACAACCCCTCTATTGATGAAGTTTCCTAAAATAGCAACCAATTCATTGTTGTTTCTAGCTTGAAAGTCTTTCCAAGTAAAATCGTTGTCTTTTGATTCTGGTGCATTTGCTGTGAGGGTATATCTCAATACATCTTGTTGGTCCGGAAAGGCTTCGAGGTATTCGTGTAGCCAAACGGCCCAGTTTTTAGAGGTAGAAAGTTTTTGACCTTCTAAGTTTAGAAATTCGTTGGCAGGAACATTTTCTGGTAAGATGTAATCACCATGCGCTTTAAGCATTGCAGGGAAAATAATACAGTGAAAAACAATATTATCTTTCCCTATGAAATGGACCAATTTAGTATTTTCATCCTTCCAGTAAGGTTCCCAGTCCTTATTGTTTTTTGCTGCCCATTCTTTAGTGGCGGAGATATAGCCTATAGGTGCGTCAAACCATACATACAGTACTTTTCCTTCTCCTCCTGGTACAGGAACTGGAATACCCCAGTCCAAATCTCTAGTCACTGCTCTAGGCTTAAGACCTTCTTCTATCCATGATTTACATTGTCCGTAAACATTTGGTTTCCAGTCTTTTTTATGCCCTTCTAAAATCCACTTTCTTAAAAATGATTCATATTTATCTAAGGGTAAAAACCAATGTTTGGTTTCTTTTAAAATTGGAATAGCACCACTCAAGGTAGATTTTGGATTAATGAGTTCTGTAGCGTTTAAAGAGCTCCCGCAAGATTCACATTGGTCTCCATAAGCTTCTTCATTACCGCACTTTGGACAGGTTCCAGTTACGAAACGATCTGCTAAAAATTGCATGGCTTCTGGATCGAATAATTGTGGGGTTATTTCTTCAATAAAAGCCTGGTCTTGGTGTAGTTTTTTAAAAAAATCAGAAGCTGTTTTATGGTGCATTTCACCCGAAGTTCTGGAGTAATGGTCAAAAGTGATTCCAAAATCTATAAATGATTTAGAGATCATAGCGTGGTATTTGTCAATAACCTCTTTGGGGGTAATGCCTTCTTTTTTTGCCTTCATAGAAATGGCTACGCCGTGTTCATCACTTCCACAAACGAAAGCAACATCTTTCCCAATACCCCTGAGATAGCGACTGTAAATATCTGCAGGGACGTACACGCCTGCCAAATGACCAATATGGATGGGTCCATTGGTATAGGGGAGTGCTGCTGTAATGGTATACCTGGAGGCTTCTGAATTTTGAGACATAATGCAAATAAAAAATTACCTACAAAAATAGGGAATTTGTCAAGAGCTCAGGGGGTCTTTTTAAAAGTTTTTAAGTATATTAACTAGGGTGTTTGCGTTGGCCAGATGGTTTTAATTCTCTAGATTGTAAATGGAAGCGACACAAATACCCTCCAAGTTAGAACGGGCCTTTTTTTAAAATCTTAAAAATGGCATTCCACAATGATCTGGGCGCTAAAGGAGAGCGCATAGCACAAGAATACCTCATTTCAAAGGGTTATGAGATTAGGGCGGTTAATTACAGACACAGAAAAGCTGAGATAGATATTATTGCGCTGCATGAGAATTTTCTTATTGTAGTGGAGGTAAAGACAAGAACAGCGCCAACGATAGTTCCTTTAATTCAATTGGTGCCCCCCTCTAAAATAAACCACCTTATCAGGGCAGCAAATTATTATATGCACCGTCATAAGGTGCACAAAGAAGCTCGTTTTGACATTGTGTACATTACAATGAAAGCCCATTCATATGATTTAGAACACCTTAAGGATGCTTTTTATCATTTTTAACCCACACACAATTTGTTTAATTTGTAACAAAGTGTTAAATTTGCACAATAAGCATGCTTTATTTTAAATTCAATTTATATTTATTAAGATGAAAACCATCTCTTCAGTTGTAGAAAATTACATTAAAAAGAAACCCTTTTTACAAAGTGCCTTAGCACAGGGCATTATTAATCTCACCTCCCTTTCTAGGATCATTATGCCGGAAATTGAAGAGGCACTAGGAAAAGACATCAGAAATGGCGCTATTGTAATGGCACTAAAAAGACTGTCGGACGACATGGAATTTAGAGCGACCCACAAGATCATTAAAGTCTTGAAAAATATAGGAGAAATTACCGTGCGTTCTTCTTTAACAGATTTCACTTTTTTAATTTCTGACAGTATTCTTGAAAACCAAACTTTGCTATTAAAGGAGATTAATAAGAATAAAGATGTGTTTTATACTTCTTCTAGAGGGGTGAATGAATTAAATATTGTTGTAAGTGGTGCCTTAGACAAGACTGTTGAAACCCTTTTTGTAACGGAAAAATGCACCCAAAAAGCAGAAAATTTATCTTCAATTACGGTTAAATTACCCGCAGAAAATGTTTCTGTTCCTGGTATTTATTACTTTATTTTTCAAAGACTGGCCTGGGAGGGAATAGTACTTTACGAGGTAATTTCCACGACCAATGAGTTTACCATTATAGTAAACGACGCTCAGGTAGACGTTGCATTTAGGACCATAAAAGACCTTAAGACGCTGTAAAATTAGACAGTAGTTTATAAGCGCTATTTACTTTATGTACCCCTTCAATAACTAATAATAGTCTCAAACCACTTCTGGTTTGTTTTTCCTTTAGGCTGCATTGTTTTGAGTGTGCTTGAACAAAGGCCAACACCTTTCTAAATCGGGCACTCTGATAATAGTCAGATTGTTGGTTTGCAATAAAATAGCCTAAGAATTTGCCTTTTTTCATCACTACTTTTTCCATACCCATATAGTTGCAAATCCATTTTACTTGAACGGCTAGTAAAAGGTCCTTTGTCTCGTCTGGGATGGGTCCAAAGCGGTCTATAAGTTCCTTTTCAAAAGCATCTAACTCGCTTTCATTAGATAAGCCATTTAATGTGGTGTACAGTTTGAGTCTTTCAGAAGTATTATTGATGTAATCATCCGGGAATAACATTTCAATATCTGCATCCATTTGGGTTTCTAAGGCAAAGGCTTTGTTTTCATCTTCTATTGGTGCTTCGTAAAGGTCTTTGAATTCTGAGTTTTTAAGCTCATCAATGGCTTCAGCCATAATTTTCTGATAGGTTTCAAAGCCTATTTCATTAATAAAACCGCTCTGTTCCCCGCCAAGAATGTCTCCAGCACCTCTAATTTCTAGATCTTTCATGGCAATATTAAAGCCGCTTCCAAGTGCAGTAAATTGTTCAAGTGCTTGAATCCTTTTTCTGGCATCGGCCGTCATGACCTCATAAGGAGGGGTAATGAAATAGCAGAATGCTTTCTTATTGCTTCTTCCCACACGACCACGCATTTGGTGGAGGTCACTCAGGCCAAAGTTATTGGCATTATTAATGAAAATGGTGTTGGCATTAGACACGTCTAAACCACTTTCAATGATAGTTGTAGAAACCAATACGTCAAATTCTCCACCCATGAATGCTTTCATGAGGTTTTCAAGTTTTTTGCCTTCCATCTGTCCGTGGCCAATTCCCACTCGGGCATCTGGCACCAATCGTTGAATGAGTCCGGCTACTTCTGTAATATTTTCAATCCTATTGTGAATAAAAAATACCTGACCATCCCTTTGAATTTCATAGGAAATTGCCTCTCTAATCAGTGTTTCATTAAAGCGCACTACGTTGCTTTCAATGGGGTACCTGTTAGGTGGAGCAGTGTTAATTACTGACAAATCTCTCGCTGCCATTAAACTGAACTGTAAAGTCCTTGGAATAGGGGTTGCTGTAAGGGTCAGTACGTCTACATTTTCTTTAAGTGATTTGAGTTTGTCTTTTACACCCACCCCAAATTTTTGTTCTTCATCTACAATAAGCAGCCCCAAATCTTTGAATTTTACGGCTTTGTTCACCAGTTGGTGCGTTCCAATGACAATGTCTATTCTGCCATTTTCCAAACGTTCTAAAATATCCTTTTTTTCTTTAGAGCTTCTAAATCTATTGAGGTAATCTACCGATACTGGCATGTCTTTTAACCTGGCTGTTAGGGTGTTAAAATGCTGGTAGGCTAATATGGTCGTAGGCACTAAAATAGCCACTTGTTTGCCGTTGTCTACCGCCTTAAATGCAGCCCTAATAGCTACTTCTGTTTTACCAAAACCTACGTCTCCACAAATAAGCCTGTCCATAGGACGTTCACTTTCCATATCTTTTTTAATGTCTTCTGTTGCAGTGAGCTGATCTGGAGTGTCTTCGTAGAGGAAAGAGGCCTCTAGTTCGTGCTGTAAGCTAGAGTCTGCCGCGTATTGAAAACCTTTTTGCAGCCTTCTCTTGGCATAGATTTGTATGAGGTCAAAAGCAAGTTTTTTAACCCTTGACTTGGTCTTTTCTTTGACTTTTTTCCAAGCCCCAGACCCTAGTTTGTATATTTTTGGTGGGCTGCCATCTTTCCCATTAAACTTAGCAATTTTGTGAAGGGAATGAATGCTTACATAGAGCACATCTCTTTCTCCATAGGACAATTTTATGGCCTCTTGTTTTTTTCCTTCTACGGCTATTTTCTGTAGTCCTCCAAATTTTCCTATACCGTGGTCTATATGGGTGACGTAATCTCCTATTTCTAATTTGTTGAGCTCAGATAAGCTAATAGCTTCTTTTTTGTCAAAGCCATTTTTGATATGAAATTTATGGTATCGTTCAAAAATTTCATGATCTGTGTAACAAGCCAAATGTAATAGAGGGATTTCAAAGCCTCTATGAATAGGCAATACCACCGTTTTGTAGGGCACTTCTTTTTCAGCTGCTTCAAAAATATCACTAAAGCGCTTGGCCTGTTGCTCACTGGCACAAAACAAATAATTGTTTGTGCCTTTGAGGTTGTTTTGTGCCAATCGTTCAATAATGAGTGGGAATTTTTTGTTGAATGCAGGTTGATCCGTTCCTTTAAAGTCTATCAGGATATTATTTTCTGCGCTATCTTGCTGTTTTTGAATGCCTAGTTGGGCTATTTCTGCTGGTTGGCTTTCTAGAAATACGCACTGATGTTTCTCCAAAGCACCGAACAATTCCTTACTTTGGACGTATAAATTTTCAGGCGGTATTTGAGCAATTTCACCTTCTAAAGTATCAAATTTTAAGACAGCTTCTTTATACAGGCTTTCAATTTTTTGCTTGAGAACCCCGGGCTTTCTGATTAGTACAGTTGTTTTTTTGTCGGTAAAACTAAAAAAGTCCTGTCTTTTGGTTAAAGTGTCTGTTTGAGTGACATTGGGAATAATACTAATTTCTTCTTGTTTGGCAATAGATCGTTGGCTTACAATGTCAAAAGTTCTAATGCTTTCTACTTCTTCTCCAAAGAATTCAATTCTATAAGGGTGGTCATAAGCATAAGAAAAGACATCTACAATACCACCTCTAACGGAAAATTCTCCTGGGCTACTGACAAAGTCTACCCGCTTAAACCCATATTCAAAGAGGCTTTCGTTGAGAAAATCTAAAGAAATTAGCTCGCCTTGTTTGAGATTTAAGGTATTTTTTTCCAGTGTTTTTTTCTGAATGACTTTTTCAAAAATGGCTTCTGGATAGCTCACAATACAAAGTGGCTTGCCTTTTTTTCCAAACCTTTGAAGGACCTCTGCCCTTAATAAAATATTAGCGTTGTCCGTTTGAGAATGTTGGTAAGGTTTTTTATAACTCGCCGGATAAAAAAGCACCCTGTCTTCACCAATGAATGATTCTAGGTCATTGAGCACGTAAGCGGCGGTTTCTTTGTCTTCCAAAATGAGTACAAAAGGTACTTTGGACTCGTTAAATAAAGCGGTTATGGCAAATGAAAGCGCAGAACCAGCCAGTCCGTTTAGATAAACAGTTTTGGTTTCTGTAGGTAATACACCTTCTTTTTCTGTAATAAGCCCAGATAATTGAGGAGACAAAAAGCTGGAAAAAATGCTGCTAATGATCGATTTACTCAAGGGTAAATTTTTAGCAAATATAGGGTAAAAGGCCTTTCTTTACCCCCTAATATAAAGTGAATATTTTATGTCTTTTGTAGATTTATACAGCAACAGTGAACACAGAACTAATTTAGCCCATTTTGCAGCCATAGCGACTTTGGCTGCCGTAGATGGTTCTATTAATGCCCCTGAATTGGCTATTATTGACCGATTTGCTAAAAAGCTAGGGATTAGCCAGGAGGAGTATAAAGAGGTGATGAAAAAGGAGAACAAGTACCCTATTGACCCACCTTCAGATGCACAAACAAGGTTAGAGCGTTTGTTTGATTTATTTAGAATTGTATTTGCAGACCACAGCATAGATAAGGAAGAAGAAGTTTTGGTTTTAAAATATGCCATAGGTTTAGGATATACCACTGAGGAAGCTAAAAAATTAATCCTAAGATCTACAGCTATTTTTGGCGGTAAATTAAGTTTTGACGAATACCAATCTCTTTTGTAGGTTACATACATTATAGTAAAACACTCCTATAAAAGTTTCTTTTCATTCGAACTGATTTGGGTGCCACTTTTACGAGGAAATAGATCAGGGCCTTTGGGCCCTTTTTTTGTGTCAGACCTTCAATTTTTATAGTAGCGCTCCATTTTTTTTATTCACTCAATTACATCACAACTATTGGGATTTTTGTGAAAGAATTGAGGAAGTGCGCCCCTGACAAATATAAATTTATAACTTTGTGTTTCATATATAACATTAAACATGGATTTTAATCTTAGAGAGGCAGTTAAATCAGATATGAAAGGCGTTTGGTCTTTAATTCATGAATTGGCAGTTTTTGAAAAAGAGCCTCAGGCTGTGGAGGTAAGTATTGCTGATTTGGAGCGTGACGGTTTTGGTTCAAAGCCATTGTTTCATTGTTTTGTCGCTGAAAAATCTGCTGGTGAAATAGTGGGAATTGCCCTGTTTTATCCTAGGTATTCTACCTGGAAAGGACCTGTAATTCATTTAGAAGACTTGATGGTTACTGCTTCCGAGCGGGGTAAGGGAATAGGAAATGCACTCCTGTCTAAAGTAGTTTCTTACGCAAAAGCAAAGGGTTTAAAAAGGGTTTCCTGGGAGGTGTTGGATTGGAATACCCCAGCGATAGATTTTTACGAAGCCAAGGGGGCAAATGTCATGAGAGATTGGAACGTTGTCCAATTGGATGAAAAAGGAATAGCTGGTTTTAATAGCATTTAATATGAGAATTTTTAAATTTGGAGGCGCGTCCGTTAAAGATGCTGCAGGGGTAAAGAATGTGGTTCAGGTATTAGACACCATGGGTCATGAAAATACTCTAGTAGTGGTCTCTGCTATGGGAAAAACTACCAATGCAATGGAAGAACTGGTGGCAGCCTATTTTTCTGACAAGAAGTCTGGATTGCATCATGAGGTTGCAAGCTCATTAACGGCTTTAATGGATTTTCACAGCGCTATTTGTACCGAGTTGTTTCCAACAAAACAGCATCCTGTATACAAGGCTTTGTCTATATTAGAAGCAGAAATTAAAGGATTTCTGGCTTGGAACAAATCCCCCAACTACAATTTTGTATACGACCAATTAGTGGGCTATGGAGAACTTTTATCGAGTACTATTTTAAGTGCCTTTCTAAGCGTTTCAGGTGTAGAGAACACTTGGTTGGATGTTCGGAAATGTATAAAAACAAACGACCAGTACAGAGATGCCGAGGTAGATTGGGCGCAAACAGCCCTAGAAACCAAAGCAGCCATACAGAAAAACACCTTATATGTAACCCAGGGATTTTTGGGGTCAGACCACAATAATTTCACGACAACACTCGGGAGAGAGGGTTCTGATTATACGGCAGCCATATTAGCCTATTGCTTGAATGCAAATTCTGTGACCATTTGGAAAGATGTTCCAGGCGTATTAAACGCAGACCCTCGTTATTTTAACGAGACCACTCTTTTGGAAAAGATTTCATATACTGAAGCGATTGAATTGGCCTTTTACGGCGCCTCTGTCATTCACCCAAAAACCTTACAGCCCCTACAAAGAAAAGAAATACCCCTACACGTAAAATCTTTTATAGATCCAAAAGCAGCGGGTACCACAGTGGGTAAAGGTGTGGGAATACAGCCCAATGTTCCTTGCTTTATAGTCAAGCGCGATCAGGTCTTATTAGAACTGTCTTCCTTGGATTTTTCTTTTATTGTAGAAGACAGTATAGGGGCTTTATTTAAACTATTACACCAGCACAGCTTAAAGGTAGATTTAATTCAAAACTCTGCGATTAGTTTTTCTGTTTGCGTAGACAACAGGTTTAATCGGTTGGACGAGTTGTTGCCTCTACTTCAAAAGGAATTTAAGGTGATCTGTCACAAAGGCGTATCGCTATTCACGATCCGTCATTTTAATTCAGAAGCCATAGAAAGCCTGCAAAAAGGCAAGGCGATCCTTTTAGAACAAAGGGCCAAAGAGACCTTACAGTTGGTGGTGCAATAGAGAAACTTTTCTATCTTTACTTTTAGTTCATTCAAGTAATAATCCTTCATTTAAGTAAGCTCGTATGGGACTAGTGTCTGCTAGAGAAGTGTCTAAAGTATTGGGTCTAAGTCGCTATGGTTTTATTGGAGACGCCATAGGTGTTTTGTTGCTTAGGTTGACTAGAATACAAGCAATCAATAGGTTTTACGACAAAAACAAGCAGCTTTCAGCCAGTGCTTTTTTAGATGCGGTCATTGCGCATTTTCAAATAGACTTTGAAATACCAGACGAGGACTTTAAAAGGCTGCCTAAATCAGGCCCTTTCATTACGGTGTCTAACCATCCCCTTGGTGCCATTGACGGTGTTCTACTCCTGAAAATAATGCTTCTTTACAGAGAAGATTACAAAATCATGGCAAATTTTTTATTGCATAGGGTTGCGCCAATGGCGCCCAATATATTTCCTGTAAACCCTTTCGAAAATCATAAAGATGCCCAAAATAGCCTCAAGGGTTTTAAAGATGCCATGCGCCACTTAAAAGAGGGACATGTGTTGGGTATATTTCCTGCTGGAGAAGTTTCTACGGTAAAGGAGGGTCAAATCATGGTAGACAAAGCCTGGGAAATACCTGCAATGAAATTGATTCAAAAGGCAGAAGTTCCCGTAGTGCCTATTTATTTTCACGCAAAAAATTCTGCCTTATTTTACCGTTTGGCCTCTTGGAGGGATCTTTTTAGAACAGCTAAATTACCCTCTGAACTAAGCTCACAAAAATACAGGCCCATAAAGATACGTATAGGAGCTCCTATATCTGTGGCGGTTCAAAAGCAGCATTTGGACTTGGCGTCTTTTACCGATTTATTGCGGAGAAAAACCTATATGTTGTCTAATGCCTATGCCAGAGAAAGTTTGTTGGATCAATTGCCTCAAACCTTAAAAAGTGCGGTAAATTTAAAACTCCCAAAGGCCCCAAAAGCCATTGTCAATGAAGTGTTTGCGCCTTTATTGGTCGCAGAAATAGACCTCCTCAAGCAGGCGAATGCTTTGTTGCTCTCTAGTAGAAATTACGAGGTTTATTTGGCCAAGGCCAACGCTATTCCCAACATCCTTCAGGAGATTGGTCGTCAAAGAGAAGAGACTTTTAGGGCCATTGGGGAGGGTACAAATAAATCCATAGATTTAGATGTTTTTGACGGCTATTACCACCATCTTTTTTTATGGGACAACGAAGTGCAAAGAATTGTAGGTGCTTATAGGATGGGATTGGGATCTGAGATTTTCGCTCAAAAGGGTATTGATGGATTTTACCTTCAAGACCTCTTTAGGTTTGAGCCCGAATTACACGAACTCATGTCACAATCTATTGAAATGGGTCGGGCGTATATTGTTTCAGACTACCAGCAAAAACCCATGCCTTTGTTTTTGCTTTGGAAGGGGATTGTTCATACCACCCTTCGTTTTCCAGAGCATAAATACTTGATAGGTGGTGTGAGTATTAGCAATCAATTTTCCAATTTCTCCAAATCCCTCATGATTGAGTTTATGAAGTCTCACTATTGGGATCCTTATATAGCCCAGTATGTAAGACCAAAGAAAGCATTTAAGGTAAAATTAAAAGACGCAGATAAGGACTTTGTTTTTGACGAAACTCAAGCAGATCTCAATAAATTTGACAAACTCATTGATGAGGTTGAGCCTGGTAATTTGAGGCTTCCGGTACTCATTAAAAAATACATTAAACAAAATGCCAGGGTCATTGCTTTTAACGTAGACCCACTGTTTAATAATGCGGTAGATGGGCTCATGTATATTAAAATTTCAGACTTACCTGAAAGTACTGTAAAGCCTGTTATGGAAGAATTTCAAGCAGATCTAGAACGCAAGCTGGCCGCTGGAGTGCCCCCTGAAGAAATTAATTTAGACCTTCCTTAGTGCTTGTGAATTCATGCACAGCAATAAGCATTTATTCATTTGTGCCTATCAATTCATCCATTTTCACTTCTCCATTTGCGCTAATGGATTAGTTCTTATTACCCGATATGCCAAAGTTTGCAGCTCAACTAGACATCCCAAAGTGTACAGCAATTTTTTCTACCACGGTTTTAGCCAATTTTTCATGACTTTCATGAGTCCAACCTGCAACATGAGGGCTAAGAATAACTTTTTTGCTCTCCATTAAATACCGCAGGGCTTCTGGCTTATTGGTGTCGTTTAAAAAACTTTCAAAAGAGCTAGTTTCGTATTCTAATACGTCTAAACCTGCACCTTTAATTTGTCCTTTTTCAATGGCTTTTACGAGTTCTGCAGTCACTACAGCACTACCCCTTCCTGTATTGAGCAACCAAAATGGGTTTTTGAAATTACTTATAAAGTGGGTATTAACCAGGCCTATGGTTTCAGGGGTTTGCGGTAAGTGAAGGCTGAGCACTGTTGCCCTGGATTGTAGTGTTTCGAGAGATACTTGTGAGCAGCCTGCTAAGGGAGGAATTTCTTTTAAGTCGTGGTAAATAATCTCTACGTCAAAGCCGCTGAGTTTTTTAGCAAAAGCTTGACCCATATGTCCATAGCCTATAATTCCTACCGTTTGTCCATCTAATTCTATACCCCTGTTTCCGGACCTGTCCCAAATACCCTGTCTCACTTCCTGATCTGCTGTGTGTAATTTTTGGAACAAAGCGAGCAGTAAGCCCAAACTGTGCTCTCCAACAGCATTCCTATTCCCCTCAGGGGCGGCCGCTAAAAAAACACCCAATTCTGCGGCAGTTGCTAGGTCAATATTTTCCAGACCCGCACCAACCCGTCCTATAAATTTTAGATTTGTAGCAGCTTTTAAGAAAGCACTGTCAATAGGAAATCTAGAACGAAGGATAAGACCGTCATATTGGGAGATGATTTTTAGAATAGCTTCTTTTGGTGCTGTATACTGGACGTAATTTTCAAAACCCAAGGCGGCCAAACCTTCTATGAGGCAGGGATGATTGGTGTCAATATGCAGTACTTTCATTAGATAATATTAGAAACCAAGAATGGCTTTGGCAATACTAAAGTAAATCAGAATCCCAAAAATGTCATTGGAAGTGGTGATAAATGGCCCAGTGGCTATGGCTGGATCAATGCCTCTTTTGTGTAAGAATAATGGGGTAAAGGTCCCAATCACTCCTGCAGCAACGGTTACGGTCACTAGTGAAATAGCAATGGCAATAGAAGTGCGCAAATCTCCTTTCCAAAACCAGGTAAATAACAATAGTATCACAGCCAATATAGTTCCGTTTAAAAGCGCTAGCAGCATTTCTTTAAAGACCCTTTGGCCAATACTCCCCTTAACGTCATCATTGGCAATACCTTGTACGACAATCGCAGAGGATTGCACCCCAACATTACCCGCCATAGCAGCAATCAGTGGGGTGAAGAAAAATAAGATGGCATATTTTTGAATCAAATTTTCAAAGCCGCCCATAATAGCAGCAGCACCTACGCCTCCAATGAGGCCTAAGAACAACCAGGGAATTCTCGCTTTGGTGAGTTCCCAAATACTGTCATCTGCTTCTACGTCATTAGAAATACCCGCAGCCAATTGATAATCTTTTTCTGCTTCTTCTCGGATCACATCTACAATGTCGTCTATGGTAATTCTACCCACCAAGCGCCCTAATTCATCGATCACTGGAATGGCTTCTAAATCGTACTTAGACATTATTTTGGCCACTTCTTCGGTGCTTTCGTTTACAGACACTGCGTCTACTTTTGTAATATAGACGTCTTTAATGGGTTGTTTTGTGGAGGTGGTCAGTAAATCTTTTAATGACAAACGGCCTACCAATTTGTCTTCTGCGTCTACCACATAGATAGAATGGACCCTAGTGACATTTTCTGCTTGGGCGCGCATTTCTTTTACACAGGTCAGTACGTTCCAGTTTTCATTTACCTTAACGAGTTCCTTGGCCATAAGCCCTCCAGCAGTATTTTCGTCATAGCGTAAAAGGTCTACAATGTCCTTGGCGTGATCTCTGTCTTCAAGGGCAGAAATAACCTTTCCAATCATTTCGGTAGGAAGCTCTGCCACAATATCTGCAGCGTCATCTGTATCTAGCTCATCCAATTCTTCTGCAATTTCTTTTGCAGAGAGATTCGCTAAAATAGATTCTCTCATGTCCTCATCCAACTCTGTGAGAATGTCTGAGGTTTTTTCAGAATCTAATAATTTAATCAGGTAGGTAGCCTCTTCTGAATTGAGCTCATTGACAATTTCCGCCACATCTGCAAAGTGAATATCCAAGAGCAAGGCCTTCAATGCCTTATTGTCCTTATTGGAAATAAGGAGCGCAATCTCTTCTAATAGTGCTTCGGTGAGTTTAAAGGGTGTCATGGGCTATTTTCTTTGTCAGTGCAATAAAGTCTGCAACAGAAATTTGTTCGGGTCTTTTGTCAAAGATAGCATCTTTGGTCAAATTTTCAGAAAGTTGTAAGGTTTTTAAACTGTTTCTCAGGGTCTTACGCCTTTGGTTAAAAGCAGCTTTCACGACTGTTTTTAAGAGCGTTTCAGAGCAGTCAATGCTTTGGTTTTCTTTTCGGGTGAGTCTTAAAACACCAGACTGCACCTTTGGCGGCGGATTAAAAACTTCAGGATGAACCGTGAAAAGGTACTCTGCTTCATAGAAAGCCTGTACTAAAACAGAAAGTATTCCATAGGCTTTACTCCCTTCTTTTTCACAGATTCGCTGGGCCACTTCTTTTTGGAACATCCCTGTAAATTCAGGAACCCTATCCTTGTATTCAAGCATTTTAAATACAATTTGTGTAGAAATATTGTAAGGGAAATTTCCTGTTATACCAAACGGAGCTCCATTAAAAAGCGTACTTAGGTCTTCTTTAAGAAAGTCTGCATTGCGGACTTCAAATGATTTTTTACGCTGAAGCAATTTGAGGTGGTTAATCTCAAAATCTGTCTTTAAGTATTCTATAGACTCCCGGTCTAAGTCTAGGGCCAGGATGTTAATGTCTTGCTCAAGTAAGTATTGGGTGAGTACACCAGTTCCTGGGCCAATTTCAATGACATTGTCATAGCCGTTTAGCAAGAGGGTTTCTGCTATTTTTCTAGCGACTACTTGGTCTTTTAAAAAGTGCTGCCCCAGGTGTTTTTTAGCCCTAACGGCACTTGAGTCTTCTTCTTTATCCCAATTCTGGTACTTTCCAACTTTTTTGTGTTTTCCCATGGGAATAATATGCTAAGGGTTAGTATTGGCCAATAATTTTAAGCGGTGTTTTGAAGCTCAACACTTCACTGCCAAATTTTTTCATCAGTTGTGCCTCTAGATCTGCAGCCTGTCTGTCGTAAAGACCATTAATAATGGCTTTATGATCTGTGGTGTATTGCACGGTATAAGTAACGCCTCCCATAGGTTCTTCTACCATGACCTTGGTGAGGGTAGCGGTGTTAAAGTAATCTCCTTTGAGTAGTGTAGGGATGTGTTCCTCTTGCATCCAATGAAGCCATTCTGCTTCTTGTGCTTCGTCTAAATGGGTGGTAACGTTAAATAAAAACATAGGTTATGAGATCATGTCAAAGCCAGTATATGGCTGTAAAACTTTTGGTATTTTAATACCCTCTGGTGTTTGGCAGTTTTCTAAAATTCCTGCCAAGACTCTTGGTAAGGCCAATGCGCTACCGTTTAAGGTATGCGCTAAGACGCTTTTTCCGGCGGCGTCCTTAAAACGGAGTTTTAAGCGATTGGCCTGGAAGGTTTCAAAGTTAGAGACGGAAGAGATTTCCAACCACCTATCTTGGGCGGTAGAAAACAACTCAAAATCAAAGGTTAAAGCTGCTGTAAAACCGAGATCTCCTCCACATAGTTTGAGGATTCTGTAGGGAATTTCCAATTCCTGAAGGATTTCTTTTACATGGTGGACCATACCATCTAGGGCTTCGTAAGAAACTTCCGGATGGGATACCTGTACGATCTCCACTTTGTCAAATTGGTGGAGTCTGTTAAGCCCTCTCACATGAGCGCCATAGCTACCAGCTTCTCTTCTAAAACACGGAGTATAGGCGGTGTATTTTACGGGGAAATCACTTTCTGACAAGACCACATCTCTAAAAATATTGGTCACTGGTACTTCTGCTGTGGGGATGAGGTATAGCTTGTCTTCTGGCATATAATACATTTGCCCTTCTTTGTCTGGTAATTGTCCCGTACCCAAGGCAGAGGCTTCATTGACCACTAAAGGGGGTTGTATTTCTGTATAGCCAGCTGCGGTATTTTTATCTAAAAAATAAGCAATTAAAGCCCTTTGTAATTTAGCCCCTTTGCCTTTGTAGACCGGAAATCCTGCTCCGGCAATTTTAACCCCTAATTCAAAGTCAATTAGGTCGTATTTTTTGGCCAACTCCCAATGGGGAAGGGCGTCTTTATGCAATACAGGAATGTCTCCTGCTCTAAATATTTCTTCGTTGTCTTCTTCGCTTTTACCACTGGGTACAGATTCGTGAGGCACATTGGGCAGTGTGTACAATAAATCTTGTAATGTTTCGCTCACCTGGGTTAAAGTAACCTGAAGTGTTTTACTCGCTTCTTTAAGCGTGGCGCTCTCTTCTTTGAGTGCTTGTGCTTCTGCTGCTTTTCCAGATTTAAATAGCCCGCCTATCTCTTTAGCCAATTGGTTGGCTCGGGCCAGATTTTCATCTAATGAGGTTTGGGTAGCCCTTCTCAGTTGGTCTGCTTCTAGAATTTTTGACACAATAGGAGCGGCGTCTATTTGGCGTTTTTTAAGTGCGGTAATAATAGCGTCTTCTTGGGCTCTTATGGCTTGAATCTGCAACATAAAGTATGAATTTTAATAAAGTGTAAAGGTAATAGAATAGGGGGAATTTATAAGGTCACTTTTTGCTTTTGTAAGCAGTGACTATATTTAAGGCATTGGATTGGTCTTTTTTGAGCTGTGAGGCAAGTGCTTCAAGGGACTCGAATTTAATCTCATCCCTTAACCTATCTATTAAACAAACAGTTATTTCCTGCTCGTAGAGTTCTTTGTTGAAATTAAAAAAGTGGGCTTCTATCTTTGGAAAAATGCTTGGAGCGTCCTTTGCAGTGACTGTAGGGTTTTGACCAATATTAAGCATGCCAAACACTTCCTGTCCGTCTAAGTGACTTTTAATTACGTACACCCCTTCTTTTGGAATGAGTTTATAGGAATAAGTGGGCTTTATATTTGCAGTGGGAAATCCCATAGTACGCCCAATTTGTTTGCCTGAAACGACTTTCCCGCTTAGGCTAAATGCACTGCCAAGGAATTGATTCGCTTTTTTTACCTGTCCTTGCGCCAAAGCTTTTCGGATTTTTGTAGAGCTTATGGCTACTGCTTCTATGGCTTGTGCAGAAATTTCTATCACCTCAAAGTTGTATTGTTTTCCATAATTTCTCAGGTCTTCTATATTGGCATTTCTGTTTCTACCAAAACGGTGGTCGTAACCAATGAGCACACTTTTGGCGTGAAGCCCCTTTACTAAAATGTCCGACACAAAAGTCGCTGCCTTCATTCTAGAAAAGCTTTTACTAAAGGGGTATACCACAAAATAATCTACCCCAAGGGCTTCTAATTTCGCAGCCTTCTCTTGTAGACTGTCTAAGAGTTTAATCCCGCTGTCTTGGTGTAAAACAATTCTAGGATGCGGATAAAAACTTAAAACTACAGCGGGGACTTTTAGTATTTTAGCTTTTTCAACAAGTTGCTTTATAATTTGGGTGTGTCCCAAATGTACCCCATCAAAAGTCCCTATGGTGACGGCTGTTTTTATACTGGCATCTAATGGCGGCAAGGAATGGGTGGTAATCACGCTTGTTTTATAATAAAATACTGTATTTTTATGGGATATATATCCCTATATGCGTTCAAAATTACGGCTTGTTTTTTCATTATGCCTACTTTTTTTAGTCTTTTCTGCCCAGGCCCAGCAAAGCTATTGGTCCAAAGCCAAAATCCAATCCCCTCAGTCTAGCCTTGGTAATAAATCCATTCAAGATAAGGTGTTTTACGACTTGGATGGGCTTAAATTTTCTAGGGCCCTAGAAAAAGCGGTAAACGCAGCGGGTGTTTTGTATTTTCCTAATGAGTCTGGAGTTATAGAAAGCTATACCATTGGTTTGCAAGAAACACTTTCAGAAGGGCTGCAACTAAAATTCCCCAACATTCGCTCCTATAAAGGATTAAGTGCCCAAGGGTCAAAAGTGTTTTTCTCTTTTTCTTCAGGCACAAAAACCCAATTGTCTGCAACTTTTATGTACCCTAGTTCTGGAGGCTTTACTTTTTTAGAAAAATCAAAAAACACAAGCCAATATACCCTTTATACTGCGGATAATTCTGGAAATAAAGATTTTACCTGTGACACCTTTGCAGGAGCAATAGGAGATAATATAAGGGCATCGGCCGGAAGTATGACGGCCAAATACAGCCAGGAGAAAGGGACAAATGCAGCCGCCAAAACAACCGTAAAAACATACCGCTTAGCGGTAGCTGCCTCTGGAGAATACACCCAGTATCACGGCGGAACGGTAGCAGGCGCTTTGGCAGCAATTAACGCCACTGTGACTCGGATTAACGCAGTATTTGGCAGGGATTTAGGGGTGCAGCTTTCTCTAGTAGCCAGTACGACCAATGTGATTTATACCGACCCTGAAACAGATCCATTTGGGTCGGATTTAAACAATGAAATTCAAGCCACTTTAACCGCTAATATTGGCGAGGCGCAATACGACATAGGACATCTTTTTCACCAAGACAACAACAACGGTAACGCGGGTTTTGTAGGAGCAGTTTGCCAGGACAATAAAAAAGGCAGTGGTTTTTCTTCTGGACAATTTCCAGAGGGAGATACCTTTGATATTGATTTTGTGGCCCATGAAATTGGGCATCAGTTTGGGGCCAACCACTCCTGGTCTTATGAATCTGAGGGAACGAATGTTCAGGTAGAGCCAGGAAGTGGCAGTACGATCATGTCTTACGCAGGGATTGTATCTGGTGAAAATGTGGCCCCAAATGCGTCGGATTATTTTCATGGTGTGAGTATCCTACAAATTTTAAATTACCTAGACACCTATGCCTGTGAGAATAATGAATTAAGCACTAATGACGCACCTGTTTTAGAAGCTTTAAGTGATTATAAGCTCCCCTTAGGAACGCCTTTTTTACTTGAAGCGAAGGCTTCAGATCCCAACGCAGAAGACGTCCTTTCTTACACTTGGGAACAGGCAGACAATGGGGTGGTTACTGCAGCTATTTTTGGCCCTCAAAACCCAGTGGGAGCCGCTTTTAGGTCATTGCCGCCAACAACTTCTCCCCAAAGATATTTTCCTAAATTGATCAATATAGCGGCCAATAAATTAACCACAGACACCCCTTCTTTTACCCAGTGGGAGACCTTGGCCTCCATTCCTAGAGATTATAATTTTTATGTCACCGTTAGGGACAATGCAAGTGAGGGTGCCGGAATAAATATGGCTAAAACACACTTAAGTGTTCAGTCTAATGTAGGGCCTTTCTTTATTCGTTCTCAAGACAGTCTGCAAAGTTATGGCGGTGGGCAAGCTATAGCAGTGCGCTGGGAAGTAGCCAGAACCAACGGGCCTGAATTGAATACCAAAACACTCAAAGCATTACTTTCATTAGACGGTGGTCTTAGTTTTTCAAAGACATTGGCCACTGGAATTCCCAACAATGGGGCGTATACTTTGGTGCTCCCAAATACCAATGCGACCAATGCGCGCCTCATGCTTAAGGCAGAAAACAATCCATTTTTTGCAGTAAATACAGCAGATTTTGAAATAACCCAGGCCCCATTGGCCTTGGTGTTTAACCCAATATTCGCCTCCTTATGTCCAGACTCCTCACTAAGCTTGTCAGGTGTGATTGAGTACAATGCCACTGCTGAGGCTTCTGAAATATCGTTTTTAAACCTTCCTTCAGGTCTTTCAGCGACCCCCACTTTAGGCACTCTGTCCAATACACAAACACTTGGCATTACGTTTAGTGCAGCTAAGGAAGTAGTTGCGGATACTTACTCCATTACTGCATTGGTAGAGAGTGGTACCGGGACCAACAGTCTAGATTTTAGTATCACTATTTTGTCAGATACCTTAGACCCTCCTTTATTATTGGCCCCACAATCAGGGAATACCGCTGTTTTTTTAGACGCTACCTTGGAATGGTCTGCGGTTAAAGGGGCTAGCACATATAAAGTAGAAGTAGCTCTAACACCTGATTTCAAGGAACTTTATTACAGCAATTCCACTGCTTTTTCTCAAGGTTATTTGGTAGACTTGGCGCCAGATACCACTTATTTTTGGCGGGTAATAGCTTTGAATGATTGTGGTGGAAACAGCCTTTCAGAGGTGAATAGTTTTACCACTGCGGCAGAAAATACCCAAACCAAGTCTGCAGATTTACTCCCTATTACTATAGGCAGTAATGATCCAAACACCATTAATGCTAGGATTGAATTCAAGGAAGACTTGCCGCTTTCCTCTTTAGAAGTTTCATTAGATATTGCCCATTCTTACCTTTCAGATCTTGTCGTTAAGCTTTATGCGCCTTCTGGAAAAGTAGCTGTTTTAATTTCCAATTCCTGTGGACAAGGGGAAAATTTAGTGGCTACTTTCTCAGATACAGCCCCTGCTTTTAACTGTGGTAATGACCCTGCTATTGAGGGACTTGTAAAACCATTGGGAAGTTTTGATATTTTTAGAGGAGACTCTGTTAAAGGAATCTGGCGCCTAGAAATAGAAGATGTGGCAGAGGCAGACGGTGGCAGACTCAATCTTTTTGAGATGAAAGTATCTGCAGCAGGTACTTTTAGACTAGACGCAGACAATGACGGTGTCTATGACGACGGCCCAGACCAATGTCTCAACACCCCTGCTGGCGTCCCGGTAGACACCAAAGGATGCGCCGTTTACCGTTTAGACCCTCAAAACTTTAGGGTGTCTCTCAAGAGTCAATCCTGTTTAAATGTTTCTGACGGATCTGTAGAAGTGACCGTAGCGGAAGTGATGGATTATGTGGTATATGTTAAAAATGCATCAGGTGCCCAAGTAAACCAAGCCACTTTCACCAGCTTTTTGGCACTAGAAAATATGACAGCAGCCAATTATACCCTTTGCTTTGAGGGCACCAAAGCTGGAATTACCTATGAGCAGCAATGCTTTGAGGTGCGTATTGGTGCTCCAGAACCACTGGCTGTAACTACAGCGGTATCTTATGACAATGGGGGCTTTTTATCTGTGAATTTATCTGGGAGTAGCCGCTATTTTGTAACCTTAAACGGCCAGTCCTTTTCACAAGAACAGCCACAACTATCATTGGCGTTAAAGCCCGGAATAAATAGTCTCAAAGTGGCCACAGGATTAGATTGTCAGGGTGTTTATGAGGAACAAATTTTTTATACCCCCAAACCTGTGGTTTATCCAAATCCATTAAAAGAAGCCCTTTACATACAGACAGCGGAATTCGAAAAACCCGAGATGAAAGTGCACATTTTCACCCTTTCAGGTGCCGCTATGGGTACATACAATTCAACGGCTACCCAAACACCATGGCGTTTAGATACCTCTCGTTGGGACCCAGGCGTTTATATTGTTCGAATTGAGTTAGATGGCACCACCACCTCTTATAAAGTTTTAAAAGAATGAAAAAGTATTTTTTAATAGGCTGTTTTGCGATTTTTTTAGCTTGTGGAAAAGAGGCTCCTCCGAGCCCTCCTGGGCCTATTTCTCTAGTCTTTCCAACTCAAAATTTGGACTGTGCCCAAGGAAGTTTGGTCAATGAAGTGACCAGAAGAATTCCTTTTGAGTGGCGTGAGGCTACAGAATCAGAATCATATCGTTTAGAAATTATACAATTAAGTTCCGGCCAAAAAACTACTCAAAACACCCTACTCACTTCCATAGAAGTGCCCCTGCGAATGGGAGAGGCCTATTCTTGGCAAGTGATTGCCTCAAACACCAAAGTGTTGGAAACCACCCCAAGCGCCCTCTGGTACTTTTTTAATGCAGGTAGTGAAACCACCCATGCCCCTTTTCCAGCAACGGCACTCACGCCTCTTTCAGGAGCACAAATTACTATGCCTGCTGAAGGCCAAGTTTCTTTGCGTTGGTCTGGTTCGGATATAGATAATGATATAGCTAGTTATACACTGCTACTAGACAACCAGTCTCCACCGAGCACCAGCCGTAGTTTGAACGGCGCAACTGCCACCCAATTTACAGCCAATGTAGTTCAAGGAGCCACTTATTATTGGCAGGTTGTAACCACCGACCTTTCCGGTAACAGCACTCCTTCTGCAGTATTTGATTTTAAAATAGACTAATTACTGGGGCGGTTTAATCAGGCCAACAGTTATTTTAGTTATTTTGACTAGTTATTATTGAACTGATTCATGGTTCTAGCCAAACCCGCAAGGACAAAAGATTCTATCAATGCAGCAGATTTTTCCAAGCGTTCTTTTAGTTTTTCACGTTCCTCCACGGACCATTCTCCTAACACATAATCTACCTGTCTTCCTGCACCAAAATCTGCACCTACACCAAATCTATAGCGGTTGTATTGGACGGTATTTAATTTTTCTTGAATGTCTTTTAAGCCATTGTGGCCACCGTCTGATCCCTTCGCCTTAAGGCGGATGCTACCAAAGGGCAAGTGAATGTCGTCTGTTACTACCAACACATTTTCCATAGGAATTTTCTCTTTTTCCATCCAGTACATGACCGCTTTTCCGCTGAGGTTCATATAGGTACTAGGCTTTAAGAGAATTAGACTTCTTCCCTTGATTTTAACCGTAGCCAAGTCCCCTAATTTTTGGGTTTCAAAAGATTGCTCGTGCTTGTGTGCCAAGGCCTCTACTATTTTAAAACCAATATTGTGTCTGGTTTCAGCATATTCAGCGCCTATGTTTCCGAGGCCAACAATCAGGAATTTTTTCATGTGCTACGCTAGTTTGTAAGATATAGTGGTAAAAATAAAAAAAGCATCCCAAACCAGGTGGCTTGGGATGCTTAAAATAAAAAGTTTCTACTGGATTACTCCGCAGCAGCTTCTGCAGTTGCCTCAGCACCATCTGCACCTTCTGCACCTTCTGCACCTTCTTCATCTTCTTCTTCATCTCCTCCAACAGCGGTTCTAGATGTTTTCACTTGAACAATAGCAGTACTTTCAGGTTGTAAGAAAGTATATTTTTCGTCCAATAATGAAGATACAGCAATGGTACCACCAATCTTAAGTTTTGAAATATCTACAGAAAAGAAATCTGGTAAGTCACCTGGCAATGCCTTGATCATTAACTTACGTTTTCTAAACAACATACGACCCCCGTTTCTAACCCCTGGAGAGTTTCCTTCTAACTGTACAGGAATACTCATAGTTACTGGCTTGTCGCTGAATAATTGATAGAAATCTATGTGTAAGATTTTATCTGTTACAGGGTGGAATTGAATGTCTTGTAATACCGCATCAATTTTAGTTCCATCTGCTAAATCTACCGTTACTGTATGTGCGTTTGGAGTGTAGATTAACGGTTTAAATGCCAGCTCTGCAGCTGAAAAATGTACTGGTTTGTCTCCTCCGTAAATTACGCAAGGAACCATTCCAGCATTACGCAAGGCCTTTGTTGCTTTTTTGCCCACGCTTTCTCTTTGTGATCCTTTAATAGTAATAGATTTCATGTTCTAAATTTAATTATTAATAAATAGTCCCCCTCGGGACGTTCTTACATTAAAAACTTTGAGCTAATAGAAGTGTTGGTATGCACCCTTTGCATTACGTCTGCAAAAAGGTCTGCACAGCCAATCACCCTAATCTTATCGCTTTGTTGTTTGAGTGGAATAGAATCGGTCACGATCAATTCCGCTAATTTTGAATTTTCAATACGCTCGTAAGCCTTCCCAGAAAGAATGGCATGTGTTGTAATAGCCCTTACGCTTAAAGCGCCTCGTTCCATCATTAAATCTGCCGCTTTGGTCAGTGTTCCGGCAGTGTCTACCATGTCGTCTACCAAGACCACATTTTTACCAGTTACTTCACCAATCAGCTCCATATGGGAAATTATATTGGCCTTCTCTCTTTGTTTATAGCAAATCACTACGTCGCTTTCTAAGGCTTTAGAATAGGCATAAGCTCTTTTGGAACCGCCCATATCTGGAGACGCAATGGTTAAATTTTCTAGGTTTAGGCTTTTTAGGTAAGGCAAAAATAGGGTAGATGCAAACAAATGGTCTACAGGTTTTTCAAAAAAACCTTGAATTTGGTCTGCATGAAGGTCCATGGTAATGATCCTTGTTGCACCTGCAACTTCTAGCATTTTAGCCACTAATTTAGCAGCAATAGGCACCCTAGGCTTGTCTTTTCTGTCTTGTCTGGCCCAGCCAAAATACGGCATCACTGCCGTAATGTGCCTGGCCGATGCTCTTTTGGCAGCGTCCAACATTAACAGCATTTCCATTAAATTCTCAGAACTTGGGTTGGTAGAACCCACAATAAAAACCCTAGATCCACGAACAGACTCTTCAAAAGAAGGCTGGAATTCTCCATCGCTGTATTTAGACGTAATTACTTTTCCAATAGGGGCGCCAAAAGATTTAGCAATCTTCTCTGCTAGGGCCTGACTTTGGGTGCAAGCAAAAATTTTAGGTTCTGGTTGTATATATGGCATGCTTAAAGCGGGTTTGGTTCCAGTTCTAAGTTCCTTAATATTAAGGAGCTGCAAATTTATACATTTATTTCAGTTGCCACAGTGAAATGTTTCTTTTTTTTAGGAAGATTCTCAATTTATTTTCTACTTTTGCCTTCCAATTTTAGGAGAACCTGATTCTCTAACATTTGCTCGAGTGGCGGAATTGGTAGACGCGCTGGATTCAAAATCCAGTTCCTTTGGAGTGTGGGTTCGATTCCCACCTCGAGTACAACAACCCTTGTTAATCATCTGATTTTCAAGGGTTTTTTGTTTTAATTATCTTTTTTTGGCATCATATTGGCATCAAATGCAATAATAAACCCGTTTCAAGGCTTAAACATTTAAAACCCAAAAAGTTCTAGTGCATCACTTGATTTTAGTAGAGGGGTGGGTTTTATAGAAACGGTTTTCTTTTTCGAGGTTGGTCGTGATATCTATATATAACCCAAATGTTCCGAGCATAACTAATGCTCTTTTAATTTCTCTAAAATTTTCACCATAGCAAAAGTATCTAGCTTACAATATTCCAAGAGCTGACTTCTTGTCTTTTCAATATCACCTTCAAATGTCCCATTAACCATCGATAAAAAAGTATTTTACGCTGCACCTCCTTCTTTAATTATAAGGTCGTTATAAGAGAGTTCAGGCACTAATGCTGAAAACACTCACAAACACTAACTTAATTCTATATTTATAATTATTGGTAATTACTTCCTTGAAAGCTTAAAAAGAGGGTGTTTCAGTGTGAGGGTGTATACACTATTTTGTTTATACACAAGAAGTTTATGAGCGATTAGTCAATAAAGGCAAGAGTAAAAAGCTAGCGCTAATTGCTGTTGCAAATAAGCTCATAAAACAGTGTTTTGCTATGGTAAAATCTGGTAGACCTTATGACGAAACTTACGTTTCTGTCTTGCCAAGATAATTAGAGGAGAATGAAAAAAAAAGCTCAAAGAATAACAAAAATGAATCTCTGAGCTAAAAATAATAGTGTCTAAAATTAATGAAGAAAAGAGTTGTTTTTTACCTCAGTTCTTCTTGAGGTGAATTTTTACAAGCTAAGAAAACAAAAAAAGTAGAACCTTAAATATCTTACAAAAATTTTATTGTTGCCAAAAAGGTAATTTACTCAAATCAACATTACCTCCTGAAATTATTATTCCAACCTTTTTGTCTTTAAATAATACTTTTTCCTTTAATAAGGCTGCTAATGCAACAGCACATGAGGCCTCACAAACTATTTTTAAGCGCTCCCAGATTAATTGCATGGATTCTGTAATCTCTTGCTCTGTTACACGCACTATTTTTTCTATTCCTTCTTGAATAATCGGAAAATTTTGATCTCCTAGTTGCGTTTTAAGTCCGTCGGCTATTGTATTAGTTGAGCTATTTGATTCAATCTTTCCGCTTAGTAAAGATCTATAAGCATCGTCAACTTCAAAGGGTTCTCCACCTATAACTTTACAATTATGTCCAAAATATTTAGCAGCCAAAATTGTTCCAGCTACAAGCCCCCCACCTCCTACTGGTACAAAAATAAAATCTAGATCGGGATAATCTTCTAATAGCTCTTTTCCAGCTGTTCCTTGGCCAAGAATCACATCCATATCATTAGATGGATGAAGGAACGTCGCTCCTTTGCTATCTTCAATTTCTTTGGCAGTTGCTTCTCTAGCTTGTAGTGTGGGTTCACAAATAATTACTTCCCCACCGTACCCTTTTACAGCATCTATTTTTACCTGCGGAGCATTAGAGGGCATAACAATGTAAGCCTTAATCCCTAAGCTTTTAGCTGCTAGAGATAACGCTTGAGCAAAGTTACCAGAAGAATGAGTTACAACACCCTTTTTTCTTTTACCTTCTGATAATTGCATGATGGCATTTGTTGCTCCACGCATTTTAAAAGCTCCCATTTTTTGAAAATTCTCACATTTAAACACTAAAGAAGCACCGGCAATTTCATTGATTAGCGTTGAGCTTAAAACGGGTGTATTGTGAATGTATGGTTCAATACGTTTATGGCAATCAATAAGTTCTTGTTTTTGCATTATTTTAATTGTTAAAAATTTTAGTTGCTTCAATATCAATAAAGCATTTAGAATGTAAATCTCTAGTCGATGTAAAACTTCTTACGGATTTAATATTCTTAAAAAGAGACTAAATCACACATTTATTATACTCAATAAGGCACTTAAAATTGATTTCGCATTCTTTAATACTTGATCTGCTTTTACCTCCATTGGTTCAGGAATTACTTTATTTAATGGATTTATTTAGAGTTTTATATAAGCACAACATATATTGATGATTGACACACCATTAATAATATCCTTTACTTTTTGGGATGTTAATAAAACTGTCCTGTTTCTATATTTCTTTTAATGTCTGTAAATACTTTAACAATACCATTCATGGATATAAAAATTCCTTTTTCAAACAGATGAGCAGTTGCTATAGCACAGCCCAAATTTATAGGTGCGTCTGAATTACTAAACCTTTCCGGTAGCATGGCCCCTGTAATTACAACACATATATTTGAAAGATGTTTACTAAGGTATTTAGCAGTTTCAATCATTGTATCAGTTCCGTGTGTGATGATGAATTTACTGCTATTTTCACTATTTATTAAACCTACTAATTCATTTCTATCTTGATCCGTTATTTCAAGACTATCTTTTTGAAAAGCTGTAATTACGGTGTATTCAAAAGATGGATTTAGTTTTTTAAGAATACGGTTGGTTGCAGGTTCACCAAATTCAAAAGCCCATCCTTTAGTCTTATTAGGATAATCTTTATCAATAGTACCTCCGGTTTGAATAAATACTAATTTCATTTTCATAAATGATAAATATACTTGAATACTAAGTTAAATCCCAGACTAAAGGAAGCACTAAATACACTACGACCGTTAAAAAAAGAATTGAGATAATATTGAGCCAAAACCCTTTTTTTACCATATCTACCATTTCTAAGTATCCTGAACCGAAAACTACAGCATTTGGCGGAGTGGCAACAGGCAACATAAAAGCACAAGACGCCGCTAAAGTAGCTGCTATCATTAAATAATAAGGATGGACCCCGAGTACTGGAGCTAATGATACTAATACAGGCAATAAAATGGCAGTCGTAGCAATATTAGACGTTAGCTCAGTCAAGAAATTTACTATACTAATTAAAATCAGCAACAATAAAATAAAGGGTAATACCTGCAAAGCTGACAATTTGCCACCTATCCAAAGTGCTAGCCCACTGCTTTCAAAACCCATTGCCAAGGTTAAACCTCCACCGAATAAAAGTAAAATTCCCCAAGGTAATTTAACAGCATCTTCCCAAGTAATTAGTTTCTTTCCTTTTTGGCGTGTCGGCAGCAGGAACATAATAATTACGGTACACATAGCAATAATGGTATCATCTATAGCAGGGATAAAACGTTGCAATAAAAAAGAACGTGCAATCCATGCAAAAGCGGTTAAGATAAAAATAAATAACACCATTTTTTCTTCAAATCCCATTTTACCTAGGGCTTTTAATCGTAATGTAATTTCACTTCTTCCTCCAGGAAATTCCTTTTGTTTAAATGTAAAAGCAAAGCGAGTTAAATAAACCCAACTTATAAATAATAGCAGTACGGCAATCGGAAATCCAAGCACGAACCATTCTGAAAAGGTAATTTCCTTACCAAACGTAGTTTGTACCACACCAGCTAGGACTAAGTTGGTAGGTGTGCCAATTAATGTTGAAATACCACCTATAGATGCACTATAGGCAATAGCAAGCATTAAAGCCTTACCAAAAATTTTATTTTCATCTTTCTCGGTTTCTGGGTTGTCATTTAATTGATATACAATTGCCATAGCTATAGGTAAGATGATTACAGTTGCAGCCGTATTGGAAATCCACATAGATAAAAATGCAGTAGCCAGCATAAAACCAAGAATGATATTTATAATATTTGTTCCTATTAGATTAATGATGGTTAGCGCTATTCTTTTATGAAGGTTCCATTTTTCAATGGCAATGGCCAATATGAAACCTCCCATATATAAAAAAATGTATTTATGACCGTAGGATGTTGCTGTTTCCGACAAACTCAAAGCGCCAGTTAGGGGAAACAGTATTAGCGGCAACAAGGCTGTTACATAGATAGGAATTGCTTCAGTAACCCACCAAATGGTTACCCAAACCACTGAAGCCAAAACAGCATTCGCCGAAACACTTAAGCCATCTGGATGGAAAAAAAATAAAATATAAAAGAAAGCTAAAGGCCCTAAAACACGACCTATATTTTGTTTAGAAATTTGCATATTTAATTTTTTAAAATAAATTCCACTCCAGTTTTTGAATGAATCACGGTTATATTAAAAATCGGAATTTCAAGGATTCTGAACTATCATTAAAAGAGATTCCGTTTATCCCAAAATAAGATCTTCTACTATAGGATTTAGTATTGTCTTAATGCTTAGCACCTATTTTTTTTATTGTTTTTCTTACTTTATTACACGTAATTTTTCTAATAAAATTCCATACAATGGTGTAATAGCTTTTTGTTATTCCTGCGTCAAAGATTAATTTTTATATATTTAAGTAACTGTATTTAGAATAAAAAGTATTAATGCAACTTTCATTAATCTTCAATCAGATTATTCCATTTGTCAATAAACTTTATAGTTGCTTGGATAATGTTATTGATATTCATTGCCCCTCTTTCCACTGTTGCTTCTTTAGGGTTTAACTCTCCCCAAACTCCTGTTTTAGTCATTTCAATAGTAGATGTTTTTTTACCTGTTTCTTTTGCCTTTAAAGCTTCTGAAAGAAATAATAATTTAGCTGTAGGCTCCTCATTAATAACTTCAGGAAGCATATTTTCCAAATGCTTTGGAAGCGTTAATTTTGTTGCAATAGCTTTTTCTAATTGCACTAAATCTGGCATTAAATACAATGAATCTGATGTTTCTCCTGTACCAGCATGACGATCTAAGACTTTAGGTTTTTGGTTATTATCTGATTTTAAATACGGTTTTATTGCCACCCCAAAATCGACAGCAATTCCAGTAGTTTTTTGGTTAATTTGATCTACTAAAAAAGTTGTAATAGCGCTATTTCCACCATGAGAATTCATAAACAAAAACCGTTTAAATCCGTGTTTAATTAAGGATTCAACCGTTTCTATATGCACTTGAATTATGGTTTCAGCGCTTAATGTTATAGATCCTGAAAATGCCATATGATATGGTGATTGCCCTGCCATTAAAACAGGAGCGACTAAAATATCTCGTTCTTGTGCTATAAGTTTACACTGCTCTACCCCGTTGATAAAATCAGTACCAATTGGCAAATGACTTGAATGTTGTTCTAATGCTCCAATAGGGATAATAACCAAATTAGATTTCGTCAAAAACACATCAACCTCAGGAACAGTCATATGAGGTAAATAATTCTTTATTTTTTTTTCGTTCCAAAGTGGATTGATTTGCGACTTGGTAAACATGCTAGTAATTAATTTAATTAAGAATTTTTTTAGTTCTTATTTATGTTTTTTAACTGAATCTTTTAAACGCTATTATTCTGAAAATTAAGCTATAATTACAACCGTCTTAAAGCTTCTAATCTAGCTGTTTTAATCTGCTCTGCAGTCATAAAATAACCATCAACTCCCATTAAACATTTAAAATCACATTGGTTATGTTTTAATCCAAGTACATGACCAATTTCATGCGCCATGGTTCTTGAAAGCGAACCTCTATCAAAACTACTGTGACTTTCTATTAGTAATGTTTTCTCTGGATCACCACCATTATTGTGTTTGTTCGTCCAAGTACCAACTACACTGTTAAAACTAAAACTTTGCATGGCATTACCTTGAGAGGTGTTACCAATAAATGGAAATAAATAGAGGTGATATAAATTCTTATCCAAATCATCCTCTGTACTTCTATTATCTGGCTGCATTAAATTATACAAATGCGGTAGTCGAGCTGGATCAGATTGACCATCAGAATTCCGCTCTGTACTCGCTATAAAGGCTATTGATTCTTCATAATTGTTGTGCTTTACAACATCTTCTTCAATAATTGATTCTACAACCCATATAATCTTAGCTTGTTTCCATATAGCATTTATTTCCGGAATAATTATTTCACTCACATCATTCGTTGTAACCCAACTTTCCATGCTCACTCCTGAAGTATGTTCCATTATAATATCTGTCATTATATGAAATCTCAAGTTTAATTTATACTCCGTGTCAGCATCATACACTTCAGCATCATACCCTTCAGGATATTTAACACCAATACTATTTGAACTTTCAGAGCATCCTAAAAAAAATACAACTAGTAAAATAAGTAAATGATAAAAATGTACAGTTCTGTGACTATTCACTACTCTATTTCTCTTTTTAAACTTTACCATTTTAAATAATTATTTTAATCATATACCTCAACAATACATTCTACCTCAACAGCTTGTGCTCTTGGTAGGGTAGCAACGCCAATGGCCGCTCTAGCGTGTATTCCGTGTTTTCCGAAAACTTCAACCATTAAATCTGAAAAGCCATTTATAACTTTAGGCTGTTCGATAAAATCGGGTGTCGAATTAACGAATGCCAATACTTTTACAATTCGCTTTACTTTCTTTAAATCCCCCAACATTTCCTTCAAAACGGCTATTTGGTTGATTGCGGTTAATCGAGCGCCTTCATATCCTTTTTCAATAGAAATATCATCTCCTAGTTTACCTGTTATTTCCACACCATCAGCATATCTAGGGCCTTTTCCTGCTAAAAATATTAGGTTTCCTGCTTGCACACCGTTTACATAGTTAGCAACCGGGTTTGGTGCATTTGGTAACTCAATGTTTAATTCTTTAAGTCTTAACTCTGGATCATAGTCCTCCATATTATCTATTTTTCTTATATTTATTTGTCTTCTCTTGGAATAAAATCTGCCGCACTCCATAAGGAACTACTTTTATAATAATTTCCATTTGTAATAACTGCTGAGACTGTTCTTAAATTTGTAATATCTACTAAAGGGTTTTTCTCTAAGATAGCGATATCAGCCTCTTTGCCTATTTCTAAAGTACCTGTTTCAGCATCTAAACCCATTGCTTTTGCTGGAATTATTGTAGCTGTTTTTATGGCTTCCAACGGCGTTAAACTACCAAGCTTTTGATAGGTTTCAATTTCTAAATAAAGACCATATACTGGTACAATATTGTCAGTACCAGCTATTATTGGAACTCCAGCTTTATAAAATTGGCCTAAAATACCCATAGCTTTAGTATAATCTGCTTTGGCTTTTTTAGAAATTTGTGGTGGTAGTCCACTTCTAAACCTTTTGCCTTCAAATAGTTCGTAAGCAATCCTAAATGCCTCTGGCTCAACATTTTCTGTAATAGAACCTCTAGGTAAGGTCCTAACTACATCTAAAGCAATTGTTGGGTCTAAAACTGTTTTGTGTTTTAATAAAAAATCAATAGCATTATCAATTTGTGCTTGTGTGATTTCATTTTCTTCTATATAATACCTACCCAAATTTGATTGGTTTTTATCAGGAAAAAGAACTGTCAAAATCAAAGAGCGATGACTTAATTGATCCATACCAGCTTCAATAGCAAGTCTAGCGTTACCAATTGATTTTGGGACATGACCCGTAGTCGTCATTCCTCTTTTATGTGCTTCTTTTGATAACGCCTCTGTAACATCTGTAGCTACAGAAGAATAAATTTTTATTTGTTCATAGCCATTCTCAAAATACATCTGCACAACTTCACTGGCTTCTTGAGCGTTGGTTGCTCTTACAACTCCATTTCCTTGAATACCTTCACCGTCAGTCATTCCAGCGAGTAAAATATCAGGACCTAAAGCTCCATTTTTAGCAATGGCATCTCTAAATGCTGTAGCAAATTCAACCTCATTCCCATTATCGCGAATGGTTGTTATACCACCAGCTAAGTAAGCAGGTGCCCATTGTACTTGGTTTGAATGCGCATGCATATCCCATAGACCTGGCATTAAAGTTTTGCCTGAAACATCTATAACTTTTGCGTTTACTGGGATTTCAACTTCTGCACGCTTACCAATTTTTGTGATACGTCCATTTTCAATAATTAAAGTCATATCCTTTTGAGCTATATCACTAAGCCCATCAACTATATCGCCGCCTACTAAGGCTTTAATTTTTGCTTGTTCTCCTTTTAAATCTTTCGTATATTTTGATAGCGCAGCCATTTGTTCTTCAACATTACCTTGTACAAAAAAGGGCTTTGCTTCTTCATAACCTTTTTTTATTAATTCTCTTATTTGGGTATTTGCTTTAACAAGTGCAACTAGATTTTTTGATTCATCTAACCATATAGTTCTACCACCCCAATTAATACCTTCTACAACATACCTTTCTAAAGGAACTTTTTTACCTTTTATTTCTAAGGTATCATTTTGTATAAAATTTATTGAAATTTCTCCTCTGGGTAGCGTTGGAATATTTTTCATATTGCCCTTTTCAAAATAATAATGATAAAGCATCATTTCCATAGCTGCTGGAATATCACTGTGTATCGGAAAATAATCTGTATTTTTTATAATGGAAGGTTTTTGATTTGCTTCCCAAACAAAAATACTATCTACTTTTGTTTCTACTTTTAAGTTAATAATAGTATCCTTGTCTGTTAAACGTCTATTTTGATAGTACGTAGGTGTTAAATCCATTTTTAAATGTAATTCGGCTTGAACACCGGTGATACGTCCTCTTTCGTTTTCTCCTTGAAGGGATTTAACAATAATGGAATCTTCATTTGAGGTTATTGAATAGCTCTCTTCACCAATTAATGATTGCCTTCTATAAACCAAAAATGCGCCTTCTTCATTTATGTTTTCCCATTTACTTGGTGCCGAAGAACATCCTGTAATTAATAATAGTAAAAATAGTTTTAAAAAGTAATTCACTTTCATGCCTTTATGTTTTAGTCGATTTTTGTAGCTCTTGTGTTTTTTTTATGTATCTATTTTAAAATCAAGGAAATTTAGGTATGAATCTATTGAAATAAAATAGATTTACTTCATCTGAATTACTTTCAATAATATCTAACTTACCATCACCATTTAAATCAAATATTAATATATCATAGGTGTTAAAAGCTTTATCACTTAACTTGATTTTTTCCCAAACCTTAGTGTTTTCATTGTTAACAAAAACATTATTTGGGGCACCATAATTACCTATAACGATATCTATATCGCCATCTGAATCTAAATCTCCAATGGATAAGGAATATGATTCATCAGAGCTATCATCAAATACAATTTTACGCTCATAATTCTGCGCATTACTTCCAAAATATATTACATTTGGCTCTCCTATATTTGCGGTAATAATATCCTTATAACCATCTTTATCAATGTCTGCAATCGCAATTGACCTAGTTATATCTTTACCCGTACCATAAGGGATTCTTTTACTAAACTTTAAATTTCCATCATTGAGATATACGTAGTTTGGTTGGTCATCTCTATTCGCTAAAATTAAATCTAGATTGCCATCGCCATTCATATCGACTACCTCAACATCTATAGTGGAGTCTTTTTTGTTGCCAAAACCAATAACTTTAGAAAAAATGCCGTTTCCGTCATTTAAACATATTTCATTTTCACTCCCCCTATTTGTTATCAATATATCTTTATCCCCGTCATTATCGATATCCACAACAACGATATTTCTTGTATGCCCATAGGTTTCACCAAAACTTGAACCTTTAGTAAAATAACCCTTACCGTCATTTATTAAAATGTAATTTGGCGCCATATCGTTACCAACGGCTATATCTAAATCTCCATCACCATCAAAATCTGCAAGCTCGGTTGAATAACTCGTTTCTTGTTCTTCCCCTAGGTTTCTTGAAACTGTAAAAACGCCTCTGCCATCGTTAACAAAAATTCGATTTTGTCCTGGCCAATGCCTGCCATTTGCAACTAGAATATCTGCATCACCATCACCATCTATATCTCCAATACCCATGGATGCAGTTAGTTCTTTATATGTGCCAAGTATTAATCGATTATTATTAAAGAACTCTATGCTTTGTGCGTTGATAGGAATAAAAAAACTTGAAAAAAATATAAAAATAACATACTTCATAATTTAGCTTTTAGTTAGTTTATATAAGTATATAAATAAGTAACCTTTGTACTATTTATAGACAGTTATTTTTTTAATGATTATAATTGATTTATAATCATTTACTTAAAATATTTTATTCCCACTGAATTATATAATTCCTTGGCATAAAAAAGTTTACCTTCCTTCATAGTCCATTCTACATTTCGAATATTACTTATGTTTTCTAATGGATTTCCATCAATTAAAATAAGGTCTGCTTTTTTACCAACTTCAATTGACCCATATAATTCAGAGACTCCAGTCAATTCAGCAGATTTTATTGTTGCTAATTTCAATACTTCAGCAGCGGGAATACCAGATTTTTCATAAAGTTCAAGCTCACGATGGTACAAAAACCCTGGAAGTCCGTCTGTACCTGGAACAATTGCAATACCCTTTTGGTGTAAATCAAAAATTACTTCTAACATTTTATTGAAACTATCGTTATAACGGGTCGCTATTTTTTCATCAGATTTTGGGAGACCTCCACTATAAAAATCACGTTGATTTATAATTGATAGTCTATTCATAATTTGACTATATGTAGGACTTTGCTCCCCTTTTTTTGAAATATACATATCTTCAAAAATGGCAACCGTTGGATCAATAAGAATATCTTTTGATTTTAAAAGGGTCACAAAATCTAGATATTCTTTAGAATTAAGATCAAGATCTGCACCATGTTTTGCCGGCATAATATGCCGTAATGGTGTTCGAGTATCTATCGTATCTGAAAGGAAATTCAAGAATAACATATTAATATGTTGAATTTCATTGTAGCCCTGTTTAATAGCTTGTGATGCCGTCATATAGGCAGGTATGTGACCACTTACTCTCATACCAAGATTATGGGCCTTTTCAGTTAAAGGTGCCACCCATTCTGGTTTTATAGAACTGTATAATTTGATTTGTTGATATCCTAAATCTTTATATTCTTGAATTTCTGACAAACCTTCTTCTATATTATCAACTACGTTTCTCTGATTTGCAAAAGGGCCCGGACCATCAATAATTCCAGCAAAAGTTACAATTCTAGGACCAAGAATTTGGTTGTTGTTAAACTGAGTACTTAGAGCCATCACCTGCTTGTTATTAGCCAAATCTCTTACTGATGTTACGCCTCCTGCCAAATGCAATAGACCTCTAAATTTATCATTATGCGTATGCATATCAAACATTCCTGGCAAGAGTGTTTTTCCAGAACCATCAATCACAGTAGCATTTTTATGTATTGAATTTTCACCAGAAGGATTAATTGCTTTGATGATCTGTTCTTCAATAACCACATTCTGATTTAATAATAGCGTTCCATTAGCGGTAAAAACATTAACATTTTGAATGACGATTTTCTCAATATCGTGTGCTAGTTCTTTAGCAATGTCAATTAAATATTTATCTTCAATGTTATCTTGGAGTGCCTTAATTTCAAGTCGTATTAATTTTAAATCTTCCCTAATAACGTGCAGATTACCAGATATTTTAGCGACCATCTGATTGTCTTTCATCCATACATAAGTAGGATTCATATCTAACCCTTTAATCATCAAAAGATCTACGTTAGTATCATTAGAAAGATTTAATGAATATTTTTTAATTAATTCAGCTTCTCCATCTGGATATAAATAAACTTTCCCATTTTTAGAGGCTAATAATAGCTGAGCAAGTATTTCATAGATTGCAGGAGAACCATCGTACCGAAAATATAGTTTAGTATTATCATAATCCACTTCGTCCTTTCCCATAATATTTACCCAAGAAGCAATATTATTGTTTGTTGAAAAATTCTCGTCTATCGGAACTTTTCGGTAATTAAATCCTTTGATAGTATGTGAGGTTATAAAATTTTCTTCATCTAAAGTGATTTCCTCCGAAAACTCAGGTCCTCTACCTCTATCAGTGTATGTATAATAAAACTTAAAACTTTTATCTCCTGTTGCCAATTTTTCGTAAGCACCCGCTAAATTCTCTCGAAAAACAACATCATAAAGTGTTTTCTCTGAAATACTGTTGTCAGATTTAAGGGTTTCCTTGCAACTGGTAAAAAAACAAATAATTAAAAAAACTGGAATTATAATATATTTCATATTCGTAGAAAGCAAATGAATTTATTGTTTTTCAATATATTACCACTAGGACTTCAAAGTTTCTCGAAAATAGCGCAACCAATTTTGCCCTAATATTTTTTCAATATCGCCAGAACTATAGCCTCTTTTATCTAAAACTCTGGCAACTTGCAAATAACGATCTGGCTTATCTAGTTCAGGAATCCATGGTGGCCATTTTACTTGATATGAAGGTTTAAATCTCGTAAGTCGCGGTACGTACCAATTATCTCTTGTGGCTCCATTTGCCTCCAATCCCTCTATGGCAAAATCTGCTGCAACACCTACATGATCAATACCTCCAATTTTAACTGCATGATCTATGTGATCTACATAAGTTTCTATGGTTGTTTTACCTCCTGGATCTGGACCAATCATATAACCAAGGCAAATGATACCCATTACCCCTCCCTTATCTGCCATTGCCTTAATTTGCTCATCGGTTTTTGCTCTTGGGTGATTTTTATATAATGATTCGCACATGGCATGATTTATGGCAGCTCCTGATTTACTGAATTTTATACCGTCAAGGGTTGTTTGATGTCCACAATGAGATAAATCAATCATAATACCGAGCTCATTCATGCGCTCAACGGCGTCAATACCAAAATCTGACAAACCAGCGTTGGTGCGTTCAGTACAACCATCACCCAATAAATTTCTTTGATTGTATGTTAATTGAATCCACCGTGTTCCTGCATTGTATAAGGTATCAAGGTTATCAATAGAATTCTCCATCATGGTAGCGTTTTGAAAACCTAAAAGGATAGCGTTTTTACCCTCTTTCTTCGCTCTAACAAAATCATCTGCACTGGTGGCATAGATAAGTTTATCTTTATGATCTTCAATTTTATCTCTCCAATCTGCTAGGGAAGCCATGGCAATCTCTAAATTAGCCGATGCTAAAGAGGCACTGAAACCAGTGTAACCAGACTTAGCAAGTGCTTGAAAAGACTGTTCGTTCCAACCTCTTGGTATTATGAGTCCATCAAAAACTATAGCTTTTTTATAAAGTTTATCTATGTTGTTATTTTGAAGTTCTATAAATAAATCATTTGACATCGGTTGATTAGAAGGAATAGTTTTTAGTATAGTAGAAAGAGCATTTGCTGTCAGCCCAGGAAAAAGAGCACCAATGGATAATATTTTAACTAAATTTCTGCGGTTTGATTCCAAAATTGTTTCCTATTTTATTTTACTAATACTAAAAAGCATTTGAAAGACATAATTCAATAATTAGTCAATTTAAGTTTTAATTAAAACTTATGTTTATCTGCAAGAAGCAATATAAAATACACTGAAAAGTTATATATAATAGTTTTTCAGTGTATTTAATTGCTGTCATTCAATAATACTAGTAACCTGGATTAGGTGTAATATTAGAGTTAACATCTGTTTCAACTTGTGGTATTGGCAGTATTACCGTATCGCTAGCATAGGGAATTAAACAGATGGAAGCTGTACATTGTGTTCTAACAACATCCAACTTATTTCGCATTAAATCCCATAACCTTTGTCCTTCAAAACATAGTTCTAAACGTCTTTCAAGAAAAATAGCATCCTTAAGTGCTTGATCTGTAACCGAAGTATCAGTTGCTGATGGAAGCGCTCTTTGACGCACCATATCTAAATCATCTTGTGCACCAGAAATATTAGTTCCAATTTCTGCTCTTGCTTCAGCTCTTATTAAATATATTTCTGCTAAACGCATTACTTTTACATTATCAAAGCCATTGAAACTAGGGTATTTATTCATCCTAAAAGGTGCAAATTCACCAGATAAGAATGAATCTTCTATAAAAACATTTAAACGTGCATCATCTGCATCATATAAAGACACTAAATCATTAGATGGAAGATAATCACCAAAAACTTGAGGTAAATACAAGCCTGCTATTCCACCACCACCAACATTATCAGCTTCCGTCATAGATATTTCAAATATAGATTCAGAGCTATTGTCAGTGTTCCATAGGTTCAGATAATTAGCATTAGGAACTAAACTATATCCCGAACCAATAACTTCTGTGGCCATAGCCTCAGCATTTGGCCAATCCTCTTTATATAAATACACCCGAGACAATAATGCCTTAACAGAAGTTGATGAAAGGGTATTAGAATTTCCACTTCTTGAATCACTTTTCATCAATGAAATTGCCATGGTCATATCAGTAATGATTTGATCATAAACTTGCTTGACCGTGCTTCTTTCCGGTTTATTAGCAGCGTCAAAACTTAAAATTAAAGGCACACCTAAATGGCCTGCATCAGCGGTAAACGTATAATGTTGCGCAAACATTCTTACCATATCAAAATAAACTTGTGCCCTTAAGGCGTAAGCTTCTCCTATAATATGATATTTTTCATCTTCTACGTTTGTACCAACTTCAATGTCTGAGTTGATAATATTATTTGCTGCGTTAATTGCGCGATACATACCTGTCCAAAGACTAGCGGCATCAGAATCAGATTCATCGACAATATGTTCCGCATAAAGTACAATTCTATTCGCTTGTGAATTTTGCTTTACGTCATCTGCCATAACATCTGGTATCATAAATAAATATCTACCATAATAATATGATCCAGAAATTTCATCATAAACTCCAGTAATGGATGAATTTAAATCTTCTAAATTTGTTAATGCCTCTGTATCTGATACAGATTGTTGTGGTGTGAGTTCTAAAAACGATTCTGAACATGATGATATGAAACCTATCATGAACAATATTATTATTTTATTATATTTTTGCATATGTCATTTTTTTAAGTTTATAATTGAATATCAAGACCTACAGAAATTGATTTCATAGCGGGTGTTTGGCCTGTATACAGGCCATTTATTGCCTGTTCGGGATCGATGTATAAAAATTCTTTAGTAAATGTTAAGAGGTTAGTACCTCTTAAATACAATCTTAATGAATTAACATTGAGTGCTGATGTCAATGTTTCTGAAAATCTATATGCTACTGTTAAATCTTTTAAACGCATAAAAGTACCATCATATAACCATCTAGAATTAGCGGCCTCGCTACTACCAGGCCAACCACCCCATCTGAATTTAGGAAATAAAGCATTTGTACTCCCTGGAACCCATCTATTTTCAAATAAGTAAGTTGCTGTACTTCTTGGTGTTAACCTACCATCACCAAGTGTTCCTCTGGCTCTGTCATCTAAAATATAATTACCAACTGAATAGTTGAAGTTTGCGCTTAAACTAAAGCCTTTATAGGAGAATGATGTATTGATTCCACCAAAATAATCTGGGGTTGCAGACTGCCCGTCAAAGAATCGTTCAGCATTACCTAAAGTGCTTGTTACAGCAGTTTTTGTGGCATCTGTATACCATTGAGGCTCACCATTAGTTTGGTTTACACCTGCCCAACTAAATAAATAGAAAGACTGGAAATCTTCACCCACTTGCCGTCTAAAGCGACCTGAGTTAAAATCTTCATCAAGCTTAGTAATTTCATTTTTAAGAAACGTGACATTGAACCCAAGATTCCAATTAAAATCCTCATTATTAATAATATCAGCATTCAAACTTAATTCAACGCCAGAATTTTTCATCTCCCCAAAGTTTTGTGTAAGAGAGTTAAAACCAGTTGTACGAGAAATAGGAACATTTAAAATAAGATCGGATGAAGTTTTGTTAAAATATTCTACAGTACCATTCACTCTATTGAAAAATCCAAAGTCCAAACCTAAATTAAAATTATTTTGAATTTCCCATGTTAAGTTTGGATTACTAATTTGACTTGGGCTACCACCTGGGGTCCCGTCATAATCTTGACCATATACATATAATCCTTGAGAAGGGAAATTACCAATGGCTGCATTTCCTGTTAATCCATATGATGTCCTAATTTTAATTAGGTCAACAAAAGAAATATCATTAAAAAAAGACTCTTTAGAGGCAATCCAACTAGCTCCTACGGAATAAAAAGTCCCCCATCTATTGTCAGCTCCAAATCTTGAAGACCCATCTCTTCTTAAACTCCCAGATAAGAAATACTTCCCTATATAGTTGTAGTTTACTCTTGAGAACATAGAAGCAAAGGTGTAATCTGATTTTGAACCACTAATAGCAAATTCAGCTGAAGCACTATTTAATGTTCTTACCTTATCATTTGGAAATTGTGTTCCTGACGCACTAGTAGATTCAAAAGTAGTTTCTTGTGCTTCATAACCCGCTAATACATTAAAGTTATGATATTCTCCTAAAACAAAATTATAATCTAAAGTTTGAGTACCTACCAGTGTTTTATTTGAAGTATTAGCTTCATAACCATATCCTCCATTATCTTTTCCACCACCATAACGTGGATTCAGGTACTGAGATTCTCCTATACTAAGGATATCAAAATTCCATTGTGATCTAAATTTTAAATTTTTTAGTAAGTTAACGGATACAGCAAAATTATCTATAATTCTGAGTTGTCTTGTTTCCCATAAGTCATCACCAGTTAAACTACCAAGAGCGTTAGAACCTCCCATAGGGAAGTAATTATCATGTTCGCCATTATATCTTCCTTGATCATCATAAATAGGAATTAAAGGTGATAATTCTAAAGTGCTTTTGAATGGATTACTCCAAGAACCACTATCAAAAAAAGTGTTAGATGCAAAATCTGAAACTGTAATATTATTTGATATTGTTAAGTAATCCGTGGCTTTGTATTCAAAATTAGTTCGTCCACTAATTCTTTTAAAACCAGAACCAATTATATAGTTTTCTTGATCTAAAAAGGATCCAGACATAAAGTATTTTACTTTTTCTGTACCTCCTCTAACACTCAAATCATAACTTTGCGTAATTCCTGTTCGTTCGACGGCATCATACCAATTTGTATCTGTAGGTTCCCCTGTTGATGGATCTATTAATTGCCGAAATCTATTATCAAATCTAGCTTGCGCTTGAGCCGGTGTATCCCCTCTATTTATATATCCTTCCAGGTAAAGCTCCGTATATTGTGCTGCATTTATTGGTCTTAGGATATCTTTATGGGCTTGTGAATTAAAACCCATGAGTGATTTTATACTAATAGTTGCCTTTCCAGTTTTACCTTGTTTGGTGTTAATTAATATTACCCCGTTCGCCCCTCTAGAACCATAGATTGCTGTAGAAGCTGCATCTTTTAATACCGTTATGTTTTCAATGTCGTTTGGGTTAATAGCAGCCATAACATTAGAACTTGTGCCGTCATTATCATTTGTAGCAAGACTACCTGCTGCAATAGGAATACCATCTATAACATATAAAGGCTCACTAGAGGCTGTGATAGAACCAATACCTCTAATTCTAATTTGGGTGTTTCCTCCAGGTGCACCATCAGCAGCTGATGCTTGTAATCCAGAAACACTACCTCGTAAAGATTGCTCGAAAGTAGATACTGGTACTTGCTCTAGTTCTTTACTTGCTACTTTGCTAACGGAACCTGTGAGTGATTCTTTGGTTTGAGAACCATAACCTACTACAACAACTTCATCTAGAGAAGCTGCATCTTCATTCAAGACAATGTTTATAGTAGAATTAATACCTACAGTAACTTTTTTTGTTGTCATTCCTATATAACTAACTACTAAAACAGCTCCTTGGTTTACCGCAATGGAATATTTTCCATCAAAATCTGTTTGTACACCTTTTGTTGTTCCTTGAATTAGAATATTTGCTCCAGGTAATGGCTGTCCATTATTGTCAGAAACAATGCCTGACACAGTTTTTTCTTGTACCTGACTATCTTCCTCTTTAGAAGATTTTGAATTTTTATTCTCAATTTTTTTTACAACTATTTGTTTTTCAACAATAATATAGTTTAAATCTGTATTTAGAAAAACTTGGTCCAAAATTTTAGACACCTTGACATTGTTAAGCTTTAAAGAAATTTTCTTATTGTTTTTTAACACATTATCTTTATAAAAAAAGACATAGTCACTTTTCTTTTGAATTTCTTTAAATACCTCTTCAATCGATACACTTTTTACATCGATGTCTACTTTTACCTGCCCCAAAACTGGGTTTGCATATACAGATGAAAGTCCAATTGCTATTAGTAGTAAAAACACTCTCATAAGCGTTAGGATTGCGTTACATGATTTTTTTTTCATACTTTTGGTTTTCGTTATTAATGTTGCTAAAAAATAGCAATGTTAGTTTCTTAATTGCCAGAAGATGCTCGAACATCTTCTGGTTTTTTTTGACTAATTCAAATAGGTTTTTTACTTCATAGAGGTATTGTTTTTAATATAAGTTAGTTAATTATTAGTTTATTATCTGTGAACCTAAATTTCATATTGGTACTCATTTGGATGTTTTTGATTACCTGATTAATATCTTCATTTAAATCTAAATAGCCAGAAAAAGTTTCCATTGCGTCAGCGTCAGTATATTTGTTTTCAAGTATATCAATCTCGATATTATAATAGCGTGATAATCTTTTCATTATAAATTTCAAATCGTTATTTTTAAAGATGAGCACACCATCTCGCCATGAAAAATACTGATCTACGTTTACCTTTTCGGAAATTATAGCTTTTGATTTTTTATTATAACTTGCTATAGTTCCGGGAGTGATTTTCATTTTATCTGAATTTGACGATAAAGCATTAATATAACTTATTTGTACACTACCACTTTTAAGAACTGTCTTGATTGAATTTTCATCTAAATAATTGGTAATTCCAAAAACAGTTCCTAACACTTCAACTTCTTGGTTTTGAGAGATTACTATAAACGGATGATTTTTGTTGTGAGAAACTTCAAAAATAGCCTCACCCTCTAAATGCACCTCTCTTTTTTCACCTTTAAAAACACTTGGATAAACCAGTCTAGAACCGGAATTTAACCATACAATACTACCATCCGAAAGTTGAATTTTTGATCTTCTACCATAGGGAACAATAAGCGTATTGTATACCAGTATATTGTTTTTTAATGTTTTTTGACTTACTTTTTTTGTTGCACCTATTGTTACCTCTTCACCTGAATCGGAATAATTTATAAATGTTATTTTTTCATCAATCTCTAAATTTTCTCCCTCACCGAGAATAAGTGTAACTTCACCAGAAGTGTTGTTATTTGTTGTTTCTAATGAGTTTACAAAATCAATTATAGAATCATTAGGTTTATCAGAAAAAGGGAAACTTAAACCTATTTGTATTAGTACTGATGCTGCTGCACCGATAATAACATAAAGGATTTGTCTTTTTCTAGTATTGGATTTATGTATAGAATTAAAAACTCTGTTTTTTAATTCTTCTTTTTCTAATTTTGTTATTGGCAAGAATTTCACTTTATAAGTTTTATTTTGTTTCATATTTAAGGTTGTTAAAAAACCTAAATTAAATTTATTAATTGAATCTTATTTTGTATCAACTATATTTTAAAGTAAAACAAATACGATATATAGACAGTATTTATCTTTTTTATTTTGGATATTTATATTTAAGCTTGTTGTGTCTTAAAGATTTAATAGCCCTGTATATATTAGTTCTTGCAGATTGAATAGAAACACCCATGATAAACGAAATTTCCTCGTATGTTTTTTCTTGAGTAAACCTCAAAAACAGAAATTCTCTCTGTTTAGATGTTAATGTACTCATTGCTTTTTCCAAAGCTGCTGTTTTTTCTAATTCCCACTCATTAACAATCATATCATCTTCACAAGAACTTGTATGATTTTTAAATATTTTATTTTTATAAATAATAAACTCTTCTGACTTTGGAGAGGTTTTTCTCAAATACCTTTTATTAATTTTCCGTTTTAAAGACTTAAACAGGTAGTTTTTAGAATTATCTGTTATTTTTATAGTTGATCTGTATTTATATAAGTCTAAGAACAAATCGTGAATACAATCCATGACAAAACTCCTGTCTTGAGAGTTTTGAATACCAAAAGCGAATAAGGAATCAATATATATATCATACAGTTTACCTAAAGCGATCTTATTTCCTTTTTTTAAGTCTACCCAAATGGTTGATTCCAACTCTTTAACTACTTTTAGATTATTAGAAATTGTTTTTGAAGTTTTAATCTCTACATCTCCATCAGAATCTGATTTTTTTGTTGTTGGTTGATTTTGTTTTATCTGCATGAATTATAATTTTAGAGATTTTATAATTACGACTTGCTCTTAATTAATATTAAGCAATTAAAAAAGATTTTATAGACAAGATTATGGTAATTTTAATGAAAAAGATTTTTTTCAATCAAATTATAACTAAAATTCATTAAATAATTTAATATGTGTTGCTTTTATAATTAAATCTAAGAATCAGAAGAAAGAAAATATATTTTACCTTTTTAACTTTTATTTTGTAATTCTAAAATATAATTGATTAGTATGAATGCACCAAGAAATACTCGCATAAAACAATGAACCTCAACAAGATAGTCAAAGTAGACATGTCTGTTTTGTTTAGTATGCTTGAGGTGTAGGGTTGGGTGGCTTTTATAGAAACGGTTTTCTTTTTTGAGGTTTATCGTGATATTTATATAAAACCTATACCTAAGCATCATTTCGCTCGTATTGGCTCTGAGCGCTGTGGCTGATGTCCTTTGTCCTATCTCATAGCCAAAGCCTAGATCTATTTGATTCATTTTAAATTGAATCATTGTAGAGATGTAGTCATTGTTACTCACGCCTACCCCTAGACTTAGTTTGTCTTTTAAAGTGAGCTTGGTTATAGCCGTAAGCTGGTTGGGCGCATCTGCCATCATTCTGTACAGCATATAAGGGCTTAGTGTAATGGTCTTGTTCAGCTTTAAATAAAAGCCAGAGGTAGTATATAAATGTGGCTTGTCTGTAGCTGTGGTAGAGAGTCCTATAAAGTATTTCTCCCCTTTTAATAGTAATCCAATGTCTATAAGCGGGTTCATGTAGTTTTAAATACTGTTTAGATTGGCATTACTTTCTTGTGTAATTCTATCTAAGCCAGTAGCATCTAAATTATTATATACCGCTCCTGCTTTTATTCCTAGGTACAGGTTTGTATTACTCCCTAGGGTAAGCTTATAGCTGTAGTCTACCGCCACGATCCCTTAGTTTTCTATATAAACTATGTTAAATGTTTAGTACGGGGTGTGAAGTTGATATTAGTAGTAATGATTTAATAATATAAAAAAAGCACGGGAAACAACCCCCGTGCTTTTAACTAACAATTAACTAAACTTAAAATAAATGGTAAATTTTTATAGTTAAAGAAGTTCCTAATATCCAGAGTTTTGAATATGAAGTCCTTCATCAGAATCTATTTTTTTTGTTGTTAGTTGATTTTGTAGTTTCTTAATGAATTATAAATTGCTTATAAATTATAAGCGATTAAAAAACATTTTATAGACAAGATTATAACTAAACTTCATTAATTAATGAAGTTTAAAAATGTTAATTAATTAGATATTATATATTGCTCTTAATAATTAAATCTACGAATCAGCAAAAAGGAAATATATTTTTCTTTTTTTGACTTTTATTTTATTTTTAATATAGTTGATTAACATGAATGCACCAATAAATAATTACATAAAACAATGAACCTCAACACGATAGCCAAAGCTTAAGTATTTGTTTTTTATGAATTAAATGTCGCTTTTCATCGTTTATATATACTCTGAAAACCAACACACCTCTCCGCAACCTGGCACAACAACATTCTAATCAAAACAATTAGAAATTCTTTGTTCAATGCCTCTTTTCCGAATAATGGATAAGGCATTCTCTAAAAGGGCATTATACTCTCATTAAATTAATATTATGAGTTGTTAATAGAAATAAGTAAATTAGTATTTCCAAACCTTACTAAATGAGAAAGCTACTCTCCTTACTTACCATCTTTGCTATTGTTTTGTCTTGTTCTTCAGATGAAACCTCAACACCTGTTACCCCACCACCAGCACCAATAGCTAAATACACTATTACCTTATCTGCAGGAGAAGGAGGAACTGTATCTACCACAGGAGGTGAGTATGAATCAGGTCAGACAGTAAGTGTTACTGCAACTCCACAAGGAGAATATGTATTTAAAAATTGGTCTGATGGCAATACGAATGCAACAAGGACTATCACGGTTAGTTCTAACTCAACGCTAACAGCAAACTTTGAGAAAAGAAAGTATCCTTTAACTATAAACTTTGAAGGAGAGGGTGAGGTAATTGAAGAGATAGTAAATGCTGGAAGAACAACTGAATATGATTCAGGTACGACCGTGAAGCTGACTGCCCAAGCAGCAGCTGAATGGATATTTGTAGGTTGGACAGGTGATATAGAATCTACAGAAGAATCTGTTCAGATAGTGATAGGAGAGCCTAAAGAGGTTACAGCCACCTTTGAGAAGAAGAAATATCCTCTAACTGTAAACATAGAAGGTGAAGGAGAGGTCTTAGAAGAAATAGTAAATGCAGGAAGAACTACTGACTATGATTCAGGAACTACTGTTAAACTAACTGCAGTACCTTATGAAGGATGGGAGTTTGTAGGCTGGACAGGAGCAATAGCGTCTGCTGAGTTAGAAATTGAAATATTAGTGAGTGAGGCTAAAACTATTTCTGCGACTTTTTCTCTTATTACAAACGCTTCAGATTATAACCCAGTCAATCAAACAGTTACACTGAATATTTATGATTTAATAGGTCCTGACGAATACGGTTATCCTATATACTCAGAGTCTCCAACAATAATTACTGTGCCTGTTATTAGTGTTGAAGGTTCAAGACATAAGATCTACAATCCTGAGCCCGATAGTTATAAAATTATTGAATTAGATATAGAAAATAATGTTGTTTATCAAGATAATGGAGACTATTATATGGTTACTCACGAAACGCTTCCTGAATTTAAAACACAAGTAATTACGCCTTCGGGTTTAAATACTACGATTAGGTTAGACTATTTTGAATCATTTACTTTCGGTGAACCCTTATATGAATACATAGCAGACTATTCCAAACACATTCAAGGAAAAGAATTAATAGCTGTTAAACAAAAAATTATTGGATATGGAGATGAACCTGTATGGACTCCCTACTACGATGATATAGCTTGGAGATCTGGTAAGCTTAGACATACAATATATGGTGGTGAAGGTCTTTCAGATTTAGCGTATAGTAAAATGGATTCAATGGTCTATAATATTGAATTAGATAAGGACGTTTTTAAAGATATTAAAATAAAATATGAAGTTAACTTGTATGAAAATGAGGATGAGATAATATCAGAATTAAATCCTTATGACGGAGGTGATGGGGGATTTGATGAAATGGTAAAAGGAATGCAAGGGACAGACGCTGCTAAATATTTAGAGGAAATATACTTACTAGGAGGAAGGGAATATTTTGCCGCCGCTACAGGAGGAAGTGGCGTAATTAAATTTCTTTACCCAGGAGTAAAGACAAGAGATCTACTTACACATGAAATGGGTCATGTATGGCAGTTTAGATCGCACATAGGAATTCCTTCAATAGATCAAAATGAATGGAATGCGTTATATGATAGTGGCGTTTTTGTGTCAAATTATGGAATGGATAATCCAGGAGAATTCTTTGCAGAAGCATTTATGATTTATTGGAATCCTAACTTTAACAATCCGAATATTACAAATCCTGATACTGGTGAGACTCAATATACACTTCCTGCTTCTGTTGAAGCAAAATTAGATTCGTATTTTAAAAATTAATTAAAAAAATCTGATTCCCCTTAGCCTAACAACTTTGTCATCTTTAGTCTTTAATACGTAAATAAAATATTTTTTTAAATTCAAATTTCAATGAACTTAAAATTTTTTCTCAGCCTTTTTCTCTTCTTGCTTTGCATTCAAAGTTCCTTTGCTCAAATTGCCAGTTATTCTTTTGAGGGAAATTTAAACGACCAAGTAGCGGACCAAAATGGATCCTTCAATCCTGAAAGTTGCTGTGATTTATTTGGCGCTGATCATTGCTCAAAATTTACTACAAAATCGGGGCAAAGTGTTTGTGCACTTCCTAAGGTGGTGGGTGCTGGAAATTTTATTTCTGAATCAGGTAACCAATCTTTACACTTGGATTCATTTGAATACGTGAAGTTACCTTCTAACGTAAATGAACAAATAGACAAAGACAAATCATTTAGTGTAGATTTTAAATTTAAAATTCCTTCTGAAAGTTGGGCTAACGAAATTGAGAATGAAAATTATCATCGGACTATTTTTGGTAACACGAATTGGGATCAAAGAGCCACTGGTTTTACAGTAAATGTAGTAAAGAGTTGTGAAAATGACGAAAATTGTCCTTTAGAACTATATATCTATGCTGGAGGTGAGGAAAATGAATTATCAGATGTAGCAGGGCACTGGTTTAAACTCCAAACAATTTCTTACGACCAATGGGTTAATTTTTCAATGATATTTAATTTTGAGGAAGTGAGCCCTAATGTGGTTTTTAATATTGACGGACTAAGAACAAAATATAATTTTGATATTGAAGGAGATATAGAAATTGAGCCATTCAAAGCAGCCTTAAAAGCAAATCCTTTTTTTATAGGAACAGATAAAAATTTAACAACTTTTTACAACCTACCAGATGTGAATGAACGTGTTGGAGGGGCTTTTTTAATAGATAATCTAAAGATTTATGCACCAAAAAAAGCTGGAGATTCTCAAATTACTAAAGAGATTATTCAAATTTTTAATGCGTATATCTCTGGAGAACGATCCCTTAGTAGTTCAGAGAAAAAAGACTATTATGTGACCCTTTTAGATAACTGGACCAATGATTATGATCCTATTTATAGTGAGGTTAAGTCTTATATAGCTACCTATGAGTCGCTGTATGAGCCAATATTTAAAAGTCAAACAGAGGTTAATATTAATGAGCTCCCAGAAGAAACCCAGCTCCAATATTTATTGCAACAGACCTTGCATGATTATTACTTCACTAAAGAAAATATAAAAAAGGATTCTTTTGATCCTTATATTTTTGAAGATTCAAAGATATGGCCAGGCACTGTCTCTAGTATTGCGCCTAGGCAAACAGTATCCATTAAATTAGACGGCACATACAATACAAATGATAAGTTTCATTTAAATGGACAAACGGAGGTGATACGAATGACAGGTTATTATGCTGCTCCTGGAGAGATTGTTACAGTGACTATTCCAATTGAAAATATTAACTCTCAACTAAAAGTGGTCATTGGATCTTCTGAATTTGACGTAGAAGGAAGAGAGATCAATCGTTTTGCTCGTGTAACTAAAAAATATACATTAAATGAAGTAAGCACAAAAATTGCCAGTCCGTTTGGAGGTCCCATTTATTTTAGGGTACCAGACAAATCTAATTTAGGAATACTTTCCATATCTCTTTCTAATGTAGTTAAAATGCCGTTTTTTTCCATAAAATCTGGTAGTGAAACCTCTTTGGCAGAATACCAAAAAGATTTGGCAGACAATTATGTGAAATGGGTAGATTGGGAGTCAGATAATTTTATGACTACTATTACACGGCCAATGGCAAACTTGGTGCAAAATGAACTAAACAGTCCTACTACTATTTTGTTAAAATGGAATGAAACGTTTAAAGTTTTTAATGAGGTTGCAGGAAGGCCCTCTGAAAGAATTAGGGCAGAATATATTAGATTCGACAGAATGAATCCTGTTGGTGGAACCTGGTCTGGCGCATCTTATCCTATGTTTTTATATCACAATGATCCTATGGACCCATTAGATGCCGCAAAAAATTCCCATGTAATTAATGTAGGCTTTGGAGGAGAAAATGTTTATAAACAAGGCGAATACGGATATGGAGGAGAACATTTTATTATCCTTCATGAAATGGGTCATTTATACCAAATGCCTACTTTACCAGATGAGACAGAGAGTAATGTTAATTTTCCGGCTGCGGCCATTTATAATCTGGTATTTAATGAACCTATAGATGCCTCTTTAGAATATTCTATTCAACAACGTTTAAACAGAGAGGAATCTGTGATGGATTGGTTTATCTCTCCAAACTTTAGAAGCGGAAAGGAAATGCATTATAAAGATCGAAGCTTTAACTTAGGTGGTTTAGATTGGACTGGAAATGAATTGATGTATCAAAGTAGGGGTCATGCGAAATATATTGAAATTGCAGCTTTATTTGGATGGGACGCTGTCGGTAAAATAAATAAATATTATTATGATCTTGGTTTAGACACAAGTGTTTTCCCTGATATTAAAGCCCATTATCCGGAGCGTGATCCATTTATGCTACAAGCGTCTAAAAGTGTTGGAATTAACCTGTTACCCTTATTTCATATTTGGGGGATGATACCTTCTAGTAATGTTATAGAAGAATTGTCCACTTTGGAATACCCTCAAGAAATTAAAAACAGAATTTTACAATACAGGTCTATTGTACCTAGAAATAAAGCAGCTTTTGTTTCTTATTACAACACTATGAGGGCTAAAAACAAGAACCCAGGAGGGAATAAAATTCGCTGGGAGTCAATGGTTTCCTCAGGTTTTGGAGACTACCCTTCGTACAATGAACAAGTAGCAAACCAAATAATAACTCAAATAGATTTAATTCTCTGTAAATACTACAATATAAATTGTCAGGGAGAGAACCAAAATGAACCAGATCCTCCTGTAAACGATTTAGACAATGATGGAGTATTAAATGAATTAGACCAATGTCCAGACACCCAAGAAGGTGCAGTAGTAAATACAAATGGATGTGAAATATTATTACTGCCTACAAATAATTTTAGTGTTGCTGTAACATCTTCTACTTGTGTAGGCTCTGAAAATGGTTCAATTAGTATATCTGCGCAAAATCAGGAATATTCTTATACTGCAACTATATCAGGTCAATCCTCTATTATCTTAAATGCTTCAAACAATTTCGAGGCAAGTATTTCAGGTTTGGGTGCTGGTAATTATGATGTTTGTTTCACAGTAGCTGGTGTTGAATCATATAATCAATGTTTTTCGGTAACTGTTAGTGAGCCCGCTCCATTTTCTACTTCTGCTAAAATAGATTTAGCCAATAGGTCTGTGGACCTAAGTCTTAAAGGAAGTACCTCATACAACGTCCTTTTAAATGGAGCAGTTATAAAAACTACTGCGTCGAACTTATCACTTGATTTAAAACCTGGAATGAATTATCTCAGTATTTCAACAGATTTAGACTGTCAGGGTACATATTTTGAAGAGATATTTGTGAGTGAAAACGTTTTGGCTTATCCAAATCCAACGGACGGAATGGTTCAGTTATACATTGGTGGATCTGATGATACTGTGACGCTTAATGTTTATGATATAAGCAGTCAAAATATTATTAGCAAGTCATTTGAAGTTTCGAGTTCAAGAGTAATTGAAACTGATATTTCTCGTTTTAAAACAGGTATATATTTCTTTGTTTTAGATGGAAAAACAATTAAAACAACTCATAAAATCATCAAGAACTAATGAAGTGTTTAAATAAAAGTTTTAGGATTTTAGGTGTAATAACTTTTGGTTTGTTAGTTTCAAATTGTAGTTCAGATTCTGGAGGATCAGATCCTGTAGTACCACCTACGCCTGTTCAGAAGACAAAATATACTGTTACAATATCAGCTGGAAGCGGTGGATCTGTATCTACTACTGGCGGGTCATATGAGCAAGGACAGACAGTAAGTGTTACAGCTACACCGGCAAGCGGATATGTGTTCTCTAGCTGGTCAGATGGTAACACAAATGCTACTAGAACTATTAATGTTTCATCTAATACAAATTTAACAGCAAACTTCACTGCTATTCCAGACCCACCAACAGCTTCTACGCTATCTTTTCCTGAAGATGATAAAGTATGCCAAGAGGGAACGAGTGTGAGTGATACAGAGAGTTCTGTAAACTTTCAATGGGAAGCTTCTGAAAATACAACAAGCTATGATTTAATCATCAATGACATTGAGGCTGAAACGTCAGTGACCTATTCGGATATTACAGAGACCAATAAAGATGCTACCCTAGTCACTGCAAGATCATACTCATGGCAAATAGTATCAAAGTCAGATGAGACTAGTACTACAGCTACTAGTGAATTATGGCAGTTTTACCTCGCAGGCGAAGGAGAAGAAAATTATGCACCTTATCCAGCTAGTATTATATCTCCAGCATCAGGATCTACTGTATCTGCATCAGAGGCAGGATTGGTAACTCTTAAGTGGTCAGGAGAGGATCCAGACGAAGATACACTGACATATACAGTATATATAGACACAGTAGACGGTTTACAAGACACTAATGGCACAATAACAGGTCTTACTGAAACAGAAACCACCTACGAGGTTACATCAGGATCAGTATATTATTGGAGAGTGAAAAGCTCAGATGGACAGAGTAGTTCATTTACGCAAGTCTTCTCATTTAGGGTAGAGTAAAAGTTAAGTTTAGTATGAGTTATTATAAAGGGTGAAATGTCACTTTTCATCGTTTATATATACTCTGAAAACCAACACACTTCTCCGCAACCAGGCACAACAACATTCTAATCAAAACATTTAGAAATTCTTTGTTCAATGCCTCTTTTCCGGATAGTGGATTAGGCAACCTCTAAAAGGGCATTATACTCTATTTTAAGGTTTGGACTAATAGTTATAAGTTATCATATCTAGCATATTAGCTATTGCTTCTTGCGTTTGATGATATATTCCTTTGGAGTGAATTATGTTTAGGTTCCTAAGAGTATTAAAATGTTTCTTAAAGGTTCTCTGATTAGTCTGCTTAATAGACATCCAATAGTTAGGGTTACTATATTCTAGCCTTTAAGCATCCAGATATATGGGGTGCAGCGGGAAGTATGAGTGGGGGTCTTGACATTCGTCCATTTCCTAATAGATGGGATTTGCCCAAAAGATTGGGAAGCTATTCTGACCACAAAGCGTTTTGGGAAGAAAATACCGTTATAAATTTAGTTTATAAAATTAAAGCGAATGATTTGAAACTCATATT
>Ga0209198_1000056_pt1 | contig 104877 bp, 88 predicted proteins | sample COGITO_mtgs_1105_2_FD_184804 | JGI IMG/M metagenome (GOLD analysis project Ga0209198, IMG submission 184804) | Pelagic marine microbial communities from North Sea - COGITO_mtgs_110519 (SPAdes) (version 2) | ecosystem: Environmental > Aquatic > Marine > Epipelagic ...
GACAGGGCAATACCCTCGGGGAGTTCGGCTCCCAAATCTAAACCGGCCGGACCGGCGATAGGAATGCGCAAAGTCTCTACCCTTAACCCCGCTAAGGCTAACACCTGCTGCTGCCGAGCTATTGGCCCAAGCAACGCTAAATACCTTACAGAGGAAGCCTGTAACGTTTTAATGGCATGAGCATCCATCTCTAGGTTATGACACATCACCACTGCTGCATCCCACTGAGTAAATGCAGGGGTATCGATTAGGTTATTAATAGGACAGTCTAAAAGGACATCCGCAGCCAAGAAATATTCTCGTCGCCCATTGGCGGGTCGAGAGTCCCAGAGCGTTACTGTCCACCCTAGATTTTTCGCCATTGTTACTAGCGGCTGTGCGTCCACACCACCCCCCAACACCAGAATATGGGGTTGCGGTTTAATCTGCGTGACTAACCAGGTTTGGTTTTCTTCGGTGACTAGACCCGGCTTCTCTGTCGCACCTGAACGCAACCAACGACTTTGGGCATCGGCATTGTCAGCGACAAGCTGCCAATATTGGCCCTGTGCATGCTCTGCCAGATGATCGCGAATATCGCCAAGATTGAGATAATTATTTGCCGCCTGAATAGGCTGCAATAAAATATAAACGGTGCCACCACAGCCAATACCCAACTGAAAGGAAATATCGTCTTCGTCACTGCCATCGTAACAAACGGTTAGAGACTGTTGACTGCGCATCACCCGCGCTGCCTGCAACTGAATATCGGCTTCTAAGCAGCCGCCACTGAGCAGGCCATACTGCTGACCAAGGTCATTAAACAGCATCATTGCGCCAGATTTACGGTAGGAGGGGCCTTCGGTCTTATAGACGGTAGCTAGTACCCACAGCTGAGAATCTCGCTGCGGGTACCAGATATCCAGAAGATGCTTGAGATGGTTAACCATCCCAGCATTTTACGCATTTACAGATTTTTAGCTATCGGCTGCATTGACCTCAGCGCCATTTAGCGCGTACCAACCAATATAGATGTAGCACAGCATTGGCACTATAAAGCTCAGCTGAATACCGATGCTATCGGCGGCAACACCCTGAACTAGCGGAATAAGTGCACCACCAACAATCGCCTGACAAACTAGGCCAGAACCTTTGCTCGTCATTGAACCCAGACCTTTAACGGCCAGAGTAAAGATGGTTGGGAACATAATGGAGTTGAAGAAGCCAACGGCCAGAATCGACCACATGGCCACATCGCCTGTGCTGTTCATGCTGACGATAATCATAATAATCGCGATAAGCGCATTAACCGCAAGATACTTAGTGGCAGCAACGTAGTTCATTAGCACTGCACCGACGAGACGCCCGATCATTGCCGCGCCCCAGTAGTAAGCAACCATCTCACCCGCATCCGCCGTACTCATACCTGCAATAGAGCTCTCGGAGAAATAGTTGACTAGGAAGCTTCCGATAGAAACTTCACCGCCGACATAAAGGAAGATTGCTAGGGCACCTAATACCAGTGAGCGGTGCTCCCAGATATTGCCATCCGACTCTTCGCCTGTGGCTTCAACATGGGCCAATTTCGGCAATTTAATGTTTCTAAATACCAATGCTGCTGCAATAAGCAGACCCGCAATCATTAGGTAGGGACCCTGAACCGCCGAAGCATCCGCAGCAACCACGCCCAGAATCAGCGATGCGCCGATAATGGGGCCAACGGTCGTTCCCAGAGAGTTAGCAGCCTGCGCCAAATTTAACCGGCTAGCGGCGGTTTTTTCTGGCCCTAGCGCTGCCACGTAGGGATTGGCTGCAACCTGCAAGATGGTGATACCACTGGCCAGTACAAAGAAGGCAAACAGAAATAGTCCATACATATGAAAGCTTGCAGAGGGATAAAAAAGGATACAACCGGCAGCAGTAGTCAGCAGACCAAGCACAATGCCCTGCTGATAACCGACCTTATCAATGAGTCTGCCAGCGAAGGGTGACACGATAAAGTAAGCACCGAAGAAACAAAACTGCACCAACATTGCCTGGGTGTAGTTAAGGTCGAAGGACTCTTTTAAAAATGGAATTAAAATATCATTTAGAACTGTAATAAAGCCCCAAAAGAAAAACAGACAGGTCATCGCGATAAACGCAAATGTCTGTGTGCCCTGCTCTTGGCCTTCAGCCGCTTTTGCTGTTGAGTTTCCTGCAGTTGGACCCGCCATGTGTTTCCCCAAATATTGTGTATTTATAGTTTTGCTAACAATCTAGGGTAAATTGGCTGAGTTGGCCATGCAAGGCGTGTTTGAGGCAGATAGGCTTTTTGGTCGCAAGATAGCGCTGTTTTATCGTCTTTAGCGCTGTTTAGGGGCTATCTAGACGGTAATAGGCGCTAATTAAGAGCGATAAAAGGGTAGGCCAATAAGTAAGAAGTTTTTAGGTAGATTTAGCGGGCAGCCAGCATGGCGCGCATAACCTGCTTGAGACCATTGTGATTGGTGCGCATCTCGTCGAGATTATCAGGGTCGCTCATCCAGTGATAAACAATGCCACTGACCGAGGCCGTAAAGTGGTCGGCAATCAAGGCTGTATCTAGACTCGGTGCCAACAGACCTCGTTCAATGCCCTGCTCTATCCAGCTGATTACATCGCCACGGCGACGTTTGTGAATCCCTAAAATAACTGGCTTAAGCTGAGACTCAGGGGCTAAGGCTTCAAACCACAGACGGTAAAAGGCCTCTACATGCTTGGGGGCATCTTCGCAAAACTGGATATGGGCATCTAATGCGGCGGCAATGGCTTCGTAGCCATATTTGTCTTTGGTCACTAGGGTCAGTTCGGCAAGCCATTCATCCCCCACGGATCTGAGCACAAAATCAAACAGGCCCTCTTTGTTACCAAAGCGATACCCTGCCAGGCCACGAGAGTAACCGGCCTTTTCTCCCACATCTTTCAATGTTGCCTGCCCGGTACCGCGCTCGACAATAAGGTCGACCGCAGCTTCCAGCATTTTGGCATCGGAGATTTCTTTGCGTTCGACCTGAGTCAGCCGAAGGGCTTTAGACATTATTTATTATCCTAAATATCGAGTCTTACACTGTTAACCAAAATCAAAGGTCAAGCACGCATGATGCGCCGGTAGTTTGCGCCACAAGTCGGCAAAATATCAAGCATCATTACATGCTGCGGCGATACTGCCCGCCAACATCAAACAGGGCATTGGTAATCTCGCCCAATGAACAGCAGCGCACAGCTTCCATTAACACCTCAAAACCGTTGCCACCTTCACTCACTGTATCCTGCAAGCGTTTGAGCACTTCAGCGGAATCCGCACCATGCTCTTTTTGGAATGCTCTAAGACGCTTTATTTGGCTTTGCTTTTCGGCATCAGTGGAACGAGCCAGTTCAATTTCCATCGGCTCTTCTTCAGCCTCATTAAGGAAGGTATTCACACCAACAATGGGGAATGAACCATCATGTTTTTTGTGCTCATAGTACAGCGACTCTTCCTGAATCTTGCCGCGCTGATAGCCAGTTTCCATGGCACCCAGTACACCACCACGATTAGAGATTTTTTCAAATTCCTGGAGTACGGCCTCTTCGACAAGGTCGGTTAACTCGTCAATAATAAACGCGCCCTGACTTGGGTTTTCATTTTTCGCTAGGCCCCACTCTTGATTGATAATCAGCTGAATCGCCAGCGCTCGGCGCACAGACTCTTCCGTGGGCGTGGTAATGGCTTCATCGTAAGCATTGGTGTGCAGGCTATTACAGTTGTCATAAATCGCGATTAAGGCTTGCAGGGTAGTGCGAATATCGTTGAAGTTCATTTCCTGAGCATGAAGTGAGCGGCCCGAGGTTTGGATATGGTATTTCAGTTTTTGGCTGCGCGGGTTGGCTTTATAGAGGTCGCGCATCGAGGTTGCCCAGATACGTCGAGCCACTCGGCCCATGACGGTGTACTCGGGATCCATACCATTAGAGAAGAAGAATGACAGGTTGGGAGCGAAGTCATCAATGTTCATGCCACGCGCCAGGTAGGCTTCCACAAACGTAAAGCCATTGGATAGCGTGAAGGCCAGCTGGGAGATCGGGTTAGCCCCGGCTTCGGCAATATGATAGCCAGAGATCGATACTGAGTAAAAGTTACGGATCTGCTCGTCGATAAAGAACTGCTGCATATCACCCATCATGCGCAGACTAAATTCCGTGGAGAAGATACAGGTATTCTGACCCTGATCTTCTTTGAGAATGTCGGCCTGAACAGTGCCGCGCACGCGCTGTAAAGTATTGCTGCGCAGGGTCTGGTATTCATCATCCTTGGGCTGGCGACTTTGCTCAGCCACAAACTGATCGACCTGCTGATCGATGGCAGTGTTTAAAAACATTGCCAAAATCGTGGGGGCCGGTCCGTTAATGGTCATGGATACCGAGGTAGATGGATTGCACAGATCAAAGCCATCATAGAGGGCTTTCATGTCATCCAGGGTACAGATAGACACGCCAGCATTACCGACCTTGCCATAAATATCGGGCCGTTCATGGGGATCAAATCCGTACAGAGTCACCGAATCAAAGGCGGTAGAAAGCCGTTTTGCTTCGGAGTGCTCCGACAGCGCCTTAAAACGACGGTTGGTTTTAAAGGCATCGCCCTCACCGGCAAACATACGTGCTGGGTCTTCGCCCTCACGTTTAAAGGGAAATACACCAGCGGTGTATGGGAACTCACCGGGAAGGTTTTCCCGCATCAACCATTTAAGCAACTCACCATGGTCTTCAAAACGCGGCAGAGATACCCGAGAAATTTTATTGCCGGACAGAGAAATGGTATTGAGTTTGGTGACAATCTGTTTGCCATTGGGCAAGACATCGACTTTTTCGTCGCCGCTATAGGCTTCCACCACGGCAGGCCAGTTTTCGAGCAACTTGCTCGCCGTACTGTCCATGGCCTGCTTGCGCTCGGCGATAAGACTGTCGATAGTCCCAGGGGCATCGCTGCCACTCTCTAACAACATAGATTTTGTTGCGGCCAACTGCTGCTGCTGACGGGCCAGATTAGCCTGCACAACAACCTGCTGATGATAGTTGCGCACACCAGCGGCAATCTCAGCCAGATAGCGCTGACGATCTGCGGGGACCACCACGGTTTTTTCGGAAGGCGTTCTACAATCAACTTTGGCCAGATGCTGTTCAAAGCTGCGCAGGCCACGAACCTGTAATAGCTTAACCAGCTCCTGATAAGCAGCGGTGACGCCGTCATCATTAAAACGTGAGGCAATGGTGCCAAAAACAGGCATCTCATCGGGCGCCTGAGTCCAGGCCTCGCGGTTGCGTTGAACCTGTTTGCAAACATCGCGGTAGGCGTCATCGCTACCCTTGCGATCGAATTTATTAATAATCGCCAGCTCGGCATAATCGAGCATATCAATTTTTTCTAGCTGACTCTGGGCGCCAAACTCTGGGGTCATCACATAAATTGGAATATCCACATAGGGCACTATGCCCGCATCGCCCTGACCAATACCTGGGGTCTCAACCACGACTAGATCGAAGCCACCCAGACGCATTGCACAGACGATATCTTTTAGGGCGGCTGGCACTTCACCAGTAGCACCGCGCGTGCCGATTGAGCGCATATAGATAGAGGGATGATAGATCGAGTTCATACGGATACGGTCGCCGAGCAGGGCACCTCCGGTTTTCCGTCTTGTGGGATCAATGGCGAGTACGGCAATCTTAAGTTCATCGGCACTGTCTTGGCGGAAGCGACGGATCAATTCGTCAGTTAGTGAGGACTTACCAGCGCCACCAGTACCGGTAATACCCAATACTGGCACTGTGGCACTAAGAAACTGTGCCTGCTCACGAAGGGAATTCTGCTGGTCTTGGCTTAGTTCATCTCGCTCGATAGCGGTGATAAGACGGGATAGATTATTGCGCCCCTGCTCACCAGAAAGCACCTCGGCGGATACGCTAATGTCGTTGTAGGAACCCAAGGAACAGCGCTCAATCATGTCGTCGATCATGCCTACTAGGCCTAGGTTCTGACCATCGTAGGGGGAGTAGATACGCTCGACACCATAGGCCTCAAGCTCTTTGATTTCTTCCGGCACGATCACACCGCCGCCACCGCCAAAGATTTTAATATGCTCCGCGCCCGCTTCTTTAAGCAGATCAACCGCGTACTTAAAGTACTCCACATGGCCACCCTGATAGGAGCTAATGGCAATACCCTGAGCGTCCTCTTGCAAGGCAGTTTGCACTACCTCTGCCACGGATCGATTGTGTGCGAGATGAATCACCTCAACACCAGCACCCTGAAGTATGCGGCGCATAATATTAATCGCGGCATCATGGCCATCAAACAGGCTGGCTGCGGTAACGAATCTTAAGGGAATGCCTTTTTTCGCGGATATATTTTCGCTGGCGGCACCGGCGGTATCATTGGCACTGGCTGACTGGTTGGCGGACGTATTCATGTTCTCTCCATTGATCAGGGGCAAGTGGCCTGACATTAACGTTTGTTTAAGTTTTGTATACCGTTAGTTTAATTATCTTGCTTGTTGCATGCAAGTATCTTTATCGGCACAATAATGCAAAGGGTGAGTTAAGGCTCATTAGCAATCAGATTAGGGGTTACGGCCGGTTAGCCGAGTATTTCATCGCCATAATCAAAATAGTCCGCAATCGCCAAACCAGCGGCGACACTGGTAAAGGGATCATGCTCAACCACCTTACCGGCGAATTGATTGTCGAGAATGTCTTTTACCGCAGGAATTAGCGATGAGCCGCCGGTGCGCAATACCAGGTCAATATCGCTTGCCTGAAGGCTGGCTTTATTGAGTATCAGGGTGATGGCCTGCTCAAGCTGAAAGAGCAAATCGGAGATCATAACTTCAAACTCCCAGCGTTCGAGCGTCACTTCAATATCAATCTCTGGGATGTCCAGCACGGCGGAGTCATGCACTGATAGCTCGGCTTTAAAGGCCTTGATCGCCTCAAACACCTGATAGCTATAATTCTGTTTAATAAGGTCATAGAGGCGCTTGAACTTGGTCGCTGCCTCATCGGGCTCGACCATGCGCTGCATTACCGGCGCTGTGTATTTATTCTGGTTAAGCATGTAGCTAATAGGCCAATTGATCAGCAGGTCTTCAAATTCACCAAAGGGAAACAATGTATCTACGTTTGAGCCGTCAACGACTCGACGCCATCGCTCGCCCTTCCCCAGCAACGGAAAAACCAGCTCGCGAAAAATGGTCTGATCAATTTTATCGCCCCCGAGTGCAATACCATGGGTCGCCTCGACTTTAAATGAATCTCCCCTGCGGCTGAGAATACTGAAATCCAAGGTGCCACCACCAAAATCCACGGTCAATACTCGCTGATCGGCATTTTCAGGATGGTTATACAGGTAGCTAATGGCTGCAGCTGTTGGCTCAGGGCAAAACGACTGCTGGGTTATCCCCGCATGGCGATAGGATTCACTGAGACGCTCTAAGGCAACATTATTGCGCCCCTGCTCAATGCCTTCGAAATTAACCGGATGGCCCAGACAGGCATGGGTGGTGTCTTCTAGGTTCTGCTGCAATGCCTTACGAATACCCACTAAAATTGGAGTAACCAAGGCAACAAGACGAAAAGCTCGATCAAAAATTAATGTGCGTCCGCTGTCAGAACTGCCCAGCAAGCGCTTGGTGCCTCTAAACAAACGCCCGGGCAGGCTAGCGTCATTAAATGCCTGACCATAGATTTTGCTAGTTTCACCCTCTCCCGCCGGGCCATCTGGGCTACCTGTGCCCGTTCTAGCCTCACCCAAAACCTCAAGACTCAACTCAACCTTTCTGCCTTGATTGCCCTTTATATAGTCATCAATGGCGGTCTGACCTATGGACGTTACAAAGTCCCTGTCCACATAATTAGCCGAGGGCATAATGGCATTGTGCTCAGTGAGCCTTACCAATGTAACTTCTTCGCCATCAAAAACGGCAGCTGCACTATTGCTGGTACCAAAATCAATACCGATGCCAAAGGTGGACGCTGACTCCCTTGAAAAGGAAGGTGAAAGAGGCTGCTTGGGGGAGTGCATAGGAAATTGTCGCTATGAATAAAAATAATGACTAGAAAATAGTGGATTGGGAGTATTTTAGACTAAAATGCCCTCCGCTGCTGTAGATAGATGACTGTTATTTTCAGTAGACCTAACAATCTTAGCCGATGAAATTATTAGGCTAAAACCCTAACTAGAATAAAAATGGAGCCCCAAATGCCGATCATAAATTACGTTGAATTTAACGGAAAAGAACATGCAGTAGACGTTGCCGAGGGTGTCAGTCTGATGCAAGGCGCTATGGACAATATGATCGAGGGGATTATTGCCGAATGTGGCGGTTGCGGCGTGTGCTGTACCTGTCATTGCATGATTGATCCCCAGTGGGCCGAGACTGCAGGCGCTGCAACTAAAGATGAAAGTGAACTACTTGAAATACTCGACACCAGAGAAGAAAACAGCCGCCTAAGCTGCCAGGTTAGGGTAACCGCAGCAATGGATGGCATGGTGGTTAGGCTGCCAGAGTCTCAATACTAGATAGTCACAGTACTAGTGAGCTAAAGAGCACTAAAGAGACTTAAACCGCAGCCACCTGCCATGGATAAAAAATTACGATGTATCCTCTAGATTATATTCAGCCAGTTTTTCGCCCGCCCAGTGAAGCTCGGTCATTGATTCTTCAGGTCACCAATGGTTGTTCTTACAATAAGTGCACCTTTTGTGAAATGTACACGGATGAAGACAAGCGCTTTAGCCCCAAACCCATCGAGAAAATCGAAGAGGAGCTACGCGGCCTTGTCAAAGCAGGTTATCCGGTAAAGCGAGTATTCCTCGCTGACGGTGATGCCATGACATTAAGTACCCGACGGCTGGTGGATATATTGCAGTTAATCAGCAAGTACTATCCAGATATACAGCGGGTATCCTCTTACTGTTTACCCCGTAATCTAAAAAAGAAATCTGTTGAAGAACTGCAAGACCTTTGTGATCTTGGACTCAGCCTTATGTATGTGGGCTGTGAAAGTGGCGACAATGAGGTACTTAAGCTGGTCAATAAAGGGGAAGACTACGATTCGTCTTTGGTCGCCCTGACAAAAATAAAACAGGCGGGCATGAAAAGCTCGGTGATGATTTTAAATGGTTTAGGTGGCCCTGAACTCAGCCAGCAGCATGCGCTAAATTCGGCCAAATTAATGAATGCCGCACAGCCCGATTATCTGAGTACTTTGGTAGTGGAATTTCCCACCGGCAGTGAGCGCTTTGAAGCAGCCTTTGAGGGACGCTGGCGCAGGCTGGGAAAGCTAGAATTATTTTGCGAGATGCAGACATTGCTCAGCAATTTGGAACTGGATAAAACCATTTTTAGAAGTGACCATGCCTCAAACTACTTAGTGCTTAAAGGTGTGCTGGGCAAAGACAAGGATAGGTTACTGTCGACGGTAAATACGGCTATCAATCAGCCGGGAATGATTCCATTACGAGAAGAATGGCAGCGAGGGCTCTAAGATCCCCTGCCCTTCATTATTGTTTCACTAGATGTTATTTGGACGCGGTTTCGAAACGGTTTGCAGCGCGATTCTTAACCACCTGATCCGCCGCAAAGACCTGGCCATTCATGGCAATATAAACACCAAAACCTCTGCTCTGAAGCGCGCCAATCGCACAGCCAATATTAAAGACTGCATCTGTATTGGCAAACGCAGCTGGCTGCAAGGCGCCAGTCAGTAAGATGGTTTTATTGTCTATATCCCCAAGCCAGCTCGCTGTTTCAACCATACCATCGGTGCCATGGAGAATAAGAATATGCGTCGCCTCCGCGCTGGCAACCGCCTGCTGAATCTGGCGACGATGATCATCATTCATATCTAAACTATCCAAGCGCATCAATTCGCTTACCTGATATTCAAAGCCAACATTCATCTGTTCTAGCATAGCGCCGATAACCGGATCGCCAATTTGATATTCACTGAGGGCATCAAAATAAACTTTATCAATGGTGCCGCCAGTGGTAAAAATTTGTAAATTCAACATTAATTTATGGCCTCGAAAGCATCGCGTGTCAGATTTTCTAAAGAGTCGTCGGCGTGGACAATAATATTATCTTCAATACGAATACCGCCGTAGGGAAGAAAGTCATCCACTCTAGACCAGTTAATATTAGCAGCCTGATCACCCGTGCGTAATTTATCTAACAGCGCAGGAATAAAATACAGCCCCGGCTCTACCGTATGTATCTGGTTAGCAACCATTGAGGCCGAGCTGCGCAGCTTCGGGTACTTTTCTGGAGCCGCCAATACATCGCCCTGGGCATTTGCCAGATTGCTGCCTCGGTCATGGACATTAGAGCCCAGATGATGGCCCAAACCATGGGGATAAAATGCTGCAGTAATGCCAGATTCAAAGGCCTCTTCCCCAGACACTTTTACCACATCAAATTGGCGCAAAATATCACCGGCTTTAATATGGGAAAGCACATGCAGGTCCACCGGACTTTTACCGATTCCACCCGCCGCAACAAGCTCTAACTGCTGGGCATCCATAACACGGATCATAGCCGCAAAATCACTGCCATCATCAAAGGCATAGGTACGAGTAATATCCGAGGCATAGCCATTGACTGCGACACCGGCATCAATCAAAAAACTGCGGGGCGTCTGGGGCTGTTTAAACAGATTATGGTGATGTAATACGGCGGCATGTTCGTTAACCCCGGCAATGATCCCGTAGGGCATCTCGTTCTCGCGACAATCGCAGGCGGCCAAATAGGCTGCGGCGATCTGAACCTCAGAGGCCCCCGCCAGAAAGGCTTGCTGGGCGGCACGGTGCGCAGGGGCAGCACGGCGATTAGCCTCGCGCACGCATTCCTGTTCGTAAGGAGTTTTGCCGCGGCGCTGATAATCAATTTGATCGGTAACAGCCTGTGGATTCCAATGCTCGCCATCAAGCTCTAGATCATTGGTTTCATTGATAAACGCGGTAGCCGCACCGAGCTGTCTCTTAATGTCATCGATACTGGCGTATTCAATAATCTCAAAGGCTTGTTCGAAACCTTCAGGCAAACTTTCTGGTGCGGTGTGCCAAATATCTTCAACCGTCAGTAAAAATAACTGCGGTTTGCTGGCTCCTGCTTTGATCTGTAAATAACAGCCGGCCCGGGTCGCCAAGGGCACCCATTCACGAAAGTACGGATTGGCAGTAAAAGGGTATGCCATATCGTCTTTAAATTGCATTTTGGTCTCACCGGATCCGATCAAAATTGACTGGTAACCGGTCGCCTCCAAAATCCCTTGAAAGCGAGTCATTTTTTCCGCGATATTCTGTTTATAAAGCTCAGCCATCATTGTTATATCTTCCTTAATCGAGTAATTAAAACGCGCCAATCATTCTCTAAATATCATGACCAAAAACCGTGCACCCAGTTTAACGCCAGAGCGGGCTTAAGCAATAACCTTAGCTACTATCCCAGCTATTACTCACAACGATAGTCACAGCCCAAGCAGATTTCCACGCAGAACCGCAGGAAAGGCTGCTGCCGAACGCTGGCAGTAGCGATTTATTAAGAAAAAAAACGGAGGCTACTGGCCCGCTTAAATGGACCAGGCAAGTTCTGTCGGATAGAAAGATACCTATAAAAGAACCGTATTATCCCTATCGTTTTGTTGGTTATTTCCGGTGTATACTCCGAGAAAATAATTAAAAAATAAAGAGGGTATTTACCATGAGTTCAATGAAATTCGTTACTTTGCCGGCTTATTTATTGTCCGCTTTGCTACTGACAGCCTGCGGCAGTGACCCAGCAAAGTTTGCCGAGGTTGATTCGCAGCGCTTACTTAATGCCGCCGCAACGCCTGAAGAATGGCTCACCTATGGCGGTACCTATGATGAACAACGTCACTCTGGCCTGAAACAAATCGACACATCCAACGTCAGTGAACTAGGTGTCGCTTGGACCTATAATCTAGCCACAGAGCGTGGTGTTGAATCCACTCCGATTGTAGTAGACGGTGTTATGTACGTAACTTCTGCCTGGTCGGTGGTTTATGCCCTTGACGCAAAAACCGGTAGTGAACTCTGGGTTTATGACCCTAACGTTGATCGAGCGGTGGGCGCTAAAGCTTGCTGTGATGTAGTCAATCGCGGAGTAGCGGTATGGAAGGGCAATGTTTATGTCGGTGTTATTGATGGACGACTTGAAGCTTTAAATGCTGCCACCGGCGAAAGGGTTTGGAGCACAGTTACCGTTGACCAGTCTAAGCCATACACCATAACCGGCGCGCCGCGTGTCGTTAAAGGTAACGTACTGATTGGTAACGGTGGCGCAGAGCTGGGTGTCAGAGGCTATGTATCTGCTTACGCTGCGGCAACAGGTGATTTGGTGTGGCGCTTTTATACCGTACCAAACCCCAATAAACAGCCTGATGGCGCGATCTCTGATAGCGCCCTTAAAGATATCGGCAACCTAACCTGGGGCGATGAAGGAGCCTGGACCACCGACGGCGGTGGCGGTACTGTTTGGGATTCAATTATCTATGATGATGTGAACGATAGTATTATTTTTGGTGTTGGAAACGGCTCACCCTGGAACCGTGATGTTCGTGATGCAGGTAAAGGCGATAATTTATTCTTATCCTCCATTGTCGCCGTCGATGCTGCAACGGGTGCCTATAAGTGGCACTTTCAAACCACTCCTGGTGACAACTGGGACTACACAGCCACCCAAACTATTATTTTAGCCGATCTGCCAATCGGTGTAGATGGCGCCACTCGGCGAGTTGCCATGCAAGCGCCTAAGAATGGTTTTTATTACCTCTTAGATGCTGCCACAGGCGAGTTCATTTCTGGTGAATCCTTTGTACCTCAAAACTGGGCGGAGGGCTTAGATGCCGATGGACGTCCGATAGAAAAGCCACAGGCGCGTTATGGCGAAACTCCGTTTATGCAGAACCCGGGTCCTTTGGGCGCTCACAATTGGCAGCCAATGGCGTTTAACCCAGAACTAAACCTTGCCTACATACCTGCACAAGAAGTGCCTGATTTTTATGCGAGTGACCGCTTATTCGAAGCGCGCTCACAGAGCTGGAACACCGGCACAAATCTCGCGGCGGGTTTACCGATGGATCTCGATCTTGCTACAGCCATGGCCCTTAGAGCAACGCTCAAGGGACGCTTGATTGCCTGGGATCCAATCACTCAGAGCGCTCGCTGGAGTGTAGAGCACAGCAATGCTTGGAATGGTGGCGTTCTTTCCACCGCTGGCGGTCTGGTATTTCAGGGGCGTTTAGAGGGAGAGTTTGCTGCCTATAATGCGGCAACAGGTGAGAAGTTGTGGCACCAAAACGTTAAATCTGGTGCGGCCTCAGGTCCCGGCACCTACCAAATTGATGGTGACCAGTACGTGACTATAACTACCGGTTGGGGCTCTGCCTATGCTCTGGCGGGCGGATCAGCTTATGATCAACCTGTGCCTCCTATTGTTGGCAAAGTGGTAACGTTTAAGTTGGGCGCAACGGGAACGATTCCAGATCCAAATTTGGTCATGGCTCCGCGCACACCTAAAGCAGAAAGATTTGGTGATGCAGAGATGATTCAACTCGGCTTTGAGCAATACCACTTTAACTGCCGTGTTTGTCACGGTCCTCTGGCGATAAGCTCTGGCGTATTACCTGATTTACGCTGGTCATCTATTTCAGCAAGTGCCGAGGCATGGCAAGCCGTAGTGATTGACGGAGTTCTAGCAGATAACGGCATGGTATCTTTTTCCGACTCCCTCAGTCGAACCGACGCTGAGGCTGTGCGTGCCTATGTTATTAAGCAGGCCCATGATGGTGCCGCACTGGAGGCCGAGGTTGCCGCTCTAATGGCCGCTCAGGCTGCCGAAGCAGCACAGCCCTAGGAATACAGGTAAACCATAATACTGTCAGCGAGGGACTCCCCTACTGACCAGCATGCTTTGACTGAGCTTTTACCAACACGACAAGCACGTAAATCGATCCAGGGGACTGTTCAGGTGCCCTGGGTTGTAGTCGGTGCGGGTCTAAGCAATAACCTTTAGTTGTTTCCATTTAGCGCCCTTGAACCTTAGCTAATGCACCAAAAACATCGCAAAGCCATTGACCACAAAAAATGCCCAGCACCAGAACAGAGGCCCGCCCCAACCCATCACTAGGATGCCTGTCGGAAGAACCAACAACAGCCAGCTGCAGAGTATTGAGGCCCAGGCAACAAATAATGTATCTCCCGCCCCTTTCAGGGCACCCGCCATCATCATTGATACGGCTTCAAACAGGCAAAACAGGGCCACCAACCCAAGAAGACCTTCAACGAGTGGCACAGTGGCGTTGTAGGTTGCCTCTGTCATACCGCTGGCAAAGGGCCTGATAAACAAGTCTGGAGCGCCTCTTTTTCCATAATATATGACAGCCCCACATTTCAGTGGAGGGTCAGGCGAAGTAATTTAGCAGCGAAAAACGTGGCACAAACAGATGGGCATTATTGGGTGCTGTGCGGTTGAAATATAACGGGAACTACGTCAGGTGATATTCTTAGAAATGATCGAGACTGACTTTCGCTGCAGACAGACTATAAGACTCCGATGGCGGAAAAAACCCTACCTGGAAAGTAGCTCTTTTAGTGAATATTTTGGCCATTCTTTTAAGAAAAAATAGCCAAGGCCCCATAACCTGAATAGGTTATGGGGCCTTTAAAGCTGTTTAAACTTCTCGAATAACCCCTGCCTCAGGATCATTGAATATATCTTTATCAAGGAAATTTTCGCTGTTGGCCACCACGGTAGTAACCATGGCATCGCCGGTCACATTGGTTGCTGTGCGGGTCATATCCAGCAGGCGGTCAACACCGATAATAAGGCCAATGCCTTCTACCGGAAGCCCTACCTGATTAAGCACCATGACCAACATAACAAGGCCCACACCTGGGACCGCGGCGGTACCAATGGAAGCCAGTGTCGCAGTCAGTACCACGGTTAAATAGCCATCGAGACCAAGACCAATATTATAGGCCTGGGCAATAAACACAGTAGCCACGCCCTGCATGATGGCGGTGCCATCCATATTGATGGTCGCACCTAGGGGCACAGTAAATGAGGCCACGCTGTTGTCCACACCAAGGCGTTTCTCAACAGTTCGCAACGTGACTGGCATGGTGGCACCACTGGAAGCAGTACTAAAAGCTAAAGCCAATGCTGAACGCATTTTGCTTAAAAAAGTTCTCACGCTGAGGCCAGTAAAAAACTTTAAGATTAATGAGTAAACACCGAGGCTATGCAACAACAGCACAAACAGCACGGTGAAAAAGTATTTGGCCAGATTTAAAATCATGCCAATACCAACATCGGAAAACAGTTTGGCGAGCAGGCAGAATATGCCATAGGGGGCCAACTTCATCAGCATCATGACAATTTTCATAATGACTTCATTTAGGTCATTAAAAAACTCACTGATACGCTGACCTTTTTCACCACTTTTGGAAATACCCAGGCCCATCAATAAAGAGAACACAATCACCTGCAGTATGCTGCCATCGGCCATTGATTGAACGGGGTTGCTGGGAAAAATATTAATAATGGTGGTCTTGAGAGGCGGCGCTTCTTTAGCGACAAACTCGGTGGCTATGGCCAGATCAATACCCACACCAGGCTGTACTATTACAGCCACCATAATGGCCAGCGCAATCGCAATGGCGGTGGTGGTCATATACAGCGCAATGGTTTTGGTCGCTACGGCACCCATGCGGGAATTATTACCCAGGGATGAGACACCACAGATAAGCGAGACAAACACCAGAGGTACTACAAGAAGTTTTAACGACCGAACAAAGATTTGCCCGATTGTGTCAAACAGTCCGTCGACCAGATACATATCCAGCCCACTTTGCATCGCTACCGACAGAATTTCGCCAGTAGAGATAAAATTAAGAAGGGCCCCCGTAAGGAGGCCCATTAGCATTGCTACAACTATTCGCTGAGTTAGACTCATAATTAAATCCTATTACCCTGTATCTAGATTGTTATAAGCCTACTCAGCTAGTGTTACTAGAAGCTGTAGTTAGCTCTTAAGTACCAAGAACCACCTTCGTAGTTGGCTGCCGTACGACGTGGGTATTGAAGACCATTACCCGTGCGGTTGGCATTAGGTGCCGTAATCTCATCAACATACTCATCAAAGATATTGGAACCACCAGCTGTAATTCTAAGGCTGTCGTTCACATCATAACCCAGTTCGATATCCATATAGATAATGCTATCGATTTGCGCTGATGGAGATGTTGCTGCACCTATAGTACCGCGCTCATCGTAGTGCTCGCCATAGAAGTTCAGACGTGCCATCAGGCTTAGATCATCAGTGATTTGAGTCATAGTATTGATCACCCAGCGATTTTCAGGGTAGTTGTTCTCAATATCTTCGATCAGTGAGTCACTTACTGGCGCTATGCCATTAATTAACTTCTGACCAGTCACTTCGATTGTGTTGTGATTAAAGGCTAGGCTGGCAGTTGTTTCCATACCAGACATTAACTCAAACGAAGTAGACAGAACCAAATCAAAACCCTGATGTTCGATATCCATAGCATTGGTATAGAACGAGATTGAACCGCCGCTACCGTTGTCGATATCACCAGTACGGTAAATACGGTCATCTACTGCAACCTGATACATATCAAAAGTTAGAGTCGCGTTATCACCAATCTGAGACGTAAAACCAACGCTCATATTAAATGACTCTTCTTCTTTCAATGCAGCACCACCTACAGCAACTGCTGCGGCGCTTGTCGATGGAACCAGCCCCTCTTCAATCTGAGCACCAGTAGTACCGTCAAAAGTAGTGATAATAGTACTTACATTTGCCTGACCAGGTGTTGGCGCATGGAAGCCCGTAGACATAGAGCCACGCAGTGTGAATGAATCATTCACTGTGTAACGACCTGCAACCTTACCGTTTACTGTGCTGCCAAAATCAGAGAAGTCTTCATAACGCAGTGCGTACTGCACTAAAAGATCATCGCTAATGTCGTGCTCTAAATCGGCATACAGTGCAATGTTGTCCCGTGAGAATTCACCGGCATCGTTCGGCGTAACACTGGTCATACCACTAACATTGTTCTCGTAAGCATTTTGCTCACCAGCGATAGTGGTAAAGACCTCATCGCGCCATTCTGCACCAAAGGCCAGATTTACATTCGCACTTAAGGCTTTGCTGAAGTCAGCATTGATGTTGGTCTCTTCCTGCTCGTAGCCACCCATATTAAAGTCACGCTGGAAGCTGCCATCTGCATTAACACCCAAGGATGTTGCTGTGGTGTTATTTAGGAAGTAGCTCAGTTCGTTAGAACCAGTACCCACACTTACATCATAGGAAACGCCGTTAGACATCTCGCCTTTCAGGCCAGCAACCAATGACATATCTTTTTGAGCACCGTCTAGGTAAGGCGTGTAACCTGCGCGTAGGCTAGTAACGCCCAAACCGCAGAGCGCAGCAATTGAGCTGTGTGCTGTGGAACAATCTGTGTCATAGCCAGCACGATAGAAGAAACGGTAACGACCGTCAGTTTCTGCATAGCCACCATGGACATAGGCTTCTTTGCCATCACCCAAATCAAAACCAGAGTTGAAGAATAGGCGATCGCCGCTTGTTTCTGGACGACCCCAAGTCTGAGCGAAAGGCGCATCATCAAACGGCGTATCGGCGCCTACATTAGGCACGCCTGCATCGATCAGAGCCTGGCCAGCTGACTGCTGAATACCACGTGAAAGCGCATCGTTATCAATGCTTTCAAAGCTTACGTTTAAGAAGCCATCAGCACCCAGAGCAAAACCGCCATTGGCAGCAACGCGAGTGGACTGCTCGCCTTCAAAGAACTCACCGTACTGCACTTGAATCTGGCCGCCTTCAGAAGCATCTTTCAGTTGCAGGTTCATTACACCAGCGATGGCGTCAGAGCCATACTGTGCAGCAGCACCATCACGCAATACTTCAATGTTCTTCAGGGCAATACCTGGAATCATGGCGATATCAACACCATGAGCACCATTACCAGCAGCAGGTGCAAAGAACTGTACCAGTGCTGAACGGTGACGACGCTTGCCGTTAACTAGGATTAACGCCTGATCCGGAGCCATGCCACGCAGTGAAGTAGGACGAATAAATGCACTACCATCACCTGTTGCAGGTGTTGCTGTGTACGAAGGTACCAGCGACTTTAATGTATCAGTAATATCTGCCTGGTTACCGAAAGCATTTATTTCCGCTTCAGAAAACACATCAACAGGTACTGTTGAATCAACGGCTGAACGCGCTTTGTTGCTTCGGCTACCCATTACTACAACTTCTTCTAATGTTGCAGACTCCCCACCCTGAGCAAATGCTGGCTGTGCAGATGCGATAACACCTGAAATTGCCACTGCTAATATCGAGACTTTCTTTAAATAAGTCATGTTACTCTCCTAATAGTTTATTTTTTTGTTACTTACTGTTTTTAACACCGCTAACACCGCGGTTTTTCTTATATTCGGTGAATAAAAACCCTTCACCTCCCCCCCTATCATCTTTACTGCTTTGCTAATTTGCTTACTTACTACATTCCTAAAAGCGATCTCGCCTCAGAACAGGACGCGACATGCCGTCCCATGCTTGCAACACCGCTGGCAACCTGGCTAATTAACGCGCCGTTATTTGGGGCGATATCACCGTTTAATAGCTGCATATTATTTTCAAATCCCACTCGCGCATGGCCACCGAGGCCTGCAGCAACGAGCATGCAACTCGCCTCTGTTGCGCCAAAGGCACAGACAGACCAAATCACGTCACTGTCTGCCGCTGCGAGCATTGGCAATAGTTCCACTGACGAAGAGGCTCCACCTTCGCTATAGCGTCCCAATACATAGAGTGCCGACACAGTATCTCCGGGAATCACGCCGCTTCTGCGCAGCGCGTCAAACCGCTGAACATCTTCAGCGGAGTAAAGAATGTATTGCGCTGACACGCGCTCCTTTTGCAGCCAGGCAAAAAAGTTGGCTGCTTTAACTTCGTTCTCAGCCAAGGGGCAGAGTTCGCGTACTGCCAGTGATACCGCCTCGGGCTTTAATTCCTGCACCATCTGAATCTGCTGATCGATGCTGTAAATTCCCACCGCCTCGGTAGTGACCTGAATAATCATCTCGTCACCCACCGCACTGCGCACCGCCGCAATGGCCTCTCTGTAAGCATAGACGTCCAAAGAATGTCCCCCCTCAATATTTCGCACATGGAGATGGATCATGCTGGCGCCCGCATCACGGCACTCAACGGCCGCCCCAGCCAACTCCAAGGGGGTGATTGGCAAACTTCGGTGATCTGCTTTTTGCTTGCGCGCGCCATTGGGGGCTACCGCAATCATCATTGGGCTCAGATCACTCAAGCAGCCGCTCCAGCACCCATAAGGCCCGCGTCCTGCAATGCCGCATCGACGGCATCGCCTAACTTTTCGGTGATCTCAGCCACATGGCTGCGATCAATAATATAAGGCGGTGCCAGTAATATATGGTTGCCCTGCTGGCCATCAATCGTGCCGCCACCTGGATAGCAGGCAAGCCCGCGAGCCATAGCATGGCGCTTAATTGAGGAGTGTATAGAGAGGGAATAGGGCAAAGGCGCTTTGCTGGCCCGATCGGCAACCAGCTCTAGGCCGCGAAAAAGGCCTCGCCCACGAATATCACCCACAAAGGGATGATCGCCAAAGCGCTGACGCAGAGACTGATCTAGGGCATCACCCATGGTATTAATGTTGGCGAGCAAACCATCGTCTTCAATGGTTTGCTGTACCGCCAGGGCGGCAGCACAGGCGGTGGCGTGCCCTATATAGGTATGACCATGCTGGAACAGGCCCGAGCCATCGCGAAATCTGTTATAGATTTCAGCGGAACAGAGGGTGGCGCCAATCGGCTGATAACCCGCAGCTAAACCCTTGGCCACAGTAACAATATCCGGACGAACGCCCTCTTGCTCACAGGCAAACAAAGACCCAGTGCGACCCATGCCACACATCACCTCGTCGAGAATTAACAAGATTCCATGGTGATCGCATATTTCGCGAATGCGTTTAAAGTAACCAGGTACTGGCACCAGAACCCCGCTAGTGGCGCCAACAATAGGTTCGGCGACAAAGGCGATTACATTTTCTGCGCCCATTTCTTGAATTTTTTCGTCCAGCTCATTGGCCACACGCAGGCCATAGTCCAATTCGGACTCACCGTCTTTTTGATCGCGGTACTGATAACAGGGACTGATATGCTCAACGTCGATCAAAATCGGCTCAAACTGCTTACGCCGCCATTGGTTACCACTCACCGCCAACGCACCCAAGGTGTTGCCGTGATAACTCTGACGTCGCGCTATAAACTTGCTGCGTTGTGACTCACCGGATTCAACAAAATACTGCCGCGCCATTTTCAGCGCAGCCTCTATGGCCTCGGAACCCCCAGAGACAAAATACACATGCTCAATACCTTTTGGCGCTCGCTGCACCAAAAAATCCGCCAGTTCTTCACTGGGCGCTGAAGTAAAAAAGGAAGTGTGAGCAAAGGCTACACGATCGAGCTGCTGCTTAATCGCATCGATCACTCGAACATGGGAATGGCCCAAACAGGACACCGCAGCGCCACCACAGGCATCGAGGTAACGATTGCCCTCTTTATCGATGATATAAACACCATCACCGCCGGCAGCAATTGGCAGCTGGCCCTGAATTAAACGGTGGAAAATACGTGTATCGGCTTGAATCATGGGTGGGCTTCATAAACTGAGATTTCGCTTAGCTTACTGCCGCTAATAAGAGCAAAACAATGCAGTTTTATTGCACCAGCCTGTTAGAAAAACTAACCACTGATTTAAACGATTATTAAGCGGCCACAATGTAGCGGCTATAGTCGACTGCGCGGCGTTGATACCTCGCTGCCTGCTCGTGAATCCAACTGCGAAAAAGCGCGATTTTGCGCTGATCAGAGGACTGTTTGGGATAGTAGAAATTATAGTTTTTTCGATGAGGAATAATGCAGTCAAAAGGAATAACCAGACGTCCGGCGGCAAGATCATTGGCAGCCAAAATACTGCCCGCAACGATAACCCCGCCGCCTTCCACTGCAACCTGCAGGGCAAGCCCAGAATCGGCTAAAAATAGACCGCGACTCTGATCCGGATAATCGACCTCCAATTCCCCTAGCAGCGTTTGCCAGGCCTGGCCATCGTCGTCATGTATCAACGGATGATTGACTAGATCCTGAGACGCTCGCAACGGTTTGTCGCCATAGATCAACGACGGAGAACAGGCGGCAAAGGTATCGACGTCGATCAGCTTTTCCATCTCTACCCCTTCAACAGGGGTAACCCCCCAACGGATCGCCACATCTACCCCATCACCCATCGTCGAAAAAGGTCGGGATGGCGCCAGACGTACCAATATATCAGGATGATTTTTCTGAAAATCAGGTAACCGAGGAATCAACCATTGGGAAGCAAATGAGATAGTACTGCTCACCGTTAAAATTTCGGTGTCGCGATCAGGTAGCAGCCTAGCGGTAATCTTTTCGAGTCGATCGAGACTGTCGCTAATGACTGGCAACAGTTCGCTACCCGCGCTATTGAGAAATACTTTGCCATGGGACCGTATAAACAGTGCCCGCCCAAAATAGCCTTCCAATGTACGAATTTGCTGGCTTACAGCACCATGGGTGACACAGAGCTCCTCTGCTGCACCCGTAAAACTGGACAGACGGGCAGCGGCTTCAAAAGTCCGCAGTGCATTTAGGGGCGGTAATTTTCTCAAGGCAGATTTACCGTTGTTGTTATCTTCCTGATAATACAGTGTTGGACGCACATTTAAAGATCATTTCTGTCGACAGAAGATTGATCCAAGACATTAAAGGCTCCGTAGAAATGGTAAGGTAGCAAAAAGCAGTGTAGGCATGTTTTTAAAAAAAGAAGAGATCGTGGACAAACAGACAGAGAAAAATAGTCGTGTTGCCGTTTTAAACCTCGCAGGAAAGCGTTCAGACCAATGGAGTCTGATGCTTGTTTCCGTAGGTGAAAATCGGGATCGCCAGGCTTTTGCGCAACTTTTCAAACATTTTGCCCCCTTACTTAAAAGCTTTGCTCAGGCTAGCCGGCATGAAGGTTGGTTTCCTGGTCTCAGCGAAGATCTTGTGCAAGAAGTCATGATCAAGGTTTGGCAGAAAGCCGCGGGCTACAACCCCGAAAAGGCCTCTGCTACCACCTGGATTTACACCGTTGCCCGTAACTGCCGTATTGATATGTTACGCCGCAAAAGCAATACTCAGCATCTGCCTCTTGAGAACGAAGATTTTTGGCACGAGCCAGATGAAGAAACACCCGTAACATTGTTGCGTCAAAAACGCAGTGAAGAAAAGGTCCAGGCTTCCCTGGCCCAACTCCCAAAAGAACAAGATGAAATCCTCCGCAAGGTTTACCTCGAAGGAAAATCACATGCCGAGGCCTCCAATGAACTTGGACTACCTCTAGGCACCGTTAAATCAAGAGTGCGTTTAGCACTCCAAAAAATGCAAATTCTGGTTGCACCGGAATTTCAAGACGAGCTTTTAAATGACCACTAAATTAAATTATCATCCAGATAACGCCATGCTGGTGGATTTCTCCGCCGGCACTCTAGACACCGCGCCTTCGATCTGCGTTTCTGCACATCTGCATTTTTGTGAAGCATGCCGCACTGAGCTTCTAAGCCTCAACGAGATCGGCGCCCAACTTATGGCCAAGGCGACTGCGGTGGCTATTGATGATGCTGCACTTGACTCAGCCTTAGATGCGGTAATGGCAGCTATTGACCAACCTCAACCGGTTAAACCTGCGGTAAAAGACCAGCCTGCTAGTTCTGGGTTCCCATTTTCAATTGGCAAACTAATTGCCAATGCGGAATCGACTCTGACATGGAAGCGCCTAACGTCTTCAGTCGACATCGCCCAATTTAAAACAGGCCAGAAAGTATTTGAAGTGGCGCTGCATAAAATCTGCGCCGGCGGCAAGACCCCCAAACATGATCACAATGGTGTGGAATACACCGTGGTATTGAAGGGTAGCTTTTCTGATGAGCGCGCCGTGTATAAAGAAGGCGACTTCTTGATGCGTCAGCCCGGTGATGTGCATCAGCCGATGGGCGCACAAAATGGCGAATGTATCTGTTTATCTGCCTTGGCTGCTCCCATTAAACTGTCTAATCCACTGGGATTTTTAATGAAGCCCTGGTTGAGAATCAACCCTATGTAAGCCTTATCAGCTTAGATAGTAGGTGTCCTGAGAGCAGAGAAAGAATTTTAAAGCCGCACGAAAGTGCGGTTTTTTTATGTCAGGCCTTTTGCGCAGACAAAGAGGCATGCCATTAACAGAGCACTAGAGCCTAACATTAACACCGCGTTCAGCCATATAGCGCTTGGCTTCGGGCACAGTATGCTCACCAAAGTGAAAAATACTCGCGGCCAATACAGCATCTGCTTTGCCTTCGATAATACCATCGACCAGATGCTGCAGATTGCCCACACCGCCAGAGGCGATCACCGGCACATGGACTGCACCACTAATACGCGAGGTAAGGCTTAGATCAAAACCGTTCTTGGTGCCATCGCGGTCCATGCTGGTCAGTAGAATTTCCCCAGCCCCATAGGCAGTCATTTTCTCCGCCCATTCAATGGCGTTAATACCGGTTGGCTTGCGGCCACCATGGGTAAATATTTCCCAGCGAGGACTATCGCCCTGCTTTACCTGCTTGGCATCAATAGCCACCACAATACATTGCGAGCCAAAACGCTGAGCCGCCTCACGCACAAAATCTGGATCATGAATAGCTGCCGAATTGATGGCAACCTTATCGGCACCGGCATTGAGTAAATTGCGAATATCTTGCAACTCACGGACACCACCGCCAACCGTTAGTGGAATAAATACTTCGCCAGCCATGCGTTCAACGAGATGTAAAGTGGTATCGCGGGCCTCGTGACTGGCAGTGATATCGAGAAACGTAATTTCGTCGGCACCCTGTTCGTTATAACTGCGGGCGACCTCAACCGGGTCCCCAGCATCGCGAATATCAACAAACTGCACGCCCTTCACTACACGACCCTTGTCCACATCAAGACAGGGAATAATACGTTTGGCGAGACTCATTTTTCTTCCTTAAATAGATGGCCCAACTTACCCGCTTTAGTAGACAGGTATTGAACATTGTGGGGGTTACTATCAGCCTGAATGGGCTCCCGCTCAACCACATCAATACCCAAATCTTTTAGGGCCTTAATTTTGCGCGGGTTGTTAGTCATTAACCTAACCCGCTTGGCACCCAGATGCTCTAGCATAGGCGCACAGATAGAATAGTCACGCATATCAGCACCAAAGCCCAATCGCTCATTGGCTTCAACGGTGTCGGCACCCTGATCTTGCAAGTTATAGGCGCGGATTTTATTCACCAGACCAATACCTCGACCTTCCTGGCGCAGATATAAAATCGCACCGCGCCCCAACTCAGAAATACGCTTCATAGATTCTTGTAGCTGCTCGCCACAGTCGCAACGCAGACTACCCAGGGCATCACCGGTGAGGCATTCGGAATGGATTCTAATGAGCAGAGGCTCGTCAGCACCGCAGTCACCCATGGTGATCGCTATATGCTCTTTGCCCTTAAACGGGTCTTCGAAACCATGGATATCAAAGGTTCCCCAGCGGGTGGGTAATTTTGACGATTCGATAAAGCGAAGCACCAGACTAACTCCAACAATTAACTAAAAACAGTCGGCTATTGTAGCGATAACCTGCACGGCGTGCAGGCTTTTTCCGCCAGTTTCAATTAGTCTGTTGAGCTGTGAGATTGCCTCTTTTAGGTTCTTTTAGATCATAGACTACCCTGTATAGGCAGGGGATTAGAACCAAGGTAATCGTAGTGGCGAACACAATACCAAAACTCAGAGACAGGGCCATGGGAATCACAAACTGTGCCTGGGTGCTAGTTTCAAATAGCATGGGCAATAACCCGACAAAGGTCGTCATGGTAGTCAGCAGAATTGCCCTAAAACGCTGGCGACCCCCAGACACTAAGGCATCTTCAATTGAGTCGTCAGTTTCCCGAGCCCGATTCACAAACTCCACCAGAATCAAACTATCGTTGACCACCACTCCGGCCAGTGCTATCAAACCGAAAATCGACAGCATACTGATAGACACCCCAAAAATAATATGTCCGACCACTGCACCGATAAAGCCAAAGGGAATAACCGCCATAATCACCAGGGGCTGCACATAGGATTTTAATGGCACCGCCAGCAGGCCGTAAATCAGGAACAGGGATGCGACAAAACCCAAAATCATCCGATGCATCAGAGTTTGCTGCTCTTGGCTGGCGCCACCTAAGCCAAATTTAACCCCTGAAAAGCGAGCCAATAATTGCGGCATAAATTCTGTGGTTAAGTCCTTAATCACTGCACCGCTCTGTGCCTTGCTGGCATCAACATCCGCAGTAATGGTCACGGTGCGCTCCCGATCAATGCGCGTTATAGCAGTAAGCCCCAGTCCCAAACGGATATCAGCTACCTCGCCAATGGTAATGGCGTGGCCATTGGCTGTGCGAATATGCATGTTCTCCAAAGTGGCAATGGAACTGCGCTCTTCAATAGGGTAGCGCACCATAACCTTTAGAGTGTCAGGCCCGCGCTGCAAACGCTGTACCTCTTCACCATAAAATGCCTGACGCACCTGACGGGCGATATCCCCAAGGCTAATCCCCAGCTGACTGGCATTAGGCTTTAGGCCAATCAATATTTCCCGACTACCTGCACCCTGAGAGTTATAGATATCAAAAACTCCGTTGTACTCACCCAACTTTTCCGCCAAGGCAGCTCCAGCTAAAGTCAGCTGCTCTGGATCTGTACCTGAGAGAGTGAGATTAATTTTCGCACCACCACCGGCATTGGTACCAGCGTAATAGCGCTGCTTGCGTACATTGGGCAGATTACCCACCTTATCCCGCCAGAGTTTTTCAATTTCAAAACCGTCGAGGTCACGATCTTCAGAATGAGTCAGGGAAAGCATAAACATCGCTTTTACATCCGACTCAGTATAAAAAACACTGTGTTCTATCAATCCCTTACTGCCTGGGTGACTGCTGCGATACTCCGCATCAACCTCATAGGCCGCAGCTTCCACACGAGATAGAGTCTCTTGTAAATTTTGTACCGATGTTCCATCTTGCATAATAATTTGCGCCTGCACACCATCACCGGGCACATTGGGGAAGAATTCAAATCGGGCTATACCACTGCTCACTGCACTGATCGAAATAATCAGCAGGGCTAAAAACCCTGCCAGGGTCGCATAGCGATGATGCAGGCAGCGCTTTAAAAAAGGCAGATAGCGGTTTTCAATAAACCCACCGAGCCCAGCACTGATACTTCCCTGCCAGCGCTCAATAAAGGCCATTCGCGGTTTAGCCGGCTTACCCAACTGCAGTCCAACCAAATGCGCAGGCAGTATCAGCTTTGATTCAATCAGCGAAAACATCAGGCACAGAATCACCACTACAGCAATAGACTCAAAAAAGGGTGCCGCTGCACCGCCAACAAATAAGATCGGCGCAAAAGCCGCCATGGTCGTGAGTACGCCAATAGTTGAAGGAGTGGCAACCTTTTTGGCCCCAGCGATTACCGTCGCGACTGAAGTTGTATAAGTGGTAGCTGATGTCGCCTTAAATTCCTTTTTCGCCTCACTAAAAATACTCTCGCCAATAACAATGGCGTCATCCACCACAATCCCCAGCACCATAATAAAAGCGAACAAACTGAGAACGTTAATATCCACAGGATAGGGATTAACCGGCATTAACCAAAAGGCCCCCAAAAAACTTACCGGAATACCTAGCATGACCCAACCTGCCACATAGAGGTTCAAAAATAGTCCCAGCACAATGGCCACCAACACGGCACCCAGAGCCAGGTTCTCCAGCATCATATTAAGACGCCCACGGAGGTGAAACGAGGTGTCGAAGAACTCGGCAATCTGTAATCCCTCGGGCAGGGTTTTGCGTTTGTCCTGAATATATTGCTTTACGATATTACTAATCGTCAGGATATCTTGGTCTTCCACAGCAAACACACCCAGGTTAAAAGCGGTCTTGCCATCAAAGCGCACTAGAGTATTGGATTCAGCAAAACCATCCCGAATAGTGGCCACATCACTGAGTAGTAATTTGGTGCCATCGGGCTGGCTGCGGACCACTATTTTGGCAAAGCTTTCACCGGTATAGGCTTTACCCTGAGTGCGCACCAACACATTGCCCTCAGCGCTGCGAATCATTCCCGCGGGCAAATCTAGTGAGGAGTTGCGCAATACCTGGGCTACTTCATTTAGAGTGAGATTGTATTCACGGAGACGATCTTCCTGCACCTCAACGGAAATTTCATAGGGATCAACGCCCCATAAAACAAGCCTCTTTATCTCTGGTAATAATAGCAGTTCGTCACGCATTTCTTGGCCCATGACCTTGCGCGTGCGTTCATCCATATCGCCGTAGACAGCTATGCCCATTATCCAGCGGGCCTCATCCATGGTGGCGCGGCGCACTGTGGGTCGCTCTAAGTCAGCGGGAAAGTTAACAATGCTATCAATACGGTTTTCAACCTGAGACATGACCTCCTGAATATCTTCATTACTCTCGATTTCAAGATTGATACTGGCCACATCTCGACCCGCACTGGAGTTAATTTTTTTGATGCCCTTGAGTCCCTGAAGCGCCGCCTCCATGGGCAGAATGACGCCCTTTTCCACCTCAACCGGTGCCGCACCTGGATAGAACGCTGAAATTGAAATCTGATCCAACTCACCAACAGGGAACATATTTTTACTAATATTAAGTGCGGAAATTATGCCAGCGCAAATCACTAGGATCATCAGCAAGTTGGCCGCTACCGGATTTTTGGTAAACCAACCGATGAGACCATAGTTTTCACTTTGCATCATTAATGGCTCCATCCAATGTACTGAGAGGACTTTCTACTTGGCTGATGACCTCTTCCGATTGGTTATCATCAAGGTCTTTTTCCGGGCTGACTTTCATCCCTTCAATAGGCACCCCCATGGCACTAGTAATAATTTCATCACCATTTGTCAGGCCACTGGTGACATAGTAAAACTGGTCATCTCCAAAGATTGGCTCAACCACCCTAAGATGCAAACGCTGATCGATATCCACCAAGGCCACTTTGTTGCCCTCCAATAATGCATGACGGGGAACAGCAAAGGCGTCATCAATGGCCTTGCCGCCAATAGTGGCCGTGACGAAAGTGCCCATTAATAAGGGGGACCGGATTGTTGCACCGCCCGAGCCAAGCCTTCCATAAGGGTCGTCTATCTGAGCAACCACATAGAGCGCACGATTCTGTTCGCTAATCACGCCCTCTGAACGAACCAGTTTGGCTGGCCAAACCTGATCGGTATTATCTATAGACCCCCTAAGGATAAGGTCAAGCTGGCTATTTTTGTCGGCGTTTGAAAAGCTATTCATCATCGACAAGTCTTTCTTAGTGAGGGGTAACCGCACTTCGGCAAAGTCGATAGCAAAGGTTTCACCGAGCATTTTTCCCACAGTGACATACTGACCAATATCCACAGACTTGGTCGCCACCATACCGGCATAGGGAGCACGAATGGTCGCTCGCTCGAGCTTAAGTTTGGCCTGCTTAACTTCCGCCTCGGCCTGCAAAACGTTGGCTCGAGCTTCTTCAAGGTACGGCTTGCGCAAGGCCAATAGAGGCGCTTCCTCGGCTGGGCGACCGGTCATACCCCATTCCTTTTCTGCCTGCACACCGCGTGCCTGCTCAAAGGTTAACTGGGCATTCATGCTAATCAGCTTGGCATTGGCCCGCTGCAAAGCCACTTCGTAGTCTGTGGGATCTAGCTGCAGTAATACATCGTTGGCTTTAAATACCCCACCCACCACAAAGTGCGGCGACAGTCGCAGTACTCGGCCAGAGACTTCAGAGGTGAGCAAAGTGCTTGTGCGGGGCAGTACCGTGCCCTGAGACTCGACAGACAATGTTGCTTGAGTGCGCTGCATTATCTGAGTCTTTACCGCCACGGCGGTATCGGGAGATTCGGCCTTAAGGGGCGCTGGCTTCAGTAGATTCATAGCCATTGAAATAAAAACTGCGCCACCAATAATGGCAATAGGTAACAGTTTTTTTGAATGGCGTGTAAAGAAGTGGCTTTTAAAGAAATGTGTTTTCAAGAGAGACCCTATCCTTAGGTAGTTCTACTTCCAAACCCTGGAAGCGTTAAATTGACGTGCTGACTGAGAAGATTAGAGATGGTAATTCGTGCAATAACTATAGCAGCTGGTTGGGAAAGTGCCGCGCAGATAGGTATAAAAATTTGTTATTTACTGGTTACTACGAAGTACCGCCAGTACCTCTGACCAGTACCTCGCAGTATCGCGCTTAACTAAGCCTTAATGTACCTCAGTCTCAGGGAAGCGCCCGATTAGCTTAGCCACAAACAGCGCCGCGCCAACAATAACGAGGAGCAAGACAGTCGCCAAAAACAGTGCCATGGGTAAAATACCGATAAAGACGCCAAAGTAACCCACGGCCATCAGTAACGGTAGCGCCAGTATCAGACTGACAAAACGATTATTTTTCTCAACAACTAGGTAGAGACAGGGGATTAAAATTAGGGTTATTGTCGACGCAAACAGAATACCAAAGCTCAGTGACAGGGCCATGGGAATAACGAACTGCGCCTGAACGCTGGTCTCAAACAGTAACGGCAGAAGTCCAACAAAGGTCGTTAAGGTCGTTAATAGAATCGCCCGAAAGCGCCCGGTGCCTGCTTGGACAATTGCCTCCTCGGAGGTCAGCCCTTCGGCCTTGCCGCGGTTAGCAAATTCCACCAGTATCAGACTGTCATTCACGACCACGCCGGCGAGGGCAATAATGCCGAAGATCGACAGAATGTTAACCGACATATCGAACAACATATGTCCGATTACCGCTCCAATAAAGCCAAAGGGAATGACCGACATAATAACGATCGGCTGCAGGTATGAACTCAGTGGTACCGCCAGCAATCCATAAATCATAAACAGCGCGACAGCAAAGCCAAGCCCCATTTTTAAATAGTATTCGCTTTGCTCCTGGGTGCCGCCACTGAGTCGAAAATCTACGCTGGGATATTTCTCTAGCAGCTTGGGTACAAATTTAGTGCGAGCATCACTGACAACATCGCCACTTTGAATGCGATCTTCTTCAACATCTGCGGTGATGGTGACCGTGCGTTTGCGGTCGAGTCGCTCAATAGACGTAAGACCCAGCCCCAGGGTAATACTGGCAACCTGGCCTATTTCAATGGCTTGACCTGTGGCCGTTCTAATCAGCATATTTTCCAGGGTAGCAATGGACTGTCGATCTTCTATGGGGTATCTAACCATCACTTTAATGGTGTCGGAGTTACGCTGAATACGCTGTACCTCTTCGCCATAAAAAGCCTGACGAACCTGAACCGCCACATCCCGCAAGTTGACACCAACCTGGCTGGCATAGGGTTTAAGTTTTATCAAAACCTCTTTGCTGCCGGAACCCTGGGAATTGTAGATATCATAAACCCCGGGGAACTGAGCCAGATACTGTTGTAGCTCTACACCCGCATTGGTTAACTCATCAGGGTCTGTCCCCGACAGGGATAAACTAATTTTGGCACCGGAGGGTCCCTCACTCGCGGAGTAACGCTGCTTGCGAACATTGGGCAGCAGGCCAACATCTTCACGCCATAGCCGCGCAATCTCGACAGCGCTAACACTGCGATACTCGGCCTTGGTGAGGACTAATCTAAAGCTCACATTGACATCATCAAGCACAAAGAAAGCCACATGTTCGACCAGCCCGATAGTGTCGGGATTGGCGTCTCGATACTCTTGATCAATTCTGTAGATGGCGCTTTCAACAACTTCAATGGTCTCACTGAGGCTTTCAGCAGAGGCGCCGTCTTGCATCACTATGCTCGCGCGAACGTCATCGCCGGGCACATTGGGAAAGAATTCAAACTTGGCAATGCCGCTAGTTGTTGCACCCAGCACCAATATCAATACACCCAAGAATCCTGCGAGAGTAACGTAACGATTGATCAACGCTCTGCGCAACATTGGTTGATAGACATTACCAATAAACGTTTCAAGACCCGAAGAAATCGCCCGCTGGTAACCGGTGATAACGCCCATTACGCCAGACGGTTTCTGGCCAAATTTTAGGCCGACTAAATGGGAAGGAAGAATAAGTTTGGATTCAATTAACGAAAAAACCAGGCAGAGAATAACCACAATACCAATGGCTTTAGTAATACCCGCAAAGCTACCGCCAATAAAAATTATCGGAGCAAAAGCCGCCATGGTGGTCAGTACACCAATGGTGGATGGCGTCGCCACCCTTTTTACACCTCTAACCACCGTATCTATAGGCGCCTGATAAATCCCGTCCACAAGCTGCCCCGCGGCACTGCGTTGTTTGTAGTCGGCTTTGACCTCGCTATAGACACTTTCACCAATGACAATGGCATCATCCACCACAATTCCCAGCACCATAATAAAGGCGAATAGACTCAATACATTAACGGTTACTGCGCCCATTGGCATCAACCAAAAGGCACCCGCAAAGGCAATAGGAATGCCCAGGATTACCCAAAAGGCGACTTTAAGATTAAGAAACATTCCCAACACTAAGGCGACCAGCAGGCCACCCATTAATAGATTTTCCGACATCATGGTCAAACGACCATTGAGATAATAGGCCTCGTCGTTAAATACGCTGATGCTGATCCCGTCGGGAAGGCTATCCCGCTTCTCGGCGGCATAGTTATGAACGGCTTCACTAATACTGAGCAGATTCTGCCCCTCTAGCGAAAAGACGCCGAGGGTAAATGAATTTTCCCCGTCAAAGCGGTTGGTATACACGCTGTCGGTAAAGGCATCACGGACATTGGCCACATCCGATAACAGCAATTGGGTACCGTCCAAATCACTTCGGATAACAATATTTTCGAAGTCACTGCCGTAATAGGATTTACCCTCAGTGCGCACCAGCACATTGCCACTGTCGGTTCTTATAATACCCGCAGGAAGATCCAAGGATGAAGCGCGAACGGCGGCTGCCACTTCTGTCAGCGTGAGGTTAAGTTCTTTGAGTCGATCCTCGCGGACCTCAATAGATATCTCGTATTTACCGGCGCCCCAGAGCTGGACCTCTTTAACCGGTCCCAGCGCCAATAGCTCATCATAAACCTCATCACCCACGAGCTTTTTCTGGCGCTCAGTCATGTCACCATAAACCGCAACACCCATGGCCCATAGATTCTGCTGCACTCTTTGCACGGTGGGTTTTTCAAGATCATCAGGGAGGTTGGTAATACCGTCGATGCGGTTCTCAACCTGGGTCATTACTTCATTAATATCTTCGTTGGGTTCGATTTCTAATCGAATGGTCGCAAAATCACGATTGGCCGAAGAGGTGATTTTTTTAATGCCCTGCAAGCCTTCTAGGGCAGATTCCATAGGAAGAATAACGCCCTTCTCCACCTCTACTGGGGCAGCACCTGGATAGGGAGCAGAGACTGTGATCATGCGAATTTCTGTGCGCGGAAACATCTCTTTACTAATATTACTCAGAGACAGTGCGCCGGCGAAGAACACTAAGATCATTATTAGATTGGCCGCAACTGGGTTGCTGGTAAACCAGCCAATAAGTCCTTTGGGATTGTTATCCATCACTGGGCTAATCCATCTATTAAGACTGGGCTTGGATCATTTTTAATACGTAATTTTAAGCCTTCAATAGGCGTACCCAGGGCACTGGTCACAATCTGATGACCGTCTTGCAGACCCTCGGAAATGTAATAATGGTTGTCATCCGTAGAGGCGACTTCAACAGGAATAATCTTTAGTAGTGCCTGGTCATCGACCAGTCCTATTCTTGAACCTTCGAGCAGTGCACTGCGCGGTACCTTAAAAACATCCTTCAATACTTTGCCCTGAATAGATGCCTTAACAAAGGTGCCCACACGCAGGGGAACGTTCCGTTCGCTTCCACTGAGACCATAGGGGTCTGCGACTCTGGCAACAATATATTGAGAGCGGTTAAGCTCATCAACCACGCCTTCAGAGCGAGCTAGAGTTGCCAGCCAAGAGGTCACAATGCCGTCGACGGTGCCGGTCAAAGTAATCTGTTTCTGCCTGAGTTCAGCCTGGGATGACAGGCCGTCCATCATGGTTAAATCTTTTTCGCTGAGGGGTAATCTTATCTCTACAAAATCAATCGCAAAGGTCTCACCAATGGCGGTGCCCATGGTGACGAATTGACCGATGTCGGCCAATTTTTGTGAGACCATTCCTGCATAAGAGGCGCGGATAATAGTCTTGGATAATTTTATTTCGGCCTGTCTAACCTCAGCTTTTGCCTGAAGAAGATTAGCTTCGGCTTCTAAAAGGTAAGGGCGACGTAGGGCAAGTAATGGAGCCTCTGACGTGGGCCGTCCGGTCATGCCCCATTCTTTCTCGGCCTGCACTGAACGTGCATTTTCAAGTTCCATAAGAGCTTTAAAGCTAATCACTTTGGCTTTGGCGCGCTGGAGTGCGACTTCGTAATCGGTAGGATCCAACTTTAGCAGCATGTCGCCAGATTTAAAGGTGCCGCCTACAACAAAGGCATCTGCAACATCTAATACCAGACCTGACACTTCTGAGATAATTCTGGTGCGAGTTCTCGGGGCAACAATACCCTGAGACTCAACATGCATTGCTAACTGAGCTTTTTTAACAATGGCTGTTTTCACAGCAATTGCCGCCTCAGGCTCCGACGCCTTTTCGGCATCGGGCTGCAAAACGTTCATCATCACGGCGAGAAACAGTGAAGCTAGTACCACGCCAATGGCTACGAATTTATCTTTCACTCAGTGGTTCCTTTAATTATTGTTATAACCCTATTTGGATGTCTTACATTCGTACCTAAAACTTATATGCTCGTTTTGTTTTCTACCAGCTAGCCGCCGATTAGTTCAAGAGCAGGGTCTGGATGATCAAGGCGCAAACGCCCGCGGCTAATCCCGCCACAACATCGTCGATCATGATGCCCAAACCGCCCCCAACATGTTTGTCCAGCCAGCTAATCGGCCATGGCTTAATAATGTCGAACAGCCTAAAAAGTATAAAGCCCAATGCTAAAGATACGTAACTCGGGGGCAAAAAGGCCATTGTAATCCATAGCCCGACAAATTCATCCCACACAATACCACCGTGATCATGCACACCAAGCCGTTCTGCCGCCACACCGCAGATCGATATACCAATAATCGCCGCAAGCACCACAACCAAAATATAAGTAGCCTGAGGTAACTGCACTAACAGTAACCACAGAGGAATAGCGGCAATGGTGCCGACAGTCCCTGGGGCCTTGGGTGACAAACCACTGCCAAAGCCAAAGGCCAGCAATAAAACCGGGGAGCGAACTAGCTGTGAAAAACGTGGATTAACGGTCAAAGTGATCAAACCCTCTCTTTAGTGCTACGCGTTTATCGTCGACGAGTACCTGGCACCCGCTGTCGGTTACTGCCTGTATTTGGCCAATCATGGTTGCGTCTAACACCCCCTGAGCGATCAATTTATCAATCATCCCAACGTCATCTTCGGCCACTGTAAAACAAAGCTGGTAATCATCACCCCCCGACAGCGCCCAACTTAGGGCTTGCTCTGGAAATCGCTGCACCAGTTCAGGGTGGATGGGCAGATGCTCAGACCACAGGTTAGCACTAACACCGCTGGATTTGCAGATATGCCCAAGGTCAGCAACAAGACCATCCGATATATCAATGCAGGCACTGGCTAGGCCCTGTAATTTTTTACCCGCTTGCACCTGAGGCTCGGGCCGATAAAACCTTGTTAGCAACCGCTCGTTACCTCTTTTAGCAAGGTCCTCAAGTACAGCAAGGCCCGCCGCGCCATCACCCAGAGTGCCTGTCACATAGATGCCATCACCTGGGCCTGCGCCACTGCGCTGTAAGGCGCCACCAATAGGTGCTTCCCCAAGCACGGTCAATGAAACAGTTAGGGGCCCCGAGGTGGTATCTCCACCAATCAGCGCAATGCCAAATTGATTGGCGACCTCTGCCAGTCCTCGGCTAAAGCCTAACAGCCATTCGGCATCGGCGATGGGTAAGGTGAGTGCCAGGGTAAACCAGCGCGGTATCGCTCCCATAGCGGCCATATCACTAAGGTTTACGCAGAGTGCGCGACTGGCAATTTGTTCGGCGCTAGCATGGGCGGGAAAATGTACGGATTCAACTAGGGTGTCGGTGGCAACCACTAGCTGGGTATTCGGATTGGGACTCAGCAGTGCAGCATCATCACCAATACCCAGCGCCACGCCCTGCTGACCCGTAAGGTCTTTAAAGTAGGTCGCGATAAGCTCAAATTCGCTGGGATGAGATACTCTGGAGTTCGACAGGTTTGTACCCTCTCTAACAATGGTTATCGACTAGGCGCGCCTGTTGGCAGCAACTTCGACGGCACGCTTTTCAATAGCAACCTTGTCCAAAACACCGTTGATGAATTTATAGGCATCGGTGGGGCCATAGGTTTTAGCCAGATTTACACCTTCGTTAATGACCACTTTGTACGGCACATCAATGGTATAAAGCATTTCGTAGGATGATAAACGCAGCACAGCACGGGATACGGGATCGAGTTGTTTATTCTCACGATCAAGAAATGGCTCGTAAGTCCCGTCTATCTCAGCGAGATTTTTAGGCACCCCGTATAAAATATTGTGGAACAGCGTGACATCGACTTTATTCATGTCATTGTCGCTGTGAAACTCAGCCTCAATATTCACTAGGTCGGTACCGCCGACATCCCAGGAATACAGTGCCTGCACTAACATGCGACGTGCTTTTTGTTTCTGCTTCGGTTTTGACATCTAGTTAGCGCCCTGCATCTGCTTGAATACTGCCAACATTTCCAAAATAGTCAGAGCGGCTTCTTCGCCCTTGTTCTCTTCATTGTCGCCAGAGCGATCCAATGATTGCTGCAGGTTGTCGGTGGTCAATAAACCAAAGGCAACGGGCAGATTTTCAGTGAGGCCGACTTCGCCAATACCACGGGTGGTTTCGGAGCAGACATAATCAAAATGCGGGGTATCACCACGAATCACGCAGCCAAGGGTAATAACCGCATCAAAGCGACCCGTGCGCGCGGCGCGCTGTGCCGCGAGGGGCAGTTCAAAAGCACCGGGTACGCGATACTCTTCAACGGCGTCGCCGCTAATATTGTGACGCGCCAGAGCGCGAACGGCACCGGCTAGCAAACCATCGGTAATCTCTGCATTCCAGCGCGCGGCAATCACTGCGATACGCACATCACCCAGTTCAAAATTACCTTCTTCAGGCCTAAATTCACTCATTGTTAATTCCTGTTTCTAGCTATTCGCAATCGACGTATTCTACAACTTCAAGATCGAAGCCAGAGATGCCGGTAAATTTAAAGGGTGCACTCATCAAACGCATCTTGTGCACGCCCAGATCCATCAGAATCTGTGAACCTGTACCTACCTGCTGATAAACCACATCACCGGCAGACTGAGTTTTGCTGCTATTAGGATTGAGAATTCGCTCAATACTATGATCAATATCTTCGGCACTCTCTGGGTAGTACAGCAGTACCAGCGCACCACGGCCCTCCTTCGCAATCGCTTCCATAGCCTTATGGAACGACCAGGTGTTATAGCCTTTGTCAGATTCTAGCGCCAGTAAGTCTCGGGCCGAGCGATTGATATGCACGCGTGCCAGAACCGGCTCTTGCCCAGCAACATCGCCCATAACCAGGGCAAAGTGCTTTTCATTGCGAGCATTGTCGAGATAGGTCTTGAGGGTGAATTCGCCAAACTGAGTCTGTACCTGACGTTCGCTAATACACTGGGTGGTTTTCTCAGTGACCAGACGATAGTGAATCAGATCAGCGATAGTGCCAATTTTTAGCTGATGCTTTTCAGCAAACACTTCCAGATCATCGCGACGGGCCATAGTGCCGTCTTCATTCATGATTTCAACAATCACGGCGGCGGGCTCGAAACCGGCGATACGCGCCAGATCACAACCGGCTTCGGTGTGGCCTGCGCGGCTAAGTACACCACCGGGCTGTGCTTTCAGCGGGAAAATATGCCCCGGCTGCACAATATCTTCGGGGCGAGCATTGCCGGCAACTGCAGCCTGAACAGTGCGCGCACGGTCAGCAGCAGATATACCCGTAGTGACACCCTCGGCCGCTTCAATAGACAGTGTGAAAGGCGTGCTGTGGCTAGACTTGTTGCTGTCGCCTTCAACCATCATGCCCAGCGCAAGCTGTTTGCAGCGCTGCTCGTTGAGCGTCAGGCAGATCAAACCTCTGGCATAGGTGGCCATAAAGTTAATATCTTGTGGGCGCACCATCGGCGCAGCCATCACTAGATCGCCTTCATTCTCGCGATCTTCGTCATCCATCAAGATAACCATTTTGCCTTGGCGGATATCTTCGAGTAATTCTTCTACTGTATTAAGGACCATGTTCTCTTCTCTTCCAGTGTGTTTCTTATTCTCAATGCCTTCGCTTGTAAATTAGGCGCGCGTAAAATGGGTAGCTATTGATCTGCAGCCTTATCGCCCAGAAGCAAACGTTCTAGGTAGCGAGCCACTAGATCCACTTCAAGATTGACCTTGCTGCCCACCTGATAATCGCCCATCACGGTGTGCTTCATTGTATGGGGAACAATATTCAGTTCGAACTCGGCGCCATCAACGATATTAACCGTGAGGCTAGTGCCATCGACGGTGATTGAGCCTTTGTGAGCAATATATTTAGCAATGTCTCGTGGCGCGCGTATACGGAAGCGCCAAGAGCGGGCATCTTCTTCTAGGGAGACCACTTCACCAATACCATCAACATGGCCAGACACAATATGGCCACCGAAGCGGTCGGTAGCCTGCATGGCTTTTTCCATATTGATACGGCTACCGGTTTTCCAGTTGCCAATAGTGGTGAGATTTAATGTCTCCACCGATACATCGGCAACAAAGCCTTCACCGGTCAGTTCGACCGCGGTTAGGCAGGCGCCATTACAGGCGATGCTATCCCCGAGCTGAACATCGGTCAGATTTAGGTTACCGCTGCGAATGGTTAAGCGCACGTCGCCGCCCCGCTCTTCGAGATTACCGATATCGCCAATGGCACTAATGATTCCTGTAAACATGCTTAAACCCTTTCAAATCTTTGTTAAATTTTGGTGCAGCGGACGAGGTAACCTATATGTTACTGAAACACGCTGCGAGTACAGTCGCTTCCGGCATCCATGCCTCCCGCGACACTCATACATCCATATATATCGTCCCTGTAAGCTCAGATGCCGCGTCCATGCGGCATATGGTTTCAATAACACATAGGTTACCTCAACCTTGATTTATTTCTGGCACTCTAAACCCTAAAAAAACGCCCAAACCTGAAGGCTAAGAGCCTATCCACTATAGATCCTTCGCTATGCTCAGGATGACACCCTTGGAGGGATACTTCGCTATGCTCAGGATGACATCCTTAGAGGGATACTTCGTTTCGCTCAGGATAAAAACAACGGAGTTATTTTTAATAATCTTTATCCGGAGTCAACGTCACTCGAATATCCTCACCAATCATGCGCATGTCCTTTACCGACAGCGCCAGATGGGCATCAATGGTTCTAATCGGCAAGTTAAACATCGGCCGCGCATCATTACCAAATAACTTGGGGGCCCAGTAACAGACCAATTCATCTAGCAGGCCTTCGGCAATAAACGCACCGGCCAAACCTGCCCCTGCCTCTACCATGACCTGATTGCAGCCTCGGGTAGCCAACGCCACCAACAGTGCCTGCAAATCGATATGCTCACCAATCGCCGGTAAAAACACCACTTCAGCGCCGGCATCAATAAGTGCCTGTGATTTTTCACGCTGGCTCTCGCCATCAAGGGTGGCAATAAGCGTAGGGCCCGGCTGTTCAAACATGCGCGCCGTGGCGGCCATCTGTAAATTACTGTCTACAACCACTCGTAGAGGCTGTTGGAGGCTATCTTCCACCCCCAGTTCTTCATGGGTTATACGCACAGTAAGGGACGGATCGTCCATTAACTGGGTGCCTATACCGGTAATAATTGCGCAACTCGCCGCTCGCAAACGCTGTACGTCCTGGCGCGCCGGCGGCGTGGTAATCCACTGGCTCTGACCACTGGCCATGGCCGTACGGCCATCGAGACTAGCCGCCATTTTAACCAGCACCCAGGGTGTACCCTGCTCGTGGCGCTTTATAAAACCTCTGTTAATATCCCGAGCCTGATCTTCTAAAAGGCCGCTTTCGACTTGAATGCCCGCCGCCTGCAACTTTTCAATACCCGAACCAGCAACCTGGGGATTGGGGTCTTCACAGGCAATAACGACTCGCCCAATGCCCGCGGCAATTAATGCCTCGACACAGGGGCCGGTTTTTCCCTGATGACTGCAGGGCTCGAGGCTGACATAGGCGGTTGCGCCAGCAACATCAGTATCTCCAGCATTTTGTAGTGCTTCAATCTCAGCGTGATTACCGCCAGCAGGACGGGTAAAGCCCTGTCCGGCAATTTTTCCATCCGCCACAATAACGCAGCCGACTGTCGGGTTTGGTGAAGTCGTAAAACGCCCTTTGGCAGCCAATTTAAGGGCCTGAGACATCATCTCGCGATCAATTATTGAAAAATTCATTAGTCGTCAGCCGGGGCTGGTTTAAGTCCGGTTAACCGATTGAGTTCGTCCTGGAATTCGCTGAGGTCTTGAAAACTGCGGTAGACAGAGGCAAAGCGCACATAGGCAACTTCGTCTAACTCGCGTAACTGGCGCATAACTTCCTCACCTACGATACGAGAAGACACTTCGCGCTCGCCGGTAACCTGAAGAAAATGCTTAATTTGTGACAGGGCAACTTCGATTTTTTCGATAGATACCGGACGTTTCTCCAGCGCGCGCTGTAATCCTCCGCGCAGCTTGGCCTCGTCAAAGGGCTGGCGACTACCATCGGTTTTTATGACCCGGGGCATCACCAATTCGGCGAGTTCGTAGGTCGTAAAACGTTCGCTGCAATCGACACATTCGCGACGTCGACGGACCTGTCCACCGTCTGCTACGAGACGTGAATCTATGACCTTGGTGTCATCCGCATTACAAAAGGGGCAATACATAACATAACATCGAAATTTTGGGCGCACATTCTACCACAAGAAACTGGGTTTAAAGACTCTCAATCTTGGTCTATTTCTGCATTTTACGAGCCATTTAAGAGGCTTCCAATAATGCCCTCTAAGGCCTATCCATTGGCGGTTCAGAGACATCTGCGCCGGAATGAATATATTTCATACCCTGATCGCTAAATACCGTTCGGTGCTGGGGGCCAGTTGGGGATAGTTGGCCGGTCTCATACTCGGCATCCCCAGGATAGAGAGCTGCCATTTGGCCGCTCGCCTTAGACAGCTTTGGTGTCACACTAAAGGGTTCGCGCTGCGCCAAGCTTTGGCAAGCTGCCTCGGCTGTTTGGTAATGACTAATCAGCATTAAAGACAAAAAAGCCGGCGGCATAAGGCGCAGTTCATCTTGGCCATGAAGCGCTAACGCCTGCTCGGGACGCAGCCATTGGTACGCATGAATCTCGCCATTATCGATAATAATCTCAACATCAGGATTCTTAACATGGACGACAAAAAACCAGGTGGTGAAACGCTTTTTCTCCGTTTCTGGGGTTGTCCAGTTACAAAAATGAACCAGAGCACTATTAGAAACAACAACACCGCATTCTTCCTGGACCTCTCTGACCGCGGCAATTTCCGTTGCGCTGCGCTCTGTTGACGCAGAGTCCAACTCAATCTGATCGACAGCTCCACCGGGGAATACCCAGCTTCCTGCGGCAAAAGCCAACGTTGGGTTGCGGCGCAGTAATAAGGTTTCTAGGCCATGCTCAGTATCGCGCAACAGTACGACTGTGGCAGATAAACGCGCCTCTACGGGCAGCTTTGTCATCGGTATCTCCTAAATAAACATCTGGGTAAAAAGCCAAACAAAAAAAAGCCCCGCAACTGCAGGGCTTCTCTATTCTTTCTCTCAAAGTCTTATCCGTAAACCGGGAAGCGCTTACACACTTCAAGCACCTTGGTTTTAGTGTCGGCAATAACGTGCTGAGAATCAGTACCATCCAAGCTATCCAGTACATCACACATCCAATGGGTAAGATTAACCGTCTCCTCCAGACCAAAACCACGAGTGGTAATAGCGGGAGTACCAACGCGCAGGCCAGAAGTAATAAAGGGCGACCGCGGATCATTAGGAACTGCGTTCTTATTTACCGTGATAAAGGCTTCGCCCAACGCTGCATCGGCGTCTTTACCCGTGTACTCTTTACCAATCAGGCTCACCAGCATGAGGTGGTTCTCGGTACCGTTAGACACAATACTAAAACCACGCTCCATGAAGGTTGCCGCCATAGCTTTCGCGTTAGCAACTACCTGCTTTTGATAAACAACAAATTCTTCACTTGCCGCTTCTTTAAAGGCCACTGCCTTAGCCGCAATCACATGACACAGAGGACCACCCTGGCTACCAGGGAAAACAGCAGAGTTACATTTCTTAGCGATTGCTTCATCGTTAGTCAGAATGATTCCGCCACGAGGACCCCGCAATGTTTTGTGGGTTGTAGAGGTCACCACATGGGCATGGGGAATTGGGCTTGGGTAAACGCCCGCGGCGATCAAACCAGACACATGAGCCATATCGACCATTAGGTAGGCATCCACTTTATCGGCGATCTCACGGAAACGCGCCCAGTCCATAATGCCTGAGTAGGCAGAGAAGCCTGCGATAATCATGGCTGGCTTATGTTCAATGGCGAGCGCTTCAACTTCATCGTAATCAATCAGGCCGGTCTCTGGGTCTAAACCGTATTGAATCGGGTTATAGAGCTTGCCAGAAAAGTTGGGCTTAGCACCATGTGTCAGGTGACCGCCAGCATCTAGGCTCATGCCTAGGATAGTATCGCCACCCTTGATCAGCGCCAGAAATACGGCACTGTTAGCCTGTGAACCACTGTGCGGCTGCACGTTGGCGTACTCGGATCCATAGAGACTCTTGAGGCGGTCAATGGCAAGTTGCTCTGCAATATCAACAAATTCACAGCCGCCGTAATAACGCTTGCCCGGATAACCTTCGGCATACTTGTTGGTCATCTTGCCGCCCTGAGCTTGCATCACCGCTGGGCTGGTGTAATTCTCTGAGGCGATCAACTCGATATGCTGCTCTTGGCGTTGGTCTTCCTGTTGGATGGACTGCCATAATTCAGCGTCAAACTTTGCAATTGTCTGGTCTTTATCAAACATGATTTAGGGGTTTCCTAGGCGTTAAAACGGATTGGATGGGCACGCGCAAATTCTACCTCAAAGAGGCTCAATCTTACAGCCCAAAAAGGCCAATATTTAGAGCCTATTTTGGTCCCGTAAACCACTTTATTTTTCGAACAGGGCCATGGCTTCAATATGACTGGTGTGGGGAAACATATCCATCACGCCCGCAGCGGCAAGTTTATAACCGGCCTCAATCAAAACAGCGGCATCTCTGATCATCGTAGCCGGATGGCAAGAGATATAAATAACTTGCTTGGCCTTGGTTTTGGTAACCCAGGGCATGACTCCAGCAGCACCATTGCGCGGCGGGTCAAGTAACACCAGATCCACAGGCTCTTTGCTATTGTAGGCACTGGTTAGGCCCACGGAACGGCTTAGATCGGCTACTGCAAATTCAACATTGAGAATTTTGTTAAGGCGGGCATTTTCCTCTGCACCCTTCACTAATTCCGGCAGCCCCTCTATGCCTATCACAGTGCCAAAGCGCTGGGTTAACGGCAGGGACAAATTACCTGTGCCACAGTAGAGATCGATGGCTGTGCCCTCTTTGGTAATGGCGAGGTCCGGAAGCAGGTCGAGCATTTGCGCAATCATCTGGCGGTTAATATCGCCGTTCACCTGAATAAACTGACCCGGTTCAAATCTGAGGTGAATATCATCGGCCACGGAAAAGCTTAAAACATCATCGCCGGCATCGAGACGATTAAAGCGCGCCTGCTTACCTGCCTTCCACCATAGCTGCCCTTCGCCAAAACCCATCTCATGAAGGCCAGCAATAATAGGGGCAAGCTCTTCATCCGCGGGAAAGCGACTCGCCTCCACCGCAATAGCAAAACCAGTATCCGCAGACACCAGTTCCACCTCGAAAACACGAATGGCCGCAGGAAATAGCGCTAACCACTCTGGAAGCTGCGCAATGACATCAGGCAGTGGCGCGCTTAGCACAGGGCATTCGGTAATAGGTTCGATGCGTCGACTACCCGCATTGCGAAAACCAATTAAAAACCTGCCGTCTTTAGCACGCTGTACAGCAAGTCTGGCCCGACGGCGATAACCCCACTGGGGAGCGCTGAGAGGCGGCAAAATTACCTTCGGCGTCAAGCCTCCACGCTGTAAATTAGCTAACAGCTGCTGCTGTTTAAATTCAAGCTGTTGATGATGATCAAGATGTTGCAAACTACAGCCACCACAGCGGGCGAAATGTTTACAGGCGGGGTCCACCCGATGTTCAGAGGAGGAGATAATCTCGGTAGTACGGCCCTCGTCATAGTTACGCTTTTGGTTATTGAGTCGAAACGCCACTTTTTCAGTGGGCAGAGCGCCATCAATAAAGCAGGTTTTACCATTGATACGCCCAATACCGCGACCGTCATAACTAAGGTCAATAATGTCACAGCTCAGAGTTTGCTTGTCGCTCATGGTGGTACCTTGTTTTTTTATTGGCGCGATAGTAGCAGATCAGCACAGTCAACCCGAGACATGAATCACAGCTTTGGGCTATTTTAAAGGCTACCGACCACGCAAATAGCACTGAAGATAATCAGCTAACAGAATCATTCGCAAAAGGAGAATTGAAATGCCCTTAGAAAATACCGCACAGCAATGGGGCTGGTTAAGCAAAACATTGCATTGGCTGACCGCACTACTTATTTTTGTTCAGATACCCCTAGGGTTTTATGCAGAAAGCCTAAAGTTGTCTCCCTTAAAAATGGATGTCTTTGTCTGGCACAAGTCATTCGGCATGCTGGTTTTTTTGCTGCTTATTCTGCGTCTATTGTGGCGTATTAAAGGCACCATCCCCGAGGCCCTCGAATCTAGCAACGTACAGGCTGGCTTAGCTAGAGCCGCTCATGGCTTGCTCTATGCCCTTATGATCTTACTGCCAATCTCCGGTTGGATAACCTCATCAGCGGCCAATATACCCGTGAAGTTGTTCTGGCTAATCCCCCTCCCGGCATTGGTTGGGCCAGATGATGCCCTAAAGTCTTTAGCCGCCGAGATCCATGAGATAAGTGTTTTTGTGTTGCTGGTCATTCTCATCTTGCATATAGGTGCAGCACTCCGTCATCATCTAATGCTGCGCGACGATGTACTCAGGCGCATGTGGTTTTAACCTCATACTATGAGAGAATTTTTATGCCTAGAGGGCTGTCATGTCTAAAGTAATCGTTGTCATAAGCGCCCTATCCTGCTTACTGAGCACCGCTTTTGCTTGGGGAGCAGACTGGCAGTCTAGCCCTACCGATAGCCATTTATACTTTGCCCCCAGCTATGAAGGCATGCCTATTAATGGCCACTTTAAACAGTTTTCAGTCCGCTACCAGACCGACCAGCAATCTCAGCCAAGCCGATTAAAGGTCAAGGTTGCCATCGCCAGCGCCGACATGAGCAATAGCGATATCAACGACGCCATTAGAGCCGTCGACTGGTTTAATATCGCCAATTTCCCCGAGGCGATATTTATTAGCGAAGAATTTGTCACTGATACTCAGGGTAAGTTATTGGCTATTGGAACGCTGCAGCTAAAAGGCTTTTCACAGCCCATAACTGTGCCCATGAGCTGGCAACCCCTGCCAGATGGAATGGCAAAAATGACCGGTGAGCTTTTAGTGAGGCGCAATGACTTTTCGATTGGTAGCAATGAATGGGCTAGCGGAGAGCAGATTGGTCTGGCCGTAAAAGTCTGGTTTGATGTGGTTTTTATCGCCAGTGAAATCGATTAATGAAAAATTTCAGCGCACACATATTAGTAATACTATTTTTTGTTAGCAGCTGTGCTACCCAGCAAGGCGACTTCGACGATAGCTTACTCAAGAGCGATCAACCCGCTGATTTTCCTACTAGGGTTTATCTGCAGTCCGGCAATGAATACGATCTGTATAAAGTCGATACGGATATGTCACAAATTCTGGTGCGCGCCTATCGTGGTGGGCTAATGGCAAAGCTGGGCCATGACCATATTATTGCCAGCCAGAACCTACAGGGCTACATCCGTATCAACAAACAAACGGGCGAATGCCGCGCCGATTTTTTTGTGTCTCTGGGCAATCTTGATGTGGACAATGAAAAGTTTAGAATTGCTGCCAAATTGGATACCACCCCCTCAGCATCAGATATTATTGGCACCAAAAATAATATGTTAATAAGTCTTGAACAAGCTAAATTTCCGTTTGCTCAACTGCATAGCAGTGACTGCTCTTCGGCGTTATCTGGAAACACTACCAAGGTGATATTAACCCTTCATGGGGTAACTTTGGAGTTACCCCTGGAGATTGACTTTAAGGGATCTGGAGAGGATCGACTATTAGTAGAAGGGACATTTTCCATCCTGCAAACTGACTTTGGTATTGAGCCTTTTTCAATCATGAACGGATTGATAAAGGTAGAGGATAAGCTAGACCTACATTATTCCATCAGCGCAAAAAAGCAAGCTATGTAGACATAGAACGTCGGGATACCTTGTTCTCATACATCAGTAGATCCGCCTGTTCCAAGAAGTCTTCTATGGCAGGATAAGCATGATGATTGTAATCCACTAAGCCATAAGAAAATGAAAGACGGTACTTCCCCTCAGGTTTTTTATTGGCTTCCTCGAGCACAGATGAAAATTTGATCATTGTTTTTTCAGCATGTTGCCTAGATGTCCCCGTAAACAGCACGACAAACTCATCACCACCCAGCCTCGCCACTACATCAGATGATCGAAATGCGGTCGCTAGTTGCTGAGAGAAATCTACCAGGGCCCGATCTCCTTCGGCATGACCATGTTGATCATTGATGGACTTGAAGTTATTTAGATCGATAAAGGCAAGGGTCGCGGGAATTTGATTACGCACGCACAGTGACAGAATTTTATTGGCGACCCCCATAAACCCTCTTCTGTTTGTTAGGTTGGTCATCTCGTCCAATGTAGCTAGCTGAACCGCCGTAAGTTCCTGCTCCACCATGGCTGCCAAATCTTTTAGTAACTCTTCATCCTCTGCACAAAAATCACGGGGCTCTCGATCAATAATGCACAATGTGCCTATACGACTGCCATTGGCCACTCTAATGGGGCAGCCAGCATAAAAACGAATATGAGGATCTTCTAAAACCAATGGGTTGTCAGAAAAACGATCGTCCTTGAGCGTATCTGAAATCACAAAAACTTCATCACCGAGAATGGCATGACCGCAAAAAGAAATATCCCTTGATGTCTCGCTAACGTCTAAACCGACACAGGATTTAAACCATTGGCGGTTTTCATCCACCAGGCTGACCAGTGCAATGGGTACCCTAAACATTTGCTTGGCCATGCGTGTCAGGCGATCAAAACGTTCTTCACCCAGACTGTCCAGTATATCGAGAGATCGCAATGTGGTGAGCCTAACGGCTTCATCGATTGATGTCGCTGGCGCTTTCATGACAGGGTCCCATCGGAAAGGCTAGAGAGTGACCTAGAGTTAGCGCGCAGGGCGCTTAGAAAAACCATTACTATAAACAAGAAAAATTCCTTTTCTAATCAACATCATTCCTTGTATTTACAGCGCGCAGATAGGCGGCTCTAAACTGAACTATTGTTCGCAGTACTTCTTGAAGATCTCAGTAAAGAGTTTAGACCATATTTGAGGGTTTTTCTGTAACAGATCCCTCGAGCGTGCAATGCCTACCAGGCAATCGTTTTACCGTCCCAGTCCACATAGGAGAGCTGCCCATCCACCTCAGCCTCATCCATGATGCCCATCAAACAATCGGCAACGAAGGCGGTGGAAAACAGATTTTGTTTTGGCACTGAGGCCTGAAATGGCTTGGATAACGCAGTATCCGTAGTACCAGGGTGAAAGGAGATTAACTTGACGTTTTTGACCCGCCGCGCATATTCCACCGACAGGGTTTTCAGCATCATGTTGAGGGCAGATTTAGAGGCGCGGTAGGCGTACCAGCCACCTAACCGATTGTCGCCAATACTGCCTACTCGGGCACTTAGCGCCACGACCACGCAACGTCGCTTACCCACAAGAAGTCGGTGTAAGAGCTTTAACCAGAGAGACGGAATAACGGTGTTGGCATGGAAAATTTCATGGAGGGCATCGGCATTAATATCTTCGAGGCGCTTTTCTGGCCAAATAGTGTCGTTGTGCAGTAAGCCATGACAGATACAGACGCGGCTAAAGGTGCCCTTATACGAGGCTAGCTGTTCAACAACCTCAGCCATGGCTGGCTCATCATATTCAGATTCAATCCAGACCAAACGATCACTGGATATCCAATGGCCCGACAGATCCTCAGTCCGACCATTGCGACTCACGGCAATAATGCGGTCAATGGAGGTATCGGTAAGCAGTCTAGCTACAATCGCCTGACCCAAACCACCACCTGCACCCAAAACTAGGGCATTGCGAGGCTGATCCTGACTCATGTTTTGTCCGCCCCAATCACACAGGATTCACAGCGCGCCTGACCTGTAAGCAGCCGCGAAATACGGTAACGATGCTTAGCAAAAAACAGATAGCTAAGATCCGCGACCTGCTTAAATAATGGCCAACGCAGTATGGCAACCCATTTACGCTTACCCACTAGGGCCCAGGCTTCGTAAGTCACATCGAGACCATAAATCATCTCGCCGTCGGCCAGCTGTCCATGGAGTATGCGGTCTGCTTCCTTTTGATCAATATGGGGGAAACGCCCCGTGAAGTTTGCGGCATAAATATCTTCGTAGGCAATCTTGCTCGCCGCATCCAGACTATTGAGATGGCGCATCTCCCGCGCGCAGAGTGGGCAGCCGCCATCATAGAATATAGTTAAGTCTGTCATGCTTAGAGTTCCTGAATCATCATGAATATAACGGCTATATGCCAAAAGACGACTAGAATAGTGATTCTTAGACGCATTGACCAGTAGGAGCTATTAATCTCACCCGCAAGCTTATTAATCACTCTCTCTGCCCACAGCAGGCTGACAAAGCCAGCCATCAGCAATGTCACAGCAAAAACAGTCAGTATCGGCGCCACATAGATCAGCAGTAAACTGGCCCAGGCACTTAGTGCCACCAGATTACTCAATATAATCACCGCAGTGGCCAGACTTCCTGTGGCCGACCCGCGAGCAGTCGCCCACAGATCTCCACTCAAAAAGCTGAGTATCACAGCACTGTAAGCAATAAACACGTAGGGGGCATAGAGCCCTAAAACCGACGTACTCTGTAATCCAGCGCCAGACAGATAGCCCTTAATCATTAAGAGGCTTAGCAAGGTAAATGGCAATGACCCAAGATCACCCAAAAAAGCCGTTAAATGATAACCCGATGACGACGACTGAGATTCTTGCTTAGGCATACCTATTCACTCTTTAATTAGTATATTTACTACGATCTTACTGTCACTTCGGATGAATATAAGACCTATAGAAATGAGTCTAAAGCTGGCAATATAGCGTAATAAAGGACCGTCAGTTACGCAACTGCATAAACAAAAATTTTCGGTGAGTTTTGATGCCCCATCAAGTCGGTATATTTGTATTCAAAAACGATTTACGTCTCCACGATAACCCAGCCTTGGCTAAGGCCGCTGCGGAAGTCGATGAGTTAATCTGTATTTATTGCCTCGAAGCCAAGCAGCCAGTATCAAGCCTGCGTGCCCCGAGCAACTTGTCGTCTCATCGACTGCATTTTCTACACCAATCTCTCAGCGGCTTACATACCAGCCTTTTGACGCTGGGCCAGCAGCTTTTAGTGAGCGCTAAATCACCCCTTGATGTCATTCCTCAGCTGATTACCCAGCACAATGTTGCCAAGATTTATTGCAGTCAGAATGTCGGTGATTACGAAAACCGGATTTGGGGCAAGCTCAGTAAGCGCTACCCCATGATCGGCTTTGAGAGTATCGCCAGTCATACATTATTCACTGAATCTGAGCTGCCATTTAACGTCGCGGACCTGCCTGATAGCTTTTCGAAGTTCCGTAAAGCGGTTGAGCCACTCACCATCAAACCACCGATTGCAGAGATTAACAGCCTACCTGCCAGCCCAGACATAGAGTGGGAATGGCCACAGTCCCGAACCTCTCAAATCAGCCAGCCATTGTTTGAGGGTGGCGAGCAACAGGGGCTCGCACATATGGAAACTTACTTTGAGCGCCAGCTAGCCAGTAATTACAAAGAGACCCGCAACGGCCTTGATGGCCTGGACTACTCCACCAAATTTTCGCCTTGGCTCGCCAATGGCTGTTTATCCGCAAGACGAATCATCCAGCGGTTACGCCATTACGAAAAACAGATAGAGGCCAACAAGTCCACCTATTGGATCTACTTTGAGCTTCTGTGGCGCGAGTACTACCAGTGGTATGCCCATCGCTATGGCAAAAAGATATTTAGCCCCAGCGGCATCAAGACCAGTAAACCGGCAACCAGCTTTTATCCGGAACGCTTCAAGAAATGGTGTAGCGGCAATACCCCCTATCCAATCGTTAACGCCTGTATGAAACAACTCAACAGCACCGGCTATATGTCTAATCGCGGTCGGCAGCTCGTGGCCAGCTGTTTTGTCCATGAGTTGAGTCTGGACTGGCGTTATGGCGCTGCCTACATGGAGCAGCAGCTTATTGATTACGACATTGCCTCCAACTGGGGCAATTGGCAGTATCTGGCAGGCGTTGGGGCTGATCCCCGTGGTCACCGCCGCTTTGATCTAGCGAAGCAGACCAAAATCTACGACCCCAAACAGGAGTTTATTAAACGCTGGGGCGGAGACCTTCATGACAATGGGCTGGATTCGGTGGATGCTGCCGACTGGCCTGTATCTGACACCCAGCAGCACCAACAGGAAAATTTATAATGGCTCAGTTTCACACCTTGCGACTTATTTTGGGCGACCAGCTAAATCGGCAACATTCCTGGTATAAACAGCAAGACGATGGGGTTCTTTACCTGATAGCGGAATTACATCAGGAGGCCCATTACGTCACTCATCATGTTCAAAAGCTCTGCGCTTTTTTTGCCGCGATGGAAGCCTTTGCTCTGTCATTGCAAGCCGATAAGCATCGGGTGAGCTACCTTACCCTCGACGACACCGCAGGCTATGCCGACCTCCCTGAGCTGCTCAAGGCAATATGCCAGGAGCATGGCATCGCGCGTTTCGAGTATCAGCACCCAGACGAATACCGCCTTGCCCAACAACTCCAGTCCCTAGACCTTGGAGTGGCGATTAGCCTGATTGATAGCGAGCATTTTTTATTGCCTCAGGCAGAAATTCCCAAGCTGATTAATGCGGGCAAACACAACCGTATGGAATCCTTTTATCGCAAAATGCGCCTGCGGTTTAATATTCTTATGGATGGCAAGCAACCGCTTGGCGAGCGCTGGAATTTTGACGGAGAAAACCGCAACAAGCTCAAACCCGCTGACCTAGCTCAGGTGCCAGAACCACTGCTATTTGCCAATCCTGTCGAAAAGATTTTGCAGCGCATCGAAAAACACAGTATCCCTTCCCTCGGAAATATTTCCCAGAAGTTGCTCTGGCCTATTAACGAGCAACAGAGCCTGCAATTACTAGATTTCTTCTGCGACCATTGCCTACCCAATTTTGGACGCTTTCAAGATGCTATGACCCAGCAGGGGGAAAGCCGCTGGAGCCTCTATCATTCGAGAATATCCTTTGCGCTCAACAGTAAAATCCTCAGCCCGATGCAAGTAATCGATGCTGCGCTACGCCGTTACCAAGCGTCTGAACAGTCCCCGGACAACCCTGTAGACCTGGCCCAAATTGAGGGCTTTATTCGCCAGATTTTGGGCTGGCGTGAATATGTACGCGCTGTCTACTGGGCCAATATGCCCAGCTATGCCGAGCGCAATGCACTGGATGCACAGCGAGATTTGCCGGATTATTTTTGGACAGGTAACACCAAGATGGCATGCATGAAACAGGCTATTGATCAGTCCTTAAATTATGCCTACGCCCATCACATTCAACGACTGATGGTCACCGGTAATTTTGCCATGCTGGCAGGCATTGACCCGACGCAGATGGATCAATGGTATCTGGGTATTTATATTGACGCGATTGAATGGGTAGAAATGCCCAATACCCGTGGTATGAGTCAGTTTGCAGACGGCGGATTAATCGCCACAAAACCCTATGCCGCCAGCGGAAGTTATATCAATAAAATGAGTGACTACTGTAAGGATTGCCATTACAAAGTTAAGGAGCGATTCACCGAACAGGCCTGCCCCTTTAACAGTCTTTACTGGCACTTTATGCAGCGCCACGCTGACAAATTCTCAAGAAACCCGCGCACGGCAATGGCCTATCGCAGCTGGGATAAAATGGACGATGAGGTAAAAAAGGCGCTACTGAGCCGCGCCGAATATTACCTACAAAACATTGAATCTCTTTAAGTAAATAGTTCATGCATAGCGCATCCCAACGATAGCCTATGGCTAGGGGTCAAAAACCAGATCCAAAAAGACTTTTTCAGGGCTGACTAATATCAATTAGCGCGTCAATAATGGTGCTGTAATTGGTAAAGAATTCTTGGGAGGTTCCATCGTCAAAGGTAACCGGTGTGGCTATGTCCCCTTCAATTTTAATAATGCCCATCGAATCTAATAACCCCGCCACAGCGATGCGGAAATCGACGGTACCAAACCAATTAATATATTTTAGAGCGCCCCAATCCTGTTTAGAACCGCCCGTTGAGTGATATTTGGTAATACGGGTAAAGACAATATCATTGGCCCGATCAATAAAAATATATTGACCAAACTTTCCCGATGCATTAAAAATTACTGCCTGGTCATCATGGCGAGAAATCCACCAGTGCAGGGAATAGCCGCGATCCTGGGCGATGGTGTCACTGTTTAGACTGTCCCATACTTTACTAAAGGTCTCATCGACAAATTGCTTAGGAATAATCTGCTCACCATTCCAGTTGCCATCACGCGCAAATAATAAGCCGAACCGCGCATACTGCCGAGCAGTGGTATCCACACAACAGTAGGTGAGTGGATTACCCGCCCCATCTTGCCAAAGCGTTACGTCGTCCAAACCAATCTTATCGAAAATACGCTCTCTCAATAAGGTATCTGCCGCCACACCTGTGGCCTGCAGCAAGATATCCGCCAATAACATTGAGTTGACATTGTTATATTCGAAAATCAGACCCGCTTCTTTTTCCACGCCTACATTACGCGCATAATCGAGATGATCTGCCGAAAAAAACATATCTTCATGCTCATGATCGGGGAAATCTAGGCCACTGGTCATATTTAATAAATCACGCAGGGTAATGTCTCTGCGTTCATCATTAAAATATTCTAGATATAGAGCAACCGGGTCATCAAGGCTGATTATCTCGCCGCGGTCAATGGAAATACCAATCAGTGCGGCGTAAAAACTTTTCGCCATGGACCAGGAGGTCCCGTAGGAATCTGTGCTGAAGCCATCTGCATAGCGCTCTCCCACCAGCAAGCCGTTCTTAATTAAAACCACGCCCTGGGTTGCAGAGTCCTGAAAAGATAAATCAAATAATCGATCAATTTTAGTTTGATCTAATTGGGCGTCAGCCGCCGCAATCTCTGACCATTCCTGCGCTGGGTATGCTTCAATATCCTGCCCCTGAAGATTGACTGACAACAGTGTCAGTAGTAAACCAGTAGCCACATCACTCTTTGATAAAAGCCCCATTTCTTTACTCATTTATTGTTTTTTATTAGGGCTGAGAGTATATCTCATGCATTGAATTCTAAACCATGACCCTAGTGACAAGATTAAAATCGACCACGACTATCCACAAATTTATAAAATTAATTTGCACCGCCACGAAAAAGGGTCTAAGTTAAGCCAGCCGGTTTCGCCTATAAACGAGTTGCTGGTACAGCTGTACGAGGAGTGTCGTATGTGGACTTCTAAACAAGCATGCTGACACTAATAATAATAAAGTTTAAAAATGTAGGGGTTACACATGACTAATAACTTAAGCGCCAGCGATCCAGTTGGCATGTCCTTTTGGTTGATATCTATGGCGATGGTCGCCGCGACTGTGTTCTTTCTTATTGAACGCGATCGTGTAAGCGGCAAGTGGAAGACATCTCTGACAGTTGCAGGTCTTGTGACCTTGATTGCTGCAGTGCATTACTTCTATATGCGTGATGTATGGGTTGCAACGGGCGAAACTCCAACGGTATATCGCTATATCGATTGGCTGCTCACAGTGCCACTGCTGATCATCGAATTCTATTTGATCCTATCTGCCATTACTAAAGTACCGGTCGGCGTTTTCTGGCGTTTACTAGCAGGTTCTTTGATTATGCTTGTTGCTGGTTTTGCCGGCGAAGTAAATCCTGATTACGTAGTCTCTGGCTTCGTTGTTGGTATGCTGGGTTGGATCTGGATTATGTATGAAATCTTTATGGGTGAAGCGAGCAAGATCAACGCTGCCAGTGGTAATGCCATTGCTCAGAAAGCTTACGGGGCCATGCGTATGCTGGTTACTGTTGGTTGGGCGATCTACCCACTCGGTTATGTACTTGGTTACTTTATGGGTGCTACCGACCCAGATACGTTGAACCTTTGGTACAACATAGCTGACCTTTGGAACAAGATTGCGTTTGGTCTAGTTATTTGGGCCGCTGCAGTAGCTGATTCAGAGTAAGTTTGTCTGTTCGAAGTATTGGAAGGGCCAGCGGTGCTGGCTCTTCCTCTCTAACATAATAAAAATAAGCAGTTAAAAAACTGTCATTTATAAGGGTACGAATCAATGTCCCCAGTAAAAATAATAAGTGGATCCGATTGGCTAGCCGAGCTCAACGCTCTGTATAAGCGCGAGATGCCACATTCACAAAGTAGCTTGGCTGCAGCTGCCGAGTATCACTTTAAAAATCCCGGTAAATCTTTCCGAGCGCAGTTAGCGCTGTCTAGCGGCTTTTCGCTAGGTTTAAGTAACACAGATAATTTGCATTGGGCAGCTGCTTGCGAGCTTCTGCACAACGCCTCACTGATTCATGACGACATCAGTGACGCCAGTACCCACAGACGTGGCCAAGAGAGCATCCATCAACATTTTGGACCTGATATGGCACTCTGTCTGGGTGACTGGATGATCGCCAAAGCCTTCGAGCTCGGCGCGAGAAACAGCCAACATAGTGGTGTTCTCGTCGCCTTGTTAGCTCAGGCAATGCAGGAAACCTGCAGTGGCCAGATAGCCGATATCACCCAGCGCCAATGCGCCGAACTCGATGAATGGCAGCGTATTGCCAAAGGTAAAACCGCACCATTATTAATTGCCCCGATTAAAGGCGCCGCGATTGCCGCCGGCCTGGATGCCGATCTCAAAGGTCTCGAGCATCTTATCGGTCTCTGCGGCTTGGCCTATCAGGGCCGCAACGATATTGACGATATTATTCCGTCCAGCCATCGCTCCAGTGATCTCGATGGCCGCAAACCCAATTTAGTTGTCAGTCTGTTTGCCCAGCATGGCGCAGGATCCGAAGAGTTTGTAAGCTGGTATCAATCCGAAGATACCGAGCAGCTAGTCCATTGGCAGCGCCGCATCGCGTCCAGCGATGTTATTCTGCAAGCCAACCAATCAGTAGATTATTGGCTGTTACAGGCCGAGCAGCTAGTGAGTTCATTACCCGTTCAATTACAGTCAGTGACCCAGGGGCTAGTGGCCGCCGTAAAACAGAAAACAACAATAAAACGCCAAGGGCAGATCGCTTGACATCAAAGACATTCGGAGCTGGAAAAACAGTCATTATTATCGGAGCAGGCTTCGCCGGTATAGCAACAGCATTAAGACTCAAAGCTATTGGTTACGACGTCACCTTACTGGAGCGTTTAGATAGCCTCGGCGGTCGAGCGCAGGTTTTCGAACGCGGTGGCTATCGCCATGATGCAGGCCCCACCGTTATCACCGCCCCCTTTCTGTTTGATGAACTATTTGAACTGTTCGATGAAAAACTCACTGATCATCTCGACTTTGTTCCGCTAGATCCCTTTTACCGTTTTCATTTTGACGATGGCAGCCAGTTCGATTATCGCGCCAGCATTGAAGACACATTAACTGAGATTCGTCGCTTTAATCCCGACGATGCTGAAGGTTATTTAAAACTGCTTGAGAAGTCTAAAAAGGTATATGACGTCGGCTTTAAACAGCTGGTTCATCGACCATTTACCCGAGTCTGGGATATGGTTAAACAGATTCCCGCGCTGCTGATACTCAAATGTTACAGAAGCGTCTCCCAGATGGTGAACAGCCATTTAAAGCATCCGCTGATTCGTCAGGCTTTTTCTATTCACCCCCTATTGGTGGGGGGAAATCCGTTTAAAACCACGGCTATCTACACCTTGATTCATTATCTCGAGCGTCGCTGGGGTGTGTTTTTCTGTATGGGCGGTACCGGAAAATTGGTTGAAGAGCTGGGTGCGCTGATGGAACGCCATGGCATTAAAATTCAGCTCAACGCTGACGTCGATGAGATCATTGTTGAAAATAAACGTGCCACTGGTGTGCGCCTGAGTAATAACCAGGTGATGAATGCCGACCTAGTCGTCTTTGGCGGCGATCCTGAAACCTGTTACAAACACCTTTTACCCCAGAAAAAATTGCGCCTGCCGAGTATTAAAAAGCAGTACAGCATGGGGCTTTATGTCCTTTATTTTGGCACCAAAAAACTCTATCCCGATGTCGCCCACCACAGCATTTGGATGGGACCTCGATTTAAACAGCTGCTTTCGGAAATTTTTGATGCCAAAGAGATGAGCGAAGATTTCTCCCTCTATGTGCATCGCCCCACGGCCACAGACAAAAGCTTCGCGCCAGAGGGCTGCGAGTCATTTTATGTGCTGTGCCCGGTGCCCAACCTACAGGGTAATGTAGATTGGGAGACCGAAGGCGAGGTACTACGCGACCGCATAGTAACGGCCCTCGAAGAGACTATACTGCCAGAACTTTCCTCAGTAATTGAAGAGGTGTTTTGGATGACCCCAGAAGATTTTGCCAAAGATTATCGCTCCATGCATGGTGCCGGTTTTTCTATCGAACCTAGGCTTACCCAGTCTGCCTGGTTCCGCTTTCACAACCGCGACAGCGCAGTGAACAACCTCTATTTTGTGGGTGCAGGCACCCATCCCGGCGCCGGTCTTCCCGGCGTTGTCAGCTCAGCCAAGGTAGTAGAAGAACTGCTCACTGGTGTTGAGGTGGGTTCGGGGGGATAGATGAACAATCCAGTGCTGCCAGACTCGCCAGCTCCCAAGCAGGTACTGGCACGCCATGGAAAATCATTCTACTGGGCCAGTAAATTTCTCGGCATAGAACTCGCCGACCGCGCAGCAAGACTCTATCAATTTTGCCGCTACGTGGACGATTTAGCCGACGGTGATCTTCCCGACCGCCAAGAATCCCTTGAAGACATTCGCGCCCGGCTAGCAGGTAAAGAACTTGCCGCTGGACCAGAAATTGAAGCCTTTATCGCGCTAGCCAACAGCAATAATATTCCCCTCAGTGCCGCATCAGAGTTACTCGATGGTATGCTCAGCGACCAAAACCCCACCGCCGTTGCCGACGAAGCCGAGTTGTTGCGCTACTGTCACGCCGTGGCAGGCACCGTGGGCCTGATGATGTGCCGCGTACTTAACTGCGAAGAACCCCGTGCCGACAGCTTTGCCATTGATTTAGGGGTTGCCATGCAGCTTACCAATATCTCTCGGGATGTATTGGAAGACGCCAAGATGGGGCGGCGTTATCTCCCCGCTAGCTGGGCAAACTTTACTCCGGCACAGATTGCTAAAGCAGGATTGGGAGATGAGGACACTGACTGCCGTGAGCAAGTAGCACATGGTATAGCCCGCCTGTTAGATTTATCAGAGCAGTACTATGCCAGTGCACTGCTCGGCATTCGCCTATTACCCTTTCGCTCAAGACTCTCCATTGCCATAGCACTGCGTGTCTATCGCCAAATTGGCTGGGTACTGAGGCGCCGAAACCTAGCCTGGTGGCAGGGCCGAGTCATGGTAACCGGCGGGGAAAAAGCACTGCTTAGTCTGCGCAGTCTGGCGGATTTACGTCCAAAAAAAGTACCACCACACCGTACTCAGCTGCATCAGCACCTACAGGGGTTAGCCGGTGTCCAGTAATCCTATAGAACTGGATATCGCCATTATTGGTGGCGGCAGCGCAGGGATGGCTTTGGCCTCCAAGCTAGACAATCTGTCCGCCGCCGTATTCGAACCTAAGACTGCAGCAGAACGAGACTGCAGCTGGGCGCTGTGGGCGCAACCCGAGCAATTGGAACAACTCAGCCCCGCCATTAGAGGCAGCTGGGACAAATGGCGTCTAATTGATCACGGTGGCGAAGTTATCCACCAAAGTAATGAATATCGCTATACCAGCCTTAGCTCAGGGCAATATTTACAGCACTGCGAAGCCAGCTTAAAAGATTCCGTTAGCCTTGTAAGAGCTGCCGTTGACGATCTGGCAGCAGAGGAAAACGGCGGGCAATTTAACGCCGATGGGCAAGCCTACAAGGCCAACACCATCTACGATAGCCGGCCCCCAATAATGGGCGACAACAGCCTGCGTCAGCACTTTATTGGCTGGGAAATAAGCACCACCGACCCCATAACCGATGCCGATATCGCCACATTGATGGATTTTCGCGTCGACCAGTCTCGCGGCCTGCACTTTATCTATGTACTGCCCTACTCCGATCGCCATCTACTCGTAGAATCGACCATGATTTCAAACCAGCTCGAAGATAAAGACTGGTACCGCAATGCCATCAGTCAGTGGCTCGCCGACCGCAACATACAGATACAGTCTCAGCTGCGAGAAGAATATGGCGTGATTCCCATGGCAGCAGTGCAACCCCAGAATACTCAGGTGGCTAATATTGGCGCGGCGGGCGGTTCTGTGCGACTGTCTTCAGGCTACGCATTCAGTACGATTCAAGCCCAGATGGCGACACTGGCAGAGGTCATAAATACCGGTAAGCGCGAGGTACCTGCAGCCTTTTCGAGACGCCTAATCTTTATGGATAAGGTATTTAATCGGGCTCTTAATAGCCAACCAGATCGTGGCGTGGGTTTATTTATGGGGACGGGTAAGGCGCTAAATGCTGAACAATTTGCGCGGTTTATGCTCGGCAGTGCTGGCGTTATGGAATGGGCAAAAGTCATTATGGCCATGCCCAAATGGGCCTTTATAGAGGCAGCTGTGACCCAGCTCTTTAGTCGCCATGACTAGCTGGGATCTAGCCGCCATTGCAGCGGTAATGCTTTTTGGGGTGCCTCATGGCGGCCTAGATGGCGCAGTGGCGCGACGTATTGGTTGGCCTCAGGGCACCGCTGCCTGGCTTGGATTCCATATTGGCTATATCGCGCTGGCAGCCTTGGTCGTCTGGTTTTGGTGGCAATGGCCCGTGCCGGCTCTGGCTATATTTTTAATTATCTCCGCGCTGCACTTTGGTCAGAGTGATATTGCCAATATTCCGTCGTCTATCAACGACAGACCCAATAATCGATGGCTGCCTCTCGTCGCCCATGGTGGCCTCGTCTCTATCGCTATTCCCAGCTTGCAACCGGCCGCCGTACAACCACTTTTTGCCATCTTAGTAGGTGACAGAGGCGCAGCCATGCTACTCCAATCGATTGGCGCATTATTTTTACCCTGGCTTCTGAGCTTCGCCGGCTATGCTGTTTATGCCTCGAAAAATCCGGCATGGCGAAAACCGCTCAACAGCCTGATCACCCAATTAATACTGGTGTTCTTGCTGCCGCCGCTTATTAGCTTCGCCCTGTATTTTTGCCTCTGGCACAGTCGCAGCCACACCTTGCGGATATGGCAGAGTATTGAAGAAGAGAGCGAACGCAGGCGCAGTTTTATTGAGGCCGCAATCTATAGCCTGATGGCCTGGACTGCGGCACTAGGTTTTTTATTATTTTTTCAGGGGTCCCTGTCTGCATCTATAGTACAGTTAACCTTCATTGGTCTCGCCGCACTGACAGTTCCTCATATGTTACTCGTCGACCTGGCCTACAACACTAAACAGTAGAGGCTGTTGCCATGACCAATATAAGCAATCGCAAAGACGACCATATCCAGCTAGCCCTCGAGGCACGTCATCAATCTGAGTTGGGTAGCCGTTTCGATCGCCTAACCTTTGAACACAGCGGCCTCCCAGAGCTGGCTCTAGAAGACACAGACATTGCCTGTCACTTTTTAGGCCGCCCTATTTCCGCACCCTTTATGATCGGCGCCATGACCGGCGGCTGCAACAACGGAGAGCTAATTAATCAGCATCTAGCTGAGGCCGCAGAACATTGCCATATACCCATGGCGCTGGGATCACAGCGCGCCGCCCTAGAACAGGGTCTGGCACAGAATGTGCGCCGTTGGGCACCCAATGCGACAATACTGGGCAATCTTGGTGCTACCCAGTTACAGCAATCCGGCTTGGATCTAGCCAAACGCGCCGTAGAAAGCATTGATGCCAACGCCCTGATAATCCATTTAAATCCCCTGCAAGAGCTAGTACAGCCGAACGGAGACCGAGACTGGAATTTGGTGCTCGATGCCATTCAAACCTGCGCTAGTGAGCTCTCTGTACCCGTCATTATTAAAGAGGTAGGTTCGGGCATCGGCCCTAGTACCGCGCAAAAATTGGTGGGTGCGGGGGTACAGTGGATTGAAGTAGCAGGTCGCGGTGGCACGAGTTGGGCGAGCATTGAACTGGCGCGGAATGACTCCACCAGAGAACAGCAAATTGCAGCACCCTTTGTCGACTGGGGGATGGATACCGTTGACCTACTATCTCAGGTTCGCAGTGCTTGCGCCGACGTAAACTTGATTGGTTCTGGCGGTGTCCGCAACGGTGTGGATATTGCTAAATGCATCCGTTTAGGCGCCCAGATGTCAGCCTTGGCCCAGCCTTTTTTAGCGCCGGCTCTGGAGTCTTCGGAAGCCGTTATCGAAAAAATAGAGATTCTTCAGGAGCAGCTGCGCTGGACAATGTTTTTGACCGCAAGCCAAAACTTGACGGCATTGCGATCTGCGCCTCTGATATAAAAGCGATTCAGTAGACAGCGCGGCGTAGGGCTGGTTAAATCCCCCTCAAAATAACCATAACAGGTACTCAATCTTGTCCAATATCCAATGGCAAATCGACGCAGGCATTGGTCTGATTACTCTCGACCGGCCCAAGGCACTTAATGCTCTGTCACTGGATATGGTGCGCGATCTGCACAGCCTGTTAACCGAATGGCAGGGAAATCCAGAAATAGAAGCGGTGGCCATACGTGGCTCCAACAAAATGGGCCCCTTTGGCGCCTTCTGTGCCGGCGGTGATATTCGTTTTTTCCACGAGGCCGCTATTACTAACGACCCTGCCCTGGAAGATTTTTTTACTGAGGAATACAGTCTCAACCATTTAATTTTTACCTATCCCAAGCCCTATATCGCCTTTATGGACGGCATAGTCATGGGCGGTGGTATGGGCATCAGCCAGGGCGCAAGCCTACGCATCGTCACTGAGCGCAGTAAATTGGCCATGCCCGAAACCAATATCGGCCTATTTCCGGATGTTGGCGGCGGCTACTTTCTCGGGCGTTGTCCGGGCGCCAGCGGTGAATATTTAGCCCTGACCGGACAGCTAATGCTGGGCGCCGAAGCCATTGCGGTAGACCTAGCCGACGCGGTCGTCGATAGCACGGATATGCCCGCGTTATGGGATTCATTAACCAGCGACCCCGAACTTACGGTCTCAGAGCGTATAGAAGCCCTTCACGACACATTGGAGACCTCCGCTGAGATAGCCTCACCTGAATGGCTGCACCCCAGCATCGACAGCATCTTTGCCCTTGAGACCATTAAAGATATCGCTGCAGCACTGGAAAATGACGGCTCGGATTGGGCGGCACAGACCTTAGATGTCCTGCATAAACGTTCGCCGCTAATGCTTCATGTTGTCCTCAAGCAAATACGTACCGGCAGAACATTAAGTCTGGCCGATGATCTGCGTATGGAGCTCGATTTAGTTCATCACTGTTTTCATACCGAGCACCTCGGCCGCTCAGGTCACAGCAGTGAAACTGTCGAAGGTATTCGCGCCCTGGCGATCGACAAAGATCACAACCCCGCGTGGAAGCCCGCGCATATTAACGATGTAACACCAGATATGGTGGAACCGTTCTTCGTCAGCCCCTGGACAGGAATGACCCATCCACTAGCGCTGTTGAAGTAATCGGTTATGCATTTACATGAAGAGCAAATAACCTGCCCTTACTGCTGGGAGAGTATCACCTTGCTTGTGGACCCCTCAGAATCTCAGACCTATACCGAAGACTGTTTTGTTTGCTGCCGGCCTATTCTAGTGAGTACTGAAGTTGCAGGAGAGCATGTTTCGGTGCAGGTCACGCAGGAAGACCTGGGCTTTTAAATGGCTCAGCGTCTCGCCCATTAAGATCGACCTTAAATATCACAGCCTGCAATAGAGTTGTTGTTCAGTAATCTCTTTTTGACATCACCAGTCGACCCTATCTAAATCTGCTATTGAATTGCCCAGATAAACCAACTATGACTGAAATGTGGTTTGGGGGAATCATGAATATAATTTTAGGCCGTATTATAAGAATTGACCTAAGTACCGTCTCCTGTAGTGACCACACAACAAGCATTCGTTTGACCGGCGCGCCTGCATCTGGGCCAGCACCTGTCACGAATCTATAAGGACAATTATCTTACAGGAGGTCGTTATGTCACCTTTAACCGTGCCATATAAGCAATCATCAATTAGCCTAGTTATCGCTGGGTGCCTAGTACCCTTACTTTTCTCCACAGCCACAGTCACTCAAGCGCAGGAAGTAAGGCGCAGCAGTAGCAATATTCTCATGGAGGAAGTTGTTGTCACCGCGCGTAAACGGGAAGAAGCTATTCAGGATGTTCCCCTATCAATTACCGCGTTTAACGGCGATCAGCTTGAAACATTAAAGATCCGTGATCTCACCAACCTAGCCGTCACCATGCCCAATGTCGCCCTAGATGACATTGGCACCTCAAGAGGTGTTGCCAATTTTTCCATACGCGGGCTTGGGGTTAATAGCTCCATCCCCTCAATTGATCCCACCGTGGGGGTATTTGTCGATGGCGTTTACATGGGCCTTAACGCAGGCATTATTTTCGATACCTTCGATTTAGACAGTATCGAAGTGTTGCGCGGACCCCAGGGAACGTTGTTTGGACGCAATGTCACCGGTGGCGCAGTGCTGATTAATACCGCCCTTCCAGGTGACGAGTTCGAGGCCAAGTCTCGTATCGCCATAGACGGCGGCAGTGACAATGGCCCCAACAACACCTACATTCAAGCCTCTGCCGGGGGCCCAATAAATGAGGTGCTTAAAGCTAAAGTGAGCGTTCACTTTAATGATGACGGCGGCTGGTTCACCAACAGCTTTGACGGCGGTGATTTTGGTGAGATAGAGCAATTTATGATTCGCCCCGTGGTGGTCTATAGCCCCAGTGATACCGTTGAAATGATCACCCGTTTTGAATATGCCAAAACCTCTGGCGATGGCCCAGCAGCACAGTCCCACATGAGCGGTACAGGAACAACAGGCGCGGTAGCCAGCTTTGGTCGCAATAGCTTTGACTTTTCTATTGATGAAAAAGGCTTTCAGGATACTGAGACTAAATTCCTAGCATCAGAAGTAAACTGGGATGTCGATTTTGGTGAGGGCACCATTACCAATATCTTTGGCTGGCGCGACTTTAGTCAGAGTAACAATGGTGATATTGATGCCCAGCCGGCGCATTTCTTTCATGCACCCGCCTGGCTAGAGGCAGAACAGTTTAGTAATGAACTGCGTTATATCGGTACCTTTAATGAGCGCACTACGGTCACTGCTGGACTGTTTTACTTCACCAATGACCTTAGCTACCACGAGCGTCGAGTCTTGCTGAGTGGAGCATTAACTCAGGATGGCGGCGGCGATTACGAGGTAACCACCAAAGCCGTCTTTGCCTCGGTGGACTATGCCGTTAATGACAGTCTCACCCTGACCGCTGGCGCGCGCTTTACCGACGAGGAGAAAGATGTCGAAATTGCCTCGTTAATCGCCAATGTAAATAGCCCCTGCAAAGTCACCGAAGGTACCTGTCCATTTGATTTCACCGACAATGAATCCTGGGATAGTTTCTCACCTAAGGTTGGCGCAGCCTATGCCTTTGATGACGACTCTCAAGTTTATGGTCACTGGACAAGAGGATTCCGCTCTGGCGGATACAATCTGCGTAATACTTCTGGCGACTTGGTTAACAATGGTCCCGGCCCCTTTGATCAGGAAACCGTTGAGACTGTGGAGTTCGGCTATAAAACCCAGCTGGGTGATCGTGGGCGGTTAAATGCCGCTATTTTCAATACCCAAGTTGACGACATGCAACGGGAGGTTAATCTCGCTGACCCAGTATCAGGGGTGGTACAGATTATCAAAAACACCGCGGATGCCAGAATTAATGGTATTGAAGTTGATGGTGCCTATAGCCTCACCGACGATCTGTTCTTCAGCGCCTCTGTGGGCTGGATAGACAGTGAATATGATCGCGTACTGTTTGATATTAGTGGCGACGGCATGATCGATAGCGCAGATTTAGCACTCGATCTGCCGCGAGCGGCCAAACTCACCTACAACGTCAGTCTGTCCCGGGATGACAATGTTGGAGGCTGGTTAATCAGCTCCCGCATCAGCGTATCCCACCGTGATGAGTCGGCATACCTCGACAATAACCTCGGCTCAATTAACGAACAGGATATTATCGACGCCGGCATTGATATGTACTCGGGAGATGGCCACTGGAGCATAGGTATCTACGGCAAAAACCTCACCGACGAAGTCAAACATGGCGGAGATACACAACTGCCAGTAACGATTGGCCCAGCAGCACTAGGCGGTACTTTTTCACCCCTGGCCAAGGGACGCATCATAGGCGCAGAGGTTACCTACAACTTCTAACCTAAAATCTGGCCGATGCGTCAGATAGCGGCCAAGAGCCGCGAACAGAGCAATCAGTTCGCGGCTTTTAACTGTATGATCACCAGCCTAATCAGACTCATCCAAAACAGGCTGTAAAAAATGGCGCTCAGTGCAACCATCTGCAAAGCAGAACTTAATATTATCGATATGGATCGCCATTATTATCAACAGCACAGTCTCACTCTGGCTCAGCATCCCTCCGAAACCGATCAGCGCCTTATGGTCAGACTGCTGGTGTTTGCCCTGCATGCCAGCGAGTCACTCAGCTTTACCAAAGGCCTAAGCACCGACGACGAACCCGACCTCTGGCAAAAAAGCCTCAGCGACGATATCGAACTCTGGATTGAACTGGGACTGCCCAGCGAAAAGCGTCTGAAAAAAGCCTCTGGCCGATCTCAGCAAGTCATTGTTTACACCTATGGCTCAGCCGCCATGTGGTGGAAACAGATGCAGCCGCAGATTGCCCGCTTTAAAAATATTACTGTCTATCATCTGGATACAGAAACCACTGAAATACTGCAGACCATGAAGCAGCGCAATCTCGATATTCAGGTCAGTATTCAGGATCAAGAAGTCACCTTGCACAGCGATAATCAGTCCCTCAGTTTCGTCCCCGAAATAAAAGTCCAAATCGGACAAAAAAGCTAAAAATTTCCTTTGTGATTTCGTATTTCGAGAGTACTCTGGCGAAAAATCCATAGAGTCATTTCGCAATGCCTGTTAAAACTCTTTTTAGTATCTGGCCGCTCTTTGCAGGCCTATCACTTATTGGCCTCGCCGTTGGTGTACAGGGCAGTTTGTTAGGCGTGCGCGCTGAATTGGAAGGCTTTGATGACTATCTAATTGGCCTGCTAATGTCCTGCTATTTTGCTGGCTTTTTAGCGGGGTCTTTACTGACGCCAAAAATGATTCAGCGAGTGGGCCATATTCGCATGTTTGCCGCACTCTCTGCAGTGGCCTCGGTTACCATTTTGATACATGCCATTTATATTGAACCCTGGGCCTGGGCACTAATGCGCCTGCTAACCGGCTTCGCGTTTTCAACCATTTATGTGGTTTCAGAAAGCTGGCTTAACCAGGCATCGACCAATGCCAATCGCGGCCAGACCCTTTCGATTTACACCAGTATTTTATTGGCGGGCATTTGCGCCGGGCAGTTTATGCTCAACCTAGCCAACCCTCTCGACTTTACATTGTTTATTTTGATTTCAGTGATGGTTAGCGTCGCCGCCGTGCCCATCTTATTGTCGCCAATTGAAACACCTGCCATCGAAGAAACCGAGCGCGTCAGTATTAGCCACCTGTGGTATCGAACGCCCATGGGCGTTACGGGCATTGTTCTATCCCAATGGGTATCCAGTATTCTGTTTGGTATGGGCGCGGTATACGGTACTAAGCTCGGCATGAGCATTTCTGAGATCGCCAGCTTCATGGGTGCGATGATGGCCGGCGGAATGATACTGCAATGGCCCTTGGGCAAAATCTCAGACATGGTAGATCGTCGCTGGGTTATCGGCTTCGCCTGTTTATTTGCCGTGGCCTTTGCGCTGTTGATCAGCGGCGAATCAGAGGCCTCACCAAAACTCTACACGCTGATATTCTTGTTTGGCGGCTGCGCACTGTCGCTCTATTCCTTGGTCGTGGCACTAACCAACGATCACCTGCGCCCCAGCGAAATTGTTCCCGCTAGCGGCACCGTCGTGCTGATTGCTGGACTAACCTCTATCACCGGCCCAATCACCGCCGTGTTTTGGTTACAGCTGTTTGGCCTGCAAAGCTTTTTCCAATTACTCGCCGTCGCCCTATTATTATTGGCGGGCATTAGTATCTGGCGAGTGCTGACTATTCCTGCACTGCCAACAGAATACAAAACTCAGTCTACGCTGCAAGCAGCCGCAATTCCCGTGGGAACCGTGCTCCATGCGGAGGAAGAACCTGTATAGTGAAGTGATCGCTCCATCAACAGAGAACGTAATTAGCATCATAAATACTAATAATAAAAAGGTACTCAAAGTGCGCTTATTTATAACTCTCTTTTTTCTAGTTTCACTCACTGGCTGCGCCGAAAAATTTAATCCGGCAAACTACCTGCAACTCAATGAACAATATGACGTCGTCATTGAGCGCGACCATCTTGGTGTGCCTCATGTTATGGGTGAGCGCGATGTGGATGCCGCCTTTGGTTTTGCCTATGCCCAATCCGAAGACAACTGGCAGGTGATCCACGACAGTATTACTTTATACCGTGGTACCAATGCCGCAGAAAATGGCAAGGATGCGGCCATTTTTGATTTTCTAATTAAATGGCTAGGCTTTTGGGAGACCATCGAAGCTGATTACGAGACTAAGCTCACCGCAGACACTCGCGCTTACATTGAAGCCTTTGCCGACGGCATCAATTACTACGCGGCGCTGCATCCAGAGCAGACCAATCGCAATGTTTTCCCGATCAATGGCAAGGATGTTGTGGCGGGTTATATGCTGCGCCATCTCCTTTTTTATGGGTTTGATTCGGTTCTCACCGAAATCTATGCCGAGGAACGCCAGCGCAGTATTAGCCTCGGGCCAAATACCAACGTTGCCGCCAAAGGACTGCAAAGCCATGGCGTTACTTACAACGATCTACCCGTAGGTTCCAATGCCTTTGCCGTATCCCCCCATTTTAGTACCGATGGTGCCACGCGCTTAGCCATTAACTCCCACCAGCCCACCACCGGCCCAGTCGCCTGGTATGAGGCTCATATTCAAAGTAACGAAGGGCTCAATATTATGGGCGGCCTATTCCCCAGCAGTGTGACTGTGGGTGTGGGTTTTACCGAAAATCTTGGCTGGGGTGCAACGGTTAACAAACCAGATCTGGTGGATGTTTATGTATTGGATATAGATCCCAATGACCCCATGCGCTACAAGCTGGATGGTGAGTGGGAAACATTAGAAGCCCGCGACCTTGATGTCGATGTAAAAGTCTTTGGCTTCTTTAACTGGACCTCAACCCAGGTAGGTCTCAGATCTGTCCACGGGCCAGTATTGCGCACCGACCACGGCACCTATGCCATTCGTTACGCGGGCATGAATGAGCTGCGTCAGGTAGAACAGTGGCTGGCCATGAACAAGGCACAGACATTTGAAGACTGGCGCGACGCACTGCGCATGCAAGCCTTTGCCAGTTTTAACTTCGTCTATGCCGATCGCGAAGGCAACACCATGTTTGTGCATAATTCATTAACCCCAAATCGAGTGGCCGGTTATGACTGGACTCAGTATTTGCCAGGCGACGACAGCAGCCTAATCTGGGACAGCTACATGCCCTTTGATGATCTGCCTCAGGTTATTAACCCCAAGTCGGGTTACATCCACAGCGCCAACCAAAGTCCCTTCCGTGTCACCGCAGAGAGCGACAACCCGATCAAAGCCAACTATCGCATTGAAGACGGTTTTCCCACTCGCATGACCAATAGAGCAGATCGCGGGCTGGAATTATTTGCCGAGCTGGGCCCCATTTCAGAGCAAGAGTTCTCGGACATCAAGCATGATAAAAGCTTCAGTAAAAACTCTCGATCAATGGCTTTTCTCAATAAGCTTATGGCGCTAGATTTAACTACTTCCATTCCGCTCTATCAGGATGCCCAGCAAGTCATTGCCCAATGGGATCGCAACACTAATATAGAGAACCGTGGCGCAGCCATAAGTAGCTGTGTGATTGGTAGCGAATGGCTGTCAGAACAAAAAGGCACCCCAGTGCCCGACCCAATGGAGCAGCTAACCCGCTGTGCTGATCTTATGATGGCCAAAACCGGTCGCTTAGACCCTCTCTGGGGCGATGTTAGCCGCCATGTCCGCGGTGACCTTAATATCCCGGTGGGCGGTGGCCCAGACACCTTGCGCGCCATCTATGGTTTGGGCATGGAAGAAGATGGTTTCCTAACTAACGTCGCCGGTGATGGCCTCTACTATCTATTGGCATGGGATGCCGAGGGCAATCAAAAAGTGCGTGGTATTCATCAGTACGGGTCGGCCACAGAAGATCAGTCCTCTCCCCATTATGCCGATCAGGCCCAAGACTATGTTGATGAGGTACTTCACGACCCGCTATTTGATGCGCAGCTTAGAGCGCCGCTGATTAAGCGAACCTATTCACCTGGCGAGTAGTAAGCCACCGTATTAATTCTGCATCGCCCCAGTCAAAAAAGGGCCCCAGCCGGAGGGGCCCCAGCCAGAAGTGCGTCAGCTAAAAGAGCGCCAGCCAGAAGAGCGCCAGCCAAAAGAGCAACCATTGCTACTTGGCTGGTCTATTCAGTAACCGACTCAGTAACCAACTCAATAACCTTCTCAGCCAGCCCAGATTCAGCCAGCCCTTGCATTTGTCTGTCCAGACCACGAAAATACGGCCTTAGCAGCATTCCCCTACACAAGAGTTCGTTATGTCTATTCAGTGGTATCCAGGTCATATGCACAAGGCCAGCAAGGAGATGATTGAGACATTGCCTCTGGTTAACGTCGTGATAGAAGTACTCGACGCACGCATTCCCTACAGCAGTTCAAACCCGTTTATCGGTGAACTCTGCACTGAAAAGCCCTATATCAAACTCCTCAATAAAACTGACCTAGCCGACCCAGAGATTACTCTCCAATGGCAGGAATATTTTGAGCAGAGAAGCAACACCAAAACTCTGGCGCTAGATTTAAAGAACCATGATCCCAGCAAACAGATTATTGATCTGATCAATAAACTCAGCCCGCAAAAAGAAGGCCGCAATACACTAGCCATGGTCACTGGCATTCCCAATGTCGGAAAGTCCACCCTAATTAATTGCCTTGCCGGCAAACATATCACCAAGACCGGTGACGAGCCCGCAGTCACCAAAGGCCAGCAGCGTATTAATCTTCGCAATGGCATTATGTTGCTGGATACCCCAGGCATACTCTGGCCAAAAATTGAAAACCCTCAGGGCAGCTATCGTCTTGGTACCACAGGCGCCATTAAAGACACTGCCGTGAGCTACGAAGATTTAGCCTACTTTGGTGCAGAGTTTTTACTCGAGAAATATCCCGAGCGCCTCAAAGAGCGCTACAACATTCTGGAATTACCCAAAACAGAAATCGGACTTCTAGAATTGATTGGCGCTCAGCGTGGCTGTTTACGTGCCGGCGGACGGGTCGACCTAGAGCGAGTTTCAACCATCTTCATCAATGAGTTACGCGCTGGCATGTTAGGCCCACTGGGATTCGAAACCCCAGAAGTCATAGAAGCTGAGTTAGAACAGGTCGCCATTATAAAAGCCGAAAAAGAAGAACGGGAAAAGCTGCGCCTAGAAAAAGCCGCAGCCCGCCGCAGAAAAGCCAAGGCTAACCGCAAATAGCGGACGCCTTAGCAGGAGGACTATTGACGCTGAAATACGATAGTTTCATCAATAACCGTATCGCCATCTTCGTCAATAGTCGCTGTCAGGGTATCGCCGGACACCACCACAAAGATATTCGGCGCTCCAATTCCAGTAAAATCGGTTAAACCTGACCTGCCATTGTTATCGAAGGTTTGAGTGACGGTGAGCAAACCGGTTTCGGTATCTCTGGAGTAAGTGCCCAGCTCCATGCCGGACATCAGAGTAGGATCATCACGATCTATCTCCGCTTGAAAATAGACGCCATCGTCAAAGAAAGAGATCATCAATAACTCTGCCGCCGCGTTAGAGCCAACCCAGGTTCCGAGTAGCCCCTCTGAAATAATACGATCAAAACTAATAGATTCGTCACTGAAATTATCCCCATCTTCATCAACGGAAACCACTAGAGTTTCCGAACTAATTCTTGAGTTTACCAATCGCAGATTTGGGGCGCTGTTATTACTGAAATCACTCAAGCCAGCTGATCCATTATTATCAAGAGATACTGATGTGGTCGTTCTATCAATAAAGTCTCTAAAGAAGCTACCCCATTCCATGCCTGAAACTATGGAGGGGTCAGCATTATGAACCTCCGCATGCACATAGGTAAGATCATCAAAAAAACTCAGTATCATAAATTCATCACTAGACATATTTCGAGATCGCCAAGTGCCAAATATGGAATCACTCATATCAGGAGTAGTCACGAATTCCGGCAATAAATCTAGCTTATCTAATTGCTCTACAAAATGATTAAGTACTATCTCAACATCAAATAGCTCAGTGACTAAGGTATCTTGGCCTGCGTTAATAAAATCAATACCTAGGAATATCGAAAGCTCAAAATCATCAATAGATAAATCAAAGTCTATAGCGATTGCATTGGTTTTTGCCACATCAGTTATTGTAATACCATTAGAGGGATCACTATCTTTATCCAATGTTTGGAGGAGCCGAATAATGTTGATAACCATTGGTTCAAAGGGATTATCCGTACCGGCCATATCTAGCGGTGTAATAACCGTATCCCCCAAAACAGCCGGAAACTCCAGATCACCAATAAAGAAGGTGACCCTCTCACCCGCGAGATATCTAAACTCACCTCTGGAATTAGTATTGCCATTTTGGGTCGCTGTGCGATAACCGATATTGATCACAGGGCTATCTACAAAGGTGCCGGTTAGCGCTGAATCGGCACTATTGCCGCCACCTCCACCGCCACAGCTAGCGAGAGCACAAATGAAACTAGAAAGAAAAAGGTTACTGATTTTCATGCTATTACATCCTGTAAAATATTGTTAATTCCATTGTTGAGCTAAAAACTTCGGCGTACCACCTAAAGAATTATCATAGTATTCATATCGCATCAAAGTGTAAATAAAAGCCTTTTCGATTGATCTTGATTGGCACTTTCACTTCAATATCATTCCTTTTCAAAATCAGCGTAACAAAGAGCGAATCCGGCGGTTTTTGCCCATAACATTTAGGCATATGCCACTTAACCCAATCTGACTTAGCATCTAAATCTACCCATTGATAAATCACTGAAGTGCTTAATGTCTCTCAAAACTTAATTCCTCGAACGTCTGCTGCTATCTTTTTTATGGTCTAAATAGCTTCTGTTGTTTCAATCGTAGGCAAATTACATACTTTCTGGTTAGGAATCGGGCTACAGCCGGCAAATATCGCACCAAAGAACAGTACAATTGATGTCAGAAGAAACTTCCTAAACAAATACTCAATCTGGCTAGTCTCGATTATGGTTTCCTCACCTTACCTAGCTGCCGATGATATGGCTGATGACTCATATCACCACGCATATACCATGCCATTTCAAAGGCCGGTTCATCTTTTTTGGGTATCATGGGATGTCTACGGTTAGTATTGGTATTGGTATGAATATCGCTTCCTACACGCTTAAATTTATAATAATTACGATTTTCAGGTGATGGCTTTTCGTCATAACTATTCCAATACCAATCAACTGACGAGGCACTCCAGATAATCAATGCATCATCCATTATTTCCATATTAGAAGGATCGGAGATCTCCAGGGTTTCCCCCATATTGAAACCTAAAATCAAGGTGTTTTTTTCAATATTAATGGATATTAATGTATGAAGATTATCTGGAATTTTGCCAAACCATGAACCAAAAAATGCCAAACTGCCGCCCTGATTGTCAGACGGCAACTTCTCAATGGCCTCACTAATAGACTGTATGCTCATCTCTAATTCCTAACACAGATTTATCACCTCCAACATTGCTATCGAAATCGACTACAGACGAGCTGTTGCCGGCATAAATAAGTCCTCTGACATAACTGTTTGAGTTATACCCATTAGTTCCAGTTTGAGAAAATAAATCATAATTAAGCTGATCATCATAGCTTGCATCCTTCGCAATACGAGGAGTATCGTCCGCTATGCCACCGACCAACGCCCGTAAGATTCAAGGAATCCAGGCGGGTGGCTATTCATAATCTTGCTTATCGCGCTGGCCAGTTATTGTATAGTTCTCAAACTCCATCAAAATAAATATGGAACCCATGCTTGTTAACTTTTATCGGAATACTAATATGAAAACTATTTGCAGCAGACTCAAGAATTATAAAAAGCGGCTCGGTTAATTCCTTTCCATAGCAATCTGGCTTATTTTTCTTGATCCAATCTGAATGCGGTCTTATATTTACAAATTGATAAGTAACTGTCGACTTATCTCTCTCCATTGGCACTAGGTACTTACCACCAGCACCTCTTTTATAGCTGAGACGCTGATTCGAGTAACAGGGATGATTAGTATAGACCGACAATTCCTCATTAAGACCCTGCAAGTTCTGTAAATTAAACTTAATACTAGGTAAAGTGGTCGGCAGTAATTCCGCATAAATAATCAAATTATTGATTTCATACCTATAAGCAATATCAATTTCACCAATGAAAAAATTGGTGCCGGGATCAATTGGTAGCTTACCTCGTCGGATTACACTATTACGCCAGTCACCCTCCAAAGATATGTACGTATATGGAGATAAGACCGGCGCGCATCCCGCTAAAAAAATCACTATAGGGAGACAACTCAGCAATCGTGAAAGATTAATCAAATTCGCTAGTCGGAACAGGCTTATCACCTCCTATATAATTATTTAAATTCACACTAGACACTCCGTTGGCGGCTTTAACCAAGCCATGCACATAACTATTCGAGTTGTAACCATCGGTCCCCTGCTGAGGAAATAGGTCATAATTAAGCCCATTGTCGTAGTTGTCATATTTAGACGTCATATGCAAAAAATAGGGTGATGGAGACAAACCAGAGCTAGACGTGCTAATCCCGATTGTTACATTGCCGGAGATGTCTGAGGCTCTATTGATGCCACTAACAAGCTCATCTTCAACAGGGCCTGCACTAAATGTAGTAGTCTGTGTCGGTGAAGTACTATATTCCACTGCTAGATGGAAAGGACCTACCCAACCTACTCGGTGCCCAGTGATATAAACGATATTCGGCTGACGCTTCTCTACTTGGTCAGTCTCAGGAGCCGTATTTGCTACAGTGGCAAATAGCTCGAAGCCCTGACAATCCTCAGGATCCTGTAGTTCAGGATCCGATACAAGCCCTCCAATACAAATTCCACCAATTTTAATGTCGGTTAGGTCTTCAAAAATTTCTAGAATTCTCTCCAATCCCACAGAGTCACTAATAGCGCCAGTGGTTATGTCATCGGAGATATCTGCAACGTCTCTTGCCCAAGCACTAAAGTTAATATCATCAAACCCCGGACTCTCGGTGGTTGGCGTCCAGACATCCCAAAAAGTGATTATAGTGCTGCTATACCACCCATAGAACTCTATCCAGCCACACACCAAGACGCATTCAAAGGTGTCATAACTCGCAAAACCTAAGGCGCTTGCAAGGCCCTCTTCAGCAGCCGCTATAGTTTCATATCCCGATAGACCCATCCTCTCGAGAGTTACTGTTTGATTGAAAACGCCATGACCAACATTGAGGCAGGTGGGAAATCCGTACCAATAGGAGCAGAAATATACGCCTATTTCGAGGGAGAAATTGTAGGCTGGCATATTGCTTGTAATAGCTTGATTGAAATAATTTGGATCTAGTATCCAGTTATAGGAATCTCTGAAAAACTTCTGAAATTCAAAATCCAACGCTGTCGCTGCTTTTGCTGCGCCGTTAAAAAACTCACCGGTTGAATAAAGTATTTGATCGTCGACATTACTGATTGCAGAGTCTAGATTATTGAGTAATACATCAACTCGACCATCAACATTGAAATCATTAACTTGAGCAGTAACACCACTGGCTATTGGCCAGCCTGCGCCAATCGATAGCTGTCCCGAACTGGGGGCTTCAATGGCGTCAAATCGTCCATCTGAATTCTGGACTACGATGGCCTTATCTATAACCCCGTTGTTGCTATTCCCACCAGAGGTACGTTGAATATAGATATCCTTCTTGCCGTCAGCGTTAAGGTCTCCACTTCGAATTTGGTATTGGTATCCACGCTGGGTAGCCAAAGGATCGAGAGTTGGTATAGAAGATACTACCGACATCGAGGCCACAGGACCCAACTTACCCCCATAACTATCAATACAGGCTACCTGATATTCATAGCTGCCTACTCCTCGTGAAAGGTTAATGGTCTTTGTAGGGGAGTATGTATTGGGTACTGTTACCCAAGATCCATTATTGACCTTTTCGGATAACCAGCAGATCGAGCCACTAGTGTCTTGCCAGTCCACGGTATAACTACCGACGATATAATCAGGAGCGGTTGGCGCATAAAGCTCCCAAGGCGCTGGTGGAAACATTGGAAACTGGGCCTGTGCTTGACCGATCAATGCCGTTGAGACCAAGAAAATGATGGCCTTTAGTGTGTTAATAACTATTCCTTGTGGCTGCTTGTTCATCATTGAACTCCTGCTAGTTATTGATCCCATTATTGGTGGTAAATGCAGTCGGTCTAATTGTTACTAGGCCTACTGGCCATGGCTGGCCTTCGCCCTTTTAATACATTCACAAGATCATTAGCCGCACTTTCCCCGACCAAATCTTTTAGCTGATTTTTAAGCTCGATAATCGCAGCTTGAACCTGATAGATTGACCCTTGGGGATCATTAGTCCGCTCATTTGCGGCAGTGCTTAGGTCCTGCTTAGCTTGTAGGATTAGTTCATAAGCAGACAGCGCCTGCCCCTCAGGAATTTGGTGCTTTGATGCGACCATTTTGATGCTTTTATAAACGGGATCTATGGCCGCCCAAAGGGTCAGTCCATCGTTGTCACCCAACAGCTTGTAGATATCTGCCCGAGCGTCAAAAGCCTCCTGAACATCTTGGATACTCGATAATGGTGCTAAAATATCGTATGACTTGCGGAATTTTTCTTCGGTGAAACTAATGCCTGTTTGGCGTATCTTGTTCGACAGAGGTGAACTTCTCAGCTGATATTCTTTCAATGCCTGCTCACTTAGAACTCTAGACAGCATATATTTAGGGGACTGCTCCGCTGACATTGAGCCAGGTTTTCCACCACGACTCTGTGCCTCCATCGCATGTTGCTGCATCTTGAGCTGCATGGACTGCACAGCAATTTGTTCTTGAGAACTCAAGAATGGATACTGAGAGGCTAGCGGATAGAATATTTCTCTTACAGAGAGCTCGTCTGTAATCGTAGGACCATAAAGACTTACAAGCTGCTGTCTTATATGAGCAAACCCTTCGGCAAGCGATTGCATATAGTTTATCTGGACGAGCGGCTGAAATAGCCAATACTCATCATTCGGTCTAGGGATTATGTCAATGTAATCACGCTTAAGTTTGCTAAGCACAAGTGGTTTTGTTTGATCGGAAGTAAAGCCCTGAATAAGTAACTTGCTGTGATAATCCAGCAAAGCACTGTCGCTTAGGTCGACCTTTAAGTCGGATTGAGTAATCTGAGAGCGTACGAGGTCACTTTTTTCAGGTACTTGATGGGGTTGATTAGGCTCAGTTTGGTCTGACAAAAAACCAAAGAAGTTAACAGCGAAAAAAATATTTAAAATGAGCGACAGTGCCGCCAAAAATCTAATATTTACGTCCATGTGCACCCTGTATTTCAATAAAAACCCATTGCTGATCATTAGCTAGATCAGTTTTTTGTGGCTCTTAACTACGGGATGAATGCTTCCAAGCTCCGCAGCAAAATACAGGAATACCCACGACTTAATTCTTAGAGTAGACGACTAGTGTGATATGCGCCAACAATTTTGTTAAATTATTGATTCAAAGCTAAACATACTGCCCCGCCGCATATCCCGACGCCCAGGCCCATTGGAAGTTATAACCGCCAAGATGGCCCGTGACATCCATCACCTCCCCCACAAAATACAGACCCGGCTGGGTTTTACATTCCATAGTTTTGGACGAAAGGTGATCGGTATCGACACCACAGAGAGTCACTTCAGCCGTTCGATAGCCTTCGGTCCCAGAGGGTTTTAGCGGCCAATTATTGAGTTTGTCAGCCACCTCATGAAGCACTGCATCGGGAATTTCGGCCATGGGTTTGTCGGCATGATCTGGCCAATAGAGCGCCTGTAACTCCAATACCAAGCCTTTAGAAAGATGGGGTGCCAGCAGGTTACGCAGTAAGGATTTAGAACTGGTATTTTTATAATCCATTAATAACTCAGGGGCATTCAGATCAGGCAGTAGATTAACGCTGATTGCTTGCCCTGGCTGCCAATAGCTCGATAGCTGCAATGCCGATGGGCCACTGATTCCACGGTGAGTAAACAGGAGGTTCTCACGAAAGCTAATATTATTAACTGACATCGATACATCCACCGCCAACCCCGAGAGCCGTTCGCAAATATCTTTTAGTTTGTCGCTAAAGGTAAAAGGCACTAGCCCTGCAGTGCGTGGCAATAATGTAAGACCAAACTGTTCGGCAATTTCATAACCGAATCCTGAGGCGCCCATGGTTGGAATAGACAGTCCACCCGTGGCAATTACTAGGGACTTAGATTGAAAATCTCCTAGGGAGGTGACTATTCGATAACCGGTATCTATCGACGCGATGGTTTCGATGGTTTTAATCGCGCAGCTGGTTTTAGTCACTACCTTGGCCTTGGCGCACTCATCCACCAACATCTTTAAAATTGCTTTGGCCGAATCATCACAAAATAATTCACCATGCTTGCGCTCGTGGTAGGCAATCTGGTGCTGTTCAACCATCTCGATAAACTGCCACTGGTTATAACCATTAAGAGCAGATTTACAAAAATGCCGATTAGCTGAAAGATAATTTTCTGGTTGAATATCGAGGTTGGTAAAGTTGCAACGGCCGCCGCCCGACATAAGAATTTTTTTACCTACCTTATTACTGCTATCCAAAACCAAGACAGATTTTCCACGCTGGCCTGCAGTGAAGGCGCAGAATAATCCCGCCGCCCCGCCGCCTAAAACAATCACATCATAGGTCCCTTTTTTCATTTAAGACTGTTCCAGCGTTTTTCAATTTCTGCTCGACCAATCTCTTCTAAGGTTTGAATATTTCGCTGAGGAATTGCTTCAGGTTTAGGGAAATCTTCGAGTACCCGTTCCATCATTTCTTCGCGAAGAAAGTGAATGACGGGATACGGCGAACGATTGGTAAAGTGGCTCGCAGATTCTGCTGGCTCCCCAGCAAATTGATAATCAGGGTGAAAGCTGGCCAGCTGAATAATACCGACAAGATCCATCTCTTCTATCAAGGCTTCGGCATTTTCAATAAAGCTTAGGTATTCTTCGAAGTCATTAAGTGCATTAGGTAATACCAGCAAGCTGGTGGCAATATCCGACTCGGGGGATTGCTGAATCAACTCTAGCTCGGCCATAAAGGTCTCGGCGACCTGCTGCAGTTCATCTGATTCACAGACAGTAATACGCAGAGCATCGGAAGCAACCACTGGGCGTGCGAATGGGCATAAATTTAGGCCCACTACAAAACTCTCGAGCCAGGCTCGTACATGCTGATCTACAAGAGAAATGACGGTGCCGGACATAGGAAACCCAGTTAAGTTAATAGGGTCGCTAGAATAACAACAACCAGTCAGCTACGCATCAACAAGGTGTAGATAAAGCGCTCTCAGCTAAAGGTAAAGAGCCCTTAGCTCATGGAAAGCCCTTAGCTCATGGAAAGCCCTTAGCTGATGGAAACCCCTTAGCCGACAAAAGCCCTTTAGCTGATATGAAATCTTTAGTGGATAAAACGCCTGTGGCTGATAGAAAGCCTTTAGCCGGTATAGATTATTTTCCCGATAATCGCTCCCACACTTATATACAGCTATTATTCTTAAGCATTCTCTTTATTACCGGCCCCGAGTCATGCGTAGGAATCTGTTACAATTTTGTCCTTGATCTACTTTCTTATAGAGACCCCCGTAATGAGCACCCTATTCCAGCCACTTAATTTTAAGTCCGGCCAGCGCATGAAAAATCGTTTTATGCTGGCCCCCCTCACCAATACCCAGAGTCATACCGACGGTCGACTCTCGGACGATGAATATAAGTGGCTAACCATGCGCGCCAGAGGCGGTTTTGGTTTAACTATGACCTGCGCAGCCCATGTTCAGGCTGTTGGTCAGGGCTTCCCCGGGCAGCTGGGTATTTTTGGCGATGAGCACATGGAAGGCCTAACTCGATTGGCACAGGGTATTAATGCCGAAGACAGCCTGTCTATGGTGCAATTGCATCATGCGGGCATGCGTTCGCCGGCAGATCTAATTGGTCAGTCACCTGTCTGTCCTTCTGACCATGCCGAGACTGGCGCCGTTGGTCTTAGCCTCGAGGCAGTAGAAGCGCTGATAGAAGACTTTATCCTTGGCGCAGAGCGGGCAGTTAAAGCAGGGTTTGATGGCGTTGAAATTCATGGTGCCCATGGCTATATTCTCGCCCAGTTTCTAAGTGGAACCGTTAATCAGCGTGAAGACAAGTATGGAGGCAGCATAGAGAACCGTATGCGCCCGATTACAGAAATTATCGACGGTGTTCGCGCACGCTGCCCCAAAGATTTCCTGCTCGGGCTGCGACTGTCTCCCGAGAGATTTGATGTGGATCTGCCAGATATTATTGAAGTAGCCAAACGGGTTCTCGCTGATGCCCAGATAGATTTTTTAGATATGTCTCTCTGGGATTCCTTTAAAGAGCCGGAAGATGAGGCCTTTAAAGGTCGCAGCCTGCTGTCTTATTTTACCGAACTCGAACGTGGCGACGTAGCACTGGGTATCGCGGGAAAACTGCGCAACCCAGAAGAAGTTCGTCTTGCCATGGACGCTAATATCGATTTTGTACTGCTGGGTCGCGCTGCCATTCTGCATCATGATTTCCCAATCCAGATGAATGCCGACGCCAACTTCACCCCCATATTAAACCCTGTGTCCACTGACCACCTTCGCGAACAGGGTCTGGGTGAAGCCTTTATTAGCTATATGTCTGGCTGGAAAGGCTTTGTAAGCTAGGTAGACCGGCAATTAATAAGCCCATAGTTAATAGCCCCGTTATTATTTATGCCTGCTTGATAATCAAAAGCGGGCTGGCCTGCGTATCTAGACCATGCAATTAAACTGGCTCGACACACCACCCCCAACCCAGCTCTCTTCAGGTTTCCCTGAGAAGATGGTGTTGCTCGACTGCGAAACTACCGGTGGTAACGCTGTGCATCACCGTATTATTGAGATCGGCCTGCTGGTGATTGAAAACGGCGAACTGATTGAAACCTGGCAGAGCTTTATCGACCCCAGGGTGCCGCTACCGCCTTTTATCCAAAAACTAACGGGTATCAGTCCCGGAATGGTGAGGGGGGCCCCTGAATTTTCTGAGATCGCTGAAGAGCTGCTGGCTAAGCTTGAAGGCCGCACACTGGTGGCCCACAACGCGCGGTTTGACTACGGCTTTCTAAAGAATGAATTTGAGCGAGTCGGCATTAGCTACAATGCCAAGCCTCTGTGTTCAGTCAAATTTAGCCGCAATCTCTATCCTCAGTTTAAACGCCATGGTCTGTCACAGATTATTGAACGCTTTGAACTGTCCATCGAGAACCGCCATCGCGCCCTTGATGACGCCCAGATGATCTATCAGTTTTTTCTCAAATCTTCGGCGTTATTTCCCGATGACGAAATTGCCGCTACCTGTAAGATGCTGTTAAAACGTCCCGCTCTGCCAACCTTACTCAATCCCAAAGATGTAGAAAAATTGCCCGCCTCGGCTGGCGTTTACTATTTTTACGATCAGAAGTCGGTTCTGCTCTATATAGGTAAGAGCGTTCATATTCGTAACCGCGTAATGAGCCACTTTAGTTCGGACCATAAAAATCCCAAAGACCTTCAGATGAGCACCAAAATAGCCCATGTGGATTTTGAACTAGCACCCAGTGACTTTGGTGCTCAGATTCGCGAGAGCAACCAGATAAAAGCCCTGAGTCCGCTCTATAATCGACGCCTGCGTAAGGTTAAAAAATTATTTCAGTATCGCAGTTCTACCGATAGCAACGGCTACCTGCGCCTAACGATTGAAGCCATAGAAACCGATGACACCACCGTAGAGCAGCAATTTGGTCTATTTCGCTCACCTCGCCAGGCGGGACAGCAAATACAGAAACTTGCTGACCAGTATTTTTTGTGTCATCAATTACTGGGCCTTGAAGGCAACAGCAATAGGCCCTGCTTTCGCAGCCAACTTAAAAAATGTTTTGGTGCCTGCCATGGGGCAGAGTCTGCCGAGATTTATAATGAGCGCATGACCGCAGCGCTGAAAAATTATCAGATCAAACAGTGGCCCTATTCAGGACCCATTGTTTTGGAGGAGCGTAACCCCCAAGACCCAGAGCTAGTCGCCTGGCATATCATCGATCGCTGGCGCTATATTGCTAAACTCAGTGCGTTTGAGGATATTTACGACTTGGGTTATCAACTCTCCAATGCAAACGGCCAGCCTCTCAGCCAACTCAGTTCTAGCGCAGTATCTGACGCTGTTCGAGATGGCCCGATTCGAGATGACAGCGATGACCGTTTTGATTTAGATATCTACTTTATTCTGGTGCGCTTTCTCGCTGACAGCGAAAAAATAGCCATGAACCATTTGAAAATCTGGCCCCTCACCACAGAAAACTAACCCTGATGCTGCACCCATTAAACGGTGAGAAGTCAGATATTTTATATTAGTCATTGCTAATGTAGTGGTATCTAATATAAAATATCGACACTTATTAGCAAAGAGCATTAATAAAATGGTGGACAACATCCGGCAGTCTGACCTGCAAGAACTGCAGAAGCACAGCGCAGAAGCAGCAGATCTACTTAAGCAGCTAGGCAACCAGAATCGCCTAATGATTCTATGCTCCCTAATTAATGGCGAGCTATCGGTAACCGAACTCAATCAAATTACTGACCTAAGTCAATCCGCTTTATCACAGCATTTAGCATCATTACGTAAAGCCGAGTTAGTACAGACTCGCCGCGAGGCGCAAACCATTTTTTACAGCCTGCGCGGCGATGAGGCTATGCAGGTTATTGCGGTACTAAAATCTATTTACTGCCCTGCACTCTAATAGAACTACTAGAACAAATAGCCCTAATCGAGGTATCCCATGAATAAGCCAGTAACCCGTATTTCTGCCAGTAAATTTAACCAAAAGCATCAGTCTCCCGAGACAACGCTCCAGGTGATTGACGTGCGTACCCAAGCCGAAGTAAATACCGAATCTCTGGATGGCTGCGCCCATTTCCCCCTGCAGGATCTGCACTGCGACGCATTGCAAGACTACCTTAACAAGCACAGCCACGACCCTAGCCAGCCAGTGTATTTACTCTGCGCCAGCGGCCAGCGCGCGACTCGCGCAGCGGAACAATTACAGCCAGATATAGGTAACGAGCTGGTGATTGTAGAAGGCGGCATCAATGCCATAAAGCAGCTGGGTATTGATGTGCCCAAGGGAACCAGCAATGTTATTTCCCTAGAACGTCAGGTGCGCATTACCGCCGGATCTCTCGTGGTAATAGGCGTGGCTTTAGGCTTTTTTGTCAGTCCCGGATTTTATGGTCTGTCAGCCTTTGTCGGGGCTGGCCTGGTATTCGCGGGTGTCACCGACAGTTGCGGTATGGGCATGGCCCTGGCCCGTATGCCTTGGAATAAATAATATGTCAGTGATGATTGGCCTAGTGATCGGTCTAGTACTGGGACTCACTGGCGCTGGCGGCTCAATCTTTGCTGTGCCACTGTTGATGCTACTTCTCGGCCTACCCATTAATGACGCCATAGGTATTGCCCTAGGGGCCGTTGCAGTTAGCGCCTTTATCGGCACGCTCAGCAACTGGCGCGCCCAGTATATTTTGTGGGTACCTGCTGTCGCACTGGGTTTAGGTGGTGCATTGGTGGCGCCCATCGGCAAACACCTCGGCAACCAAGTACCGCCCATATTACTTCTGATTGGCTTCTGTGCGCTGGCGTTTATTATTGCGGGAATAATGTGGCGGCAAACGGTCACTGCGCCAGGTCTGGCCAATGTTGTGCGCTCTGGCCATGGTGATGAAAACGATTTGATACAACCCATCTGCCGATTTAGCCCAGAAGATCAATTCGATACCAGTCCCAAATGCATTGCGGCACTGACTGGCTGCGGCCTCGTTGTGGGATTGTTGAGCGGGCTTTTTGGTGTTGGCGGGGGGTTCTTAATTGTGCCTGCGTTACTCTTTATTACTCAGGTGTCCATGCGTCAGGCAGTAGCCACATCAATGCTCATTATTTGTGTGATTGGCAGCATCGGCTTTGTCAGCTTTGCCTGTTCTAGCAGCAGCACTGTGGACTGGTTACTTCTCGCCAAGGTCTGCGTCGGCGGTTTACTGGGTATGTTAGGCGGACGCTTGATTGCAGATAAAATAGCCGGCCCCCAGTTACAGAAAGTCTTTGCCCTGGCCCTGATTGCCATTGCCGCCATAACCCTGGTCAATAAACTAATCAACGGAGTGATCTAACCATGATTTTTAGACAGCTATTCCACCCTGAGTCATCTACCTACAGCTATCTATTGGGGGATGAAAAGACCCAGCAAGCCATACTGATTGATGCCGTGCTGAGCAGTACAGAGCAGACCTTGCTGTTGATTGAGCAGTTAGGGCTGAAATTGCATATCGCCCTCGATACCCATACCCATGCCGACCACATTACCGGCCTTGGGGCACTGCGTGATCAAACGGGTTGCATGACGATGATGGGTGAACAGGCCGTCGCGAGCTGCCTGTCGGGAAACTTTAAGGATGGAGATCAGATAACCGCGGGGAATATTACGTTAGAGGTGATTTACACCCCCGGACATACCGATGATTCCTACAGCTTCTATTTACCCAGTGATACTGGTGGCATGCTGTTTAGCGGCGATACCTTATTAATTCGGGGGACTGGACGCACCGACTTCCAAAATGGCGACGCTCAACAGCAGTACAACAGCCTCTTCAATCGGCTTTTACCCCTTCCCGATAACTGCAAAGTCTATCCGGGCCATGATTACAAAGGCTGGACGGTAAGCAGTATTGGTGAAGAAAAACGCAACAACCCCCGACTGCAGATAACCAGCCCAGCAGAATATATCGACCTGATGGAGAGTCTGGATTTACCCAACCCAACACTCATGGATATTGCAGTTTCGGCCAATCAGGCCTGTGGTGAGCTGAACTGATAGCTACTTGGCAGTGAGCTTTTTCTCTAGAGCCATATTTTGTTTCGTTGCCGCAAATACGCTGAGGTTGTCATCAGCCTTCCCTCTATGGCCAATGGCGTAAATCTGCCCATAGAACCAAAACTGCACCGCAAAAGTTGCGAGGGCGCGTAACGGTTTAAAGCTGCTCAAAAATGAAAGCCAGCTGGGGAATAGAGACAGGTTATCTTCATAGCGTGGCAACTCATCCAAGCCAGCCAATAATTGATTAGGCGCATCGGCCATCACACACATGGGGCGACCCAAACCAATCAGATCGGCACTGCCTGTTTCCAATGCCTGTTCCATCACCCGACGCTGACGAAAACCACCCGTGACCATTAGAGGTATGGAGACCTTTTCTTGCATGGCCAGAGCGAAGTCGACAAAGTAGGCCTCACGGATCATGGTAGATTCCTTAACCTCCTGCTTTTCCTCTTCTTCCATACCGGCAACACCCAGCAACTTAGGCTGCTCGTAGGTACCACCAGAAATTTCAATAAGGTCCACACTGGCTTTTTCTAACCACTGCACAACTTCCAAACTGTCGGCAAAATCAAATCCGCCCTTTTGAAAATCGGCACTGTTAAGTTTTACTGCCACGGGAAAATCTGGGCCCACAGCCTTGCGCACCGCGGCAATCACATCTAGTAACATGCGGGCACGATTAGCCAGGTCACCACCGTATTCGTCATCCCGATGATTACTGCGAGGACTCAAAAACTGCGACAGCAGATAACCATGGGCTGCATGAACCTGCACGCCGGTAAAACCCGCCTCTTGCACGGCGGCGGCACAGACACCAAAGCGTCGCACTATCTGTTTAATCTCAGGCTTGGTTAAGGCCACTGGCTCACCAAACTGACCACCGGGTAGACCCAGCTTGATCGGCGATGGTGCTTTCGGGTGAGGGTTAACAATTTTTTGCGTCTGGCGACCGGCATGACTAATTTGCGCCCAAAAGTGATTGCCATTGCGTGTGCCAGCTTTTGCCCAGCTAGCCAGGGATTTACGCATAGCCGCATTGGGCTTAGCGTCAATCACGACATTACCCGGGCGCTCTAGGTGATCGCGATCCACCTGAATATTGCCCGACAGCAACATGCCTGCACCGCCATCACTCCACAGACCATAGAGCCGTTCCAGCTCTGGTGTTGGCACGCCATTGGCGGTTGCCAAGCCTTCGGTCATAGCCGCTTTGGCCAAACGATTGGGCAATTCTGCACCGCAGGGTAATTTAAGGCGTTGGGAGATTAGCTGAGTCATATTATTGTCTTTTTTATTATTTTTGGCTGAGTATAGTATTACTCACAATCAAATATAACCAGCGTTATAGACTTGGCCTCAGTACCGATTGGTCTCCTTCTAGCCTTTACGGCCCTTGGCTAGCAGTGGAAACTAAACCTATTCGATCGGTTAAGTGACCGCGGCAGGCTTAGTGCCAGATACCGACCCTTAAACACGACCCTTAAACACGACCAATAAAGAAGTAATAAGGAATTTCATGGATTTTTTGCATTATCGAGACCTCGCCAAAACCGAAACGGTGTTTACTATTAGCGAAGAATGGGGCCAGGGACGGAGTATTTTTGGTGGTCTGACAGCCGCACTTGTTGTCGTCCATATAGAATCCAATGTTGAGCTAAGCGGTCGTGATCTGCGCACCATTAATATTCATTTCTGTGGCGCCACCATTGCAGATGTCGACTGTGAATTTCGCCACAGAATAATTTCCGAAGGGAAATCCGTGGTGCAAATCGAAGGACAGCTACTGCAAAATGGCGAGGTTAAAACTGAAATTATTGCCTGTTATACCCGACAGCGAACCTCCTCCATTAATATCGATCTGCCCACCATGGTATTCCCAGTTGCCCAGAAAGACGCGGTGAAACTGCCTTTCGCCAAAGGCAAACTTCCCGATTTCGTGCAGTACTTTGATCTTCGCTACACTCATAACAATCGGCCCTTTACTGGCTCCAACGACAGTCTGATCGCCGGCTGGATGCGACTTGATAAACCGAGCGAAGTCCTTAACGACGCAACCATATTAGCCTTGATTGACACCTGGCCACCCGCCATATTACCCATGCTCAGTGCGCCTGCGCCCACCAGCACCATCACCTGGAATGTTGAATTTATGCAGCCCAGAGCTCAATTAGACTTAGAAGACATGCTCTACTACGAATGCAGCGCCATTGAAGCCGGTCAGGGTTATGCCCACACTGAAGGTAAAATTTACCATCCCAATGGCCAGCTGCTCGCACTAAATCGCCAAATGGTGGGTGTTTACGATAAGGTGGTCTAATCAAAAGCTAATAACATCAGTAAAAAAAATAATAATAAAACTGAGGTAAGCAAGATGACACAACAGACCCCGACCGCTCGCCAACCTCTGGCGGGACTCGAAGTCATAGAACTTTCTAACATGATTACCTGCTCCTTGGCCGCCATGACCATGGCCGCGCAGGGAGCCAATGTCATCAAAGTTGAGCCGCCCATTATGGGTGATCAAATGCGTCCGCTGGGTACACAGAAGGGGGGCGTCTCGGGGTTTTTTCACAACTGTAATCGCGGCAAACGCTCACTGGCCATCGATCTTAAATCTGAAGCTGGTGTTGAGGCGGTAAAAAAGCTCGCTGCTCGCGCCGACATCCTGCTGCACAACTATCGTCCCGGCGTGATGGACCGCATTGGTCTCAGCTCCGACGTGCTACGTGCCATAAACCCCAAATTAATCTATGTGGCCGTGAGTGGTTTTGGTATTCAGGGTCCCATGGCAGACCTACCCGCCTTTGATCATGTTATTCAAGGTCTGGCTGGGCTGACGGATTTACAGGCGCCCGACGATAACCAGTTTGATTTTATCCGTACCTTTATCTGCGACAAGGTCACCGCCTACACCGTTAGTCAGGCGGCAACCGCAGCACTGGTGGCCAGAGCCACCACCGGAGAGGGTCAACACATTGATATCTCCATGCTCCATGCCTGCCTCGCTTTTATGTGGCCAGACGGCATGATGCACAGAACATTAAAAGACGACGACAGAATTAATATGTCACCGGGCTCAGATTACTTTCACACCATTAACTACAGTGACGGCGCAGTGGCCGTGGCCCCCCTAAAAGATAACCACTGGAAGGCACTACTGCCGATGCTTGGCTATCCAGAATTGGTAGGCACACCGCTCTACGCCTCAATTCCCTCGCGCATGAGCAATATGCGCGAAGTTGCCCATGTGATCCAGAATCCCCTTTTAGATATTGGTGTAGAGAAAGCCCTGGCGATTCTGGTGGCTGCAGACGTGCCCTGCTCACCCTGTGTGAAGCGTGACGACCTAGAAGCCAGTGAACAGATACAGGCGATTGATGCATTAGAAACCTATATCACCGAAGCTATGGGCACATTAACTGTACCCAGACCACCGGTGCAATTCGAGGGCGCGACAACCTCCCAAGCCAAACCCAGCCCATTACTGGGTGAGCATAGCCGACATATTTTGGCAGAACTGGGCTGGAACAAAGAGTCTGTCGATGGATTAATTAAAGAGGGTGCCGTGGTTCAAACGCAGCTGCCAGAATAGGGGTTGCAAACAATCCCAGTGGTTTGTGAGGTCGCTGTAATCTGTATAGAGCTAGTTTAGAATTTGATTAGGGTTTAATGAGAGCGCAGCGGATACAAGGCCATCGGATTCGGGTAACCCCAGCATAATTTCGAGATTCTGCACGGCAGCACTTGAAGCACCTTTTCCTAGATTGTCGTAAACCGCACATAGCACTGCATGATCAGTATTTTCCGGCGCAAGAACCATGAGAGAAACAGTATTGGTATTGTTGTGAATCTCTGGCTCAACCCCTTCCAATAATTCCGTCTGCTCGTTATTCAAAACAGCAACAAATGAAGAGTCAGAATAATATTCCGTCAATTTATTTCTTATCGTATTCGCCGTTAAATTTGCGTTGTGCATAGACAAATAAATAGGTATCTGAAGAGTAATTCCCTGAGCATAATGACCATAAGATGGCATAAATATTGGCTTAGCTGCCAGCTCTGCATATTTTTTTATTTCTTTAATATGCTTATGTTCATTGGCATATGCATAGCGTCTAATCGGCGCACTAATATGTTTTTCATGGACAGTATTTTCAAAACGCTCTATCGCCTCTCGCCCCCCGCCCGTGTAACCAGATACTGCATTTATGGCGTAGGGATAAACTGGAGATAGCAACCCAGCCTCTATCAATGGACGAAGTAGTAGGATCGCACCGGTTGGGTAGCAACCGGGGTTACTTACCCACCGCGCATTTTTTATGGCCGATTTTTGCGCCTGGGACATCTCCGGTAACCCATACACCCATTGGTCAGTTATACGGTGAGCCGAGCTCGCATCCAAAATACGTACAGACTCTGAATCGACCAAACTAACCGCTTCTTTTGCCGCCAAATCTGGCAGGCAGAGAATGGTAATGTCAGAAGCATTAATTAACTCTCTGCGAGCCATTAAATCCTTGCGATAGTCAGCATCGATTTCAAGAATTTCAATATCATCTCGACCACTCAGCCTAGAATGAATCTGCAGTCCAGTGGTGCCTGCTTGGCCATCTATATAAATCTTATTCATCCGGGTTGTCCCTAACCGTTAACTTACGTCTCAGCAGAAAATTTTTTTCTGCACGGGCTCTTATCTGACTAACTATAGACCACCGCTAGATACCATGAGGCATGGACTAAGCATTAATAGTTTGAAAATTTACCGCCTTAATTAGATGCCGAAATAGCCACAGGAGAAAATACATTGGGTTGCTTTTTATGGCATACTCAGAGGATAAAAATAATAACAATAATCATCAGACATAAATGACCAAATATCTCATTAACAATAAGGCCAATCGCAATGCATTTTCATGCATCTTCGCAACGCTTATTGCAATGTCATTTACGCTGGCGCAATCCGCTGAAAGTACATTCGCTCTAGCGGACAAATGCCCTCCTAGCTTCGCCCTCGATAACAACAATCAATGCCAGCTACGCAATCTTTACCAACTCTATGACTCATTGCAGGATCGAGGTCTCGGGGGGCTAAAAACGGCTCTACCGAAACATCGCGATGGTTTTAGCCCGCAACAAATTGATCTCGGTCGACTGCTGTTTTTTGATCCTGTTCTCTCTGCGGATAAAAACCTTTCCTGCGCCAATTGCCACAATCCAACGCTCGGCTTTAGTGATGGTATGGACCGCAGTGTGGGTGCCCGTGGCCAAGTCAGTCAGCGATCGTCGCCAACCCTATGGAACAGCGCATTTTTATCGGTGTTTTTGTGGGATGCTCGCGCCCATAGTCTCGAAGAACAGGCTATCGGGCCACTGTTCTCAGATAAAGAAATGGCCAATACTCCAGAGCAGTTACTTAGCAACCTCAATCAGGTGGCCGCCTACCCTAAATTATTCGAGCAGGCGTTTCCGGCATCCAAAGATGCTTTGACGATCGACAATACAGTGACAGCACTCAGTGCCTTCCAAAGCTCATTAATCTCATTGAACAGTGCCTATGATCGTTACGCCCATGGTGATGCCAAGGCATTGAGCTCCCATGAACTGGAGGGGCTGAATGTTTTTCGCTCTTTTGTGGCGCGCTGCTCTCAGTGTCATACGCCACCCTTATTTACCAATCAGCAGGTCGCAGTGATAGGGACGCCCGAACCTGCCGGCTTGCCGCGAGATGTTGGAGCGGCAGAAACCTTTAATGCCAAGCGGTTAACCGGCGGCTTTAAAGTGCCGACCCTACGCAATATTGCTCGCACTGCGCCCTATATGCACAGTGGCCGATTTGCCACGTTGCGCGAAGCCGCAGAGTTTTATACTAAAGGGCGTGGTCATGCCGTGCCCGAGGGCGAGGAGCTGTTGCTGCATTGGCATATCTCCGACCCCAAATTAACCGACACCGAACTGGATCGACTGGTGGATTTTATGGGCGCTCTCAGCGACGAAAGCTTTATGCCCAAAACACCCAACCAGGTTCCCTCGGGTCTATTAAATACTAGTACCAGTCTTGCTGCTGCACTAGAAAAGTAGCTATTGAGAAAAGTTAAGGAGAGTAACTATGAATAATAAATATAAAGTCGTCCTCGCAATTATCATCTTTGCCGGTGGTTGGATTTTTGGTAGCAGCAATAATGAAGCGCCGGTTATCACCAGCTCCGTGGGCGGCGCGAGTTATGAGGGCGGATTTGAGTCAGAGGTAACAGTCGGTGCTGTGCCCCATCGCAGTGCCGCAGGCAGTATTCATATTGTAAGCCCAGGTGATTCGATTCAGGCAGCCGTTGAGGCCGCGCAACCTGGAGACACCATTCAGGTAATGCCTGGCACCTACTCAGAGACTGTGTATATCGACAAAGACGATATACATCTTGTTGGTGTTATTCAAAATGGCGCTCGCGCCACGCTCGATGGTCTGGGCAAGCTCAACGATGCCATTCTCTATTCCGGTAATAATATTATTATCGAGAATTTTCGCATTACCCAATACAAGGGCAATGGCATTATGGGTCAGGCGGGCAATAACTTTGAGATTCGCAATAACGTTATTGTCGACACAGGTATCTACGGTATTTTCCCCCAGCTAGGCACCAATGGCTTAGTTGAACACAATGTGGTTTCGGGTATTGAAGATGCCGCCATCTACATCGGCATGAGTGACAATATTCACGTGGCCTATAACGAGGTGTTTGATAGCGTTGCCGGTATTGAAATTGAAAATAGTCGCCACGCCATCGTTGAATATAATAATGCCCACCATAACACCGGTGGCATTCTGGCCTTTGTTACCCCCGGCCTGCCAATCAAAACCACCGAAGATGTCATTATCCGCAATAATTTTGTGTCAGATAACAACACACCCAACTTTGGTGCCCCCGGTTCTATTGTCTCTGGTATTCCAGCGGGCACCGGCATTTTGGTGATGGCCGCCGATGACGTGATTATCGAAGGTAATATTATTACCAACAATAAAACCGCAGGCATCATTATTAATGATCACAGCTTTGCCCCCACCATCACCATGGATGTGCAGTCGGACCCCAATGCCGATCGCACCATGATTTTAGATAATGTCATGCTTAATAATGGCTACGACACTATCCCCGAAGTCGTCGCCGTAGCGCTAACTGAACTACACATCGGCCTGGTGGATATAGTGCATGTAGGCCCCAGCAATGGCAGCTGCATTATTAATCGCCATCGCTATCGCACCGTAGGCATTGGTGACTATAGCGAATGTGGATTTACCAATACCGACAGCATAGACAGCTACCTTTTAGCCGGTGGCGCACAGCCTCGGGTTATTGCATCCTCCGAGCGTGGCGAGATCGCTTACCTCGGTGTATGCGCTGGCTGCCATAGCTATACCGGTCGTTTAATCGGCCCATCGGTGCAGGTCATTCAAGCCATGTATGCGGGCAACCCTCAGGGACTTGCCACCTACATCAATGCGCCAATCAAGAAGCGAGAGAACTTTCCCGAGATGCCAGCCCAGAATTATTTAGACCCAGAAACCCAGCTAGCAGTAGCCAAGTACATGCTTCAGGTTAATAACTAGACTTTTACACTTACACTGGAGGCGATCGATTATGGCCACCCGAGAGACACAGATAAAAATTACCACGGCAGCCTTAGCACTATTTAATAAGTATGGTTCGGCGTCGGTATCTTTTGATAAAATTGCCTCTAAATCAGGCATTAGCAAAGGTAATCTGCACTATCATTATTCTTCGAAAGAAGAAATTGTGATGGCACTTTGGAAGCAATTAGAAACCAAGCAGCACAGCTGGAAAGCAGATATTTCAAATTCGGGGCTACCACCTTTGTCTGCCATCTTACTAAATCAATTTGAGATTATTTGGGAATATCGTTTTATCTATAGTGAACTAAACTTCCTGCTCGACAAAGACCCAGACCTTAGCTATCGCTTCGCAAAAAAACGTGCCGAGCGCATGGAGGAAATTGCGCAATTTTGCAAGGCAATGATCAAGCGAAGCCTACTAAAATCCTCAATGACCGAACCGGAAATCTATCGCTTAATTAAGTCAGCATGGGTAATTTCGGATTACTGGTTAAGCTATGTCTCTGCTGGGAGGCAAGAGATAAACTGTGAAGTGATGACTGAAGGTTATGAGCTTATTGCCCAGTTGATAAAACCCTATGCCATAGACCCCTCAGTCCTGCATCACACCTTTACTCGCAGCGAAATAATGCACCTGAATAATGCTATGTAGAGGCCACTGCTGGAAGGTGCTGTTGAAGAGCGCTCTTCAATAGCGTTTTAGAATGCCTGGGGATGATGGCTGCAACTAATACTAGGTGGCGCCTCCGAGTAAGAATGGTGCATACTGCGTCCGCAAAATAGACTGATGTCCCAGTTGCTACTGAGGCATCATAATTGTTTGCTGAATTATACAAATTACAATAACAAGGTAGACCTATGCCCCGCCAGATTCTTGCTAATAAAAACATTCACGCTGCCATCAAAAAAACTGTCGCTGATAATCACGCAGATATTATCTCGGAAGTTCAAGAGGCGGTTGCCAACAACAGGGTAGTAGTCGTTGGTATGGCTCAAAACCCGGCGCCCAAAAGAGCGCGTAAAACTCTTGATGGCCTAGGTATCGAGCACGCCTATTTAGAGTACGGCAGCTATTTTAAGCTGTGGCGTCGTCGTAACGCCCTCAAAATGTGGACTGGCTGGCCTTCATTTCCAATGATTTTTATCAATGGCGTATTAATTGGCGGCTCCAGTGATTTAAGAGCCCTGGTCGAAACTGACAGCCTGAATAAACTACTCTAGCAGCCTTAACAGCCTTTTTTAGTCAGGGCTAGTGGCTACTCCCCAGTAGTTGTAGCCGGCAAATTTTGGTGTGCTGGGCAAATACATTTGCTCCATAGACTGAATCTCAAAACCTGCCGCCTGAATCAGTTGCGGAATATCGCGATTGAGGTGGCAGCCTCCGGCAATTTTGCCCCAGTAGGGGTCAATTCTGGCCTGCCATTTAGCAACGCCCCCATCGGGCGCTAGTCCATGCTCGCAAAAAATCAGTTTGCCGCCAGGCTTTAAGACTCGGCGCATTTCTTTGTTGGCGGATAGGGCATCGGGAATAGTGCACAGGGTGTAAGTCACCAGCACGGTATCAACATGGTTGTCTGGCAACGGAATAGACTCGGCGCCACTGAGAATAAACTCAACCTCTAAGCCCTTGTCTGCAGCGACTTTTTTAGCCATGGCATTAAGCTCCTCAGAGGGATCAAGGCCAATAACGCGATTCACCTTACTGCTGTCGTAGTAAGGAATATTAAGGCCAGAGCCAATACCCACTTCCAGCACCACACCTTCAGCCATTGGCACCACTTTGTTGCGCTGATACTTAATTGGTTTGGAACCACAGGCGCAGTTTAAAAAGCTCGGCAATATATATTTATCGTAAAAGTTCATGCGACACCCCCCCTTAATGGGTAAAACAAACTAGTATTATTGATAAGTATCATCTGCGCATTTACAGCAATAAACAAGTCAGCGGTTACATAGCTGCAGCGCTGCTGTAGAATTGATGTTTTTGAAACATTCACTGGAACTGACAATGGGTAGAGCCTACCAAAACCGCAAAGAATCCATGGCCAAAACATCTGATGCCAAAGCAAGGGTGTACAGCAAATATGGACGTGAAATCTACGTCGTAGCGAAGTCTGGCGGTCTAGACCCCTCGGGAAACCTGACGCTGCGCAGTCTAATAGAGCGTGCTAAAAAAGATCAGGTGCCCACCCATGTGATTGAAAAAGCCATTGAAAAGGCCAAGGGCGGCGCCGGTGAAAACTTCGAACTGGCTCGCTACGAAGGTTATGGCCCAGGCAACTGCATGGCGATTATCGAATGTTTAACCGATAACCCCAACCGCACCTTTGGTGATGTCCGCCTCTGTTTCACTAAGACCAAGACCAAAATCGGCACCCAGGGCTCGGTGAGCCATATGTTTGACCACCTAACCATTTTGAGATTTGCCGACCAGGAAGAAGAAGCGGTTTTAGACTGCCTACTTATGGCCGATGTGGATGTGATCGATATCGAAAATGAAGAGGGCATGCTTACCGTATTTGCCGGGCATACCGAGTCGTTTAAAGCCAAGCAGGCACTCACCGAAGCCTTTGGCGAGATTGATTACGATGTGGATGAGGTGCAATTTATCGCACAAAATTCTGCGCCCTTAACCGGCGATGACGTAGAGATGTTTGAGCGCTTTATGAATATGCTCGAAGATCTAGATGACGTGCAGAACATCTACCACAATGTAGGCTAACTGCTTAGAACCGCACAGTTCAGCGCCTTTATCACCACAGCGCGGGTATCCGCGGGATCAATCACCCCATCTATCTCCAGATGGGCCGCTGCCTCAGTGGCCTTACCCTTCTCGTACATTGCGGCAACCAGCTGATCAAATAGCGCCTCGCGAGAGGCTTGATCAGGCTGGGCATCAAGCTCTTTCTTAAAGCCAAGCTGCACAGCGCCCTCTAGACCCATACCGCCAAACTCACCGCTGGGCCAGGCCGCACTGTAAACCGGTCGATGAAAACTGCCCCCGGCCATCGCCATAGCCCCAAGGCCATAACCTTTGCGTAAGAAAATTGTCACCATAGGTGTGGTCATTCGTGCGCCAGCAATAAACAGTCTAGCCATCCGGTGCACTGCACCCTGCTCTTCACTGGCAGGGCCAACCATAAAGCCCGGCGTGTCACAGAGGGACAGCACAGGAATAGAAAAGCTATCGCACAGGGTAATAAAGCGCGCAGCCTTGTCAGCTGCTTCGGCATCAACGGCACCGCCCAGCACCTTGCAATTATTGGCAATCAGGCCCATAGCGCGCCCCTCGATACGAATAAAGCCCGTAACAATGCCCTGCCCATGGGCCTGGGTCAGCTCTTGAAAGCTGTCTGTATCTGCAAGCTGAACAATAATCTTTTTGATATCATAGGCGTAGCGTCGATCGGAGGGCATCATCGCCAATAACTGCAGCTGATCCCCACAGTCCCAACTCTGGAGGTCCCCCTGGAAGTAACTCAGGCAAGACTGAGCCAGGCGTGTAGCATCGGCCTCATCATCCGCTACTAGATCAACAACACCATTACTGGCCTGGACATCCATCGGGCCTATTTCTGTGGGCTTATAGCTACCCAGACCACCGCCCTCAATCATCGCGGGGCCAGCCATGCCTATCCAGGAGGTTTTGGTAGCGATACGAATATCAGCACAGCCAAACAGCGCCGCATTACCCGCAAAGCAGTAACCGTTATTGACGGCAATTAATGGCACCTGACCACTGAGCCCTGCCCAGTTGGCAAATGAGGGAACATCTAACCCAGCAATCTGAGTTTTAACGTCCGTGTCACCCGGTCGCCCGCCGCCGCCTTCGGTATACATAACGACCGGCAGACCAAACTTGTGGGCCTGATCCAGTATGCGATCGATCTTGCGATGGTGGAAATAACCCTGAGAGCCTGCCAGGACAGTGTAATCATTGACGATCACCGCCACCTGAGCGACCTGTTCGCCAAATTCTGCCCCATTAATTGTGGCCAAACCGGTAATCACACCATCGGCGGGAGTCTCCATTTTTAGGGCGTTGGCTGTTTTACGGTCGCGCTGAGCGGCTACGGCAAGCTGGCCGTATTCAATAAATGAATCCGGGTCACAGAGGCCATAAAGATTTTCTCGTGCCGTGCGATAACCCCTGGCATGACGCCTGGCAACCGCGTCTGGGCGGGCATCATCCTGACTATAGGCGAGCTCTTGGTTAAGCTGGGTCAGCCCATTATCAGTGCCGCTTGGAACAGCCTCAGCAACCGTTGCACTGGTGCGGGCATTCTGAGTATCTGCGGATTCTATCTCGCAGATTAACTGCCCGGCCTGAATAGTGGCATCCAACACAATAGACAGATTAGCAACTACACCAGCAATGGGCGCATGAATCGCGGTCTGCATTTTCATAGATTCAAGAACGGCGACAATCTGATTTTTATCGACAAGCTGCCCCTCAGTAATATCAATGCTGACAACAGCAGCGGACAGTGGCGACAGAATACTTTGCTTAACAGGCTTCAAGAGTTCACTACCCCAATGTTTTTATAATTATTTTTAGTGGGATTATTAGACAGTGTTTAAGGTAAAAATGGAATCAGTCTCGCCCGCTTTTAACTAAAAACGGGCGAGGCCTAATAACTACAGAACAATATTAGCTGCCAGTAAACTGCTCGGCACTGAGGTCGTAACAGGTGCTGTCCAAACCAGCCACCAGTTCCAAACTGGCTTTGGTCTTGGGGAGTTCATAGCGGAAGAAGAACTGCGTTGCCGCCAACTTGCCCTGATAAAACGCCTTATCCCCAGCATTACCCTCGGCTAAGCCTTGAGTCGCTGCCACTGCCTGCTTCAACCACATCCAAGCGATAACCACATGGCCCATAGCATCGAGGAATACCGTGGCATTGGCCAAGGCCAGTGCGGGGTCAGAGGCTTCGCTGACAGACTTAATCGTCGCTTCAACCTGCTCCAGAGCAGCATTTAACTGCACGCAATGGTCCGCTAAACCAGACAGTCCAGCGGCTGAATCCAGGGTCGCCTGAATTTCTTCACGCAGTACCACAACCGCAGCACCCTTTTGCATCTGTACCTTCCGGCCCAGAATGTCGAGACCCTGAATACCCCAGGTACCCTCATGGATATGATTTAAACGGTTGTCGCGATAGAGACGCTCAACCGGATACTCACGGGTATAGCCATAGCCACCCAGCACCTGAATCGCCAGCTTATTGGCTTCCAGACAGAACTCAGAAGGCCATGACTTACAGATTGGCGTAAGCAACCCAAGCAGTAAGTCAGTGCGCGCGATGACTTCTTTGTCACTGGATAATTTTTGCAAATCAATCAGCTGAGCACTGTAATAAATTAAGGTTTGTGCGCCCTCTACAAAGGCTTTTTGAGTCATCAGCATGCGCTTAATATCCGCATGCTCACTAATCATAATCTGCGCATCTTCCGGGTTACGATTAACCAGCGGACGACCCTGAGGGCGATTGCGCGCGTAATCCAAAGAATAGAGATAACCACCAAGGCCCGTCATCACCGAGGCCATGCCCACAGAGATACGCGCCTCATTCATCATATGAAACATATTGGACAGGCCCTGATTGGGCTCGCCCACGAGGTAACCAATCGAATCGCCAGACTCGCCAAAGTTGAGCAGGCAGTTGGTCGTGCCGCGACAACCCATTTTGTGGTTGAGGCCCGCCAGGGCAACATTATTGCTCTCACCCAGACTACCATCGTCATTGACGTGCATCTTAGGTACCAAAAACAACGAGATACCTTTCACCCCAGGAGGTGAACCGGGAATCTTAGCCAGTACCATATGCACAATATTGTCGGTGATATCTTGCTCGCCACCGGAAATCCACATTTTGGTGCCGCTTATTTTGTAACTGCCATCGGGCATTACATCAGCCTTGGATCGAATATCTGCAAGAGAAGAGCCAGCCTGAGTCTCAGACAGGCACATGGTGCCAAACCATTCCCCAGCAACCAGCTTGGGCAGATACTTATCCTTGAGCTCATCAGAGCCGCAGGCATTGAGCATATTAGCCACGCCCTGAGTCAGAAATAAGTAGGTATGAATAGGATTATTAGCACAGACAAACATGCCGTTAAGGGCCTGATCCATCATCCAGGGCAGCTGCATGCCACCAATGTCGGCATCGTAGGCCGAAGTACAAAGACCCGCTTCACGGTAGGCGTTAATGGCTTCTTTTACTTCAGGGATAGTCTCGACCTTGCCATCAATAAACTTGGGCTCATTGGCATCCAGCTTTCCGGCACTGGGTAAAAACTGATCTTCTGCAAGGGACTGACAGAGGTCCATCATCGCGTCCAGAGACTCACGATCATAGTCGGCATAATGCTCTGATTCGAGAATTTTATTTAGGTCCAGCGCCTCATACATAACGAAGTCGAGGTCGCGGCGGTTAACAATTAATGACATGGCTTTCTCTCTTAAAAGATCTGGTTAAATTATTCTAACTAGAATAACCCAGTATTAACAAGCTAACTGTCGCCCAAATGACATGGACTAACATCCCTCAAACCAAAAACTGCACTCCCCGAAGGGCACTGGCCCTGCAGATTGCTATATTATGACAGTCTTGATGTTAATACATTATTAAGGTACGCTTTGGCGGCAAATTTAGCCCAAAGAATAGAACCTGTTGTTTGATGTACATAAATTATGGAGAGTAGATATGAAGGCGAAATTATTGAAGATTTTAGGGGTTACAGCTGTCGCTGTCGGCTTGCTCGCACTGGCATTGCCAACGCTGTTGCACAAAGCAGGCCTACATCCTGAGTACCTAGGTGAAATAGCCCAGGTACCGGCCGGCAAACGCGCACTGATTATTGCCACCAACCAAGCCGTCCTTTCTGCCCCAGGCGAGACCACAGGTCCTGCCACTGGCGTGATGGCCTCAGAGATGACTCACCCTTATTACAACTTTCTCGATGCGGGTATAGCGGTAGATATCGCCAGCATCCAAGGCGGCAATATTCCAGTCGACCCACAGACGCTGAGCCGCATCGTTAAAACCCCAGAAGACGACCGCTTTATGGCCGACCCTGAGTTTTTGGCCAAGGTTAAAAACTCACTGCGCGTTGCCGATATCGATTTCACCCAATACGACATTATCTTTATGTCGGGCGGTTGGGGAGCAGCCTATGATCTGGGTTACTCGCCAGTGCTAGGAGAGAAAGTCAGCGATGCCTTCTATGCAGCGCACAGGCCAGTCATTGGTGGCGTTTGTCACGGTGTGCTCGGGTTGATTAATGCCAAAGACCGCGAGGGCAATCTGTTAATTGCTGGTCGTCGCATGACTGGTGTTACCGACAAACAAATTAAAGAGCTGGGTATTAGTAGCACCCCGCAACACCCAGAGACAGAACTGCGTAAAGCCGGCGTTGTTTTCGAGAGCAAAAGTGCATTTAGAGATTTTTTCGCGACCCATGTTGTGGTAGATGATGAGCAGCGTTTTGTCACCGGCCAGAATCAGAATTCCGGTCATGAAACCGCACAGAAAATGATGGCGATTATTGCCAGATAGCTCCACTAATACTGTAATCTTAAGCTTATAACTATAAAAAAATAGGAAACAACAGCATGTCTGATACGAAAACAATCCCACAAAAAGCCCTCATGGTCGTCATCGCTCTTCTCGCGGTCAACTTTATCTTCACCGGATTACGCTACATTATCGACCCCGCAACCGTTGCCGCAGAATTCGGCATGCCCCTGCTAGATGGCTTAGGTCGAAGCTCTCAGATCGGCGATCTCTCTGCTTTTTTCATGTCTATGGGAATCTTTATGTTGCTGGCATTAAAAACCGGCGAGCGCCTATGGTTTTATCCGACCGTCATTCTTCTCAGCCTCACTGCCCTGTCACGAGTACTGGCCTGGGCATTTCAGGATGCGGCCCTAGCCACCACCATGATCGTCGCAGAAGTCGTGATCAGCGGATTACTGCTGTTGGCAGCGAACAAGCTGTCATCGGCTAAAGAATAATAGGCAACCAAACTCAGAGAACATGCGCGTGATGAAAACAGTCCAACTATTTTCCTGCCTTATGTGGGCTGCTTTAACCTCGGTAACCGCGGTTGCCGAAACCACTGCAGAGGACGGGGTTGCGAGTGACATTAGCAGCCGACCCAATGTGGTGATCATCTTGGTTGATGATGCCGGCTTAATGGATTTTGAACCCTTCGGTGGCGAAGCCAAAATGCCCAATATCCAAAAACTCGCCGATCAGGGCGTGCGGTTTACCAACTACCGCACCTCGCCACTGTGTGCGCCATCTCGTGCCATGCTATTAACCGGCATCGACAACCATCTCACCGGCATAGCGACGATACCTGAGGTGCTTCCCAAGGCACATGAAAATGCCCCCGGTTATTCCATGGCCTTAGAGCCAGGGGTAAAGACCATTGCTGACCATTTGCGCAGCGCGGGCTATCGCACCTACATGACCGGTAAGTGGCATATGGGCAGCCGCACCGTGGCAGAACTTCCCATTAGTCATGGTTTTGATCGCTCCTTTATTCTCGACGCCAGTGGCGCCGATAACTGGGAACAAAAGACCTACATACCCTTTTACTTAAACGCGCCCTGGTTTGAAGATGACAAGCCAGCCACCTTGCCGGAGGACTTTTACTCGTCCAAATTTATCGTCGATAAAATGATCGACTATATTGATGAAGGCCGCACCAATACCCAGCCAGTTAAGACCGCTAAAGCGCAGCAACCTTTTCTGGCCTATCTGGCATTTCAAGCAATTCATATTCCCATCCAGGCACCCCCGGAGTTTACGCAAAACTATGCCGGCGTTTTTGACGATGGCTGGCACGCACTGCGTCTGCAGCGTTGGCAAAAAGCCCAGACCCTCGGCCTAATACCTAAAGATGCCCCCCTGGCCGACATGCCCGAAGGTCTTCGCGATTGGCAAGCATTGACCGACGAAGAGCGCCGTTATTACAGCAAAACCATGATGGTTAATGCCGGCATGTTGGAAGCCATGGACCACCATATTGGGCGTCTAATGAGCTGGTTAGAGTCACGTGGAGAGCTAGACAACACGCTGTTTGTGGTTACCTCCGATAACGGGCCCGAGCACAATGATATTGGCAGCAGGCCTGGTATCGGCCTCTGGTATGCCACCCAAAACTACCGCAGAGATATTGCAACCATGGGTGAAAAAGGTAGCCTGGTATCCATTGGACCAGAATGGGCCTCAGCCGCAGCCGCACCCAGCAAGCTATTTAAATTTTACAGCAGCGATGGCGGTATTCGCGTGCCATTAATTTTCTCGGGACCCAATGTGCCGGCTGCGATCACCAGAAGCTCCTTTGGTATGGTCACGGATATACTGCCCACGGTGATGGATCTGCTAAATCTGCCTATTGATAGCCCTCCCCTCGAGAACCAAGCTCTCGATAACGGACCAGACGCTGTGGCCTTAACCGGCCGTAGCCTAGGGCCAGTCATACGGGGTAACAGCACTGCAACCTATGGCCCAGAAGATGTTATGGCCATTGAAACCGCAGGCAACGTGGCGCTGTTTAAAGGTGCCTACAAACTGGCGCGTAATCTTCCGCCCCATGGAGATAGGATCTGGAGACTGTACAATATTGAAACAGACCCGGGAGAAACCCAGGATTTAGCCGTTGAAGAGCCCCAGCTACTGCAGGATATGAAAGCTGAGTATCAGAATTATGCCAAGACCTTCGGCGTGCAAGAAATCCCCGAAGGCTACAATTTAATCACCCAGCTGAATATCAATACCGCCCGGAAATACCTAAAGAACTATTGGTTAGGCTTTGGTATTGCTGGCGCAGGTTTGGTATTTTTGATTCTACTAGTTGCCCGTAAGCTACTACGTAAACTATTGGGCTAACGGTAACCCCCCTATAAAGGACTAACAGCAAGGGCTTTATGCAAGTACTAACGACGGCGCTGTGGTGGCGCTCGCTGTTCGTGGGGTAATGTGCACAGGCGATTCATCTTTGTGACCGATCCATCAAGGTATTCCCAAACAAGCTGTTCGCCATCCAAGTAGCGTTTTACCACCAAAGGGCCCCAGCCAAAGGCATAGAAGTTCAGCACATTGTTCTCCCAGATCATGCTGGCTGAGGTGCGCGGACAGAACGCTCTACCGCCTAATTCAAACATCACCGAACCCTCAGTATCATCGGTATTTTCACCGAGGGTACTATTGGGCCCGTAGTCATGAATAATACCCGCAGTAGTCACAACTGTGCGCCGACCACATTGTTCTACCCGCTCCACATGCCCTGTATGTCGACCTTCAACCCCCTGCCAAAGGCCACGAATATCAGCAGCGCCCTCAACCAGTGGCTCAGTGCATTGGGCCAAAATAGGTAGGGGAAAATGCTTATAGCCACAGCCCGGGGTATTGCCTTTGGCAATCTCTGCGGCCTGTTTAGCACTGCCATCTAGTAGGGGAAGCTCGCAGTAATTAATCAGACTGCCGTCACCTGCCAAGGTGATAGGATCAGTGGTTAAAGGCGGTCTGACAGAAAAAAAGGCCAACCAAAATGCCAGTGCGGCAAGTGCAGCTATCAAACTCACAAAGGCGATCAATGCCTTAACAAATTTATTCATCCCTATAAAACCTTGTCGCTCTTTTTGAGCTTTTTCTGAGTCTGCTTAATGCCATGATTTAACCAGCCCGACTCATTCAGGTTTGAAGATGCTTGGCGCAGCGCCGTCAATATCCGTAAGCGCACAGCCAGTACTGCTTGATTATTGGGCTCAGCCGCCATCGCCGCTTCGATAAGCAACAGAGCTTTCACCGAGTCACCCTCGCTTAAATGCTGCTCCGCCAGACTAATTACTTGCTTAGCCCCACCCGCCAAACTGACTAAGTCGGGATAGATAGACCGGGGAGACTCGGCATACATATTGACAGGATCACCATCAAACCATCCCATGTAGCCCTCATAAATCCCCCGCACCGACCAGGATACCCAGCCATAGGCCTCACCCACATCCAGCGCCGCCGGCAATTTAATCTCACGCATAAGACTATAAACATCTCTGCCTTGGTTCATGCCCACAACCGTCTGGTCGTGAACATATTGAATAGCATCCCGATAACGAGTCATTTCGGCAGTGATATTCTCATTGCCCAGAATTGGCTCACCATGGCTTGGCAGAAGTATCTCTGGACCCAGCGCCAACACCCGATCGATGGACGCAATATAGTCCAGCGCCCAACGTGGTTTGGTGCCTCTCAATGTATAGATATTGGGGAACGAGCGATAAAATAGATCACCCACAAAGGCGGCCTTGTACTCGGGCATCCACAGGGTAAGTGCGTCGTAGGTTTCTGCCGGGGTGTGCAACACTTCAAATTTTTCTTTGCCGAGGGTGAAATTTAAACGCTTATCAAAAAGGGTATTGGGCAGCATATTCACCCCCGCGCTCTCACTTGCTGAAGATGAGGTTGCTGAGGTCAGGTCAAAGCCAAACTGAGCACTGTTACGCTGAATAAACAGACCCTTGAGACGTTTCTGGTAGCGTAAAAATTCGACCATATTCTCTTGGGCAATCACTTTAGTCTGGGGCTCACGCCACAGGGCAACACCCCCGGTATGATCGCCGTGACCATGGGTAATAATAATGGAATGGACGGGGCCATCATCCACCGCATTGAGAAGGCTTTTATGCTTGGGGGCCATGCCCGGTAACGAGGTATCAATAATTACATTGCCCTCATCGGTCACCACCATGAAGGTATTACCAAACCCTGTTGCCTTATAGATAACCTCATTGATTTTGTGCGCTTGCGTCTGGTTGCTGCCCTGCTGCAGATGCATACTCGGATCTACCCGACCAGATTTAAGCGCCTCAGGATTGTAATCCTCGTCGGCATTCAGAGTCGTTGCAGGCAGGCTTAATAGTATTGTTAGTGAAAATATTGGTGGCATGAATCGTCTGGTGCTATTTTTAAGGTTAATCATGGATAAGCCTTTTTTCGGTTATTAGCTGCCGATTTATCTGGTTTCGCATTAGAGCTATTTATCAGAGCATTTCATTCGGGCGCTTCATTCAGGCACATTATTTGAAATCTAGTGTAGCCTACTGTAATTAACTTATTTAGTATTGTCAGTAGTTGTGCCAGCAAATAAATATTCTCGGAATCTCATTTCAGTTAAACTCTCAGGCTAACCGGAGTCCTATAATGATAAAAAAACCACTCTCCCGCCAGCTCACTGCCATCGGCTTACTGGCTATCCTAAATCCAGTATCGCAAGTCGAAGGCGAACCCAGTCGACTTTTTGAGCCCGCTGAACAGGATGCCAAAGGCCGTTTTGTTAACCTTGACGAAGAGCACTCCAAGGCATCGATCAGGGTCACTGCGCCCTTTTTTATGCGTCGCGTCGCGTCCTCGTTTTTCAGTCATGCTGGAGCGCCCAAACGCATCGCCAATGATGGCGCCTATCTCCGAGAAAATGCCACACACAGCGACCCGACAGCCACCTGGATAGGCCATGCGACATTATTAGTGCAGATGGAACATGTCACATTTCTCACCGATCCCATCTGGTCCAATACCCCAAGTCCCGTGCCATTTGCAGGGCCAAGCCGCCATGTAAAACCTGGCCTTGCGATTAAAGATCTACCGCCCATCGACTTTGTGGTTATTTCTCACAATCACTATGACCATTTAGATGTACCCACCTTGCGCAAGCTAGCTAAACGTAATCCCGAGACCATTTTCTTTGTACCACTGGGCAATGGAAAACTGCTCCGCGACAACGGTATTGAGCAGGTTCAGGAAATGGACTGGGGGGATTCTATCAATTACAAAACTGCGACTATCCACTGCTTACCTACCCAACATTGGAGCAAACGCAGCCTCACAGATACCCGAAAAGCGCTTTGGTCTTCATGGGCGATTACAGGCTCAGAGCGACGATTTTTCTTCGCTGGCGACACGGCCTACTACTCCGGATTTAAACAGATTGGTGAGAAAATGGGACCCTTTGATCTGGTCGCCGTACCCATAGGAGCCTACAACCCAACAGCCATGATGAAGGCATCCCATATGAATCCCGAGGAAGCCGTGCAAGCAGCACTGGACCTGCAAGCCGAAAATGCAGTTGCTGTGCACTTTGGTACCTTTAATCTTTCCGATGAGCCCCTTGCCGAACCTCCATTGCGCTTCAAAGCCGCAGCAGAAAACACTGTACTGGCCGATAAACGCAGCTGGGTTATGGATATTGGCGAGACTCGAAAGTTTTAATGAGCACCCTCGTTTATATCCCGATTTAAAAGCAGGCTTACGTTTGAAAAATAAATGTATATAGCATTAAAAAAATATTCTAATAACATTAATAAGCCCAAGTGGCTGAGGTAATACATGTCCCTATATAGTAGCTCCATCCCCGTTTTTGTTCGTCACCTAGATAGCTTATCTGGCCTGCTAGAGGCTGGCGCCACCTACGGCACTGAACAGGATATTGACGAGTCAATTCTAACCAGTGGACGCCTATTCCCCAATATGCATCCCCTTAGAAAACAAGTTCAAATTGCCTGCGATATGGTTAAGCGTGGTGGTGCTCGATTGGCAGATATCGAACCGCCTAACGATGAAGACACAGAG
>Ga0209198_1000057_pt1 | contig 104694 bp, 92 predicted proteins | sample COGITO_mtgs_1105_2_FD_184804 | JGI IMG/M metagenome (GOLD analysis project Ga0209198, IMG submission 184804) | Pelagic marine microbial communities from North Sea - COGITO_mtgs_110519 (SPAdes) (version 2) | ecosystem: Environmental > Aquatic > Marine > Epipelagic ...
AAAAAAAAAAAAAAAAAAACGCAAAGCCCGACCTTTAGGGAACGCCCTATAAAAAAAGCTACATCACTGACTTGTACTCTTTTTTGTCAATTACTATTTTTGCTATAATTTCTTTTAAAATCTCTGAAGTTCCACCACCAATTGTGCCTAGTCGGCTATCACGTAATAAACGTGCCATTGGATATTCTTCCATATAACCATAGCCTCCTAACATTTGTAAGGCGTCATAAATTACTTCATCTGCCATTTTTGTTGACAACAACTTAGACATCGTTGCTTCTTTTACAACGTACTGACCTTGATCTAATCGCTTTGTAATTGAATAATTATATTCTTTACACATATCAACTCTACTTGCCATTTCTACAATCTTGTGCCTCAATGCTTGAAATTTATCTAAAGATTTACCAAAAGCTTCACGTTCTTTCATGTAATTTATAGCATAATCTAAAGAGAATTCTGCTCTTGCATGGGCATTTACTCCCATAATTAAACGTTCTAACGCGAAGTGTTGCATTATATATGGAAATCCTTTTCCTTCATCGCCCAATAAATTTTGAGCAGGAATTTCTACATTATCAAAAGCAATTTCTCCTGTATCTGAAGCTTTCCAACCTAACTTATCTAAACTAGTTGCTGTGAGTCCTTTTGAATCTCTATCGACCACAAAAAGACTGATTCCTTTATGTTTGTCTGACGGATCTGTTTTTGCTGCAACAATTAAATAGTCTGAAAACACACCGTTTGTAATAAATGTTTTTGATCCATTTAAGATATAGGTATCTCCTTTTTTAATTGCTGTAGAACGCATCCCTGCAACATCAGAACCTCCAAATGGTTCTGTAATACATAGGCAACCAACCATGTCTCCTGAAATACTTGGTGCCAAATATTTGTTTTTAATAAAAGTATCACCCTCTTCTATAAGGTGTGTCATTGCTAAATATTCGTGTGCCCAGATTGCTGCTGCAAATCCGCCTGAATTAATCTTTTGTAATTCTTCTAAAAAGACAACCGTATAGAATAAATCCAAATTTAAACCACCAAACTCCTCTGGAGTATTTAAACCGAAGTACCCCATTTCTCCAAATTTCTTCCAAATGAAACGTTCTATGCTTCCTTCTTTCTCCCATTTATTGATGTGAGGGACTACTTCTTTCTGCAAAAAATCTTTGAAACTAGCACGAAAAGCTTCGTGCTCTTCAGTAAAATACATACTGTTCATTATAATAGAAAATTTGTTTGTTTATTTAGCAAACAAATATAAGACTATTTGGTCATACAACTCCAAAGGAAAATCTTTGATGTTTTTTAATTCTGAAATATTTTGCAACTCCGCGACCTCATCTCTATATTCTAAAATTTTTTTACTTAAATCATAATTCACATAAGGGGTATTCAATAATTCTTTAAACGTAGCGGTGTTTACGTTTGTTTTCTTGAGGATCGGTTTTTTAATAATTTTAAAAGTTGAGATTACTTTTTTTGCGACTTCTTTTTCTATACCCCAAATTTCATAAATTTGACTTTCAAAAGAAAATCCTTGTAATTTAGAACGATACTGAATAATACGTTCTGAAAATGCGGGCCCAATTCCACGGATCGTTTTAAAGTCTTCCGCAGTTGCTTTGTTGATGTCTATCGTTGAAATTGATTTTTTATCTTCAAATTCAGATAGCTTGGTTCTTCGCGATGAAACTACCGAGGTTTGCTTTCTCTTATTTACAACCCAATCTGGAAATTTAAAATAAGGAGAGATTTTATTTAACAAGCTATCTGAAACCTTAGTTACTTCTTGAAATTCTTTTTTAGAATTGATAAACTTGTTTGTATTTCTAAAAGCCAGCAACCTGTCTATTTCTTTTAAAGACATTCCTAATTGTTCTCCTTTATAATCTGTAATATAATTCGGATTAAAAGGAAATAGTTTCTGTTTTCTGTTTTCTAATGCCAGGATCTTTAAGCTATCTATTTGCTTATGATAAGCTAAAACTTCTGGAGTATCTAAATCATTTTTTTCATCCGATGAAAAATCACCAAAACTAATAATCAATTGTAGAATAATAATGAGTATTACTAAAAATAAAATCCCATTTCTTTGACTCTTATTGTACCAGAAATAGGATGTAAAGAAACTCATTTTAATGCAATTTATTTTTCTCTTTTATGACCAATGGCATTTAAATACCTTACCAGTTCAAGTTTTACTTTTGGAGCTAACAAAAACAAGCCTATAACATTAGGAAACACCATTGCAAATATCATAGCATCGGAAAATTCTATTACAGACCCTAGGCTAGAAGAAGCACCAATGACAACAAAAATTAAAAACAGTGCTTTGTATGAAATATCTGCGAATTTACTTTTTCCAAATAAATATTTCCATCCTTGTATTCCATAATAAGACCAAGAAAGCATGGTAGAAAAAGCAAATAAAATTACTGCTATTGTTAGCAAAATAGAAAAATTAGGAATTGCAGAATCAAAAGCCACGGAGGTTAAATCTACGCCTCCTAAATGTGCTCCAGTGCTGTTCATAATAACATTATTGCCTTCATCTAAATTTGCGTAATTGAACAAATTACTCTTTAAATTGGTTACTACAATTACCAAAGCAGTCATTGTACAAATAATTACCGTATCTACAAAGGGACCTATTGAAGCAACAATCCCTTCACTTGCTGGAAACTTCGTTTTAACTGCTGCATGTGCTATAGATGCTGACCCAACACCTGCCTCATTTGAAAAAGCAGCTCTTTGAAAACCAACAATCATCACCCCAATCAAACCTCCTACAATTGATGTTTGATCAAAAGCACCCTTCCAAATTTGTAACATCGCTTCAGGAATTATTGTAAAGTTCATCACAATTATTATGGCAGATGCACCCACAAACATAATTCCCATAAAGGGTACTATTTTTTCTGTTACTTGCCCAATTCTTTTAATTCCACCAATAATAACGATGCCCACTAGTATTGCCATTAAAACACCAAAGAAAAAACCTGAATCTAGTCCAAAAAGCTGTTTAAATTGTGCGGCAGCTTGGTTCGATTGAAACATGTTTCCACCACCAAAAGAACCTCCAATTACAAAAACAGCATATATACCCGCTAAAACTTTTCCAAATCCTGCTAAATTCTTTTCTTTTAATCCTTTTTTCAAGTAATACATTGGGCCACCGTATATTTTTCCATCTGCACCAACTTCCCTGTATTTTACTCCTAAAGTGGCTTCCACTAATTTTGTAGACATTCCTAAAAAACCAGCTACAATCATCCATATCGTAGCTCCTGGACCTCCAATTGCAATTGCAACGGCAACCCCAGCAATATTTCCCAAACCTACAGTTGCAGAGAGTGCGGCTGTTAACGCCTGAAAATGGGTGACTTCTCCTACAACTCCTTCTGCTTGAACACTTTCAAAAACATCTCCTCCTGGAGTCGCGTCTCCAGCAGCTTCATCAACTGAATGATGATCAATTTCATCATATTTCCCCTTAGTAGCTCGAATAGCAACACCTAACAAAGTAATATTGGCAAACTTAAAATATACTGTAAAGAATAAAGCGCCAACTAATAAAACAATAATTACAATTGGAACCTCTATCCCAACAATTGAGATTGGATAAAAAACGACTGAACTTACAGCATTGGCAAATGGTTTGAATTTTGCTTCTATTTTTTGATCCATAGATAACTCTTGTGCAAATGACAACATTGGAACTGCTATTAAAAGGAGGGAAAGAAGTTTTTTGTACATAATTTATTTTTATTAATTTTTAAGTGTGCAATACGCAATATGATAAAAAATGACCCTTTCAACAACTTTTTTGTGTTAAAAATATTTTCTGGTAACATATCTATGAGTTTCACCAAAACTTATTTAAAAGATTTTGGCTGAAATTTTAAAACAATTCTCTTAGTTTAATAATTTGTGAGGGTCTTCCTAAAACAATTAAAAGTGATCCTCCAATTAATGCCGAGTTTGCTTCAGGATTTATGATATACTCTTTCTCTAAATTCACCAAACCAATAACAGTACAACCTGTTTTTTTTCTTAAATCTAAGTCTAAAAGAGTTTTTCCGATATATTTTTTTGGCAAATCGTTTACAGCAATTTCTTCTAAATTTGCTGTGGTTTCTCCTTCTACTGTCAATCGGTCTACAAACTCTATAACATCTGGAGTTACAACTAAAGATGCCATGTGATCTCCTCCTAATTTGTCTGGCATAATGACATTATTTGCGCCTGCTATTTTTAATTTACTATAAGAAGATTCGTTGGAAGCTCTACTGATTACCTTGCATTTTTTATTTAATTGGCTCACTGTTAAGACAACAAATAAATTATCAGCATCAGAGGGCAACGCCGTAATTAAGTTGGCCGCTTTATCTATACCTGCTCCCATTAGAGTCTCATCTAAAGTTGCATCTCCATTAATATTTAAAATTCCTTCAGAATCTAAAAATTCAGATACTTCTTTGTTTCTTTCTACAACAACAAAACTTTTATTGTAATTTTTCAATTTTAAAATTGCTTGTTTTCCGTTTCTACCATAACCACAAACAATGGTATGCCCTTTTAAATTTGCTATTTGTTTCTCCACTTTTCTATGCTTAAAATGTTCAAATAATCTACCGCTAGCTAAATACTCAGAAAAGGCTGAAACGGCGTATCCAAAAATAGTTATACTTGTTAAAATTAAAAATATTGTAAAAATTTTTTCTTCAGATGTAAATGGTTTCAACTCTCCAAATCCAACAGTAGTGACTGTTATTACAGTCATATACAAAGCATCAACAAATGAATAATGCGAAAGCAACATGTAGCCAATTGTACCTATTGCTAAAATAGTAACAACTAAAAATAATGTTTTATTAATTTTAGATTCTAATACATTTATCTTCATATTCTATAAGTCAAATACAGAACTTCTTTTAGTGTACAACATGTCTTTTAACTTTAATAAAAAAGCCAAGGTTAAATAAAAACCAAAAGACAAACCCACTGTAAAAAAAGTGACATAAATAAAAAAAAGACGCACATTGAGTGCCCTCATACCCAATCTGTCGGCTAGTCTTGATGAAACATGAAACCCGTTTCTTTCAAAAAAATGGCGAATAATATCAATCATTTTATATTCAAAATATTAAAATGCAAGATAGTATTTTATGATTTCATAGCAATGCGTTTTAACTTCCTGTTTTCAAAAGGTATTACATTTTGGTAGAAAGTTTAATACAAAAGCATTAAACAATCATTCTTAGATTAAAATAGGATTCTTTAACTTTGCGTTTTTCAGAAAAAAACCACGCAGTTGAAAGATCAAGAATACATAGAAGTATACGGAGCAAGAGTCCATAATTTAAAAAATATTGATGTAAAAATCCCTCGTGAAAAATTAGTTGTTATTACTGGTTTAAGTGGAAGTGGTAAGTCATCTCTAGCTTTTGACACTATTTATGCCGAAGGACAAAGACGTTATATAGAAACATTTTCTGCGTATGCACGTCAGTTTTTAGGAGGTTTAGAAAGACCCGATGTTGATAAAATTGATGGACTGTCACCAGTAATTTCCATTGAACAAAAAACGACCAACAAGAGCCCACGCTCTACAGTAGGTACCATTACAGAAATTTATGATTTTTTAAGATTGTTGTTTGCTAGAGCTGCAGATGCTTATTCTTTCAATACAAAAGAAAAAATGGTAAGTTATTCTGACAAACAAATTAGACAACTTATTTTAAAAGATTTTGACAATAAGAAAATTGCGGTTTTAGCACCTTTAATAAAATCTAGAAAAGGGCATTATCGAGAGCTTTTTGAACAAATTTCTAAACAAGGTTTTTTGCGTGTTCGAGTAGATGGTGAAATCAAAGAAATTGAAAAAGGAATGCGTTTAGACAGGTACAAAACACATGACATTGAAGTTGTTATTGACCGTCTGCTAATTAATAAATCTGCAGAAAAACGTCTAGAGGAAACAATAAAGACTGCCTTGTATTCTGGCGATAACATCATGATGGTTATTGATATAGAAGATAACAATTCGCGTTATTTCAGTAGAGAATTAATGTGTCCGACATCTGGAATTGCCTATCCAAATCCAGAACCAAACACGTTTTCTTTTAACTCACCCAAAGGCGCTTGCGACAAATGTAATGGGTTAGGAATTACAAATGAAATCAACTTAAAAAAAGTAATTCCGGAGGAAACTGTTTCAATTCAAAATGGTGGAATTATTCCTTTAGGAGTCGAGAAAGGAAGTTGGATTTTCAAACAAATTCAAAACATAGCAGAACGCTATCAATTTAAGTTAACAGACCCAATTAAAGACATTCCAAAAGAAGCTTTGAATATTATTTTAAATGGTGGAAATGAATCTTTTGAAATTGAATCTAAAACAGTAGGTATAACCAGAAATTACAAAATTGATTTTGAAGGAATTATCGCATTCATAACCAACCAATACGCGCATGCAGAAAGCACTTCTATTAAACGCTGGGCAAAAGGTTTTATGGATGAAGTTTCTTGTTCAACTTGTGAAGGAAAACGACTAAAAAAGGAAGCACTTCATTTTAAAATTATTGATAAAAACATCAGTGATTTAGCTCAAATGGACATTGCAGAATTAGCAAATTGGTTTAAAAATATTGAAAAAGAGTTGTCTAAAAAACAACTCATAATTGCCTCAGAAATTTTAAAAGAAATTAGGACTAGAATTCAATTTTTACTGGATGTTGGGTTGGATTATTTAGCGCTAGATAGAACTTCAAAATCACTTTCTGGTGGTGAAGCTCAGAGAATCCGGTTGGCAACACAAATTGGTTCGCAACTAGTAGGTGTTTTATATATTTTAGATGAACCTAGTATTGGCTTACATCAACGTGACAATGAAAAACTAATAGATTCATTGGTGAAATTACGAGATATTGGAAACTCTGTTTTGGTCGTAGAACATGATAAAGAAATGATTGAACATGCAGATTTTGTGTTAGATATTGGTCCCGGTGCTGGAAGACATGGAGGAGAAATTGTCAGCAAAGGAACTTATGAAGATTTAAAAAAACAAGACACCTTAACTGCTGATTATTTAACAAAGAGAAAACAAATTGAAGTTCCTAAAAAACGGAGAGAAGGAAATGGAAAATTCATTAAACTAAAAGGGGCAACTGGTAACAATTTAAAAAATGTTTCTGTGGTGTTTCCACTTGGGAAAATGATTTGTGTAACAGGCGTTTCTGGAAGCGGAAAATCGACTCTAATAAACGAAACTTTATATCCAATTTTAAACGCTCACATCTATAGAGGGGTTAAAAAACCAATGCCGTATAAAAAGATTGAAGGCTTAGAACATGTAGATAAAGTAATTGATATTGATCAATCACCTATTGGAAGAACTCCTCGATCCAATCCAGCAACTTATACAGGGACTTTTGGAGAAGTTAGAAGCTTATTTGCCAAAACCCCAGAAGCGGCAATTCGTGGTTATAAACCTGGAAGGTTCTCTTTCAATGTAAAAGGAGGGAGATGTGAAACTTGCCAAGGCGGAGGCGTTAGAGTCATAGAAATGAACTTTTTACCAGACGTTCAGGTAATGTGTGAAACTTGTCAAGGAAAGCGTTTTAACAGAGAAACTCTAGAAATTCGATACAAAGGAAAATCCATCTCCGATGTGTTGAATATGACAATTGAAGATGCTACTATTTTCTTTGAAAACATTCCTAAAATCCATAGAAAATTAAAAACAATTAAAGATGTTGGACTGGGCTATATTACTTTAGGACAACAATCTACAACGCTCTCAGGCGGTGAAGCACAACGCATAAAGTTAGCTTCAGAATTATCTAAAAGAGATACTGGAAATACGTTTTATATTTTAGATGAACCTACAACAGGTCTTCATTTTGAAGATATTAGAGTGCTTATGGAGGTGCTAAATAAACTGGCAAACAAAGGAAACACGGTGTTAATTATTGAACACAATTTAGATGTTGTAAAATTAGCAGACTATGTTATTGATGTTGGAATGGAAGGTGGAAAAAATGGTGGAGAAATTTTGTGTACAGGAACTCCAGAACAAGTTGCAAAACATAAAACCAGTTATACTGCAAAGTTTTTGAAAAAAGAACTAGTTTAGTAGAAGTTTATTTTTCAAACAAAATAAATTTAAAAAAAACTGATTATGAATAACGATAGAAAAATAAAAGAAAAACTACAATCAAAAACCTGGAACGAAATAAAGACCAATGACTCTTGGGCTATTTTTAAAATAATGGCTGAGTTTGTAGAAGGGTACGAAAAATTAAGTAAAATAGGCCCTTGTGTATCTATTTTTGGTTCTGCAAGGACAAATCCAGAACACCCTTATTACAAGTTAGCAGAAGAAGTTGCTTTTAAATTAGCTCAAAATGGTTACGGAGTAATTACGGGAGGTGGACCAGGAATTATGGAAGCTGGAAACAAAGGTGCAAATAGAGGAAAAGGAGCTTCTGTTGGCTTAAATATTGAATTGCCTTTTGAACAACATGACAATCCTTGGATAGACCAAGGGAAAAGTTTAGATTTCGATTATTTCTTTGTTAGAAAAGTAATGTTTGTAAAATATTCTCAGGGTTTTATTGTAATGCCAGGTGGTTTTGGAACTATGGATGAACTTTTTGAAGCGATTACCTTAATTCAAACGAAAAAAATTGGACGTTTTCCAATCATTTTAGTTGGTAAAAAATTCTGGGGTGGTTTATTAGATTGGATTAAAAAAACACTTTTAGAAGAAGGTACTATTAGTAAAAAAGATTTAAATCTGTTTCGATTAGTAGACACCAGCGATGAAGCTATTGATCATTTAAATAAATTTTATTCTAAATACCAATTTAAACCTAATTTCTAAGCTACTTTTAAGAAAGGTTTTCTTTCTTTTTCATATATATTTGAGCGCCTTGTTTTTCAAGTCAAGCAACTATAAAAACCAATAATTTTAATTGAGAAATCGTTATTACATCCTATTAATATGCATTTTAACAACTCCTTTTGTGTTTTCACAAGAGAATGCAATCAACATAAAAGCGATTTTAGATGCAGAAAAGGATGTCATAAAAATTCAACAAGAAATTATTTTTCACAATACGTCAGATTCAATTTTAACAAATATTTATCTTCATAACTGGGCAAACAGTTATAGAGACAGAAAAACTCCTTTGTCTAAAAGATTTATTGAAGACTTTAAAAAAGATTTATACTTTGCAAAAGAAAAAGATTTAGGTTCTACAACAATCAAAAGTCTTTCTGTCGATTTCGAAAATGTAAATTTTAAAGAAGTAAAAAATCAAGCAGATATTATCGAAATACTTCTTAACAAACCTTTATTACCAGAAGCAAAGACTACGATTTCAATTACTTACCTCCTAAAAATTCCAAGTGCTCGTTTCACTAAATATGGTAAAACCAAAAAGGGATATCATCTTCGAAATTGGTATATAACACCTGCAGTTTACGATAAGGGCTGGCAATTAATGAGTAACTTAAATTTGGATGATTTATATGAAAAAGGAACTGATTTTAAAGTTGAAATTGACATTCCTAAAGAATTTGTTGTAGAATCAAATTTGTATCAATATGAAACTCTAAACGAAAACAAGAACAGTTACTATTTAATTGGAAAAAATAAGACTGATATTATTTTAGGAATCAACAAATCAAAGCAATTAAAAACCTTTAAAACCAAATCAATTACAATTTATACAGATGTTTTTTCAGAAGAACTAGATCCTAATACAACGACTACGATTTTAAATAGAGAATTGTTATTTATTAAGAAATACTTGGGGAAATATCCACATTTAGAAATTTATATAGACAAAGCTACACAGCGAAAAAATCCTATTTATGGATTGAACCAATTACCTAGTTTTTTACGCCCTTTTTCAGATATTTTTAAATGGGATATTGCCATGTTTAAAGCTTTAACCAAAAGATATATAGAAAACACATTGCTCTTAAATAAAAGAACCGATTATTGGTTAATTGATGGCATACAGAACTATTTAATGATCGAATATATAGAAGCATTTTACCCAGAAACTAAACTTTTAGGCAATGTTTCTAATTATTGGTTTATAAGAACCTTTAATCTTTCCAAATTAAAATTTAATGACAAATACCCTTTTATCTATCAATTTTCCGCACGTAAGTTTTTAGACCAATCATTGAATACTTCGGCAGATTCTTTATCAAATTTTAATAGAAAAATTGTTAACAAATACAAAGCAGGATTAGGTTTTAGATATTTAAAAGGATACTTAGGGGATACTATTTTAAATAGTTCCTTTAAAGAGTTTTATCAAAAAAATCAATTAAAAATTATTTCCAGCGAAAATTTTAAAAAAATAATTACAGCGAAAACCACAAAAAATTTAGATTGGTTTTTTAAGGATTTCTTAAACACAAACAAAAAAATAGATCATACAATTGATGCTGTAATTCCTGAAAAAGACAGCTTAAAAGTGGTCTTAAGAAACAAAAGAAACATCACTACTCCATTGGCTTTGTATGCACTTAAGGACGGTGACATAAAATTAAAAAAATGGGTAGAAACAGTTGATAGTATTAAAACCGTTAAAATTATAAATAATGACTTTGACAAATTAGTTTTAAATTATGAGAATTTATACCCAGAATACAACACTTTAGATAATTGGAAAAATGTAAAAAAGAAGTTATTTAACAAACCTATAAAATTTACTTTTTATACAGATATTGAAGCCCCTGAGTACCATCAACTTTTTTATGAACCTAACGTAGACTATAATTTTTACAACGGTTTGATCTTAGGTGCAAAACTGAATAACAAACCTATTTTAAAAAGAAATTTAGAGTTTAACATTGCTCCTGCTTACGCAATAAAGAGCAGTTCAATAAACGGTAATTTCTCTATAAAATACAATCAATTTTTCGAAAAGACAAAAATCTATAAAATTACTTACGGCATTTCAGGAAACAGTTTACATTATGCCCCTGAATTATCGTATGAATCCTTAATTCCATATATTGCTATTAACTTTAAAAGAAAGTCATTACGAGAAACAAGTTCTAGATCTCTTAACGCAAAAATAGTTCACATAAATAAAGAAGTCGCTCCTCAAACCCAAAAAACAGATCAAGACAATTATAATGTATTTAGTGTAAGTTATAACTACAGCAAACCAGATATTATCAAAGAATTAAGATCTCGGTTTAACACTGAATTTGCAAAAGATTTCTCTAAAGTATCATTGGACTTACGATACAGAGCGTTAAATACTTCAGATACACAATTAGATTTTAGATTTTTTGCGGGTGCTTTTTTAAGCAATAAAACCAAAAGTGATTATTTTAGTTTTGGTTTAGACAGACCAAATGATTATTTGTTTCAACTAAATTATCATGGTCGTTCAGAAGATTCTGGTATTTTTAGTCAGCAATATATTATTACAGAGGGAGGGTTTAAATCGGTATTACCCACCCGTTTTGCCAATCAGTTTATGTCCTCATTTAACACGAGTATTGGTCTCTGGCGTTGGGTTGAATTTTATAATGATGTTGCTTTTCTAAAAAACAGAAATCAACCTGTTTATTTTGCTTATGAAAATGGAGTCCGTTTTAATTTTGTACATGAGATCTTCGAAATTTATTTTCCGCTCTATTCAAATAATGGTTGGGAAGTGCAACAAAATGCGTATCCAGAAAAAATACGATTCACATTTAGTGCAAGTTTAGGCGCTGTTTATAACTTTTTTAGACGTGGTTTTTTATGATTTAAAAGGAATCTTTACAACTCAAAGTTTCTTTTTTTTAAAAAAATAAATCAGCTTATTTTTACTAGAATTTCTCAATAAATAGTTGCACTTTCAAATATCGAGTAAAAAAAACTATCTTTGCACTACTCTAAAAATCTTACAATAATGCTGCAGGAAACACATATGGAGAATAAACAAAAACTTTCTTTTGAGGATTTTAAAACAGAAGTTTTAAATGATTATAGAATTGCTAAAATTAGTAGAGAGTGTAGTTTATTAGGCAGAAGAGAAGTGTTGACTGGGAAAGCAAAATTCGGCATTTTTGGTGACGGAAAAGAAGTGCCACAATTAGCAATGGCGAAAGCTTTTAAAATTGGAGATTTTAGGTCCGGTTACTATAGAGATCAAACTTTTATGATGGCTATTGGAGAATTAACTGCACAACAATTTTTTGCGGGATTATATGCGCATACAGATATCAAAGCAGAACCGATGACTGCAGGTAGACAAATGGGAGGTCATTTTTCGACCCATAGTCTACATGAAGACGGAAGCTGGAAAGACCTAACAAAACAATATAATTCTAGTGCCGATATTTCTCCTACAGCTGCCCAAATGCCACGCTTATTGGGCTTGGCTCAAGCATCCAAAATTTATAGAACAGAAAAAAGCGTTCAACATTTCTCCAATTTTTCTATAAATGGAAATGAAGTTGCTTGGGGTACGATTGGTAATGCGAGTACTAGTGAAGGTGTGTTTTTTGAAACCATAAACGCCGCTGGAGTTTTGCAAGTACCCATGGTAATGAGTGTTTGGGATGATGAATATGGAATTTCTGTACATGCAAAACATCAAACCACAAAAGAAAGTATTTCTGAAATTTTAAAGGGTTTTCAGAGAGAAAACGCCAAAGATGGTTATGAGATTTTTGTAGTCAATGGGTGGGATTATGTTCAGTTAATAGACATTTACAACAAAGCTGGAAAAATTGCAAGGGAAGAGCATGTGCCGATCCTAATACATGTAAAAGAACTCACGCAACCTCAAGGCCATTCTACATCTGGCTCTCATGAAAGATACAAAACAAAAGAAAGATTAAACTGGGAAAAAGAGCACGATTGTATTGCAAAAATGCGAAACTGGATTTTAGACTTTGAATTAGAAACTGAAACTGGCGAAGTTTTACGATTTGTAAATGCTGAAGAAGAACTAATTATCTTAGAGAAAGAAATCAAAAAAGAAGTGTTAAGTGCCAAAAGAAATGCATGGAATGCTTTCATTAATGAGTTAAAATTTGAAGTAACCCACGGATGTGAACTCTTGGGTAAAGTTGCAAATAAAAGCAAAAATGGTGCTTTTATTCTCAAATATAAAAAAGAATTAATGGCTATTGTCGAGCCAAGTAGAAAAGACCTAATATCTACAGCAAGAAAAACCCTGCGCTACATTAAAGATGAAAGTTTTGCTGAAAAAATATTACTTCAAAATTTCATTAACGATTCTTTAAAAAAAGGCGCAAAAAAATTCTCATCAAAACTACATAGTGAATCCGATTTTAATGCCTTAAATGTTTTAGAAAAAAAACCCGTTTACGGCAAAAATAAGACGCTAGTAGATGCTAGAATTATTATGAGAGATAATTTTGATGCGCTTCTAAAAAAATATCCAGAAGTAATTATCTTTGGTGAAGATGCAGGTTTAATTGGCGATGTAAATCAAGGTTTAGAAGGACTTCAAGAAAAATATGGAGAAATAAGAGTCGCAGATACTGGTATTAGAGAAGCTACAATTATTGGCCAAGGTATTGGATTAGCATTACGTGGTCTACGACCAATTGCAGAAATACAGTATTTAGATTATTTGCTCTATGCCTTGCAAATAATGAGTGATGACTTAGCAACCCTTCAGTACCGAACTTTTGGGAAACAAAAAGCGCCATTAATTATAAGAACACGAGGGCATCGACTGGAAGGAATATGGCATGCAGGATCTCCAATGGGAGGCATCATAAACAACATTAGAGGGATTCATGTTTTAGTACCCAGAAATATGACCAAAGCAGCAGGATTTTATAATACCTTGTTAGAAGGCGATGAACCAGCCTTGGTTATTGAGTGTTTAAATGGCTACAGATTAAAGGAAGAATTACCCATAAATTTAGGAGAATATAAAACTCAAATTGGGGTGGTTGAAACCGTTAAAGAAGGCACAGACATAACTGTTGTTTCTTATGGATCTACCTTAAGAATTGTCGAAGAAGCAGCCAAAGAGTTACAGCAAGTAAATATTCATATAGAAATTATAGATGCGCAGAGCCTACTTCCTTTTGATTTAAATCATGACTGTGTTGAAAGTGTAGCTAAAACGAATAAACTATTGATTGTCGACGAAGATGTTCCGGGTGGTGCTTCTGCATATATTTTACAAGAAATTATAGAAAAACAAAATGGTTACATGTACTTAGATAGCAAACCTGTTACATTAACTGCCAAAGCTCATAGAACTGCTTATGGAACAGATGGAGATTATTTTTCAAAACCTTCCGCTGAAGATATTTTCGAAAAAATTTACGAAATAATGCATGAAGAAAATCCGAGTAAGTTTAAAAGCTTGTATTAAACTAATTTTATAGGGTATCCAATACGAATTAATGATCTAGAAAATCCAACTATCTTTTTAAAATTTTAATTCCTATTGCGCAGTGTAAACAAAGTTTCTTGGTACAATAATTATTTTTAAGTTCCAATAAAGCTTGAGTATCGTACCCATTTTTAGCTTTGATCCCTATGTCATCAAATTTAGAAATGATATTGTTTTTTTCTGATTTTATTTTTTGAAGAATAACTAAAAACTCATTTTCAATCACCTCTCCACGATGCTTTTTGTATAAAAATTTTAGAGGAATTATCGTATTTATCAATAGTAAATCTACAAACTGTTTTGTTAGTTTTTTGGGTGATGATTTCGAAGATTTATCGAAAGTATAATGTGTTTTCCAAAATGGATGTACGCTTACTTCAGACATCTCATAGAAACCTTTCAAGGTTGCTGTTTTCATCATTTTAGAAAATAAATTTTGATGCGCATGATACAAAGAAACCAGTTGAGCAATTCGTATTGTTGGAAAATTAGATGGTCGCATTCTAAAAAAAGAAAACTGACCATTTGAAATGGGTTGCAAGTTGTATTTATGTTGTAGATAGTGATACTCACTTTTTAATTTTTGGTGATACTCATCTTCAATAATTTCTTCTAAAAAACCAGCTTGTCCAAACAATAAAGCCGTTAATTGATTTTCATTTAAGGCAACTTTTCTCACAACGGAAAAATCAATAGATTTTGCCAAACTTAAAAAAGCATCGCCATTTACTTTTAACCCAAAATTCTTTGCCAATAATTGGAATAATACTGCTTCAAAATCATTTTTATTTGCAACCAAAAGTTCGTTCATCTCATCCGATTTTCTTTCTAATCGTTCAAAGAACAAACGTTCTTTCCAATTTTCAAAAGTAAAACCATCTACTGTCATGATTTCCTTTTCACAAGCGATCCATCGTTGTTTTGAAGCAAACAAATTTTGATAATTTTTTACAGCAGTATTAGAAACAAAATCTTTTAAAACCAATACAGGTAGTGGCTTGTTATTCTTCATGAAAACGGCAGCATCATCTTCCCAAACCACATGTAAGATAACAGCATCATAATTTTCATCCCTCTCATGATGATGCGCATACCAATCAGAAGATTTCAGATGAATTTCAACATTACCAACCCAAAGTTGATGGTCGATTTTCAACTGTGCATTTAAAAAATCTGTTCCAGAATTATGGTTGTGAGTTCCTGGCTTTATAATTGTTAGCTTTTCATGCGTAGTTGTTATTAAATTGTGAATAGAAAATAACTGGTATTTCCATACATAATGTAGAAAATCTTCTTTCATAGCAAATAATAAATATCTTAATTTAACAAACTCTTTTTCGACGATCAATTTATGAAAAATAAATTAAAATCATTTTTTATTAGTGGCTTTCCACTTTTCTATTTACTAATTTATTTAAAAAAACATCCTCAATACAGACTTCAAATTAGGAAATATCACCCTACTTATTTCTTCTTTTCAATCGTTTTATTTTTTTTAATTATAAAACCCGTCGCGAGAACTACAAAAAAAGAACTCCCTACTCATCTATAATATTGATTTGTGTGCCTTTAATTTTTTTTGATTTTAACAAAACGACCTTACTCATAAATATTGATGTATTTTTGTATCACAAAACTTAATAAATGAACATTATAAATAGTTTAAAATGGCGGTATGCTGTTAAAAAATTTGATTCAAAAAAACAGCTTTCAGAAGCACAAATAAACACCTTAAAAGAGGCTTTTAATTTAACCGCGACTTCCTATGGTCTTCAACCATTAAAGCTAGTCGTTATAAAAAATAAAGAAATTCAAAAAGAGTTGGTTCTTCATTCTTGGAATCAAGCTCAAATACTAGAAGCTTCCCATGTTTTAGTGATTTGCATTCAAGACAATTATACTACAGATGAAGTAGAAAATTACTTTAATTTAGTTCAGAAAATCAGAAAAACACCAGAAGCAATTATCAATCCTTTTAAGAAGTTTTTAACGGCAGAGATTGGAAAAAAAACACAAGAAGAATTGTTCTTATGGAATAAAAATCAAGCCTATTTAGCATTGGGAAACCTATTGACAGTTTGTGCTTTAGAAAAAATTGATGCATGTCCTATGGAAGGTTTTGTCCCTAAAAAATATGATGAGATTCTAAATTTAACAGCACAAAATTTAAAATCAATATTGGTTTTACCTGTTGGTTTCAGAGCTGAAGATTGCCATATGAAAGATTTAGCAAAAGTGAGAAAGGAAATTCAGGAAACAGTAATTGAAATATACTAAATTAATTTAGAATAGTAATTTAAAAATGAGTGTAGCAGTAAGAAATTTAGCACCAAAAATTATTTGGAATCACTTTGCAGATTTAAATGCAGTTCCACGTCCTTCAAAAAAAGAAGAACGTATCATTCAATTTATGGTCAATTTTGGCAAAAGCCTACAGCTTTCTACTTTTGTTGATAAAGTTGGTAATGTCATTATCAAAAAACCAGCAACAAAAGGTTTTGAAAATAAAAAAGCAATTGTTTTACAAAGTCATTTAGACATGGTGCATCAGAAAAATGCAGATACTATTTTCGACTTTGACGAAGAAGGGATTAAAATGGTGGTTGATGGTGACTGGGTTACTGCGGATGGTACCACTTTAGGCGCTGATAATGGCTTAGGAGTTGCTGCAATAATGGCAATTTTATCTTCTAAAGACATACAACACTCAAATATTGAAGCACTTTTCACCATTGACGAAGAAACGGGCATGACTGGTGCTATGGGGTTAGAAGGCGGTATTTTAAAAGGAGATATTCTTTTAAATTTAGATACAGAAGAAGACAACGAAATAGGTATGGGTTGTGCTGGAGGAATTGATGTAACGGCAACACGTAATTACATTGAAGAAGAAGTTCCTGATCATGCTACAGCATTTTTAATAACAGTTAAAGGTTTAAATGGCGGACATTCCGGTATGGATATTCATAAAGGATTAGGAAATGCAAACAAAATTATGAATCGTATTTTGTTTGATGGATCTCTAAACTTTGGCTTGCGAATTTCAGAAATAAATGGGGGTAGTTTGCGAAATGCAATTCCTCGTGAAAGCTCAGCTATTATTACAATTAACGCAATTCACAAAGCAATTTTTCTCTCTAAAAAAAACATACTTATCAACAATATTAAAGAAGCGTTCTTAACATTAGAACCAAATTTAACTATTGACATTAGCGCCACTAAATCACCAAAAAAAGTAATAGAAATAGATGTTCAAGAAAGTTTTCTGAAATCGATGTATGCTGCTCACAATGGTGTATATAAAATGAGTCCTGACATAACTGATTTGGTAGGAACTTCCAATAATATCGCAAGAGTTATTGTTAAGGATGGGCACATAAAAATTGAATGTTTAACACGTTCTTCTTCCGAAAGTAACAGCTCTGATTTAGTAAATTCCTTAAAATCAGCTTTTGAATTATCTGGCTTTGATATTGAATTATCTGGAGAATACCCTGGTTGGAAACCCAATATAAATTCAGAAATTTTAGGAATCGTTTCCAATTTATATGAAAAACTACATGGAGAAAAAGCAAATATTGCAGCTTGCCATGCAGGCCTAGAATGTGGTATTTTGGGACAAAATTATCCAAAAATGGATATGATTTCATTTGGCCCAACAATTTTGGGAGCACACTCACCAGAGGAACGTGCTAGTATCTCTTCTACACAAAAATTTTGGAAATTTTTAATTGCTATTTTAAAAAATGCTCCCTTAAAATGAAAATTATCCTTTTGTTTGCTACCAAAAATAATTAGAACAAAAAAACAGCAAAGAAAGCATCTAATTATTTGATTTTCAGCACTACCATGTAGTTATCATTTTCGTTATTTTAAAAACTCCTCAGAAGCAAAAACAAACCAACTAAGAAAACTGAAAAACAATTGTTTATAAATTTTATAGTGTTATTAACATCTTTCATTTCATTAAAACATAAAAAAAGTGTAATTTTACTACTTAAAAGGAAAATTTATAATGGGTAAAATAATTGCAATTGCAAACCAAAAAGGTGGAGTTGGTAAAACAACCACAAGCATTAATTTGGCTGCTTCTCTAGGTGTTCTAGAAAAGAAAGTTTTATTGATTGATGCTGATCCACAAGCAAATGCTTCCTCTGGCTTGGGTATTGATGTCAATTCGGTAGCACTAGGAACATATCAAGTACTAGAACACACCATATCGGCTAAAGAAGCGATTGTAAAAACAGTTTCTCCTAACGTAGATATTATTCCTGCACATATCGATTTAGTGGCAATTGAAATTGAATTGATCGATAAACAAGAACGAGAATATATGTTAAAAAAATCGTTAGTTGATTTAAAAAACGACTACGATTATATTTTAATAGATTGCGCTCCTTCATTGGGTTTAATAACGCTAAATTCTTTAGTTGCCGCAGATTCAGTAATTATTCCTATTCAATGTGAATATTTTGCTCTCGAAGGTTTAGGGAAATTATTAAATACCATTAAAAGTATTCAAAATATACATAACTCAGAATTAGAAATTGAAGGTTTATTACTAACGATGTTTGATTCTCGACTCCGCCTTTCTAATCAAGTTGTTGAGGAAGTAAGGAAACACTTTTCTAGCATGGTTTTTGATACTATTATTAGAAGAAATATACGTTTAGGAGAGGCACCTAGTTATGGAGAAAGTATTATTGCCTACGATGCAACAAGTAAAGGTGCTATAAATTACTTAAATTTGGCCCAAGAATTATTAAAAAAGAATTCGTAAGATGGCAAAAGCTACCAAAAAACAAGCCTTAGGAAGAGGATTATCTGCTCTGTTACAAGAACCTTCTAATGTTATTTCTGCAACTGATAAGAATGCAGATAAAGTTGTTGGAAGTATACTTGAAATCAATTTAAGTATGATTGAAGTAAATCCATTTCAACCAAGAACTTATTTTGACGAAGAAGCTCTAAAGGAATTAGCCAATTCAATAGAAGAACTGGGTGTTATTCAACCAATTACAGTTCGTAAATTGGCGGAAAATAAATTTCAATTAGTTTCTGGAGAGCGCCGTTTTAGAGCTTCAAAATTAATAGGAAGTAAAACAATTCCTGCATATATAAGACTTGCCAACGACCAAGAAATGCTAGAAATGGCATTAGTTGAAAACATACAGCGTAAAAATTTAGACCCTATTGAAGTTGCTTTATCATACCAACGTTTAATAGATGAAATTGAATTAACACAGGAAGAACTGAGCACTAGAGTTGGAAAAAAACGCTCTACCGTAACCAATTACTTACGTTTGTTAAAATTAGATCCCATTTTACAAACAGGTATGAGAGATGGTTTTATTTCAATGGGACACGGTCGTGCCATGATTAATGTAGAAAACACAGAAGATCAGTTAGCTATTTATGAGAGAATTTTGCGTGAAAAATTATCTGTAAGGCAAACTGAAGATTTAGTGAAAAACTTAAAATCTGGAGTCATTACGAAACCAAAGAAAAAGCAAGTTCCACCTTATATAAAAGAAAGCCTTAAAGTCATCAGTGAATACCTTGGTCATAAAATAGATGTAAGCATTAGTGCCAATGGCAAAGGAAAAATTTCGATCCCTTTTCATTCTGAAGAAGATTTTAACCGTCTAAAAAACTTATTAAAATAAGTGTTTTTAAAAAAAATAATATTTGTATTATCCTTTGCATTTTTTTCTGCAACGATTTTGGGGCAAAAAAAGGCTGTAATTGAAAAAGAAATCCCCATTGAAAAGGGAGGTATTTATAATCCTTTAACACCCTCCAAAGCTGCTTTTTACTCTGCTATTTTCCCAGGAATGGGACAAGTTTACAATAAGAAGTATTGGAAAGCACCTATTGTTTGGGGCGCCATGGGTACTAGTATTTACTATTATTTAATTAATAATAGTAGTTATAAAAGGTACAGGACTGCCTACAGACTAAGAAGAAACAACCTCGTAGATGAGTTTACGATTAATGGTATTGAAATAATCTCAGAAGAAACTTTAGAAAGGGCCCAAAATCAATTAAAAGAAAATAGAGATTTATCTCTTTTAACGACAGTAATCCTATACGTCTTGCAAATTGTAGAAGCAAGTGTAAACGCACATTTACTACAATTTAATACAGATGATGACTTAACATTTAAGCCTACTTTTATCAATGATCCATTTTATATGGAAGCTCCAAAAGTAGGACTCACAATTAAATATAATTTTTAAAATGAAGATTGCACTATTAGGATATGGAAGAATGGGTAAAGAAATTGAAAAAATCGCTTTATCTCGTGGGCATGAAATAGTAATTAGAAAAGATGTTGATGATGTAATAGATATCAATTTAGCAGACGTTGCTATAGATTTCAGTGTACCCTCTTCTGCTTTTAACAATATAACAAACTGTATAAACAACAAAGTTCCGGTAATTTCTGGAACTACAGGTTGGTTAGATAAATACGAAGAGGCAGTTGCATTATGTAGAGAAAAAAACAGTGCTTTCATATACGCTTCTAATTATAGTTTAGGCGTAAATATCTTTTTTGAATTGAACAAACAATTAGCAAAAATGATGCGTTCTTTAGAAGATTATGAGATCTCTATGGAAGAAATTCATCATACAAAAAAGTTAGACGCTCCGAGTGGAACAGCAATTACATTAGCAGAAGGGGTTATTGAAAATTCCTCTAAAAATAATTGGGAATTAGGCGATGAAGCATCAGAAGGGAACATACCTATTGTTGCAAAAAGAATCCCTGATGTTCCCGGAACACATACTGTTTGGTATGATTCTGAAGTTGACGCTATTGAAATAAAACACACAGCTCATAGCAGAAAAGGATTTGCTCTAGGAGCCGTAGTTGCTGCAGAATGGATTGTTGGTAAAAAGGGTGTTTTCTCTATGAAAGATGTATTAAACATCCATTAGAAAAGAAAAATACTTATGCTATTTCAACCTTATAAAAAATATAATTCTTCTCATTAGAGACAATAAAAGTATACAATTATGACATTTACACAATGGTTTCTCTTTTTTTTAGCAGTACAAATGGTTCATTTTCTTGGAACTTGGAAACTCTATGTAAAAGCAGGTAGAAAGGCTTGGCAAGCTGCAATTCCTATTTACAATGGTATTGTTTTAATGAAAATAATAAATCGTCCTAAGTGGTGGATTGCCTTATTATTTATTCCTGTTGTAAACCTATTAATGTTTCCTGTGATTTGGATTGAGACTATTAGAACTTTTGGTTTCTATAAAAAATTAGATTCTTTTCTAGTGATTGTAAGTTTAGGACTTTATGTGTTTTATATCAACTATGCAACAGACGCGGCATACAATTCAGACAGAAGTTTAAAACCAAGATCTGAATTAGGTGAATGGATAAGTTCTATTGCATTTGCGATCATTGCTGCTACTTTGGTACACACCTATTTTATGCAACCTTTTACCATACCAACTTCATCTTTAGAAAAATCTTTATTGGTAGGAGATTATCTTTTTGTTAGTAAATTTCATTATGGAGCAAGAGTTCCATCAACAGTAATTGCTGCACCAATGGTACATGATTCTTTACCTTTTACGGGAACAGCTTCTTATTTAAAAAAACCACAACTTCCTTACACGCGTTTGCCTGGTTTACAGAAAATTAAAAATAATGATATTGTTTGTTTCAATTGGCCTGCAGATACCTTAGCAACCATGTGGGGAGATACTTCTGGTAAATTCACCTACAAACCTATTGATAAAAAAACAAACTATGTAAAACGTTGTGTGGGTATTGCTGGCGATTCTCTAGAAATGAAAAATGGTTATTTCTATATCAATGGAAAAAAGAATGCGCTACCTGAAAGGGCAAAATTACAATTTTATTATACTTATGAAGCAAAAAAACCAATAAGTCAGAGTACATACCCTAAATTTTTAATAGGCAAACAACGAACTGGAGTTTACAAAATTTTAAGTGAATATTGGAATAATGAAAAAGTACAAAAAGCAATAAAAAAGAATGGGAATTTATCTAAAATTGGTGCTGATTCTTTATATACAGAGGTTGTTGGAGGTATAAACTCTAATTTTGCTCGAAAATTGAAAATGTTTTCTGTTGACAACAAAATAAATATCAATTTAACGGAAGAGGAAGCAGCTCGTTTAGAGGAATACCCGTTAGCTGTCTCTGTTAAAAAAGTAAACCATGATATTGACAACGCTATTTTTCCTCATGTAGAAAAATTGGGTTGGAGTCAAGATAACTTTGGTCCAATATATATACCAGAGGCTGGAGCTACTGTCAAAATAGATTTAGAAACATTGCCTTTCTACAAGCAAATCATCGAAAATTATGAAAATAATGATTTACAAGTTGTTGGGGAATATATATATATTAATGGAGTAAAAGCAGTTTCTTATACTTTTAAACAAGACTACTTTTATTTAATTGGAGACAACAGACACAGTTCACTGGATGGTCGTTACTGGGGTTATGTTCCTTTTGATCATGTTTTAGGAAAACCTGTATTAGTTTGGTTTAGTTGGGATCCTAATGCACCCAATATTGGAGCAAAATTAAAATCAATTCGTTGGGACAGAATGTTTACAACTGTACATGGTGAAGGAAAACCGTTTTCTTTCAGATACTTCGTTTTAGTATTCATAGGAATGTATTTTGGTTATAGCATTTATAGAAGAAGAAAAGTGAAAAAATAATTTTAGCAGCAGTATAAAACTGAAACTAAAAAGGGTTCATTAAAACATATGTCATTATTTATTCCCACCTACTTCTCTCCTATTTCTCAATATTCTGAAATTGTAAAATCTAATTCAGTTGTTTTTGAAATGGAAGATAATTTTCAGAAACAAAGCTATAGAAATAGATGCTACATCTATAATTCTAACGGAAAACAGTTATTAAACATTCCTGTGAAAGATAAATACAAAGGAAGTTCTCAACGAAAAAAAACAAAAGATTTATTGGTTGACAATGATGCTCTTTGGCAAGATCATCATTTAAAATCTTTACAAACAGCTTATAGAACTTCCCCTTTTTACGAGTTTTACGAAGATGATTTACTTTCTATTTTTACAAAAAAATATACTTTTATTCAAGATGTAAACATCGATACTTTTTTATTTATTTCTGATGCTTTACAAATATCCCAGCAATATTCTAAAACGGGAGAGTACATTGTAAAAACTACTGAAAAAGATTTAAGAGAACTTGCAGATGTAAAAAAACAACCTCAAAAATTTGTAAATAACTACGTTCAAATGTTTGATGACAAGCATGGTTTTATTCCTGATTTATCAATTTTAGACTTGCTTTTTATGGAAGGTCCAAACGCAATTAGTTTCTTGTGAATTTAGAATTCATAATACATTACGGGTTACATTTTGTAGCACCACTTTTTATAGCCTACTTTTTATTTAAGAAAAACTGGAAAATTACTTACTTAATTTTCATCTGCTCGATGTTAATAGATTTAGATCATTTATTAGCGACCCCTATTTTTGACAAAAACAGATGTAGCATCAACTTTCACCCCTTGCATTCCTATATTGCAATTAGCTTTTATGGTATTGGGTTATTTATTAAGAAAACAAGAATCTTATGTATTGCATTAATATTCCACATGCTAACAGACGCTATAGATTGCTATCTATAATATTTCTTTAAAAGTAAATCAAACTCATTAGAAATATTAAGTTTTAGTACTAAAAAGACATATAGAACCGTAATCATTACACTTTTTAAAGCTATATTAATTATTGGAGTGATACTAAATTTCAATATTTCAATTTCTGGAAACGTAAAGTTCCAAAAGTAAAAAGAATAAAACAAAATGAGAATAATTAAAATCAATCTCCATGATTTATTTGTAAAAGGTGTAATTGCAAACTTATGATGTACAAACCATAACTTAATCGTATTAAACACTAAAATTGTTAATAAGGTTGCAATTGCTAAGCCATTAGTACCCAATTCTAAATTAAAATAGAAGAGCTTATTTAAAAAGCACACAGAAATAGACATCCCTAAAGCAAGTGGCAATACCACTCTATAAAATTTAGAGTTATTTATGATTGCACCATTACTTCCTAAAAACATGGTATATAATTTGGCTAAAGAAATCATTAGAACTACATATTCACCACCAGCATAACCTTTTTCTGGCATTAATTTAAAAAGCTCACTTACACCACAATTAACTAACAGAAAAAATAAACCACCAACTAAAAGTAGATTTATAGAACTTTTCTTGTATAAGTTTTCAACTTCTGTTGTATTAAATTCATTTAAAGATTTAGATGTTAATGGTTGTAAAATTTGGATCATTGCTCTACTTGGTGCTTCTATAAAAGAACCTATAAAAACAGCAACAGAATAATAAGCTGCTTTTTCTATGGTATCCTTTCCAGGAATCATAACTTTATCAATATCTAATAAAATAGCACCTGCACTTCCTGCTAAAATAATATATCCTGAATATTTAATAACCTCTAAAATATTATTTGGTAATTTAAAATGAAACTTCGGGAAATAAATAGAAAAGGCATAAAACATCATTACAAGAGCTCTAATAACATATGCTATACTTAAATATAAGATAAATTCTGATTTTGTTATGAAATCAAAAAGAACAGCTAAAAGTAAAATCATTACCACAACTCTATTCCAAAGTTCTTTTAAAATATTACCAAAAACAGTTTGGAGTTGTACTTTTGTCCAAGAATAGAAAAGCTCAAAATAAGCGCATGCAATCGCTATTAAATAAATAGAAAACGTATAACTTTCTATAATCTGATTCTCTTCAGTTACCTTACTCATAATCCATGTATGAGCATTATCCCAAAAAAAACCTAAAGGGACTGCGATTAATAATGGTAAAAATATAACCGAAGAAAGAAACGTATCTTTTTCTTCTTTTGTTTCATAAGACGAGAAATATTTTACGATAGTATATTGAACTCCGAATGCAGTAAATGGCATAATCAAATTAGAAGCAGATAAAAGAATTGTAACCATTCCATAAAATTCTGATTCCAAAACTCTAGGATAAAAAACAATCGTATTTATTCCGCCGATTAAGAATGCACCATAAATAATAATCGTATTTCTAAAAGACTGTTTTAATACAATTCCCATATTACGAATGTAGACTTTTAATAATAAATGTCAATTTTTTAGTTAAATGCTTTCTATGATATTTTTCTATGTTTTTAGAATTCACTTCTAAGTTTCCTTCTTTATATTGATGATATAATCGTACAATTTCTGATGATAATTTCTCTTCATTATCAAACCCAACGACAACTCCAGCATTCGTCTCTTTTAAAATTGCTGCTAAATCTCCTTGTTCTGAACCAATTGCCAAAATAGGTCTTTTTGCTGTTAAATACTCAAATATTTTACCTGTTAAAATTCCTTTTGACTTTTCTACATTAGGAATTAACAATAATAAAACCTGTGCTTTTTTCTGATATTCAATTGCTTTTTGATGATTCACATAACCAACAAAATTTACATTATCCATTAATTGATGATTGATTACCTCAGTTTCAACTTCATTAGAAATATCACCAATAAAATTGAGTTTTAACTCTTTTTTAAAATTTTTATTCTGAGAACAAAGTTCTTTTAAAACTTTAAATAAAATTGTTGGATTACTTTGTTTAGGCAATAAACCAATATAAGAAATCGTGAATTTGTGATCTAATTCTATTCTATTCTTCGTTAAAACTTCATCATCAAAACCATTGGTTATTACTTCTACTCTACTTGCCGTTTTAGCGAATTCTTCTTTTAACGAATTACTAACAGTTAATATACAATCTGCATTTTTTAAAACAGCTTCTTCTAATCTTTTATTCTTATTTTTAGCAAATGAAAGCTGATTAAAATCTTTATTATAATATAAATCTGACCATGGATCTCTTAAATCTGCAATCCATTTTATATTATTTTTCTGATGTAATTTTTGCGCAATTAAATGCATACTATGAGGCGGACCTGTAGAAATAATAGTATCAATCTTATTTGAATTTAAATACGTTTGCAAATACTTTACAGATGATTTTACCCAAAATACTTTTGGATCAGGAATAAATAAATTTCCGCGTATAAAGGACAAAAAACCACTTTTACTCAAATTTGAAACCCCATTTTTCTGTGGTTTATTTTTCTTCCAAAAAAGAAGATTTAAAGGCTCCCAAATAGGTTGTTTTAAAACTTCAATGTTTGTTGGCACTTCATTAATTAACGTTTTATCTTCTCTAGGATAAGTAACATTATCAACTGTATACACAACAGGTTCTATTCCGAATTCTTGTAAGTATTTTACAAACTTCAACCAACGTTGAACTCCAGATCCGCCTGCAGGTGGCCAATAATATGTAATTATTAATACTTTCAAGATGATAAATTATTGTATAAATGTAGTAGTTCTTTTGAGGTTTGTTCCCAAGAAAATTTTTTTTGAATAAATAGTTTTCCATTTTGCCCCAATTCATTCCTTAGAGCTTCACTCTTGAAGAGTGTTAGTACTTTTTCAGAAAAATCATCTACATCTCTATCTTTATGAACGAGACCCGTATTATTCTTTTCTACCAACTTTCTTTGGGCAATCGCATCGCTTACTAAAAGTGGTCTTGCTAAACTCATATATTGAAAAATCTTATTAGCATAGGCAACATCATGTTGTAAATTTCTATGCAATGGAGAAATACAAATAGTACTTGAAATAATATAAGATTGAAACAATGAAACATTTTTCCAACCTTCAAAATCAACAAAACTTTCTAATTTTAAATCGACAACTTGTTGCTTCAAAACTACGTCTGTAGTATTTTTTCCAACAATCACAAGCTTAATATTCGGAATCTTTTCTTTTAAAGAAGTTATTGCTTCAATTGCAGTTTGCAAACCTCTTCTTAAATGTGTATCCCCTAGATACAAAACAACGAACTTATCTTTATATCTTCTTATAATAGACTGATCTATATTATAATCCTTATAAAATGATTCTCTAATTGTATTAGGCACTAAAACTAACTTTTCTTTTGAAGAAGGGATTCTTTCTTCTATATTTTCAAGAAATTCTGGAGAAACAGCAATAACTTTATTTGCTCTTACTATAAATTCTCTTTCTTTCTTTTTCCATTTTTTTGGTGAAATGATATCCTTTCCCGGAAATTTTTGAAGATGCGGATACAACTTCATCACTTCTGGCATATTATCATGTAAATCTAAAACTACTGGTAAATTGTGTTTTTTATTTACTTTAAAAGCAGCATCAGCAATTCGAATATCATGAACATGCATTGCTTCAATATTGGTTTCTTTTATAAAACGATGAATCTTTTGTTTCATTAAAAAACTATATAAAGGTATTGTATACGCTAAAGCTGATAATTTGTATTCTAATTTATTAGAAAAATATCTCTTTACTTGAATCCCGTTAATCGTTTCTGATGTTTTTTCATCCGCATATTTTAAACAGAAAAGAAAAACTTCATGGCCATCTTTTATTAAAGAAATTGCTTCATTTTCAACCCTAGGATCAGGTGGAAATTCAGCATCGAGTATCATTCCTATTTTCATCTCTTCTTTTTTTGATCATAAAAGAACCAACCCACGGAAACGAACATCAAAATAAGATACGAAAATAAAGAAATTAAAGTTCCTTGCTGAATGACTTTTGGCTCAAACTTGAATTCAATGGTATGTTCACCTGCAGGAATCATCATACCTCGTAACACATAATTTACACTGAAATGAGGTGTTAATTCTCCATCAATATAGGCATTCCATCCGTCTTTATAATAAATTTCTGAGAAAACAGCAAACTGATTTTTTGCAGTTTTTGATTGATAAGTTAACCTTGAAACATCGTACTTTAAAAGTTTTATAGCTGCTGTTGTGTCTTTTTGAAGATTTAAATTAATATTTTCTTTGAGGTTTCTTTTATCAATAACTACTTCTATTTTCGTTTGTATCGAATCCAATGCCTGCATTTCTTCATTGGCAGAATGTACCACTTTTACCTTTTCAACAAACCAAACATTTCCATTTGCATCTGGATTCAATTGTGCTTCTTTTTCACCTCTATCGGTACCAATAATAAAATACTTTGTATTTAGCATGTTTAAAACCTGCAGATTATTTTTGGCTATTTGGTACTCAAACAATTCTTGATAACGTCTTAATTTTGCTGCATGATACCCTCCTATAGATTGATGAAAATAAGAGGTACTTCCATCATTCATTGGGTTTACAGTAAAATTAGCTACTCTAAAATGTGCTTTATCTTGTAAGATTATTTTATCTGCTACAGAAGCTGTAAATGGTTTTTCTATCTTTCTTGCTATTTTAAAATCGTCTTGATCTACGTATTTTTTGTCCACAGAAATTAAATCAAACAACACAAAAACGGTAAGTATACCGATAGCAACGCCTTGTTTTAATTTATCTTTTAACAACATCCATAAAACCCCTCCTGAAACGAACATTAAAAATAAAGAACGTAGAGAATCCATTAATAAAATCGATTTTCTATCTGCAATTATTGCATCTATCAAGCCTGGTAACTGGCTGTATTGCGAATCTCTTAATCCTTCAAAAGTTGAGAATGCATGTGCTAATAAAAACCCAGCAACAATGAATCCTCCAAAAATGCTAAGTGCCTTTTTTAAAGCGTCCTGTTTTTCATCCGAAGAAACCCTTGACGAAAAGAACTCTTTTAACCCTAAAATAGCTAAAATAGGAACACATAATTCTGCAATAACTTGTATGGAAGAAACTGCTCTAAACTTATTATAAAGAGGAATATAATCAATGAAGAAATTGGTTAAAACATCAAAATTTCTTCCCCAACTCATTAAAACTGAAAAAACTGTTGCGACTACTAACCATTGCTTTAAACGTCCTTTTACTAAGATTATTCCTAAAAAAAATAGAAAGAAGATCACGGCACCAATATAAGCAGGTGCTTCAACGATATTTTGATCGCCCCAATAGGTTAACGCTTGTTTTGAATACTCTTTAGCAACTTTTTCCCCTGCTCTGGCTTCTATTGTTTTATAAAAATTAGAATCTTCCGGCAATTCCTCAACGGTTCCTCCCCCCATAAAGCGAGGGATAAACAGATTAAAAGTTTCTAATTTTGCATAACTATATTCTGTGATATAAGACTTATCTAGCCCTTTTGAAGCTTCTTTCTCAGTCCCATCATAATTTATGGTCAACTCCGATTTCCCTCTGGTACTTTGATCTGCATACTCTTTCATGGCCATTAAACGAGAAGAATTGGCACCAATTCCTAATAAAACTGCTACAATAATTACACTGCTTTGCTTTATAAAAACGGGAAGTATCTTTTCCCTAATTGCATGAATAAATTCTACGATCCCTAAGACTAATAAACAAAATCCAAGATAATAGGTCATCTGCGGATGATTTGTGTGAATTTCTAGAGCCATAGCAACACCTGTCACTAAAAAACCGAGTACATATCTTTTCTGAAAAACCCATAAAACTCCAGCTAAGACCAAAGGCATATAGGCAATTGCATGTGCTTTTGCATTGTGTCCTGCTCCAAAAATAATAATTAAATATGTTGAAAAACCAAAGGCGAGAGCTCCTAAAATAGCCAATCTCCAATTGACTTTTAAAGCCATCATCAGTACAAAAAAACTTAAAAAATATAAAAAAGTATAATCTGCTGGTCTTGGTAAAAAACGTAAAGTCCGATCTAAAACTCTTACAAAATCATTCGGGTAATAAGCACTTATTTGATATGCTGGCATTCCACAAAAAGAAGCACCTGTCCAGTATGGTTCGGCATCTTTATCCAATCTAAAGTCATTAATCTCTTTTACCATTCCTCTAAATTGAGTGATATCAGACTGATTTAATTTTTGTCCTTTTAAAAGTGGATGAAAATATAGGATGGATGCCAACGTAAAAATCACGATGGCAACAATATAAGGTATCACTTTATTAGAAATCTTCAAACGAATACTTTTTAATTAATAGTGTGAATCATTAAATTTTACAATTTAAAACGAGTGTACTCCCAATCAATCAACTTCTTCAAAATCTACATAATCCCCAACAGAGTCTTTACTTTGTTGTTTATTATTCGGCTTTTTATCTATGACAGTTTCTCCTTCTGGCACCCTGTTCTTTTTTTGGTGACCTCCATATTGTTGTTCCGCCTTCTTTTTGATTGTTTCTGCAGCCTTTTTTATCAAAAAAGGTGCAAACAGTCGTGCTAAAAACTTAAAAGCATAGTAAAAAAGTAATATAAAAAATATCGTTTTCAGTAAACCCATTTAAATTTGTATTTCTAAGTATATAAAAAATATAAATCAAAAATAACAATTTGAAGACAATTGTAGCGTTAACAATGCTATAAAAATTTCACAAACTCAAAAAAGTGTAAATTGCTCTTAAAAAATAGCATTTTTAGCCTATGTTTGTGTTCGTCGACACATACTCCTTATAATATTATATTGTAATTTATGAAGAACTTTTTCTTACATCTTATTTTGGTCTTATCATTACTTGAAATTACCTCAATACAAGCTCAGTACACAGAAGTAATAAACTCTAACAGACCTGGTTTTTCTGAGAGCCCTTATAGTGTTGGCACAAGAGTTTATCAATTTGAAAGTAATTTTTTCTACAAAAATACAAGTATTGAACCTACTTTTTCACAACCGCAATCTTTTGGAGTTGACCTACTTTTTAGAACCAGTTTTTTTCTAGAAAAATTAGAATTAAATACCCAATTAACTTATCAAAGAGATAAAGTAGCTTTTAAGAATATTTTCTCTTCTCACTATTTCACCACTGGACTCAGCAGGATGTCAATGGGTGTTAAATATTTATTATTTGAACCAAAATATACTGACAAAACGAAAGAAGTTAGAAGTTGGAAAAGAAGATTTTCTTTTGACAAAAAACGATTTATTCCTTCTGTAGCTATTTATTTTGGTATGAATACAAATTTTGTAAGTGAAATTTATAAAACGGAAAGTATTACCCCAAAAGTGGGTGTTTTACTTCAACATAATTTAACGAATGAATTTAACGTAATTTCGAATGTTTTTTATGACAAAATAGGATCTGACTTTTCTGAAATTTCTTACACAATTACTGCAACGCAGAATTTCAGTAATCAATGGTCTGGGTTTATAGAACATCAAGGAATCTTTCAAAAATACCAAAATAATCTAAATTTTGGAGCAGGTGTGGCATATCTCTTTAGTGAAAATTTTCAGATTAATGCCTCTACTAGGTTTCTTCAAGAAGGAAAATCCCAAGGATTTTATGGCAGTTTAGGCATCTCTTATAGAATTGACAGACACCAAGATTCTTTTACTGATTTAGATCAAATAGGAACAAAGGACAATAACAAACTAAGTGTTTTTTTTAATAAGATTTTGAGTTTATTTAAGAAAAAAGGAAACAAAAAAAATAAGGTAAAAAGAAGTAGAAAAAGAAAAAAAAGAAAAAAATAGAAAAAGGCGTAAACCCAACTATAAGAAGCTACTAAAGAAAACGAATAGAAAGATTAACTTTGTTACATGATAACACTAAAAAAGATAGCATCAAAAAAAGAAATGAAACAATTTGTACTGTTTCCTTTTTCGCTATATAAAGATAATAAGTATTGGGTTCCTCCAATCATAAAAGATGAAATTGACAATTTCGATCCAACAAAAAACCCTGTTTTTGAAAATGCAGATGCACAGTTCTATGTCGCTATTAAAAACAATAAAATTGTTGGAAGAGTCATTGCAATCATCAATTGGTTTGAAGTTGAAAAACAGCAAATTAAAAAAATGCGTTTTGGTTGGTTTGATGTTATTGATGACATAGAAGTAAGTAAAATTCTTTTGAACAAAGTAAAAGAAATCGGTATTGAAAATAATCTAGCATTTATTGAAGGGCCTGTTGGCTTCAATAATTTAGACAAAACAGGGGTTTTAACGGAAGGTTTTGACCATTTAGGAACCATGATAACTTGGTATAACCATCCTTATTACAAAGAACATCTAGAGGAGCTAGGGTTTGTAAAGGAGAAAGAATACTTAGAAAATAAGTTCAAATTTAATAAGGTTGATGGAGTTTATTTTGATAGAATCAGTACTATTTTAAAGAGACGGTTCAAATTAAAAGCATTAGATTTTACGAAGACAAAAGAAATTATGCCTTATGTAGATGAAATGTTTGAAGTTTTTAGTGCAGCATATTCTAAACTATCCACTTTTGTTCCCATTTCTGACGCTCAAATAGCATTCTTTAAAAAGAAATACATTTCATTTATCAATCCAGAATATATAAAATTTGTTGTTGATGAACACAATAAGCTGGTTGCCTTTGCAATTGTAATGCCTTCTTTTTCCGAAGCACTGCAAAAAGCAAAAGGAACCTTGTTTCCATTTGGACTATTCCACTTATTAAAAGCTAGAAAACACAGTAAAGATGTTACTTTCTATTTGATTGGTGTACATCCAGAATATCAAAATAAAGGGGTACATGCTATTATTTTTGATCAATACACAAAAACTTTTGGTCCATTAGGAATCGATAATTGCATTAGAACTCCAGAACTAGAAGATAACGAAGCCATAAAGAAATTGTGGGAAAAATTTGATCCGGTAACCCATAAAAAAAGGAGAACGTATAAGAAGAATATTCAGTAGGCAGTAGGCAGTAGGCAGTAGGCAGTAGGCAGTAGGCAGTAGGCAGTAGGCAAAATTAAAAAATCCTAACTTTTGAACATGATAATTTTGATATTTTAGCTCTCTAAAACATTGAATTTTTAAAAATTTTGAAACTTTAAAAAATGCAACTATTCTATAATTCGGAAATTTCTATAGAAACAAAACAAATTACTTTTGATAAAATTGAGAGTAAACACATTGTCCGTGTCTTACGTAAAGAAGAAAATGACATTCTTAAAATCACCAATGGAAAGGGTTTTTTGTTTGATGCAAAAATTCGTCTTGCAAGCGACAAAAAATGTACTGCAGAAATTATAAATTTCGAAGAAAAACAGAAACCTTGGAACTATTATTTACACATAGCAATTGCGCCAACTAAAAACAATGATAGAATTGAATGGTTTTTAGAAAAAGCGACAGAAATTGGTATTGATGAAATTACCCCAATTATTTGTAGTAATTCTGAACGAAGAGTTATAAAACTAGAACGTTTTGAGAAAATTTTACAAGCTGCCATGAAGCAATCTTTAAAATTTACACTGCCAAAATTAAATAAGCCTATAAAATTAAATGAATTCATCAATCAAAATATTGATGGAAAAATTTGTATTGCACATTGTGAATCTTTCGACAAAAATTCAAAAAAAGGAGAAAAGAGATTTTTAAAATCTATTATAGATTCATCTGAGAAAACTACAATTTTAATTGGTCCTGAAGGTGATTTTTCTTCAGAAGAAATAAAAAAATGTTTGAAAAAAAACATGATTCCTATTTCTTTAGGTGAAAGTAGGTTGCGAACAGAAACTGCGGGCTTAGTGGCTGTTAATACAATTTCATTTATCAATCAGTAAGTTTTCCTTATCTTGCTTTCAATTCTTATCAAAACAATTAATGAAGCAAATTTTATTCTTTTTATTTATATCTCTAAACTTTTCAGGGCACACACAAGATGTTGCCATTTTGAAATATAATGGTGGTGGAGATTGGTATGCAAACCCAACTGCTATTCCTAATTTAATAGCATTTTCGAACAAAAATATAAAAACCAATATTCATGAAAACCCACAAGGAGTTGCAATAGGAAGTGAAGATATCTTTAACTTTCCATTATTATTTATGACGGGCCATGGAAATGTGTTTTTTTCTGAGGACGATGCAAAAAACCTCCGAAATTATTTAATTTCTGGTGGATTTCTACATATTTCAGACAATTATGGTTTAAATACATTTATACGGAGAGAAATGAAAAAGGTATTTCCTGATATTGAGTTTCAAGAGATTCCAACAAAGCATCCAATTTATAATCAAACATATAAATTCCCAAATGGAATTCCTAAAATTCATGAACATGATAAGAAACCTGCACAAGGTTTTGGGCTGTTTTATAAAGGACGATTAATTGTTTTCTATGATTATGAAACCGATTTAAGTGACGGGTGGGAAGACGAGATAATACATAACAACCCTAAAAGCGTAAGAGAAAAAGCGCTTAAAATGGGTGCAAATATTATAGAATACGCTTTTAAAAACTAAGTTTCGTAACAACTAAAAATCATCAATTAAATTTTATGCAAAACCAAATAGCGATAGATGATATTAAAATAAATTTTGACGAAAGTGGTTTATGGGTTTTAAATATAGCGATAGCCATAATTATGTTTGGGGTTGCACTAGGAATTACATTAGATGATTTTAAACGTCTTTTTAAAAACCCTAAAATAGTATTTGTTGGTGTTTTATCACAATTTTTCTTGTTGCCTGCTGCTACTTTTTTAGCAATTTTAATTATAAAACCACAGCCTAGTCTTGCTCTAGGAATGATGATGATTGCTGCCTGTCCTGGTGGAAATGTGTCAAACTTCTTCAGTAAAATAGCTGGAGGAAATACAGCATTATCAGTTAGTTTAACTGCTTTTGCAACATTAATTTGTATTGTAATGACTCCTTTTAATTTACAATTTTGGGGGAGTTTATACGAACCTACCAACCAAATATTAAAAACAATTTCTTTAGATCCTTTTGATTTATTTAAATTAGTTTCTTTAATTTTAGGAATCCCTTTAATTCTCGGAATGCTTATAAAACAAAGGCATCCAGAAATAGCGAATAAAATGGAAAAAGTTTTAAAACCACTATCAATGTTAGTTTTTATTACATTAATTATCATTGCCTTCTCTCAAAACTTAGCCATCTTTATAAGCCATATTCACCACGTTTTATTATTGGTGATTTTTCACAATATTTTTGCTTTTATAATAGGATTTTATACTGCAAAAAGTTTTAAACTAAAAAAAAGAGACTGTAAAACGATTGCTATTGAAACTGGAATACAAAATGGTGGTTTGGGTTTGTTGCTTGTTTTTGGGTTTTTTGAAGGTTTAGGAGGAATGGCTTTACTAGCTGCATTTTGGGGGATTTGGGATATTTTCTCTGGGATTATTTTAGCAACATACTGGGGAAGGAAAAAATAAACTTTAATATAAGAGATCTCATTTATGGTTCAAAAAATTTGGTTTACACTCGTTTGGAGTTACATAAAACTTGGATTATTTTTTTACAGTAAAAGAATTACCGTTTTAGGTAGAGAGAATATCCCTAAAAAGGGGGCTGTTATATTTGCTGTAAATCATCCTAATGGATTGTTAGATCCTTTATATGTGACCACAACAAATAGTCGACAAAATCATTTTTTGGTCAGGGCTGCATCATTTAAGAATCCGCTCATAAAAAAGATTTTGGAATCATTATACTTAATGCCTATTTATAGAATTAGAGACGGAATTAAACAGCTTTCAAATAATCAAGAAATTTTTGAAAAATGTTTTAATATTCTAACGAAAGGCGAAACTTTAATGATTTTCCCTGAAGGAAGTCATCATAAGAAAAGAACCATTCGGCCTTTAAGTAAAGGTTTTACAAGAATCGTTTTTGGAGCTTTAGAGAGATACAAAAACTTAGAAATTACCGTTATTCCTGTAGGAATCACCTACCAACATTCTTCTCATTTTCCAGCGAAAGTAATTGTAAATTATGGAAAGAAAATAACAACAAGAGCCATTTTTGAAACAAATACACCTGCAAAATCAATTAACATTTTAAAAGCGAAAGTTAGTGTACAACTAAAAGAATTAAGTGTTCATATAGATGATAATGAAAGCTATGCAGCTATTTTACAAAAGTTAAATGAAGCGCAAGTAGATTTCACAGAAGTTGAAAAAGTAAATAAAATGATTAAAAATAAATTGTTTTCTACTAGAAAATCTCCTAAAAAAAACTATTTGAAACCTCTGTTTTATCTCATTATTGTAAATAGTTGTATCCCTTTTTTACTATGGAAAATCTCCTACAAGAAAATTGATGAAATTGAATTTATAGATACTTTTAGATTTGGTTTTAATTCGTTGCTTTTTCCTCTATTCTTAAGTATTCAAGGTTGGATTTTAAGTCTTTATTTTGGAAAGATGGTTGGTTTTTTTTATGTAGCATGCTCTGCTTTCCTACTTCTTATTTACTCAAAATTTGCGCCTACAAATTCAAAAAAACATATTGAATTAAAGGAAGCTAGCAAGAGTGTAAAGCCTTGACGGATGCAATTGTTTGAGCGCTCCCCTTTTTTTTGAAAAAGCAAATGCATTTTCGTCTTCTCTTAAAATAATCTCAAGCAGGAAATAACTGCTAATCTAAAATAGCATCTTGAATAACTTGTTGAATTTCTGTTCGCATATTTTGTTCTATCAAACCTATATTTTCCATAGTTGGATATACTCTATTTGACAAAAAGACATAAACAATTCCACTTTTTGGATCTGCCCAAGCGTAAGTACCTGTAAAGCCAGAATGCCCAAAACTCTCCTCGGAAACGCACCCACAAGTTGCTTTCACTTCAGGATCTAATTGTGGCTTATCAAACCCCAAACCTCTTCGCACTTTTTTATCAGCGAAATAACGATGATTAAATGTATCTAGAGTTACTGTTTTTAAATAACGTTTGCCTCCATAATATCCTTTTTGCAAATACATTTGCATAATTTTCGCAACATCATTTGCATTGGCAAACAAACCTGCATGACCTCCTACTCCTCCCAACATTGCTGCCCCCATGTCATGCACATGCCCGTGTAATAATTGCTGACGATAATACGTATCTTTTTCGGTGGGAATAATTTCTTTTTTAGAGAATTTCTGAAGTGGCAAATAAGTTGTTCTATTGGCCCCTAAAGATTGATAAAACACTTCATCAGCCAATACATTTAAAGGTTTTTTATAGCTCATTTCTATCACTTCTTTGAAGAGATAATAACCTAAATCGCTGTACTTATAACCCGCTTCTTCTCGTTGATCTGCTTCTCTAATGTATTTATAAATACTATCTTTATAATTGGACTTTAAATAAATATTTTCAGCAATGTTTAAAGTGTACTTTTTTGATTTCTCACTACTGTAATACATCGGTAAATTTGTACCTGTAAGACTGTCTTGAGTTGCTTTATAAAAAGGAATCCATGCCTTTAATTTACCATAATGTGAAAGTATTTCTCTAACAGAAACACCTGCTTTATTTGTGTTTTTAAAGCTTGGAAGAAGGTCACCTAAATTGTCACTTAGAGATATTTTTTGATCTTCTTGTGCTTTCATCAACAGGGGTAAAGTCGCAAGTATTTTTGTAAGGGAAGCAACATCATAAATATCTGAGTTTTTAACTTTTGTTGTTTTTCTATCGGTTTGATATCCGTAACTTTTGTTTAAAATAACCTGACCTTTTCTTGCGACTAAAACTTGAAAACCAGGAGCCATTTTTTCATCTAAAATGAGTGTTGCTAAAGAATCTATTTTTTCTAATTTTTTTGAAGATAATTGTACCGCTTCAGGAATGGTATATTGCAATCTGCTTAATCTTGAGGTAAAAAGACCATGACCTTCTAAAAAGTTGTTTTTGATAGAAACTGGTAGTTTTCCTTTTGCACTTATTGCTCCAAAAATAAGTTGTGCAGATAGTTCTTGTGCCAATTTACTGTTTTGGTAAGAAACAATTAATCCTTCTATATTGGATGCTTTTTTTATTTGTAACAAGCTATAAGGGCTTGCAAAAACATCTAAAATAACCCTATTCTTTTTAGAGATTTCTTGTATCCAAAGTAGTTCTTTCTTTTCAAATTTATAACTTTTCCAAGGATGCAAATTTGATTTATGGAACCCGATAATTACCAAATTATAGGGTTTTAATTTATTGAGAATTCTTTTTAAATTTTTATCAGAAACCACGGTTACTTTTGTGTAATTCTGTAACATATCCACAAAGTGATTTCCAGAATCGTCTCCTAAATTTACATAAGCAATTTTACGCTTTTCTAAATTTTTGATTGGAATTATTTCTGTACTATTTTGAACAACAGTCAATGAATTTTTAATCAATTCTCTGTGCAATAATTCATCTGCTATCGTATTTAGGTCCTTCTGAATATTTGCTACTTTAACAGGTTGATATTGATGTAAGCCCGCCCAATATTTTGCTTTTAATATTTTTTGAACAGAAATATCTATTCGCTGTTCTGAAAGTGTTTTTGAAGCAATCGCTTTTTTAATTAAAAGAACGGTTGCTGGAACATCTTGCGGAATTAATAATAAATCGTTCCCTGCTTGAATTGCTGCTAAATCTATTGCTGAGGAAGTTGCATAATTCGCAGCTCCTTTCATATTTAACCCATCAGTAATAACCAATCCTAAAAAACCTAATTTCTGTTGCAATAAATTGGTGACCACGTTTTTAGACAACGAAGTTGGCAATCTACTGTCTGGCTCTAAACTTGGTATACTTAAATGCGCAGTCATTACACTTGCGATTCCTGCATCAAATACTTTCTTATACGGATATAATTCAATAGCATCTAAACGCTCCATCTCAAAATTTAAAACAGGTAAAGTGTGATGAGAGTCGGATGCTGTATCCCCATGACCCGGGAAATGTTTTGCGCTTGCCAAAACCCCTTGACTTTGTATTCCTTGAGTAAAAGCAATGGCTTTTTGAGTTACATTTTCTTTATTTTCTCCAAAAGAACGGTTTCCAATAATAGGATTTTCAGGATTTGTATTGATGTCTACTACGGGTGCAAAATTTATATGAATCCCCAATCGCTTACAATGTTTCCCTAAACGTTCTCCAAATTGTTTAATCAAAGAATCGTTTCTAAGGGCACCTAAAGTCATGTTCCAAGGAAATCGATACGTGTTCTTCAAACGCATATCTAACCCCCATTCTCCATCAAAACCGATGAGTAAAGGTAGTTTCGCATCAGCTTGATATTTGTTATTCAATTCTGCCTGTTTCTCTGGTGTTCCCTGCATAAAAATTAAATTCCCAACATGATATTCTGTAATCATTTTAGCGATAAAATCTTCGTGCTTTTTATCCTTATTTGAATATGCTTGTACCATAAACAACTGACCTATTTTTTCATCTAGAGACATCGTTTTCATAATACTATCTACCCAAATATTTTGAGCTTCTGCATCTTTTGTTCTTAAAGGATCTACACTTTGTGCAGATACGCTAAAAAAAAGACTTATAAAAACAAGCATCAGTAAGGTATTCTTCATATATTTTTTAAAGTAATTTTTGGGTGTTTTTAACAGACTTTCTATTATATCTTTTTGTGTTAACTAAAATTAGGAGCTGTTCTTTATATCAATAACATTTTAATCATCTAAAGGATACTGAACAAGCGCAGCATAAAAGGATGCCATTTTAACACTTAACGCAACGGCATATTTATGAACTTAATATTTTATTGAAAATCAATGCTTATACCAAAAAGCGTTTGTGCCAACTTTCTTTTGCTTGAATTTCCCAATTATTTTCAAAATCTGCTTTTGTAGCCACCATATTATTAAACACAATCGTTTCTGGAGTTACGCTATTTTCTTTCACAAGATTCTGAAAATCAGATAATTTAACTAAATTAACAACCTCATTATCTTTATAAGTAATATTCATTTTATTCATTAAATCTATTTTTAATTCCGTTTCTAACTCTTTTATAAAACGAACAGAACTATCGATAGAACATCCAGAAATTGAATTAAAACTTTCATCTACTGCCAACACTAAAAACTGATTGTATTTTATAGTAAAAGATCCTTTTAAATCTTCTCCATGACGAGTCCACTGATTAATAAACTCGACCGCTTTTGCTGAAATAAATTCAATATCCTTTTCAATAAATACCCTATCGGATTGGTAAATCCAAACGCGAGAATTATCTGGTAAATTTTTATATTGTGTAAACATCTTTGATTGTGTAATTGTTAATTCGTTGAATTGTATAATGAATAAGTTCAGTAAATATCTTAAAAATAAAAATAATTACCTCAAATTAAATTTCTGTTGTAGCGCTTGTAATTTGTCTGCTTCTGACATCGTCTTTTTTTGAGTTGACATTCTTTCTTTAATCTCTCTTAAAACCTTTTTGGTATACAAAGGAAAATCTGCATTTTGGATCCAATTGTGATACCCAGAATTTTCTTTAAAAACGGCTTCTACTGTTCTTCCTTTGTATTTTCCAAAAGAAAATATTTCTTGATTGTCATCATTCATCAAAATAAAACCTGCAAAATCGGCTCTCACTCCATGTGTAGAATAATCACTTAAAGCAGTTACAGAATTTTCTAAGTCTTCATACTTATCTAATTGAGCTAACAAAATTTCATAGGTAGCATTGGTGTCTGCTTCTGCCCCATGTGCACCTTCTAATTCTTTTCCGCAGTAAAATTTATAACCAGCACCTAGAGTTCTTTGTTCTTTCTTATGAAATATAACTTGCACGTCTATTGCTTTCCTATTCTTCATATTAAAGTCAATTCCTGCCCGCATTAATTCTTCGGCTAATAAAGGGATATCAAACCTATTTGAGTTAAATCCCGCCAAATCTGCAGCAGCAATCATTTCGTTTATTTTTGGAGCAAGCTCTTTAAAAGTAGGTTCTGTAAGTACTTTTTCATTGGTTATTCCATGAACATCTATAGATTCTTTTGGAATTACCATTTCAGGATTTACCAACCATGTTTTACTTTCCTTATTTCCATTTGGAAACACTTTTAAAATTGATATTTCTATAATTTTATCTGTTGCAATATTTGTGCCTGTTGTCTCTAAATCGAAAAAAACAATAGGTTTTGTTAAGTTTAAATTCATTTGCTTTTTAATTTTTTTTTTAATAAAAAGTACCTTTTAAAACGTTAAGATACAATTATCCGTATTTTAGAATTTAATAATTAATAATCTTAAATTCAATTACTTAAGAATTTCACCTTTGTATAGCTACTTTATTTTCACATAACAATTCTTCCTTGTAAATATTTTTTAAAGATAGAAAAAAAAGTGATTTTATTTTTCATATTCTCTATATTTATAATAATTATTTTCAAATTAAAATAATCTTTGAAGATTCAAATTTTTGATTCTTAACTTCTAAAGTTATCCCCTACAATTATTTATTTTAAACCTTTTAATTTTGTTATTTTTGCAGCATGGTAAAAGAGATACAACTTAGAGTGAATTTAATAGAAGAACGTAAAGAACATATTCTTTTACACAAGGCTTCTAAAAACTTGGGAGTTGATGAAAATGAAATTTCTGCTGTAAAAGTGTTGCGAAAATCTATAGATGCTCGTAAAAAAGACATTATATTTAATTATAAAGTTGCAGTATATCTAAATGAAGAAGTGCCAGGGAAATCGGATTATATCTTTGATTATAAGGACGTTTCAAAAGCTAAAGAAATACATATTATTGGTTTTGGGCCTGCAGGAATGTACGCTGCACTGCGTTGTATTGAATTAGGATACAAACCCGTTGTTTTAGAACGTGGGAAAAATGTACAAAATAGAAGACGAGATTTAAAAGCCATCAATCAAGATCATGTTGTAAACGAAGACTCTAATTATTGTTTTGGTGAAGGTGGTGCAGGAACTTACTCTGATGGAAAACTGTATACCAGAAGTTTAAAACGTGGTGATGTTAGGCGTATTTTTGAAAACCTTGTTTTTCATGGAGCAACGGGACAAATTTTAGTAGATGCACATCCTCATATTGGAACGAATAAATTGCCGAAAATTATCGAAAATATTCGTTCAACTATTTTAAAATTTGGAGGTGAAATTCATTTTGAAACTAGAGTTGTAGATTTCACAGTTAAAAATAATAAATTAGAAGCTATTCAACTTCAAAATGGACAAGAAATGGCTGTTAATTCTGTGATTTTAGCCACGGGGCATTCTGCAAGAGATATCTATGAATTGTTACATAAAAAAGAGATTGCATTGAAAGCAAAGTCTTTTGCAATGGGAGTTCGTGTAGAACATCCTCAAGAAATTATAGATCAGATTCAATATCATTGTTCTGGAGAAAGAGACGAATTATTACCTGCCGCAGCTTACAGTTTGGTGCACCAAGTAAAAAACAGAGGTGTGTATTCATTTTGTATGTGTCCTGGAGGATTTATTGTTCCGGCAGCGACCGCAAATGGAGAAGTAGTTGTAAACGGTATGTCGCCAAGTAGAAGAAATAACAAATTTGCAAACTCGGGAATTGTTGTTGAATTAGATATTGATAAAGATTTTAAAAAATACCAAGAATTTGGGGCTTTAAAGGGATTGGAATTTCAGAAAGATTTAGAAAAAATCGCGTTTAACGCTGGTGGAAGATCGCAAATGGCACCTGCACAAAGGTTGGTAGATTTTGTGGACGGAAAAATTTCTACAGATTTAAATGAAACCTCCTATCAGCCTGGGTTAAATTCTTCCCCGCTGCATTCTTTATTACCCAAAATTATTGGAGGAAGATTGCGAAAAGGTTTTGCTGCTTTTGGACAAAAAATGCATGGTTTTTATACGAATGAAGCAAATATTATTGGAGTAGAATCAAGAACTTCATCCCCTGTAAATATACCAAGAAAAAAAAATTTAGAACACACTGAAATAGCAGGATTGTTTCCTTGTGGAGAAGGTGGTGGTTATGCCGGTGGAATTGTTTCTGCCGCAATGGATGGTGAACGTTGTGCGGAAGCGGCTACTACACAGTGTAAATAAAACTAATATAAAAAAGAGTTGAAAAAAGACCACAGGATCCGGAGGGTACTGTGGTCTTAATTGCATAAAAAAACCGAATTATAGAAATAATTCGGCTGTATGATAAAACACAAAAATTTTAGGAAACTATATTTGATTATAGTCCACTCATAAAATTCCCATAAGGGTCTTTGAATTGAGTCCCTTCTGCAAACCTATATTTACTTAATTTTTTAAACTCTACTAAAGCCCAAAGAATAAATTCTTTTACAAAATACGCATCAGAAGTATTCATTTTAGGCTGTCTTTCATTTAAAAAATCATCTAAAGGAGTTACTTTATCCAACTCGTTTTTATACTGTAATTCTGTATATTCGTCTAACAGTTCGAAATCTTTATTGGCATTAAAAAACCAAGAAATAATAGCATCGTATGGCGTATCTGCCTCTTGCTTTTCTAACTTTTTGATTTCTGGAAAAAAAGTTGGAAAAAGCGTTTTAACAGCATTTTTAATCAATTTTTCTGCCACCACTTGCGCTCCCTCTTGTTCTCCTTCATAAACCAACTCAACTTTACCTGTAATTGCTGGAATTATTCCATCAAAATCACTTAGGCGAATCATGGTATTCTCATCTCCAGAAAGTAAAGCTCTCCTTTCGGCGGTACTTAATAAGTTTTCAAAAGCAGTAATACTTAAACGGGCACTAACGCCACTTTTTGCGTCTATATACTCACTCTCTCTTGCTTCAAAAACAATCTGTTCCAATAAGTCTTTTGCTAATTCAGGAACATGAATAAACTTCTTTTGTGAAATTGTTTTATTCGTTTCCTGTTGGGTAATAGTTTTAGCGGTTTCAATATCTTGAGGATAATGAGTTAAAATTTGAGAACCAATTCTATCTTTTAGAGGTGTTACAATACTTCCTCTATTGGTATAATCTTCTGGATTTGCAGTAAACAAAAATTGCATATCTAAAGGCAAACGCAACTTAAATCCTCTAATTTGAATATCACCTTCCTGTAAAATATTAAACAATGCAACTTGAATTCTTGCTTGTAAGTCTGGCAATTCATTAATTACAAAAATACATCTATTTGCTCTTGGGATCATCCCATAATGAATGACCCTATCATCTGCATACGATAATTTTAAATTGGCGGCTTTTATAGGATCCACATCACCAATAATATCTGCGACCGTAACATCTGGAGTTGCTAATTTTTCTGCAAAACGATCCGCTCTATGCATCCAATAAATAGGGGTTGCGTCTCCTTTTTCTTTTATGGTTTCAATCGCAAATCTAGAAATTGGATGTAAAGGGTCGTCATTAATTTCCGAACCTACTACAACAGGGATATACGCGTCCAATAAATTGACCATCAATCGTGCTAAACGTGTTTTTGCTTGCCCTCGTAAACCTAATAAATTAATATTGTGTTTACTTAAAATTGCTCTTTCCAGTTCTGGAATTACAGTATTCTCATAACCATGTACCCCTTTAAAAACAGTTTCTTTACTCATTATTTTACTAATAAGATTTTCTCTTAATTCGTCTTTTATAGATTTCGACTGATAGCCTGACTTTACTAATTCTCCTAGTGTTTTTATCGTATTTAAGCTCATATATTATTTTATCTGAAACAAACTTTACAAGTTTCTTACTTTGCAATTCATCTCTTATTTTTATCCTTTAATCCTCTTTTTTCTATTCGTTTCATAATCCTCAAAGATCATTTCTCCAAGACCTTTTAATCCTGTGTAGAATGCTTTCCCCTGATTCGCTTGTGTGAATGCTTTGACAAATTGCATTAAGTAAGCATCTTGTGCAATCATAAAAGTAGTAATAGGAATGTGCAATTTTCTTGCTTGCTGTGCCATTCCATAGCATTTATCTACAATATATTTGTCTAAACCATTACTGTTTTTATAATATTGACCATCTGCCAAACGCAAACAACTAGGTTTTCCATCCGTAATCATAAAAATTTGTTTGTTGGTATTTCTTTTTCTACGCAATAAATCCATCGCTAACTGCAAACCAGCAACTGTATTTGTGTGATAAGGCCCCACTTGTAAGTAAGGCAAATCTTTAATCTGTATGGCCCAAGCATCATTTCCGAAAACAATAATATCTAAGGTGTCTTTAGGATATCGCGTTGTAATTAATTCTGCCAATGCCATCGCTACTTTTTTAGCAGGTGTAATCCTATCTTCTCCATAAAGAATCATTGAATGGCTAATGTCGATCATTAGTACCGTACTCATTTGAGATTTATGCAGAGTCTCTTCTACTACGAGATCATTTTCAGTCAGATTAAAACGATCTATTCCATTATTAATCTGTGCATTCTTAATACTTTCCGTCATAGAAACCTTGTCTAGGGAATCTCCAAATTGGTAGGCTCTAAAATCGCCAGTATGTTCATCTCCAATTCCTGGAGATTTACTCTTATGATTTCCTGCACCACTTCTTTTAATTTTTCCGAAAATAGTATTTAAAGCTTGCTGACGAATGGCTCTTTCTGTTTTAGAAGTTATTATCGTTGCGCCTTTTCCATCTCCTTTTATTTCCTCTTTTATATACCCTTTCTTTTTTAGGTCTTCAATAAAATCTTCAATGGTATACGTATCATCTGTAAGTTTATATTCTTTATCCAAAGATCGTAACCAATCAATGGCTTCGTCAAAATCACCTGAAGTATGGGTGATTAATTCCTTAAAAATTTCAAACAGTTTTTCAAAGGGAGATTGTGTATCAGCTTCATAAGTTTTAAAAATAAAACCTTTTCTTTTTTTATCGTTTTTCATCACTATAAAAATACGAAATTATTAAATGGATATTTAAAGATTGATATAGCTTTTATATATTCATCAATTGTCATTTTTTATAATTGTATAATTCCTAGATTTTAGTGCAATAGGTTTTCTGTTTTTTATATGAAATTAGAATCCTAGGACGAAGTAATTATTAGGTCTTAATGAACTTTAAGAAAAAATTAAAAAAAACTTAGTACGAACACATTGAGAGAAATTAAATCATCCAATAATAATTATCTATTAACAATTGTAATCATTTCGAATGGTATTATTTATTTTTACAGTATGGCAAAAATTTTAATTACGGGGGGCACAGGTTTGGTTGGTAAAAGAGTGTCAAAAATGCTGATTGAACGAAATCATGAAGTTGTAATCTTAAGCAGAAACCCTAAAAAAGAGCATGAATTTAAATGGGATGTCTCTTCTAATTATATTGACGAAAGGGCACTTTTAGGTACAGATTATATTATTCATCTGGCGGGTGCAGGAATTGCTGAAAAACGTTGGTCTGCTAAAAGAAAACAACTTATTATAGATAGTAGAGTTGAAACAGCAAATTTACTTTTCAATAAAATAAGGACTCTAAAAATTGATTTAAAAGGTTTTGTTTCTGCTTCAGGAATTGGATATTACGGGGCTATAACTTCCGAAATTATTTTTGAAGAAACCGCTAAAGTTGGTACTGATTTTTTAGGTAATGTTTGCCATAAATGGGAAAAAGCTGCGCTTCAATTTCAAAATAAAAACATACCCGTTACTATTTTAAGAATGGGCATAGTACTATCAAAAAAAGGAGGTGCTTTAGAAAAAATGAGTACCCCAATAATAACTCCATTAGGTTCTGGTGACCAATACCTACCTTGGATTCATATTGATGATTTATGTAGCATGTTTATAAAATCAATAACGAAAAATCTAGTAGGTGTTTTTAATGTAGTTGCACCTGAGCATCACACCAATAAAACTTTTTCAAAAGCATTGGCTAAAAGTATAAAAAGACCGTATTTAGGAATTGGAGTTCCTGGATTTTTATTGAAACTACTCTTTGGAGAGATGGCAGTGATACTATTGAAAGGAAGTAGGATTTCGACAAAAAAAATCGAAAAAAATACTGAATATTCCTTTCGATTTTCAAAGCTCTCTGAAGCTTTGCGTAATTTAAAATAAAAGTATTTAAAAGGTAGATTTTATATTTAAGGCAACATCACTCCAAGTTTTTGAAACTCCATCTTCGCCTTTGTGTAAATCTCTACAAACAGTATTTAACGAATTTAACGCTTCAACAGCATTCCATTTGGTAATATCCATCGTTGCTTTCATCAAAAAAGTAGTTGCTTCTATAGTATAAGTGAAAGGTACTTTTGCTGTAACTCCGTTCATTTTAATACTTGCAGTACCAATAGAATCATTTTCAATAACTAATTTTCCAGATAACAACTTGGTATTGTCCATAATACCAAAGAAAAATTTCTTTATTTTATAATCTCTACTTGTGTTTTTGGTAAAAAGACTACTGACTGGTATCGAAAAATCCGTATTATGAATCGCTTCTTTAATAGAGTTTCCTTCACCTCCAGTAATGATATCAACTTTTTTAAACTGACCTCCTACAGGTACTTTATCAGTAGTTTTATAAGCTATGAAATTAATTTCATTTTTTGCACTTTCTAATGAAAAAGGAAAACGACTCTTTTTAGCTTCAACCTTATATTGGTTTTCAACGTCCTTCTTCTTTTCTGATTTACAAAACGAAAAACTAAAAGTTACAAGGACTAATAATGATAAAATAAGTACTCTTTTCATAATGTTATTTTTTAGTATTTAAAATAGTATTTGCTAATTCAATATATTCTTTTTTTGCAGCATCAGACGACATTCCTTTTAATTGCAACCATGCATTAAACTTAAATGCATTTCTAACGTTGGACTCTTGATTAGAAGAAGATTGATTACCAAAATTTGCCTGCTTATTGTAAGCATATAATTTCAGCATTAAATCGGGTGTTATTGATGCTATTTTAAAAATAGTGATTCTATCAAAAGCCGCTTTAAAATCTTTGTCTAAGTCATATTCCATAGATACTATTTTTCTGCAATTATTTGAACACCACCTTTCACTTTATCTCCTAAAGATACATTTAATTTTGTATCTAATGGAAGAAAAAGATCTACACGAGATCCAAATTTAATAAAACCAGCATCTGTTCCTTGCACAATCGAATCTCCTTCTTTTGCATAGTTTACAATTCTTTTTGCTAAAGCTCCAGCAATTTGTCGATACAAAACATCTCCAAAAGAAGTATTATTAATAACGACCGTAGTTCTTTCATTTTCCGTAGATGCTTTTGGATGCCATGCAACCAAGTATTTGCCAGGATGGTATTTGCTATATTTCACCTCACCACTCATTGCATATCGAGTTACGTGCACATTAATTGGAGACATAAAAATTGAGACTTGTAACCTTTTCCCTTTAAAATATTCTGGTTCCTCAACTTCTTCAATAACAACAACTTTACCATCAACAGGAGCAACTAGCACATTGTCGTTTAATGGAACAACTCTTTTAGGGTTTCTAAAAAACTGTAAAACAATAATTAAAAATCCAATTATGGTAACCTGAATTGCTTTGACCAACCAAAACAAGTCTATTAATTTTTCTGCTAATAAAATGCCTACAATAGATACTATTAAAGTAATAGTAATTATTTTATATCCTTCTTTGTGAAAACGAATCATACTTAAATTATAAAATTAATATACAAATATACAAATGGTGCGACAAAGAGCAAGCTATCTAATCGATCTAAAATACCTCCATGACCAGGCATAATATTACCACTATCTTTAATATTAGCTTGTCTCTTAAATTTAGATTCTACTAAATCTCCAATAGTACCTATTACACTTACTATAAAAGCTATAACGAACCAGTTAATAAGAGTAAAATCGTTATTGAAGCGACTAATCACATACGCAGAAAGTAGTGCAATTGCAAACCCTCCTAAAAAACCTTCTTGTGTTTTTTTTGGTGAAACTGAGACAAACAATTTTCTTTTTCCAAAATTTTTTCCTACTAAAAAAGCAAAACTATCATTAACCCAAATAATAATTAGAATAAAAATCATTAAGTGAGGATTATAAACCCCTTTATAAATTGGTAAAAGAACTAGAAAAATCATCGAAAAAATAACATACCTAATTAACAAACCTGACTTAGATCGATCATTAGAAAAAGTAATTTCTTTTTTAGTAAATAACTTGTAAATAAGGAATAGTGAAGAAATTATAGTGATTCCTAAAATCCCAATAGTTGCATAACTTTCAGGTCTTTTTAGAATTAAAAACAATGCAAAACCAAAGAAGATATAACCGATTAAACCTTTGAATTGAATTAGTTTAGAAAATTCCCAAACACACAATAATCCAAATAAACCCGTTAATAATATATACGATTCTTTTGAATACAGAATCGCAGATAAAAAAATTAAAACGTAAATAATGCCTGAAAGACTCCTTTTGAAAAGGTTACCCATATTATAAATCTTCTAATAGGAGCAAATATAAGTTTTTTGAATTACTGTTTCCGTAGTTTAAGAGATTATCCTCATTTTTATTGATGGCATAATTTTTAATAGCAGATATATTTGTTGGTAAATTATCTTTATGATGTGTTTTAATACCAGTTAAGCCATGTCCCACATCGTTAACCAACTGACTTGTAGTCGCATATACTATAAAATTCAGAGGCATTTCAGATAACTTATTGGATTTTAATTGATTTGAAGTAAATAAGATATCTCCATTATCTGCAATTAAATATTCGCAATTAATGAAGACAGGAATCTCAGAAATAAAATTTCCACTTATATCAACATCTTTTTCACTAAAAAAAGTGGCTAAATTTTTATTTAATAGAGAAATTCGATTCCAACGATTCTCTATCAGGATATTCTTTAAGTTATCTGTAACTTCTGATTTTGTTGAACAATATAGAAACCTTCCACCTTTTTCTACAAAATTATGAACAAAAAGGTCATCTAAAGAAAGAATAACTTCTTGCTTTTGGATTTCCTTATCCTCTTTGATAGGAATATTTAATAACTTTTTTAAAAAACTCATTTAATTAAAAATATTTATTCTTCAGTACTTTTTGTCACTGTAGAAGTTTCTTTTTTTTCTTCAATCACTTTTTCTTCAATTTCATCAAAGGGTCTTTTCCCAAATATTTTTTCTAAATCATCTTTAAAAATGACTTCTTTCTCTAATAATAATTCAGCAAGTACAGTTAATTTATCTCTATTTTCATCTAATATTTTAATAGCTCTTGCGTATTGAGCCTCAATCATTTTAGAAATCTCTTTGTCAATTTTCTTTGCTGTATCTTCACTGTAAGGCTTAACAAAAGCATCATTTCCAGAAGAATCGTAGTAAGTTACATTACCTACTTCTTTATTTAAACCGTAAACGGTAACCATTGCTCTCGCTTGTTTGGTTACTTTTTCTAAATCACTTAAAGCACCTGTAGAAATTTTATTAAAAATAACTTTTTCTGCAGCTCTACCTCCCATGGTAGCACACATTTCATCTAACATTTGTTCAGTTTGAACAATCATTCTTTCTGCAGGCAGATACCAAGCAGCACCTAAAGATTGTCCTCTTGGAACAATCGTAACTTTCACTAGAGGTGCAGCGTGTTCTAATATCCAACTTATAGTTGCATGACCTGCTTCATGAAAAGCAATCACTTTTTTCTCTCTAGGGGTAATTACTTTATTTTTCTTTTCTAAACCTCCAACAATTCGATCTACTGCATCTAAAAAATCTTGATGATAAATTGCCTTTTTCCCATTCCTTGCAGCAATCAATGCAGATTCGTTACACATATTAGCAATATCTGCTCCAGAAAAACCAGGAGTTTGTTGCGCTAAAAAATCAATTTTTACATCGTCTGCTAATTTTAGAGGTTTTATGTGAACTTCAAAAATTTCTTTTCTCTCATTAATATTAGGAAGGTCTACATAGATTTGTCGATCAAAACGACCTGCACGCATTAACGCATTGTCTAAAACATCAGCTCTATTTGTTGCTGCCAAAACAATAACATTCACATCGGTACCAAAACCATCCATTTCTGTTAGTAACTGATTTAGGGTATTTTCACGTTCATCATTACCACCCGTCATGCTGTTTTTTCCACGCGCTCTACCAATCGCATCTATTTCATCAATAAAAATAATAGAAGGTGATTTCTGAGCAGCTTGCTTGAATAAATCTCGAACACGAGAAGCACCTACACCAACAAACATTTCAACAAAATCTGAACCTGACAAGGAGAAAAAAGGAACATCTGCTTCACCAGCAACCGCTTTTGCTAACAATGTTTTCCCTGTTCCTGGAGGTCCTACCAATAAAGCTCCTTTTGGTATTTTTCCTCCTAATGAAGTATACTTTTCTGGGTTTTTTAAGAAATCTACAATTTCTTGAACTTCTTCTTTTGCGCCTTCTAATCCTGCTACATTTTCAAACGTAGTTTTCACTTTCGTATCTTTATCGAATAATTTTGCTTTGGATTTTCCAATACTAAAAATTTGACCTCCACCGCCAGAACCAGCTCCACCGCCAGACATTCTTTTCATAAAAAACAGCCAAACAGCAATTAAAATAATAAATGGCAAAAATCCTAGAATGGTATCAAAAATACTCGTTTTGTTCTCGTTTTTTAAATCGAAATCTAAATCACTTGATTGTCGAACTCTTTCAATATTATTTTCAAAATTTTGTAAATCACCAAAATTGTATTCATACAAAGAAGCTCCTTTTGTATAAAAAGCGGAACTTATTAATTTTTTATATCGTTCTTTATTTTGAGCTTCTGGTTTGATAAAAATCTGAGCTGAATTATTATTTAAAACAACGATTTTAGAAATATCATTCTCTTTTAAGATTTCATTAAACTCATTTTTTGAAATACTTTTAGTTGCCAAATCTCCACTACTAAGAAATTGAAATGCAATTATTACAAGAAATACGGCACCATAAATCCAATATGCTTTAAATTTAAACTTAGGCATTTTAGGATTACTGTTTTTTTTTGAATCACTCATTTATTTAAAATAAAAAATTAAATTGATTTTATAGCTGTGATTTTTGCATCACCCCAAAGGCTTTCTAAATCATAAAATTCGCGGATGTGCTTTTGAAAAACATGTACAGCTACGTTTACATAATCCATTAAAATCCATTCAGAATTTGTTTGCCCTTCTACATGCCAAGGTTTGTCTTTCAACTCCTTGCTTACTATTTTTTGAATAGAACCAGAAATTGCATTTACTTGTGTATTTGAATTACCGGAGCAGATTATAAAATAATCACAAACAGTATTTTCTATGTCTCGTAAGTCTAATAATTGAATATTTTCTCCTTTAACATCATCAATTCCTTTAATAATTAAAGCAATTAAATCATCTGTACTTACTTGTTTTTTTGTCATTAACTTTATTTCTAATTTAATGCAAAGTTATTATTTTTTTATGAGTATTTTGTTTATTATTACAGTAGTTTATACTTTATTTAACGCTTGGAAATAATCAAACTTAATACCACCGATTCTACAAATTCTTTTTTAAAGGGTTTGATGCATAATTCTGACTTACAAAACTTTACCGTAGTGGTTGCAAAACAACAAACAAAAGGAAGAGGGCAACTAGGGCGGAAATGGGTGTCTGAACCTAATAAGAACTTAACATTCAGCATCTTTGTAAAGTTTAATCAGCTACAAATAACTAAAAATAAATATTTGAATTTTGCTATTTCTTTAGCAATATATGATGTTTTACTTTCCAAAAAAATAGTAAAAACTACGATTAAATGGCCCAATGACTTGCTGTCGGGAAATAAGAAAATTTGTGGAATATTAATAGAAAATACCTTTTCCGGAAATAACATCAAAAATTCTATTGTAGGGATTGGTCTTAATGTCAATCAAGAAATATTTCCAGAATTCAAACCCAATGCAACTTCTTTAAAACTAGAAACTGGCTCAGCATTTAATCTAAACACATTGCTGAATGAGATTTTGATTGCATTTCAAAATAAAATAAATTTACTAAAAACGAAGCAGTTTGCGGTGTTGGAAGAAAGCTATTTGAAGGTTTTATATAAAAAAAACATTCCTAGCATGTTTAAAAACAGTAGCGATGAAGTTTTTATAGGAATAATTACAGGAATTTCTAATAACGGAAAACTTCAAATTCAATTGGAAGATGATGAAATCAAAGAATTTGGTATTAGAGAAGTTTCTTTTCTTTAGAGTTTACTTATATTTTCTGAGAGTGTTTCAACAAATTTTGTTAAAGGTTTTTTAATCATCATCGTCATCATTGGATTAAAATCTCCTTCAAAATTCAATGTCACTTCTGTATTTTTTTCTGATAAAACTGAAATATCAGCAGCCAAAGTAAAAGGTAATTTACTACTTGCAGCACCTAAAGTGATGTTAGAAAATTCGGTTTTCTTTGTTAAAACTAATCTAATTTCTGGCATTCCTGGCAAACCAAATAAAAAGGAATTTCCATCCACTTCAAACTTCTGAATAGTATCAGGCATTATTTTCTTAAAATTATGTAAATCTACAAAAAAAGTAAATACCTCTTCTGCTGTTTTCTTAACAATAACTGTTTCTCCTTTAATATTCATTGCGCTCTTTTTACTGTTTCCAATCACTTGGATTATTTCTCCAGTCATTCAAAGTAACCAGCTCTTCATTCGTAATATAATCACTGTTTAAAGCTTGTTCTAACAAGTTTTCATAATTACTTAAAGTAGTCAATCTAATATTTTTATCTTTGAAATTTTTGTCTGCAATTTCAAATCCGTAAGAAAAAATAGCAACCATTCCTTTCACAACAGCTCCTGCCTCTTTTAAAGCTTCAACTGCATTCAAACTACTATTTCCCGTACTAATTAAATCCTCAATAACAACGACGTTTTGTCCGCTTTCTAAGTATCCTTCAATTTGGTTCTTTCTACCATGTTTTTTTGGTTCTGGCCTCACATAAATAAAAGGAACTCCTAGCTCTTGTGCTACTAAAATTCCAATAGCAATCGCACCAGTGGCAACACCTGCAATTACGTCTGGCTTCCCGTATTCTAACTCAACAATATTTGCAATTTCTTTTTTTAAAAAAACACGAACTGAAGGATAAGATAACGTAATTCTGTTATCGCAATATATCGGCGATTTCCAGCCTGAAGCCCAATTAAATGGATCGCTTGGACTTAACTTTATAGCCTTTATTTGTAACAACAGTTCAGCTGTTTTTTTTGCTGTATCTTTGTTTAAAATCATGCGGCAAATGTATAAAGTTTTTATAGATGATACACCAATAATTATTACATCTTCTAAAAAAAAAGAAAATAATTTCCCTGTCTACTTATTTAAAAATATTGTTTTTGATGAAATCATTCTAAAACTAAAGCATGAAAAGCTACAGGGGGTAAACTTATACTCAACTGATTTAGAAAATGATTGGCACTCCTTTCTTTCAAACTTGACGGTGATTTCTGCTGCTGGCGGTTTGGTTGTCAACCCTAAAAAAGAAATTTTATTTATTTTTAGAAATGGGATTTGGGATCTACCAAAAGGTTGGATTGAAAAAGGCGAAACTATCGAATCTACAGCTACTAGAGAAGTTGAAGAAGAATGTGGTGTTTTTAATTTAAAAATAATAAAACCTCTAGCTGCAACCTATCACATTTATTATCAAGAAGGTATGAATCTAAAAAAAACATATTGGTTTTTAATGTCTTCTGATAGTAACAAAGAATTAGTTCCCCAAATTGAAGAAGGAATTACCGAAGTTGTTTTCAAGAATGAACGAGATACCGAAGAAGCTTTAAAAAATTCTTACGGAAACATTAAATTAGTGTATGATACTTTCAAAGAAAGATAATTTTCTAAAAAAACGGAGTATCTTTGGCGACTTTAAAAAGCAACGAACTCATGACAGAATTTATTAGAAAAATAATACCAAATGCAAAAGACGACCTGTTTGCAGGTATCACAGTTTCTTTAGCAATGATTCCAGAAGTAGTTGCGTTTGCTTTTGTAGCTCAAATAGATCCTTTAGTGGCACTTTCTGGTGCTTTTATAATTGGATTGATAACAGCATTTTTTGGTGGTAGACCTGGTTTAATATCAGGAGCTGCAGGGGCTGTTGCAGTTATTTTTGTTGCTATGATTTCAGAAGGACATGCCAAAGGAATGTTGTTTGATATTCCAGTAGATAATATGGGGTATTTCTATCTTTTAGCCTGTGTAATACTCATGGGGATTATTCAAATATTTGCTGGGGTCTTTAAACTCGGTCGTTTTGTCCGTTTAATTCCACATTCTGTAATGATGGGCTTTGTCAATGGATTGGCAATTGTTATTTTTTGGGCACAAGTAAAAATGTTTTCTCATAAAACATTAAGCATTTCAGAAAATGGTGTCAAAGAATATATTAGTACTTTTATGCAGGGAACAGAATTATATCTCATGCTCGGTTTGGTTGCACTAACAATGGCAATTATTTGGTTGTTACCAAAAATCACTAAAAAAATACCAGCATCGCTTACTGCGATTTTAATCACAACCTTTATTGTTATTTTTTCAGGTTTAGATGTATCTACTGTTGGTTCCTATATTATAGAAGGTGGAGGGACAGGCTTAAAAGGAGAATTTCCAACTCCAAATCTAGAACTTTGGCAAAACTTACCTTTTAATTTAAATACCTTATTTTTTATTTTACCTTTTGCCTTTTTAGCTGCTTCGGTTGGTTTGATCGAATCTTTAATGACAATGAATTTAGTAGATGAATTGACAGAAACAAGAGGTAATGGAAATAGAGAATGTATCGCACAAGGAGCAGGAAATATCGTAAGTGGGCTTTTTGGTGGAACTGGTGGTTGTGGTATGATAGGACAAACCGTAATTAATATCAATGCTGGTGGTCGTGGCCGTTTATCTGGTATTACGATGGCATTGACCCTACTTACTTTTATTCTTTTTACTGATAAATTAATTGAACAAGTACCAATTGCCGCTTTAGTGGGAGTGATGTTTATGATGGTTATTGAAACATTTGCTTGGTCTAGTTTTAGAATTTTAAAGAAAATACCAAAGTCAGATGCTTTTGTGTTAATTGTAGTTTCTACAGTAACCGTTGTTTTTGATTTGGCAATCGCTGTTTTTGTTGGAGTTATTATTTCTGCATTAGTTTTTGCTTGGGAAAACGCAAAAAAAATTAGAGCGAGAAAGCGTATTAAAGAAGATGGAACAAAAGTGTATGAAATCTGGGGACCACTGTTCTTTGGAAGTATTGCTACTTTTAATGAAAAATTCGATATTAAAAATGATCCTTCAGCAATAGAGATTGACTTTATAGAAGCGCGTATTTCCGATCATTCCGCTATTGAAGCTATTTTTAGTTTGGTCGAAAAATACCAAGCTGCAGGAAAGAAGATTACCCTAAAACATTTGAGTGAAGATTGTAAATTATTATTACACAAGTCTAGTCCTATTTATAAAGATATTATTGAAGAAGACATTGATGATCCTCGCTATTATTTAGCGGCGAATCCTGAGGATTTCCCGAAACCTTTGAGAGAGTATAAGTTTTAGACTTAAAATGATAAAATTAAAAGTTAACCTTTTAACCGTGAAGTGTTTTTTCCTTAGTAAATCTAATTTGCAAATTAAGTTTAAAATATAAACCATCATTTTTTCCTTGTAGATTAAACCAAAATCATGTCTACAAGAACTTACTATATCTAACTTTGTGTTATTGAATATTTAGTTACATAATAATTTATTGTTGATAATAAAATTATTTATAATAATAAATATTTCTGAAGCTATATAGCCCATCAAAAAACAATTCTAAACCAACCCCAAATCACTTATTGGCAAGCTTCTCACCCTTTTTCCAGTCGCATTAAAAATAGCATTGCAAATTGCGGGTGCCATTACAGGAACTCCAGGTTCTCCAACTCCAGTGGGTGCTTCATGCATTTTATCTATTATATCTACATGGATGTTTGGTGCATCTTTCATTCTTGTCATTCTATAATCGTAGAAATTATGTTGGGCTACAGCACCCTCTTTTACAGAAATTTTTCCATACAATGCAATTGACATTCCAAAAATAGCTGCGCCTTCAAGCTGGTTTATAATATTATCTTTATTTAAGGCCAAACCGCAATCGATAGTCGTCCAAATATTTTCAATTTTTAAGCGCTCATTTTTAACAGAAACCTCAACAATAGTTGCTACATAACTATAAAAACTATAATGGTTTGCAACTCCTAAACCATGATTTTTAGGCATTTTTTTCCCCCAACCAGCTTTTCTAGCTGTGTTTTTCAACACGTCTTTCATTCGTTTAGAGTTATAGGGATGCTTAGATTTTCCTTTCGCAATTTGATCTTTCCCTATTAAATCCAAATGCATTTCTACCGGATCTTTTTGTGCCGAAAAAGCAAGTTCATCAATAAAGCAATTATTTCCAAAACCACTCTGTATATTCACTACAGAACGCATCCAACCAATCCTTAAATTTGCTTCCGCTTTTACACTTTCTAGTCTAAAATTGGTTATTTTGTAAGGAGTATTGGTAAAACCCATTCCTAATTCAAAACCAGAAGCGTAGTCTGATAATGGTTTAAAAGAAGACACAATCGAAGGAAAACCAACGCGCTGCAACCAACCAGTTACCTTTCCGTTTTCATCGATACTCCCTTTTAAATACTGAGCACTTGTTGCATGATAAAAACTATGTTGCACATCATCTTCGCGTGTCCAAACAACTTGTACTGGTGCATTTATTTTTTTTGAGATTGCAACTGCTTCTATTACAAAATCAGATTTTGATTTCCTACCAAATCCACCTCCTAAAAAAGTAACATTTACAATGACATTTTCTAATTTCACATCAAAGAAATGTGCAATTTCTGCCCTTGCTGTTTGTGGATCTTGCACCGGCGCCCAAACTTCTATTGTATCTCCTTGAAACCAAGCCGTAGCATTTGGCACTTCCATAGGTGCATGTAACAAAAACGGAACATGATACGTTGCTTCTACAATATTTTTTGAATTCTTAAAAGCAGTATTGACATTGCCACTACCGCCAGGAACTAATTTTCCTTTTTTCGCTATTCTTTTTGTTAGTTTCTCTTTGAATTTCTCCGTGTCAAAAGAATAATTATCTCCATAATTCCATTCAATATCTAAAACTTTTTTTCCTTGAAATGCCGCCCAAGTATTGTCAGCTACTACTGCTATTCCGCCCAGCATACCAAAGAATTTTCCTGTTGGAGGAATTAATCTTGGCAGTTCAAAAACACCTGCTACACCAGCAACTTTTACTGCTTTGTTCTTGGTGAATTTTTTTACAGTACCAAAAGTGACAGGACATCTTGCAATAGCTGCAAATTTCATATTCGGAATTCGAATATCAATTCCATAAGTTGCGGTTCCGTGTGTAAAATCCTTTAAATCAATACTTTTAAGAGTTTTTCCAATGTATTTAAAGTCTTTAACTTTTTTTAACTGAATGGTTTCTTCTGCAGGAACGGGAACTTTTGAAGCCTCATCAACCAAATCTCCGAAGAAAATTTTGTCATTATTGTTTGTGTTGATGACATAATGATTTTCAGCTTTACAAACTGTCGTTGCTACCTCCCACTTTTTCGCAGCGGCAGAAAGCAACATGGCTTTTACAGTAGCCCCCATTTTACGCATGGGCAACAAAAGGGTTCTTACACTTCTAGAACCATCTGTATTTTGATTACCATACTTGGCATCTCCAACGGCTTGTTTTACTGTAATATAATTCCAATCTGCTTCTAATTCATCTGCAATAGCGGAAGCCAAAGAAGTTCTAATTCCTTGTCCCATTTCTGAACGTGAAGCTAATAAAATGATCTTTCCGTCTTTTTGAATTTGAACAAATAAATTGGGAATAAAAGCACCTTCAGTTTGTGGAATAAAGCCTTTTTTATCTGATGAGATATTACAACCTAAAACGATTCCACTAGATGCCAAACCAAATAACTTGACAAAATCTCTACGATTGATTTGTTGGATTTTACTCATCTAGATTCGTTTTTAAGTGCAACCGCTTTGTGGATTGCTTTTCTAATTCTTGTATAGGTTCCACATCTACAAATATTGCCACTCATAGCAGTTTCAATATCTTCATCCGTTGGTTTTTCTATGGAATCTAGGAGCGAAGTGGCCGCAATTAATTGTCCAGATTGACAGTACCCACATTGTGGAACGTTACCATCATTCCATGCTTTTCGTAAAAATTCTAAATTATCAGAGGTTCCTTCAATGGTGAAAATCTCTTTACCAAACGCAAAAGAAACAGGGATAACACATGATTTTGTGAGTAGTCCATCAACTAAAACGGAACAGGCTCCACATTGGCTTACTCCACAGCCAAATTTCGTTCCTGTTAAACCAACAACATCTCTAATAGCCCATAATAAAGGCATCTCTTCCTGTACTTTAACAGTATATGATTTTCCGTTAATAGATAATGATTTTTCCATCTGTAACTCCCTTTAATTTTACAATTTACAATAAAATTGTTTAATGAAAATTTTAGGAAAGAAGATTTCAAATTTAGCAACATAAAACTAGATGAATTCCGCTTTGAATTTCAAGTACCAGAATAAACCTTCTATAAAACAAGGCATGATGACATTACATAATAATAAGGTGTCATTGTATTCTGCACAATTTGGAAAAAAGTTGATTTATAATGCTAAAACAAAATACAAACTGGCATTGGAGCAGCAATTTCATCTACAAAAGTTAATTTTCCTGTTGCAACATTTCGTTTGAATGAAATGATATTATTTGAATCTTGATTTGCAACTAACAAATAATCCCCCCTTGGAGACAGGGAAAAATTACGGGGATTTTTTCCTAAAACAGCTTGGTAACCAATCGTTTTTAAGGTTCCGTTTTCATTCACTTCATAAATAGCAATAGAGTCATGGCCTCGATTGGAAGCATATAAAAACTTACCATCTTTAGAGATGTGAATATCCGCAGCTTTACTATATGCTGTGAAATCTTTTGGTAAAGTAGAAATTGAAGAAGCTACAAAGTAAGTATCCTTTTCTTCTTTGACCAATGAAACGGTATTATTTAATTCATTTAAAACATAAATCCATTTATTATTTGGATGAAATGTTAGATGCCTGGGACCTGCTCCGGCAGCCATTTTTAAAGTCTTCTGATTTGTAAAATTTAATTTATTTTTATCAATCGTAGAAAACCACAATTGATTGGTACCTAAATCAACAGAAACAACTACTGCTTTTATGGGATGAAACCAAGCGGAATGTGCATGCGGCTTTCTTTGTCTCTCAGTTGTTCCTTTACCCAAATGTTGTTGCACATCTAATAAAGAAGATAATTGACCCGTTTTATCTACTTTTAACAGACCTACATTTCCTCCTGTATAATTCGTTACTAAAATTTGATTTTCATCATTTACCATAATATGGCAAGGATGTGCTCCTCCAGATTTTGATTTACTTATAAATGCTAAAGAATCTTTTAAAATTTTATATGATTTCACAAAACCTGTCCCGTCTTTACTTGTTTCATCTACAGCAAGAAGGGTTTTATTATCGATTGTTTTTGTTAAAAAAGAAGGGTTATCTGTTTCAGCGACTAATCCTATTCGTTCCAATACTCCTTTTTTGGAAAGCTTATATTTATAAATTCCTTTTGCAGCTTTCTTTGTGTAAGTTCCCACATAGAAATGTATGCTATCATCCTTTTCAATTTCTTTCGTATTGTCTTGTGCTGTTTTACAGCCAAAAAACAAAATAAATGATAGCAAGGTGTAAAAAATTTTCATAAATCAACGTGTTTTTAATAACAAGGAAATAGGTCTATATACGGTCGAAATAAACTCATTTGCTTACAAGAAAACGACCAAAGTAGCCTAAATGAAACCCAACAATTTTTTATTTTTTCAAACGGACACTTTTGGGTACTAATTTTGTATAATCTCCATCATGGAGAATTACTTCTCTAACAATGGATGATGAAATATAAGAAGTACTGGCAGCAGTCAAAAGGAAAACAGTTTCTATAGGGGCTAAATCTCTATTTGTATGCGCTATTGCTTTTTCAAACTCAAAATCAGCCGGATTTCTAAGTCCTCTTAGAATAAACTCCACATCATTTTCTTGACAAAAATCGACGGTTAAACCTTTATATGTAACTACTTTAATCTTAGAATCATTAGGGAAAGAAGCTTCGATAAATTGTTTACGTTCTTCTAAAGAAAACATATATTTTTTACTGGAATTTTCACCAATAGCAATTATAAGTTCATCAAATAATTTTACCCCACGCGTAATAATGTCGTGGTGACCTGAAGTAAGTGGATCAAAAGATCCTGGAAAAATGGCTCTTTTCATTTTTTTTAATATTTAATTATTTTTGTCTTTAAAATTTATTTGCAACCAATAAATCAACGCTACAAAAAAGCAGATTCAATCGCATTGTCAAATAATTCCGTTAACGAAATTCCTGCTTTCTGTACCTGTTCTGGTAAAATACTTTTCTCTGTTAAACCCGGTACCGTATTCATTTCTAGAAAATAAGGCTCTCCTTTTACTAAAATATATTCAGATCTAGAAAAACCAGACATATTTAAAATTGCATATACTTTTTTAGCAATTTCTTCAACTTTTCTCTTTTCTTTTGCTGTAATTCTTGCTGGAGTTATCTCTTCTGATTTTCCTTCATACTTTGCTTCATAATCAAAGAAGTCATTTTCCGTAACGATTTCTGTTATTGGCAATACTTTTGTTTCTCCTTTGTACTGAATTACACCAACAGAAACCTCCGTTCCATCTAAAAAAGACTCAATTAAAATGGCAGCATCTTCTTTGTATGCTTTTTCTAAAGCTGGCAACATTGCTGCTTTAGTATGTACTTTAGAAATACCATAACTAGACCCTGCATTATTTGGCTTCACAAAACAAGGTAAGCCAACTTTTTCTATAATCGTATCTAAATCAACAATATCTCCTTTATTTAAATAGACAGAAACTGCTGTTTTAATTCCATACTCTTTGACAACACTTAGTGTATCTCTCTTGTTAAATGTGAGTGCCATTTGATAAAAAGGTGCAGATGTATGTTTTAAATTGATCAAGTCAAAATACGCTAATAACATTCCATTTTCTCCTGGAGCACCATGAATTGCATTAAAAACACAATCAAAAGTTATTTTTTTATCTTCTAAAACAAATGAAAAATCATTTTTATCAATAGCATACTCCTTATCAAACTCATCTAAAGCAACCCATTTTTCTTTTAAAATATGTACTCTAAACGGAAGATACTTCCCTTTATCTAGTTGACGATAAACGACTTTTCCGCTAGCATGGGAAATGTTTACTTCGGAGGAATAACCACCCATAACAATCGCAATGTTCTTCTTCATTTTCTCTAAAATAATAAAACAAATTTATCAAAATAATAATAGAAATAGCAACGTTTAGTTTTTATATCTTTGTATGTTCTAAAATTAAAACAATGCATGTTTTTCATTTTCTAAAAAGTAAATCTTTTTTCATACAAGTTGCCATTGCAATTGTGGGGGTATTTGTTGTTGTTATTGCTTTAAAATATTGGTTAGGTTTTTCTACGAATCACGATCAAAAGATTCAAGTTCCAGATTTACATAAAATGTCTTTAGAGGCTGTAAAAAGAGAATTGACAAGTATAAATTTGGATTTTATTGTCATCGATAGTGCAAGTTACAATCCTGGTTATCCAAAAAAATCTGTGATAGATCAAACACCAAAAACTGGCGATTATGTAAAAGAAAAACGGAAAATATACTTAACACTCAATCCTTCTAAATATAGAAATGTTACTCTACCCGATTTGAAAGGAAAAACGAAAAGGCAAGCTATTTCTCATTTGCGCTCAATTGGCCTAGATGTTGGCGTAAATTTTACATATATAAATGATCTTGGGAAAAATGTTGTGCGTGGATTACGTTACAAAGGAAAAACGATAAATCAAGGAGATAAATTACCTCTGAAATCAATTATAAATTTGGTTTTGGGTAATGGAAAAAGAAGGTAGTTTTTAGTTTTTTTTTGTAAAAAAAATTACAACGGTTTTACCTTTAAACTTTATGACTCCAAACCTTTACCCCTAAAAATAAAAAAATGCAAGAAAACGAAACGCAAGATATAGAAAACGAAGATTTATACGAACATCATAAATTTATTGCAAGTGAAGGACAAGAACCCTTGCGTGTAGATAAATTTTTAATGAATTTTATCGAAAATGCGACCCGAAGTAAATTACAGCAAGCTGCAAAAGCGGGCAATGTTTTGGTGAATGATGTTGCTGTAAAATCGAATCACAAAGTAAAACCAAATGATATTGTAAGAGTTGTTTTAGCCTATCCGCCAGCAGAAAGATTATTGGTAGCAGAAGATATTCCTTTAGATATTGTTTATGAAGATGCTGCTGTAATAGTGATCAATAAGCCTGCAGGGATGGTGGTTCATCCAGGTCATGGGAATTATTCTGGGACCTTAGTAAATGGTTTAATTCATCACATAGAAAATTTGCCTACAAATTCTAATGAAAGACCCGGATTGGTTCATCGAATCGATAAAGATACGAGTGGATTGTTGGTGGTCGCCAAAACCGAATCTGCCATGGCAAATTTATCCCGTCAATTTTTTGACAGGACAACAGAACGATTATATTATGCCTTAGTTTGGGGACATGTTGAAGAGGATGAAGGCAGGATTGAAGGAAATATTGGTCGTAGTTTTAAAAACAGATTGCAAATGGATGTTTTTCCTGACGGCGATTTCGGAAAACACGCAGTTACACATTATAAAGTTTTAGAACGTTTGACCTATGTAACGTTGGTACAATGTAAATTAGAAACAGGAAGAACACATCAAATAAGAGCGCATTTTAAACATATTGGACACACACTTTTTAACGACGAACGTTATGGAGGTAATGATATTCTAAAAGGAACAACCTTCACCAAATACAAACAATTTGTACACAATTGTTTTAAGGTATTACCAAGACAAGCTTTACATGCAAAAACACTAGGTTTTACACATCCAACAACGGGCGAATTTATGCAGTTTAATTCTGAAGTTCCTCAAGATATTCTAGATTGTCTAGAAAAATGGAGAACATATTCGGAAAATTCTAAAGAGGGGATAGAATAAGTAACCGTATTATTCCTTTTTATCAAAAATAGCAATTTATCGTTTTAGAGACTAACAACACCCTTCACTTGGGTCACAACAAGAGCTTTGTGCTTCAGCAGTAGCAACCTTTGGCTTTTCTGTTGGAATTCCACAAGCATCTGTGGCCAAACAGGCGGTGATTTTTGAAGTTAATAAAAAATGTGTTCCGTCGAAATCTAAATTATATTTACCAATGGTTTCTTTTCCTTGATATTCTACTTCAATTTCTAAGTCTTCAAAATTGAACCTCTTTTCCGACAATGCTATAATGCGTAACAATTTTTCTGGATGCAATCTATGATCATAATCCTTCTCTTCCCATAGCTGAAAATTAATCACAACTTCATTCCTTGCCTTTCCTCCACAATCAATAAAGTCTTTGGTTATTTTACCTACTTCTGTTACATGAAAATGACTTGGCACCAATTTTCCATTAGGCAATTGAAATCCTATTTTTTCTAGCCCTTTTAAATGGTTTTTAATTTCTGATAATTTCATGATTTTTATTTTTAGCAACAACTTCCTGTTGCGTTCTTATTTAAAAAATTTCCTAAAATGTTTTTTATTTTATCCCAGTTTTCTTGATGGATGCAATAACAAACACTTGTACCTTCTATTGTTCCTTTTATTATCCCTACTTTTTTTAGTTCTTTTAAATGTTGAGAAATAGTTGGTTGTGCCAAACCAATATCTTTTACTAAATCTCCACAAACACAAGACTTCAGCTTTATTAAAAATTCTAAAATTGCAATTCTTGCAGGATGCCCTAACACTTTTGCAACTGTTGCAATTTGGTTTTGTTCTTCCGTGAAAATTTCTGTCTTAGTTAAACCCATTTAATTTATTTATTGCAATATTACGATAAATATATTTATTATAAAACAAATTAAACTTAAAATTTGGTTTGATTATTCTTGTTATGAATTGTATTTTTACAATTCAATTCCAACAAATGAAAATTATTATCTCTCCAGCTAAGTCTTTAGACTTTGAAAGTAAAGTCCCTACAAGTTTACACACGCAAGCTCGTTTTTTAGAACAGTCAGAGGTATTGAATAAGCAATTAAAAAGACTTTCAAAAAAAGAATTATCTAAATTAATGAAAATTTCAGATGATTTGTCTGCATTAAATTATGATAGAAATCAACTTTGGAAAACACCTTTTACCCCTACCAACTCAAAACAAGCTATTTATGCTTTTACAGGAGCCGTTTTTAAAGGAATTGATGTACATTCTTTGGCAGATCAAAAACTGCCTTTGCTTCAGCAAAATTTAAGGATCTTATCAGGTTTATATGGATTGTTAAAGCCGTTCGATTTAATTCAACCTTATCGTTTAGAAATGGGAACAAGATTGCCTATTGGAAAAACTGAAAACCTCTACAAATTTTGGGATGACACGGTTGCAAATGCTTTAAATGAAGAACTAGAAGATGGTGAACTATTTGTCAATTTAGCAAGTGCCGAATACTTTAAAGTCATTCCTAAAAAGGTTTTAAAAGTGCCGATGATTACACCTGTCTTTAAAGATTTTAAAAACGGAGAATACAAAATAGTGATGACCTTTGCTAAAAAAGCACGAGGTTTAATGGTTCGTTACCTTATTAATAATAACATCAAAACAATTGAAGGATTAAAAGGTTTTAATATGGATCAATATCGTTTTTCTGAAGAAATGTCTCTTGGAAATGAATTGGTTTTTACACGTTAATTCTTCATTTTATACATCACCCATGTATGAGGAGCCGTTACTGCAAATAAAATAACAAAAACGACCGTTGCAAATAAGGCTATTTGTGGAACCAATTGATATATAAATAAAAGGCCCAAAATACTAATCAACCAATAAAGCATTGCTTTTTTTACATACGCAAGGATACTTTTCTTATCTAAACTTCCAGAAATAAATTCTATTTGATGAATAATCGAAGGTATTGAATGCCATAGGATAAAGTATATTGCAAAGCCTAAGATTAAAGAAGAGGTCTTAAAAACAAGAAAAAGTAACAATAAATAACAGCACTCTTTCAACAATGTTTTTAGCTGATTTCTCTTTGTTAAAACTAGGTACAAACTTCCTATCAGCAAAAAAACAACACTACTAAAAAGAGTGATCTCAATTTGAAGCTTCGTAAATGTTACACCAGTTAATTCTAACATAATTAAATCGACATCAGCAATGGATTGATAAAAAAGTAATGAAAAAATTAACAAACCATAAGCTAAGAAATAAAAAAAATCAAATCTTAGATTTACAGCTATTTTATTACTGAGATGTTCCTCCCCAAAATGGTATGCGCTCAATAAAACAAATAGTAAAATCGCAATAAAAGAACTAATAAAATAAATTATTACACATAAAATAATGATACTAATATAGATTAAAAGGTTTTTTGTGAAATTACTCCCCTTTTTCTCTCTTTTAGATAAAATTAATAGATCATTTGCACCATGAAGGATTCCTATAGAGATTACCATAACATACGCTAGTGAATCCTCTACAAACTCTCCGAACTGAATACTCACCCAAAGCAGGAAAAATGTAAAATAAAGCATAAAATTTTGATAATTTCGAATAAATATAGAGTTCATATTGCAAAGTTAATAATTTTATTCTTACATTTGGTTCAAGGTTTATAACAATTTGTTAAACAATAAACCATTTACTAACTTAAACTTTTATAAATATTATGAATTTATCTATTAATTTTCTTTCTGTTGCAAAAATGGCTACAGATGATTACGTTGGATTTACATTTTTTGTCGGATGTATGGCTATGATGGCTGCATCTGTATTTTTCTTCTTTTCAATGAACAGTTTTGACAAGAAGTGGAGAACTTCAATTCTTGTTTCTGGTTTAATTACTTTTATTGCGGCAGTTCACTACTGGTATATGAGAGACTATTGGGCTTCAACAGGAGAATCTCCAACTTTCTTCCGTTATGTAGATTGGATTTTAACTGTGCCATTGATGTGTGTTGAGTTTTACTTAATATTAAAAGTAGCTGGTGCAAAAAAATCAATGATGTGGAGATTAATTTTCTTATCAACGGTAATGCTTGTTACAGGTTATATCGGAGAAACTTTAGATAGAGACAATGCATGGTTATGGGGACTTCTTTCAGGAGCAGCTTATTTCGTAATTGCATATGACATTTGGTTAGGGTCTGCTAAAAAATTAGCAGTTGCTGCTGGTGGATCTGTATTAAAAGCGCACAAAGCTTTGTGTTGGTTTGTATTAGTTGGTTGGGTTATTTATCCAATTGGCTACATGGCTGGAACTCCAGGATGGTATGAAGGAATCTTTGGAGGATTAGATTTAAATATTATTTACAACATTGGAGATGCTATTAACAAAATAGGATTTGGATTAGTTGTATATACTTTAGCAGTAAATAGTTCTGAAGAGTAAACAATTTAGTACAATATTTCTAAAAGTCCAAAAGCTGTAAAAAGCTTTTGGACTTTTTTTTTATAGCAATCTGCCAAACCAACATTCATTGCCTAGCCTTCTAATGTTTCTTTCTGATTTTCATGCTTCTCCTTTACGATTTTCATAACGTATCAATTACTTTATTTAATGGAACCACTTCTTTAAAACCCGTTTTTAGAGCCATCTCTGCAATATTAAATGTATAAGAGCTCTATAAAACCAACACCAATCTGAAGCGCATCAGAAACACTAATAAATTGTGACATTCTTAACAAAAAAATTACGTCCTACCAATGTAAATAAAAGCAGGAATACATTCCTTTTATTTATATAAATTATTGTGTGTCCGTTTTATATCCTAAAATATTTAGATACAAATTATGTCATAATGTCACCTAAATATTCCTTATTTTAAATTAAAACTGACATTTTATAATCAAAAAAGAGTTGGCACACAGTTTGACAAATAGAAAGTATAAAATTGAATATTTTAAATTAATACAAATAAATCATTATGAGTAAAATAATTGGAATCGATTTAGGAACAACCAATTCATGTGTTTCTGTAATGGAAGGAAATGAGCCCGTTGTAATCCCTAACTCTGAAGGAAAAAGAACAACACCCTCTATTGTTGCCTTTATTGAAGGTGGAGAACGTAAGATTGGTGACCCAGCAAAAAGACAAGCGGTAACAAACCCAGTAAACACGGTATATTCTATCAAACGTTTTATGGGTAATAAATTTTCTGAATCTACGAAGGAAGCAAAAAGAGTTCCTTATACAGTAGTAAAAGGAGATAATGATACGCCAAGAGTAGACATTGATGGTCGTTTATATACGCCACAAGAAATTTCTGCAATGGTATTACAGAAAATGAAAAAAACGGCTGAAGATTATTTAGGAACTGATGTTTCTGAAGCAGTAATTACTGTACCAGCTTATTTTAATGATGCACAAAGACAAGCTACAAAAGAAGCTGGTGAAATTGCAGGTTTACAAGTAAAAAGAATTATAAACGAGCCAACTGCTGCTGCATTAGCTTACGGATTAGATAAATCTAACGACGATAAGAAAATTGTTGTTTTTGATTTTGGTGGTGGAACACATGATGTTTCTATCTTAGAATTAGGAGATGGTGTTTTTGAAGTATTAGCAACAGATGGTGATACGCATTTAGGTGGTGATGATGTTGATGAAAAAATAATCAATTGGTTAGCAGAAGAATTTAAAGCAGACGAAGCTATAGATTTACGTGAAGACCCAATGTCTTTACAACGTTTAAAAGAAGCTGCTGAAAAAGCAAAAATAGAATTATCTTCTTCTGCGGCTACAGAAATCAACTTACCGTATGTTACGGCTACTGCTAGTGGACCAAAACACTTGGTAAGAACATTAACCAAAGCTAAATTTGAGCAATTAATTGACGATTTAGTAAAAAGAACAATCGCTCCTTGTCAAACCGCTTTAAAAAATGCTGATTTATCTATTGATGATATTGATGAAGTTGTTTTAGTAGGTGGATCGACAAGAATACCAGCAGTACAAGAAGCTGTTAAGAAATTCTTTGGAAAATCACCAAGTAAAGGTGTAAATCCTGATGAAGTTGTTGCTTTAGGAGCTGCAATTCAAGGTGGTGTTTTATCGGGAGATGTAAAAGATGTATTGTTATTAGATGTTACTCCTTTATCTTTAGGTATTGAAACAATGGGGAATGTTTTCACAAAATTAATTGATGCAAACACAACCATTCCAACAAAAAAATCACAAGTATTCTCTACCGCAGTAGACAATCAACCTTCTGTAGAAATTCATGTTTTACAAGGAGAAAGAGCGATGGCTGCAGATAATAATACAATCGGTCGTTTTCATTTAGATGGTTTACCTCCAGCACAAAGAGGCATACCTCAAGTAGAAGTTACTTTTGATATTGATGCCAATGGTATTATTAAAGTTTCTGCTTTAGACAAAGGAACGAACAAATCTCACGAGATTAGAATTGAAGCTTCTTCTGGATTGTCTGAAGAGGAAATCGAAAAAATGAAACAAGATGCAGAAGCAAATGCGGATGCTGATAAAGAGGCTAAAGAAACTGCTGAAAAAGTAAATGGAGCGGACTCTATGATTTTTCAGACAGAAAAGCAATTAAAAGAATTTGGTGATAAATTATCTGACGATAAAAAAGGACCAATTGAAGCGGCTTTAGTTACCTTAAAAGCAGCGCATGAATCGAAAGATTTAGCACAGATTGATGCTGCAATGGAAACTATTAATGAAGCTTGGAAAGTTGCCTCTGAAGAAATGTATGCTGCTGAACAAGCTGCAGGTGGAGCAGATGCAGGCGCACAGCAAGAAGAACCAGTAGCAGCGGATGCACAAGGAGACAATGTTGAAGATGTAGATTTTGAAGAAGTAAAGTAAGCAAAGAGCCTACCGCTTTTTAGCGAAAGGGTGTACATCGCTTATTCTGCTCTTTTTAGTGGGATCTTACAAAAAATCTGAACAAATTCAATGTTCAAAATAAAAAAACGCAATCATTCATTTGATTGCGTTTTTTTTATCAATTATTACTGCAGAGTACCCATACCTATTTTTGGCGTTTTTATAGACACACAAAGCAAGTTAACAAATGAAAAACTGAGCGAACCTTCTCTTTGTATCGCATCCCTTTACGCCATTGAAAGAGTTTTCATTATCTTTACCAAAAGGAATCCTCATTGAAAATCTACAACCAAACCAATTTTTTTAAACATACCTTTTGTGAATTCAAACAAGTGGATATTGAGTTCCCTGAAGACAAAATTTATAAAAGCAAGTCAGAAAGTAGCTATTATTATAAAGACGAAGGAGTCTATAGAAAATCAAATCATTGGGGTCGCGTGGGCAACTGTAGATGGAAAATAACTTCAAAAGAAAATTATAAAAATCAACAAACGATCATTGGATTTGCAAAATGGGTTGACTTCTTCCACATTAACGCAACTGATAACGTCTTTTTTATAGACGTTGACTTTGAAAAAAAGACAGCAAAAATTCAACCTAAAAAAGAAGAGACTAGCCATTATTTATTTACTTTCTCTGAAGCACAGAAAAGGACAAAACAAATAACTCATTTATTTAAAGAGGATAAATGGACAAGGTACTATGAAGAAGCAATTCCTGTTTTAAGAAAAAAAATCATCACTCCTTTCATCAATTCAAAAAAAACTTTAAAAGAAATAAAAACACAAGTGAAAGGGACTAAAAAGTGAAACAAACTGAGTGGATTTTTACTTGTGTGGAATACGTTACAGCATGACAAATTGAATTGGCAAACAAGATAAAGTCTAACTAATCTACATTGTCATGCAAAAAAGAATTGTTCGATTTTAAATTGATGTCTTCCGAATCTTTATGAATTGATGTTTTTACCTTACTGATGGCTGTATTGGTATCTAAATCCACTCCGAGTCTTTTATAGGCAGGTTGACGCTCAATTTCATCAATATTCTTATTCATTTGATCGCTGAACTTATAATTGAATCCTTTCATCTTTTTACGTCTTTCTTCTGCCCTCTTTTGCAATTCAGTAATCGTAAGATCTAAAGGAGGTACTTCTTCACTCTTCGTTTCAATCTCATTAATTACGGCTTGGGGACTTCTCGTTTTTAATTCAAACTGAACGGTTTTTTCTTCTTCCTCTTTTTCATGAACCCTACCCGAACTTTTTCCAATGGTAGGCTGTGCATCAAACTCTTCTAAAACATATCTTTTTTCAACTTCTTTTTTCTCGAAAACAACTTCTTCTGTATTGTAAACATCTAAGTCAGTTGGTATTTCTTCTTCTTGTAAGTGATGACGGATTTCTTCCTCCTTTACTTCTGTGTTAGAGTTTAAAGGCAAATCAAACAACAAGTGGGACTGTATTTCCTCTGGAGTTACTTCGATTTCTTCGACTTCAATAGGGGTCACATCTGTAATCACAAAATCGTCATCTGAAATAGCTGCTAGATCAACTTCGTCAAAAGCAACCTCCATAGCTTCAATTTCAGGAGTTGTTTTTACAAAATTTACCTTAGGGGTCTTAGGAGTTTCAAAGTCCTCTTCTAAAATATGAACAATTTTTTCGGGTACTTTATCTGAAAGCGGTTCGTCTAAAGTAGGTGATTTTGTAATTTTTTGTACGCCAAAATCATAGGTCGCTTTTTGTTCATCTTCTAAAGTATGTACTACTTTTTTCACTTCTGTATTGGTAATCGTACTTTGTTGATCAGCTGCAAAACCAGTGGCAACAATAGTAACGGCAATGGCATCTCCTAGATTTTCATCTTCACCAATTCCCATAATAATGTTGGCATCGTAGCCAGCTTCATCTTGTATATAATCGTTGATTTCACCAATTTCATCTAAGGTAACTTCATTGGTACCCGATACAATTAATAACAAAACATTCTTTGCTCCCGTAATTTTATTGTCATTTAACAAAGGCGAATCTAACGCTTTCACAATTGCCGTTTTGGCTCTCGTTTGTCCTTCTTCTTTTGCAGAACCCATAATAGCCGTTCCACTATTGGAAAGGACTGTTTTAGCATCGTGTAAATCAATATTTTGTTTGTAATGATGTGTAATTACTTCTGCAATTCCACGAGAAGCTGTCGACAACACTTCATCTGCTTTGGAAAAACCAGCTTTAAAACCAAGGTTTCCATAAACTTCACGTAGTTTGTTATTATTGATTACAATTAATGAATCTACATTTTGGCGCAGTTGATCGATTCCTAATTGTGCTTGTGTTGAACGTCTTCTTCCTTCAAAAGCAAAAGGCATAGTCACAATACCCACGGTTAGAATGTCCATATCTTTTGCGATTTTTGCAATAATTGGGGCAGCTCCGGTTCCGGTTCCACCTCCCATACCCGCAGTTATAAATACCATTTTTGTTTGGGTATTTAACATTTGCTGAATCTCTTGCATACTTTCTTTTGCTGCTTTTGCTCCCACTTCAGGATTTGCACCAGCACCTAAACCCGACGTTAAGTTCGCTCCTAATTGAATTTTATTAGGAACTGGACTGTTTTCTAAAGCCTGTGCGTCTGTATTACAAATGACAAAATCTACCCCTTTAATGTGTTGGGTAAACATGTGATTCACTGCGTTGCTCCCACCACCACCAACACCAATTACTTTAATAGTATTGGATTGTGTTTTTGGCATGTTAAATGAAATGTTATCAAATTCTACGCTCATAATAACTGATCTTTTGTATTTTAATATTTTTTATTTAAAAATGCTTTTTGCTATTTGCCCTATGCAAACCGCCGACTCCCTACTCTGCATTGTCAAGAAAATCCTTAAGACTCTCTGTGAATTTCTCAAAAAAGGATTTCTTTTTAAGCGTTGGCTTTTCTTCAATTACAGGAGGTGTTTCTTGCTCACTTCCTTCTTGCTGTTCTTCCGTAATTTGTGCTAGAGTTTCTTCCTCATCTTTCATTCCTTTTTCCAAGCCTTCCATCAATAAACCTACTGCAGTAGCATAAGATGGGCTGGACAATCCTTCATCAGAATCCCCTGCTAAGTGCTCGTTTGGAAAGCCGATTCTAGCATCCATACCTGTTATGTATTCTACCAATTGACGTAAATGATTCAACTGGGAACCTCCACCTGTTAGCACAATTCCTGCAATCAATTTTCCTTTTGCGGTTTCGTGTCCGTAATTTTTTATTTCTAAATAGACATGCTCAATAATTTCTTGCACTCTTGCATGTATAATTTTTGACAAATTCTTTAACGTAATTTCTTTAGGCTCTCTTCCTCTTAAACCAGGAATAGAGACAATTTCTGTTTCTTTATTTTCACCTGGCCAAGCAGAACCAAACTTAATTTTTAATAATTCCGCTTGTTTTTCAATAATAGAACAACCTTCTTTAATGTCGTCTGTTATCACATTCCCTCCAAAAGGAATCACTGCTGTGTGCCTGATAATCCCGTCTTTAAAAATAGCCAAATCAGTGGTTCCACCCCCAATGTCAATCAAAGCAACTCCAGCTTCTTTTTCTTCTTGACTTAATACGGCTGCTGCTGATGCCAAAGGCTCTAATGTAATTTCACTTAAATCCAAACCAGCACTTTTTACACAACGTCCGATATTTCTGATCGAAGAAACTTGTCCAACTACCACATGAAAATTAGCTTCTAAACGCCCTCCGTACATCCCGATGGGTTCTTTAATATCTGCCTGAGAATCTACTTTAAATTCTTGTGGTAACACATGGATAATTTCTTCTCCTGGCAACATGACCAATTTATGAACTTGGTTTACTAAATTTTCAATATCCTCTTCGTCAATCACTTCATCCGCATTATTTCTTGTAATGTAATCACTGTGGTGCAGACTTCGAATATGCTGTCCTGCAATACCTACAACAACCTCCGATATCTTAACTCCCGAGACACTTTCTGCTTCATCTACCGCTTGTTGTATCGACTGAATTGTCTGCGTAATATTGCTAACAACACCTCGTTTTACACCTAAACTTTTTGCTTTACCGATGCCTACAACTTCAATCTTGTTATACTCATTTTTCCGACCAATCATGGCAACAATTTTAGTGGTACCAATGTCTAAACCAACAGCTATTTTATTGTCTTCCATTTTGATCTATTTTTGTGCACACAACTTGGTTGTGATATTTTACATTAATCATTTTATAATTCTGAATCGTTTTATCTTCAAATGCTTGGTTATAAAACGCTTTTAACTTCCTAAATTTTACATCCATTTTGGTTAATTTTCCAAAATTGATTTTATAAGTACCACTTCTAACGGAAAATTGATACGCATCATCGGCAGATTTCTCAATTCCAACGATCTCTTTGTGTAAAAAATCGTCTGAGGTAATACGAGAAATTAAAGGCATTATTTCTTTAATTTCTGCGGCTGTTTCAACTCCTGAAACTAACAATACTCTTGCCGAATAATCATCCGAGAGAGGCACTTTTACTCCTTGTTTATCAACGTAATAAGAATTGTTTTTTTGTACAATTCTTACGATGGGGGTGCGTTGTTTTACGATCGCTTTTAAGACACCTCCTATCGTTAAAAACACAGCGGCTTTTTCTATATATGGGTTTTGAGACACTGTTTCTTCCAAACTGTATAAATTTAACACAGATTTCGCTTGGTTTTTCACACTGGTATCATTTTGTATTAACATGTTATTAACCATGGTATGTGTTAAAAAATTGTTCGTTCCTGCTTCAAATTCCACTACAATTTCTGTGACATTTTTACGCAAATTTCTTTTCAAAGAAAAAGTATGTAAAAAAATCAAAATCCCTATTAACAAAAGGAATACAATGTATTTTAAAAACTTTTTAAATATCATTTTCTAGTGTTTTTAAAAGCTGACTGGTTACCTCATTGATCATCTCTCCAATATCACCAGCACCTAACATGACCACTATTTTAGCCGATGAATTTTTAATATCTTTTACTAAATTATTTTTTTTTGTGATTCTTTTATGCTTGCTCGTAATTTTTTGCAACAACATTTCAGAATTCACACCAACAATCGGTTTTTCTCTTGCGGGATAAATTGGCAACAACAAAACTTCCTCAAATTTTGAGAGTGTGGACGCAAAATCATTCATAAAATCTTTTGTCCTAGAAAATAAATGAGGTTGAAAGACAACCAATACTTTTTCATTCGGATACATTTCTCTTATAGAATTCTCAACCGCATTAATAGCTGTTGGATGGTGTGCATAATCATCAATTAAAACAAAATCAGCTGTTTTAATTTTATAAGAAAACCTACGCTTTACCCCTTTAAAAGTTGACAAATGTTTTTTGATGCTTTCTAAGGAAATACCATACACATCTGCCATTGCTAAAGCTGCCAAAGCATTCATTACATTATGCTGACCTGGTAAATGAAATTCAATATTTTTAATTTCTGATGAAGGTGTTTTTACATCAAAAATATATTTTCCGTTTTCTATTTTTAAATGAAGTGCCTCATAATCCGCAACTTCATTAATAGCATAAGTTAATCCCTTCAAAGGCAACCCTTTTGCAACGATTAAGGTATCGGAAACCTTGAGAGCAAAAGCAACAAAAGAGGCGTGTAATGATTCCGCGTCTCCATAGATATCTAAATGATCTGCATCCATCGAAGTTACACAGGCAACATTTGGAGACAACTTTAAGAAAGATCGGTCAAACTCATCGGCTTCTACCACAGTAATTTCAGTGGCTCCTAAAATTAAGTTCGAATTGTAATTTTCTGCAATTCCACCTAAAAAAGAAGTGGCATTTACAGCAGTCATAATATGTCCTAAAATTGCTGATGTTGTTGTTTTTCCATGCGTCCCTGCTACTGCCAAACAAAAAGTGCTTTCTGTTATTTTTCCTAAAATTTCTGATCTTTTTAAAACCGTAAAATTATTTTCTAAAAAATACCTTAATTCGATATTGTTTTCTGAAATCGCGGGTGTATATACCACTATGGTTTCTTCAGGGTTTAAGAAAGAAGTAGGAATGTTATTTATGCCATCATCAAAATGAATTTTAGCGCCCAATTCTTCTAAAGTATTGGTAATTTCAGAAGGTGTTTTATCATACCCACCCACTTGTTTTCCATGGGTTGAAAAATAACGAGCAATTGCACTCATTCCGATACCTCCAATTCCGATGAAATAGAATGAATTCCATTCTAAATCTTTCCCCAAGGGAAGGACTGTTCTAATCTTACTGGAAGTGTTCTTTTTATTTCTCATACTATTTTTAACCCTAATACTCATTTTTTTTACAAACTAGTTTCTTCCCGAACATGCAATAAGCACCCTCAAAATCTAAAAATTAGAGAGGCGCTTTAAATAATTTTTCGACTTCATTTACAATATTGGTGGTCGCACTCGGAAATGCTAATTCATTTATATTTTCTGACATATGCGCTTGTTTTCCTTTGTCTTTTAATAATGTCTCAAAAACAATCGGAAATGTTTTTAATTCGCTTTCTTTTAATAGAATAGCTCCATGCTGATCTGCAATTGACTTCGCATTTTTAGTTTGATGGTCTTCTGTCACATTGGGTGAAGGAATAAAAATTACTGGTTTTGCAACAATACACAATTCAGAAACCGAACTTGCTCCTGCCCTAGAAATAATAATATCTGAAGCGGCATATGCCAAATCCATACGATCTAAAAACTCATAAACCTGAATATTTTCTATTGCATTGTACTTTTTATATTCCTCAAAATAAAATTTGCCACACTGCCAAATTACTTGCACTTCTTGGTTTTTAAAAAATTCAAAATGAACGCTAACAAGCTCATTTATTTTTCTAGCCCCTAAACTTCCACCTAAAACTAAAATCGTTTTCTTTCTTTTATCTAAATTAAAAAATGCTTTTCCTTCGTCCGATTTTGAATGAATTGACAACAAATCTTGACGTACAGGATTTCCAGTTTTCACAATTTTATCCACTGGAAAAAAACGTTCTAAATGATCGTATGCAACACAAATTTTCTGTGCTTTTTTACTCAACAACTTGTTGGTAATTCCTGGATAGGAATTTTGCTCTTGAATTAAAGTTGGAATTCCCTTTCTGTTAGCCATAAATATTGTGGGTCCACTAGCAAAACCTCCTGTACCAATAGCGATATCTGGCTTAAACTTTCTAATAATTTTTGAAGCATTCCACAAACTATGGAACAACTTGAACGGAAATAACAAATTATCAAAAGTCAATTTTCTTTGAATTCCAGCAATCCACAGTCCTTGAATTTGGTAACCAGCTTGTGGAATTTTTTCCATTTCCATTTTATTTTTTGCGCCCACAAATAAGAAATTCGCAGTTGGATAGCGCAATTTTATTTCGTTTGCAATGGCAATGGCAGGATAAATATGTCCTCCTGTACCACCTCCAGAAATTAAAACATTAATCGATTGTTTCATGCAGTATATCTAAAGGGTTATCGTCTAATATATCTTCTTCTGTTTCTTCTTTCGATGCACTTACACTCAGAATCATTCCCAAAGCAAAACAAGTCATCCAAATAGAAGTTCCCCCACTACTAATGAGCGGTAAGGTTTGCCCGGTAACTGGAAATAAATTGGTTGCAACAGCCATATTAATCATCGCTTGAAAAATAATTGGCACCCCAACACCCAGTACTAATAAAGTTCCAAAAACGGTGGTAGTAACTTTAATTACAACAAAAATTCTAAAGAGTAATAAGAAATAAATAGACACAATCAAAAAACCTCCGACCAAACCATACTCTTCCACAATAATGGCAAAGATAAAATCGGAAGTAGACTGAGGTAAAAAATTCTTTTGCACACTTTTTCCGGGACCAACACCAAAAGTTCCCCCCGTAGCTATTGCTATTTTTGCCTTTTCAACTTGATAGGCTTCTTTACCTCCTTCCTGATGAAAATTTTCAATCCTACTTTGCCAAGTTTGCACTCTATTTGGCATTGCATCTGGAAAAGCTTTTGCAATCAAAACAAAAATTGAAAGCGCTACAATTCCTGACCCTAAAATCAATCCAATGTATTTTATGGGATACCCTCCAATAAAAGTCACCATTAAAATCATAATAAAAATGATGGCTGTCGTAGAAAAATTTGCAGGTAAAATTAATATTAAAACCGCAGCAACAGGCATCCAAAGTTGCCATAAGCTTTCTTTAAAATTGATTGTATTTTCTTTGTTTTTTGCTAAATATCTTGCTACATAGACCATTAGAACCAAGCCCGCTAGCGTAGATGTTTGAAAGCCAACCCCTCCAATTCGAATCCACCGACTTGCATTTGCACCGCCAATTGTAGTTCCCTGAGACAAGGTGAAAACGAGCAAAACAATCACCACAGGCAGCATTAAAACAGAGCCCCCAGAAAAGTATCTATAAGGTACTTTATGGACTCCATAAATAATTGCAAAACCCATAATTAATAAAACAATGTGCTTCACTAGATGACCTAAGGTAGATCCAGAGCCAACAACATACACCAAATTTGTGCTTGCACTATACACCGGCATAAAAGATAATATTGCCAAAATAGCAACAATTGCCCAAATGGTTTTATCTCCTTTTATATGTTGAAAAATAGTCTTCATTCTTTGTTTTTTTGATGATTTTTTGGTTGTAACCCAATAAGCACAAGATGACCTGTTTTATAGCCCCCTAATCGCTGTTTTATATTTACATCCTCTGTCTTCATAGCTTTCGAATAAATCAAAACTTGCACAGGCAGGAGACAATAAAACGACTTCTCCTTTTTCTGCCAACTTATAACAAACTTTGGCAGCTTCTTCTGCCCCCGCAGTTTCAACAATAATATCTACGATATTACCAAACGCACGTTTTATCTTTTCATTATCTAGCCCCAAACAAACAATGGCCTTTACTTTCTCTCTGACCAATGGCAATAAATCATTATAATCATTTCCTTTATCCACACCACCAACAATCCAAACGACTGTTTTATCCATACATTCCAAAGCATAAAAAGTAGCATTGACGTTGGTTGCCTTTGAATCGTTAATGTATTGGACACCTTTAATTTTTGCAACATATTCTAAACGGTGTTCTACACCTTCAAAATCTTCTAAACTTTCTTTGATATTTTGTTTTCTTACTTTTAGTAATTGAGCAGCCATAGCTGCTGCCATTGCGTTTTTAGTATTGTGTTTTCCTTTGATTGATAAAGCGGAGATTGACATAGTGATGGTATCTTTAGTAATGTTTATTATTATGTTATTGTTCTCCAAAAAAGCACCGTATTCTAATTTTTTTTCAATTGAAAAAGGAACTAATTTTGCGTTTGTTTTATGTTCTTTCAACCACATATTGATCGCAGGATCGTCTGCATCATATATTAAATAATCAGTGGCCGTTTGATTCTTTGTTATTCTAAATTTTGAGGCGATATATTTATTAAAATCATCGTTATATCTGTCTAAATGATCAGGTGTTATATTCGTTAATATTGCAATATGACAGTTGAAATCTACAATTCCATCCAACTGAAAACTACTCAATTCTAATACATAATTTTCATACGATTCTTCGGCAACTTGTAGCGCAAAACTGTCTCCAATATTCCCTGCCATACCCACATTTACACCTGCATTTTTAAAAATATGATGCAATAGTAATGTGGTCGTAGTTTTACCATTTGAACCTGTAATCCCTATTAGATTTGCTTCCGTATATAGCGCCGCAAATTCAATTTCTGAAATAACAGGAATTGCTTTTTTATTCAGTTGTTGAACCAAAGTAACTGTATCTGGTATTCCAGGACTCTTCACCACCACATCTGCATTGAAAATTTTGCTTTCGGTATGGTTCTTTTCTTCAAAAATAATTTGATGCTGTAAAAGCATATCACTATATTTTTTTGATATTTGACGGTTGTCAGAAACAAAAACTTCATATCCTTTTTGCTTACCTAAAAGCGCAGCACCAACACCACTCTCTCCACCACCAAGAACTACGAGCCTGCGCCCCACTGAAGTGGCAGCAACTAGCTTCTTATATGTATCTTGGTTTTTCATTTTTAACTTTATTTTTTTATTCTTCCTAACACGCAATTTTCTTCTAAAAATTAATGTGCGCTTTTTTACCTCAATTTTAATGTGACAATAGCGAGTACCGCGAGTAGAATTCCAACAATCCAAAAACGGACTACAATTTTACTTTCGTGATACTTAGATTTTTGATAATGATGATGTAATGGTGCCATTTTAAAAACCCTTCTTCCTACTCCGTATTTCTTTTTTGTAATCTTAAACCAAGACACTTGAATGATTACAGAAAGATTTTCAATAACAAAAATTCCTGCTAAAATTGGCAGTAATAATTCTTTACGAATTGAAATGGCAATCACCGCTATAATTCCTCCAATCGTTAAGCTCCCCGTATCTCCCATAAAAACTTGCGCAGGAAAGGTGTTGTACCAAAGAAAACCGATTAAAGCACCTGCAAATGCAAGAATAAAAACGGTCATTTCTCCAGAATTTGGAATATACATTACGTCTAAATAATCTGCGAAAATGATGTTTCCAGAAACCCATGCAAAAACGGCTAATGTCAACACCATTATAGCCGATGTACCTGCCGCCAAACCATCTATTCCATCGGTTAAATTGGCGCCATTTGATATACCTGTCACGATAAAAACGGTGATAAAAATGAAAACAATCCATCCATACTTTTCATATCCATCTCCTAAAAAACTAAGTGCCTTTGAATAGTCCAATTCATTGTCCTTTAAAAAAGGAACTGTTGTTTTTGTTGATTTATGAGCAGCACCAAAAACAATTTTTCTTCCCGATTCATTCACAACTTGTTCTGCTATTGGCAGTTGTTCTTTGATGGTAACTCCTTCATTAAAATAGAGCATGGATCCCACAATAATTCCCAAACCAACTTGACCTAAAACTTTAAACTTCCCTTTTAAACCTCCTTTGTCTTTTTTGAATACTTTTATATAATCATCTAAAAAACCAATAAGCCCCATCCAAAGGGTTGTGATGATCAGAATAATGATATAAATATTATTCAATTTCGCTAATAGAAATACTGGAATTAAAGTTGCCAAAATAATGATTATACCCCCCATTGTAGGAGTTCCCGTTTTTTGAACCTGACCTTCTAGACCTAAATCTCTTATCGGTTCTCCAACTTGAAGTTTTTGTAAAAAAAAGATGATTTTCTTCCCATAAATTGCAGAAACTAATAAAGAGATTATAAACGCAGCAGCAGCTCTAAATGTGATAAATTGAAACACACTAGCGCCTGGAAAATGAAACTGACTTTCTAAATAATCGAATAAATAATATAGCATTTTTTAATTCTTTTTTAATTGATTAAAACAGTTTTTCACTTCTTCTAAATCATCAAAATGAGTTCTAACACCATTTATTTCTTGATAATTTTCATGTCCCTTTCCTGCAATTAATAGGATATCACCAGTTTTAGAGAGGGTACACGCAGTCTTTATAGCCTGCCTTCTATCTAAAACTGTAAGCGTTTTTTTATAATTTTTTAGTGACACTCCCACTTCCATTTCATCTAAAATAGTTTGTGCATCTTCTGTCCTTGGGTTGTCTGCTGTAAAAATTACTTGGGTACTTAATTGAGAAGCTATATGTGCCATTTTTGGTCTTTTTGTTTTATCTCGATCACCCCCACAACCCACAACAGAAATAATACTTTCAGTGCCTTTTCTGATATCTTTTATAGTCTCCAACACATTTTTCAATGCATCTGGAGTGTGAGCATAATCTACAATTGCAGTGACTCCATCTTGGGAAACAGCGTACTCAAAACGCCCCGAAACACTTTCTAATTCACTAATAATTGTTACTATTTCTAGTTGCTCTAAACCCAATAATTCTGCAGCACCAACAATTGCCAATAAATTGTATGCATTGAATTCACCAATTAATTTTGTCCAAACTTCAGTCTCATTAATTTTTAATAAGGTTCCAGAAAAGTGCTTTTCTAAAATTTTGGCCTTATAATCTGCTATTGTTTTTAGCGCATAACTTTTCTTTTTAGCTTTGGTATTTTGCAACATGAAGTTGCCGTTTTTATCATCACTATTTGTCAATGCAAAAGCCCCCTTTGGCAACCCATCAAAAAAGGTCTTTTTTACATTTCTATATTCCGAAAAAGTTTCATGATAATCTAAATGATCGTGCGATAAATTGGTAAAAATTCCTCCAGCAAAAGTCAATCCTTCTGTTCTTTTTTGATGAATACCATGAGAACTCACTTCCATGAAACAGTAATCTACTCCAGCAGCAACCATGGTATCTAAATACCGATTGATTGTTACAGAATCTGGCGTTGTATGTGTGGCTTTATATTCAATTTCATCAACTAAAATTTTGACGGTTGACAACAAACCAACTTTATACCCTGCTTTTTTGAATAATTGATATAAAAGAGTAGCAATCGTTGTTTTTCCATTGGTTCCAGTTACACCGATCAAAGGCATTTTTTTAGACGGATTGTCATAAAAATTAGAAGCCATTATCGCTATAGCAGCATGTGCATTTTCAACCTTAACATAAGTAATTCCTTCTTTTTTATCCTCAGGAAAACATTCACAAATAATTGCTACAACTCCTAATTCAATTGCTTTATCTATATATAAATGACCATCAACAGAACCTCCTTTTTGAGCAACAAACACATCCTTCTTTTCAATTTTTCTTGAATCGAAAACAATGTTATTGAACTCAATATTGGTATCACCAAATACTTGATGAATTGCAACCTGATAGATGATGTCTTTTAAGTATTTCAACCTATGAAAGTTTTAAAATGATGGTACTTCCTTTTACTAATTTTTCTCCTTTTTTTTGTGATTGAGATTTCACTTTTCCTGCGCCAGTAAACTTCACTTTTAATCCGATATTTTCCAACAGAGACAAGGCATCCATACCAGGCATTCCTCTAACATCGGGCACTCTTTTATAGTTACTATTTAATATTTCATCAAATTCCTGATATTGATTGTCTATTGTAGCAAAGGACACTTTATCCTTTACAGGTTGATTATCTACAGGGTTTGTAGTGTAAATTTTCTGAGCAATTTCTTTAAATACAGGTGCAGCAACAGTAGCCCCATAATATCCTTTCTGTTTCTTTGGATTGTGTATCACCACAATGCAAGAGTATTTCGGTGTATCCGCAGGAAAAAAACCTGCAAATGAAGCTACATATTGTTCTGTAGAATAATAGCCACCCTCCCATTCGCCTTTGTTATTTTTAGTTCTTGGGATGTATTTTTTAGCAGTCCCTGTTTTCCCTGCCATTGAAAAATTTGGTGAATAAATATTTTTTGCAGTTCCCTTAACAACAACGTCTTCCATTATTTTTTGAAGCTTTTTTAAGGTTGCATCAGAAGCTATTTTAGGGTTTAAAATCTCTGTTTCAAACACTTTTTCAGTCTTATCTTGCCTTCTCAATTCCTTAATAAATTGTGGTTTTACCATGACACCGTTATTAGCAACTGCATTGTAAAACATTAAAGTTTGCATAGGAGTTACCGACACCCCATAGCCCCACGACATCCATTCTAAAGAAATTTTATTCCATCTATTTTTATCTCTTGGATTAGGAACATAAGGGATTCCCTCTCCTTTAATTTGAAATCCTATTGGTTTGGTAAACCCATATTTTTCAATTTTATCGTAATATTTTTGTGGATTTTTATCATAATGTTTTCTAATCATTTTTACAATCCCAACATTCGATGACACTTCAAAAACTCTTGCAACTGATATTTTTCCATACCCGCCCCTGTGAGAGTCTTCAATCTTTCTATTGTGAATAAATATTTTTCCTTTTTGAGTATCAATTACTGTCGACGTATCAACTACTTTATCATCCAAAGCAATCATCAAACTTGCTAATTTAAATGTAGACCCTGGCTCATGACTTTCCCAAACTGCGTAATTTCTTTTTTCATAATAGGTTCCTTTTGAGGTTCTTCCTAAATTTGAAATTGCTTTAATTTCGCCAGTTGCCGTCTCCATAACTACTGCACACCCATGATCTGCTTCAAAATACTCAAGTTTCCTTAACAAAGCATGATGTGTAACATCTTGAATATTTACATCGATCGTTGTAATGATATCATGACCATCAATCGGTTCTTTTTCATTGACATCATTAATGGGTTTCCATTGATTTTTTGCAATTTTTTGCTTCCAACGCAAACCGTTTTCTCCTTGCATATAATCTGCAAAAGCGCCTTCTATTCCTGCTCCACCTCTAAAATCATCGTAGCCAATTGTACGTTCAGCAATCTTACCTATTGGATGCTCGCGAATCGTTTTGTGCTCAGCAATAAACCCTCCTTTATAAACGCCTTTATTAAAAATTGGAAATTGCTTTACCTTTAAGTAATCTGAATACCCGATATTTCTTGCAATCAACAAATACCTACTTTTCTTATTTTTTGCTTTCCTAAGTTTATGTTCATAATAAGATTGACTCTTACCAAACATCGCTGAAAGTTCTTTAGACAAACCCGCTATATTTTTCTCAAAAACACCACTTTTTACAGCAGCAACAACATCCATTCTTATGGTATATCTTGACATTGAAGTAGCCAGTAAATTTCCATCGGCAGCATATACATTCCCTTTATTCGCGTAAATTGTATCTTGTTTGATTGTTAAAGCCGTAGATAACTTTCTGTATTTCTCCCCTTCGGAATACTGGATTGTAAACACCCGAAACACAATAGCCAATAAAAATAGGGTCATAAAAACAGCTACCAAGTAGAATTTTGTAAGGATGCTTTTTTTGTGAGTTGCCAATTGTATTAATCTTTAATAGTTACTTTTATTTTTTTTGGAGGAGATAGCAAAGATTTTAAACCTCTTTTTTTGGCTTTTTCCCGAACACTAGATTCCATTTTCATTCTCATCAAAATAGTTCCTGTATCTACATACTCTGCCCTTAATGCTCTTTTCTTATTATTCAATTTTGAAATTTGAATTACTTTTTTATCTGCTTTATGACCACTCGTAATCATAATCAGTAACAGCCCAACTACAAAAATGATAATTCGCCAGTTTTTAAAAGCAGATTCATCTGTAAGGAAACTCCCTCTAAGTAAATCGTAAACTCCTTTCTTAACTTTAGACATCCTTTTCTTAACTTTTAGCTTTCGTTACTTTTAATGTTGCAATCCTTAATTTAGCGCTTCGAGCTCTATTGTTTCGCTTGATTTCCTGTACATCAGGTACGATCAACTTTCCAACTTTTTGCATTGGCTCATTGCTATTGCCAAAAACATCTTTTTCAAGTTCACCCTGAAACAACCCTGTTCTTATAAACCTTTTTACCAACCGATCTTCTAAAGAATGATAAGAGATTACACTTAAGCGCCCATCTTCTTTTAATATATTTGGAATTTGCGCTAAAAATTCTTTCAAAACATCTAACTCCTCATTTACCTCAATTCGAATCGCCTGAAATATCTGTGCTATTATTTTATGCTCTTTTGCTTTCGGCAAATACTTCTGCAATACTTCTCGCAACTGAAAACTTGTATCAATCTTCTCTTCTTCCCGCTTTTCAACAATCGTTTTTGCAATGTTTCTTGAATTCCTTAATTCTCCATACAAAAAGAATATTTCTGCTAATTTTTCTTCTGAATATTTATTGATAATTTCTTTTGCAGATGTTTTCGATTTCTGATTCATTCTCATATCCAAATCACCATCAAAACGAGTAGAAAAACCCCTTTCAGCTTCATCAAATTGGTGAGAAGAAACACCTAAATCCGCCAAAACTCCGTCCACTTTCTTAACACCATGAAACCTCAAAAACCTTGATATATACCTAAAATTCTCAGGAATCAAAACAAAACGTTCATCATCGATTACATTCTCTTGCGCGTCTGGATCTTGATCAAACCCAAACAACCTTCCGTTTTCCCCAAGTTTACTCAATATTTCTCTTGAATGCCCTCCACCACCAAACGTAACATCCACATAGATACCGTCTTTCTTAATAGAAAGCGCAGCGACACTTTCGTCCAATAAAACTGGATTATGATACTTCATCTAAATCTGTATTTCCCATTACCTCTTCTACCAAATCTGCAAAATCGTCTGACGCATCATCAATGGCTTTTTCGTATTTTTCTTTATCCCAAATTTCAATAATATTCACAGATGAAGACATGACAACCTGCTTCTTAATCCCTGCGAACTCAAACAAATCTTTCGGTATTAAAACTCTTCCAGTAGCATCTAATTCTACTTTTTTTACACCCGCAGTAAACCTTCTGATGAAATCATTGTTTTTTTTCTTAAACCTATTCAGTTTGTTTATTTTTTCCATCATTAAGTCCCATTCCTTGATCGGATACAACTCTAAACAAGGCTGAAAAACAGCTCTCTTCAATACAAAACCGTCTTGCAACACCGCAGACAACTGCTTCTTAAAAGCTGATGAAAACATCAATCTTCCTTTAGCATCAGCCTTGCACTCATATGTTCCAATTAAATTTATCACAATTAAAGTTGATTATAATGAACTCAAAAATAACTAATTTTTACCACATTTTACCACATTTTACCACATTGTTAATAAGTAACGTGTTTATTAACATTTCATTGCAATACGATTCCCTTTTATCTAAAAAAAAGGGGAAATAGAAAAGGTTATCTATTTCATAAAAAAGGATTACATTTGCTTAGATACAGAAAATAAATTAATGATTGATAAGTTAAAAACTGAAGGAAAATTTACATACGTAGAAGCTGGAGAAGGACCAACTATGATTGTTTTACATGGATTAATGGGTGCACTGAGTAATTTCGAAGGAACCTTTAATCATTTTTCGAACAATGGCTATAGAGTTTTAATACCTGAATTGCCTTTATACTCTCTTCCTCTTATAAATACCAATGTTAAAAATTTAGCAAAATTCCTAAAAGAATTTATGGATTTTAAAGAAATAGAACAAAGTATTTTATTAGGAAATTCTTTGGGTGGACATATCGCTTTGTATTTTACAAAACATTACTCTGAAAGAGTGAGTGCCCTGGTACTTACTGGTAGCTCGGGACTGTATGAAAAAGCCATGGGAGATAGTTTTCCAAAAAGAGGAAATTATGAATACATGCAAGAAAAAGCAAGAGCTGTTTTTTATGACCCTGCAATTGCAACTAAAGAGTTAGTAGACAATATTTACACACTTGTAAACGATCGAAATTCCGCGATCAAAACCCTCGCTATTGCCAAAAGTGCGATTCGACACAATATGGCGAAAGACTTACCAGAAATGACACAACCAACCTGTTTAATTTGGGGAAAACAAGACACTGTTACCCCCCCCGAAGTAGCAGAAGGATTTCATGAAATTTTACCAGATTCTGATTTATTTTGGCTGGACAAATGTGGACATGCTGCCATGATGGAATTACCTGAAGATTTTAACAGAATTCTTCACGATTGGTTTATTACTAGAAAGATATAATTACCCGCAGAAAGCAATTTCACAAAAAGAATACCGTACAATGAAAGTTAGATCTGCAGAGTTCATCATGAGCAATAGTAATGTAACGAAAGCTCCTAAAGACAGGTTACCCGAATATGCTTTTATAGGGCGTTCTAATGTTGGTAAATCTTCTCTGATTAACATGTTAATGGAGCGTAAAGATTTAGCTAAAATTTCTGGAAAACCTGGAAAAACACAACTTATTAATCATTTCAAAATAAATGAGGAATGGTTTTTAGTTGATTTACCTGGTTATGGTTACGCGAAAGTATCAAAAAAGAAAAGAACAATATTTCAATTTTTTATAGAAAATTACTTTAAAGAAAGAGAACAATTAGTCTGTACTTTTGTTTTAATCGATTCGAGGCATGATCCCCAAAAAATTGATTTAGAATTCATGGAGTTTTTGGGCGCAAACCGAATCCCTTTTTGTATTGTTTTTACCAAAGCAGACAAACTCGGAAGCTCTAAAATAAATAATCAAATTACTTCTTATAAAAAAAAATTGTTAAACACTTGGGAAACGCTTCCTAAATCCTTTATTACCTCGTCCGTTTCAGGACTTGGTCGAAAAGAGTTTTTAGCGTTTATTGGTGGGGTCAATGAAGATGTTGCCAAAGATTTTAAATAAGTACGAATGCATTCTACCAAAGAAAATTTACAGATTTTATTTGAAGACAATCACATCCTCATTGTAAATAAACGGGCAGGCGATATTACACAGGGCGATAAAACAGGCGACAAACCTTTAAGTGATGTCGTAAAAGAATACATTAAAGACACCTACAACAAGCCTGGAAAGGTATACTTAGGAGTTGTTCATAGACTAGACAGACCAACTTCTGGCGCTATTATTTTTGCAAGAACTTCAAAATCTTTAGAACGTCTCAATAAGATGTTGCGAGATAAAACCATTCACAAAACCTATTGGGCAGTTGTAAAAAATCATCCAAAGAAAGAAAAAGAAACCTTAATTAATTTCTTAAAGAAAAATCCTAAAACAAATAAATCTAAAGCGTATCCTAAAGAAATTGACGGAAGTAAAAAAGCCATTCTTCACTATGCGGTTCTTAAAAAATTAGAGAGGTATTCTTTGTTAGAAATTGATTTAGAAACAGGAAGACATCATCAAATTAGAACACAATTAGCAACCATTGGAAGTCCAATAAAAGGGGATTTAAAATATGGTTTTGATAGGAGTAATAAAGACGGAAGTATTCATTTGCATGCTCGAAAAATTCAATTTACGCACCCAGTCAGTAAAGAACAAATCACCATCACTGCGCCTACACCTAATGAAGTTATTTGGAACGCTTGTTTGTGATTTTAAATACTACTTTTAAAAACAAAAACACATGTCAAAAGAAAAAACAGTTTCTGAAGCAATCAACTATAGACGATCCGTTAGAGTTTTTGATGCTGAAAAACCACTTGACAAAAACATTGTAAAAAAATGTATTGCCCAGGCCGTTTTAGCTCCTAATAGCAGTAACATGCAATTGTGGGAATTTTATCACATTACCTCTAAAGAGGTTATTGAAAAAATCGCGCCTTTTTGTTTCAACCAAAATGCAGCAAAAACAGCACAACAATTCGTGGTTTTTGTTACTCGAAAAGATGCATGGAAAAAAAGAGCGAAAGCAAATCTAAAGTATATGGATACTGTTTTTGGGGAAAACAACCCAAAACCTGAGCAAAGTAATCGAGAAAAGGTAGCAAGAAACTACTATGGAAAAATTATTCCTTTTGCTTATGCTGAATTTTTAGGTATTTTAGGATTCTTTAAATATTTGATGATTTTAGTCATCGGACTTTTTAAACCGATATATAGAGAGGTTCGAAAAAGTGACATGCGTATTGTCACTCATAAAACATGTGGTTTAGCAGCACAAAACTTCATGATTTCTATGGCTGCAGAAGGATATGATACTTGCCCAATGGAAGGCTCTGACACTTGGCGTGTAAAAAAGTTAATAGGATTGCCTTTGGTCGCAGAAATAAACATGATCGTGTCTTGCGGAATTAGAACAGAAAAAGGGGTCTATGGCGATCGGTTTAGAATTCCTTTTGAAGACGTTTATAAAGAAATTTAGATTTTCAAGGTCATTGTGAGGAAGTGTAATCTATTTTTAAAATTATTTCTTAGGATTCAAAACCAACACATTTTTACTTTGTTCAATTGCAGCTTGATTCAATTTCATTTTCACAAACGCTCCTTCTAAATATTTTTGGGTTTGATCTTTATAATGCGCACTAAACACATTTCCTGATTGACCTGTTGGTATAATTGCCAAACTATTTTCTACATCAGAAAAATCGATAATCCTTCTTGTTGATGGCCCAGCATTTACTTTATAATACCCGGTACTGTCTAATTTAAAAATCTGATTGTTAATCACCTCATTTCCTCCAATAGTTTCAAAAGGACCCACATTAAAAAAGGTACGTAACAAACCTCCTGCTTTTCCAATTGCATGTTCATATTCAACAGAAATCACCCTATTCCATGTCCAATTTTCAATATTTTCTCCTAATTGATTTTGTAAAAAAGAAATTGCATTTTTAAAGGATAAATTTACAACATCACTTCTTGTTTCCACTTTATCTTTGGTCGTAATATTATCCCACCAAACAGAATAATCTCTATTTAATTGAGTCGGTAATACTTGATCTTGCAATTGCGTATTAATGAACAAATCAAAACTGCTTCCCAACTCATCTTGATAAGTTGCCTTTAAAAATTCATACAAAAAACGATTGTAAATTGTAGGGCCAACGGAAGTTTTTAAATAAGCACCCTCCCAATTTTCTAGCACTGAAAAAGCCTTTCTTTCAGAAGGTGTTAAATTTGATTTCGTGACATTTTTTAAAAAATCTTTGCTTATTTCAGCAACGGTTGCCGACATTACATCATACGTCATCTCCTTAACATCTTCTTTCGTGAAATCATTTCTCTCTTCCAATAACTCCACAATTCTTTTTGCTCTATCCTGAGGATGGTAATATCCTGGGTACAATTCACCTCTTACACTATCTATTTGATTGTTCGCAGAATACACATAATTCAAATTTGGATTTATCGCTTGTGGGTTCTCTTCAAAAGGTAAATACTCCCTAATTTCATCATTTCCAGAAGCACCATTTAAATAGGTTTTGGAAGACAAACCTGCTCTTAATTGATATAATTTAGCAGAAGAAAACCAAGCAATATTATCTTTTGCGTCACCATACATTACATTGAGGCCCGGTGCATGAATTCTTGCTACAGAATTTTTAAAATCAGCCATTGAATTCGAATGAGATATTCCATAAGAAACTTCCAACATTTCGTTTGGCAACTGTGTATAAATCCAATTCATTGCAATCGGTCTTTCATCCATAACATGAGCTATCAAACCATTCATTATAGGGCCATGTGTACTCACTTTTACTTGAAAAGGAGTCGCTACTTCCTCTTTTACTCGAATCGTTTTATCTCTTAATTCATAAGCACGATACCCTTCAGGAGTCTTATACTCTAAAGGGTTTTCAGGATTGTTTTCTTCTATATAAAAGTTTAAATCGTCATTTGCCAACATGGTTAATCCATAGGCGTAATGTCTATTATGACCCATTAAAGGAAAAGGCATGAGCGCAATATTAAATCCGTATATTTCAAAATCAGGTGTTTTAATATGGTTTTGATACCAAACAGTCGGTTGTGAAAAAGCAATGTGAGGATCGTTTGCGAAAATCACTTTTCCATTCTCTGTCTTTTCTGGAGCAATCACCCAAGAGTTACTTCCTATGAAAGGAGCAATAGGTAGCTCATCCATTATAGCAGCAACTGTTTTAGAAATTATCGCATTAATTTTAGCAGGAATACTGGTTTTATTAATGGTCAAGTTTTCATGATGCACTCCTAATAATTCTTTTAAATAAGGGGTTCCTAATTTTTCTTTAATTTCGGTCAACAAAGGATCCGTTCTGTGTGCAATAGCAAAACTAAAAGACATATAACCAAAAACATTATAGACATCCTTTAAAGTATATTTTTCTTTTTCTACACCTAGTAAAGTAAATTCTAATGGTGTTTTTCCTTCTTCAATATATTGATTTACGCCCTCTAAATAAGCCTGTGTTAAAAGGTAAGGTTGAGATGTTTTATCTAAAGTAGCAATTGTTTTATCTGCCGCTTCCTCAATTCCTAATCCCCTAAAAAATTGGTCGACTTTTAGCAAATCTTTTCCAAAAACTTCTGACAATCTCCCTGCAGCAATTCTTCGAATCAATTCCATTTGCCACAATCGATCTTGCGCATGCAAATACCCCAAAGCGACATAGGCATCTTTTTGATTTTGAGCGTTGATATGAGGCACACCAATGTCATCAAAATAGACAATTACCTCCTCAGAAATGTTTTTCAATTCCAATGAACCCGTATAGTTTGGTTGATAGGTTTTAGAATACAACCAAACAGAAATAAACAGCAATATTCCAAAAACAAATAGAATTCCTAAAAAACGTTTAAAAAACTTCATGAAATTTTATTTTCATCAAAGATAACCGAATTATTATTTACGGATATATAGAGTAAAATGAAAGTTAGTTTGTATTTTTGAAGTACAAATTTTTTATATGAAAAAAATCCAAATGGTTGACCTGCAAGGTCAATATCAACAAATAAAAGAAACAGTAAACGGCGCAATTGAAGGAGTTTTAAATTCTTCAGCTTATATAAATGGTCCTTTAGTACATGAATTTCAGGCAGATTTAGAAAAGTATTTAGATGTAAAACACGTAATTCCTTGTGCCAACGGAACCGATGCATTGCAAATTGCAATGATGGGTTTAGGACTAGAACAAGGGGATGAAGTGATAACAGCAGATTTTACTTTTGCAGCAACCGTTGAAGTCATTGCGTTATTAAAACTAACGCCTGTATTGGTTGATGTAGATCCAAAAACGTACAACATAGACATTGCTGCTCTAAAAAGAGCGATTACACCTAAAACAAAAGCGATTGTACCTGTTCATTTATTTGGTCAAGTAGCAAATATGGAAGCTATTATGGAGATTGCTAGCGCTCACAACCTTTTTGTAATTGAAGATAACGCGCAAGCAATTGGCGCAGATTATCGATTTAAAGACGGAAGAAAAAAGAAAGCAGGCACCATTGGAAATGTGGGTACAACCTCCTTTTTTCCATCTAAAAACTTAGGTTGTTATGGAGATGGAGGTGCCATTTTTACAAATGACGACAAACTAGCACATACTATTCGTGGCATTGTAAATCATGGAATGTACACCCGTTATTACCACGATGTCGTTGGTGTAAACTCACGTTTAGATTCGATACAAGCCGGTGTTTTAAAAGCAAAATTACCACTATTAGATACGTATTGTAACGCTAGAAGAAATGCTGCCCGTTTTTACAACAATGCTTTTGCTAGTAATCCAAATATTAGTACACCCACTACAAGTGCCTGTGGAGAAATCTGTGATTCTTGTGATTGCCATGTTTTTCATCAATATACCCTACAGATTACAAACGGCAAAAGAGATGACTTGCACAAATATTTGTTAGAAAAAGGAATTCCGAATGCAATATACTACCCTGTCGCATTACATTCTCAAAAAGCATATGCAGCTGCTCGATATAAAGAAAGTGATTTCCCTGTAACCAATGAATTGATAAAAACAGTAATTTCTTTACCAATGCATACAGAGCTAGATAACAAACAGTTAGAATTCATAACAGCAACAATTAACGATTTCATCAATTAAAAGATGAAAAAACAGCTTTATACTGTGGTATAATTATAAAACGATGGATTTGAGGTAATCATGAAGTTATAACTAGGTATAGAAGCTGCTTAGAAAAGACAAAAATAAAGTAATTATAAAAACAAAATCTCGCTAAAATTTAGCGAGATTTTTCATTAAAACACTTTTTTATTATTCCACAATTGAAGCGCCACTTGCAGCAACATTTCTATCTATTTTACGCATTAAACCTTGTAATACTTTACCCGGCCCAACTTCAATAAACCTTGTACCACCGTCAGTAATCATTGCCTGAATACATTGGGTCCATCTTACAGGTGCCGTTAACTGAAGCATTAAGTTTTTCTTGATTTCATCAGGGTTTGTTACCGCAGTAGCTGTTACATTTTGGTAAACGGGACACGTAGGCTTGCTAAACTCAGTTGCTTCAATGGCAGCAGCCAATTCAGCTCTTGCTGGCTCCATCATTGGAGAATGAAATGCACCACCAACTGGCAACAGCAAAGCTCTTCTCGCTCCTTTATCAGTTAAAACTTCACAAGCTTTTTCCACCGCAGAAATTTCACCAGAAATCACCAACTGACCTGGACAATTGTAATTTGCAGCAACCACTACCCCATTAATTTCAGAACAAGTTTCTTCAACAATAGAATCCTCTAAACCTAAAACTGCTGCCATTGTAGAAGGAGCAATTTCACATGCTTTTTGCATTGCCAAAGCGCGTTTAGAAACCAATTGCAAACCATCTTCAAAAGTCAAAACACCATTGGCAACTAATGCAGATAATTCTCCTAAAGAATGACCTGCAACCATTTCTGGCTGAAAAGAATCGCCTAAAACTTTTGCTAAAATCACAGAATGTAAAAAAATTGCTGGTTGGGTAACCTTCGTTTCTTTCAACTCTTCTGCAGTTCCTTCAAACATAATATCGGTAATTGAGAATCCTAAAATTTTGTTTGCTTTTTCAAAATATTCCTGTGCTAAGGGAGACTTTTCGTATAAATCCAATCCCATTCCTGTAAATTGTGCCCCTTGACCTGGGAAAATATATGCTTTCATATAGTATGTTTTTGTGTAACTATTTATTTAATTGCTGGCAAAAATAATCAATTTTATTGTAAAGAACTTCCTGCATAAATTTTATAGTACGTCATTGAAGCATGAAATTGCTATTCTATTAAATTATATAGTATCACAGGACTAGCTGTACCTCAATATTTAAATTTAAAAAAGCCTTCGCAAAGCTCCAGTAAACCTATTTTCAATCCTGAGTACTTCCGAGACAATTTCATGGATAAAAAAATTATAGTATGAATAGGAGATTTTAAAAAAAAAGGTAGAATGCCTATTTTGTTTTAGAAATAAACCCTCAAAAATAAGTCAATTTTAAAAAGGTGAAATTTCTTGCAAAAAAAGTCAAAAGTACTTGCTAGATAAACAAATCTTATTATATTTGCACCGCTCTAGGAATTAGATATTATTATTTACTAATTAAAGTGAGAAAAGTTCTTTAAAAAATGACTGCGAAAGTAGCTCAGGGGTAGAGCATCACCTTGCCAAGGTGGGGGTCGCGGGTTCAAATCCCGTCTTTCGCTCTATTATAAAAAACCATGCTGAAGTGGTGGAATTGGTAGACACGCTGGACTTAAAATCCAGTGGTCAGTAATGGCCGTGCGGGTTCAAGTCCCGCCTTCAGTACACATGAAAAGCCGAAACGAGAGTTTCGGTTTTTTTGTTTTCAAGAGTGCATAAATCAAAAGCAAGTGAAAACATACCGCTTGCATTTTTTTCAGGATTTTAGCCTAATACCTCATCTTCATTTGTGATAAAGAAATCAAATGCTTTATTTATAACTTCATTTAATTTCATTTTATTTTTCTCTGCGATCATTGATAAGGCTCTATGATTATCTTTAGAGGTACGTACATTAAAGACGCCTTTAAATGTTTTATTTGGTTCTTTGTTTACTTCTTTACAAGTCGCTAAATAATCTTCAACAGCTTCCTTAAAATAGGTGTTTAATTCTTCAACCGATTGAGCTTCATAATTAACTAAATCATCTATTCCTATAATTTTTCCATAAAGACAATTATCTTCAGTACTATATTCTACAGTTCCTAAATAGCCTTTATATTCTAATGTATTTTTCATAATTATAGTTTTTCTAATAATTGCTTAATAATATACTTTTTGATAATCTTAGTAGGGTGCGGCTTATGTAAATTTATAACGTCTTTTACTTCATTTACAAATTTTCGTCGAGAACCCCCTGTTTTTCCTTTTTTTGATAATTCAAAATAACCAAAATAATTTAATATTTTAACGAGTTCATCCCACGTTAAATCATTAGGAATACTTTTAAATTTTTCTAACAGTTTTTCTGTCTTACTCATAAACAAATATATAAAAAGAAATGTAACTAAAAAACAGTTACGTTTATTTTTATAGTAATTAGACTTTAAAATAGGATTTTCACTATAATTTAAGTTACTGATATTCAGTGATTCATTAAAATAGTTACTTCATTTTCAATACATTTTTTACGAATATATACTAGTCAAGGGTTTTATAGGAGCTAATTTTATTCGTTAACTTATTCAAGTTTTACAAAATCTTCACTTAGTTGATTACAACTCCTAAGCTCTAATCTTTATTTCACTACACAATCTAAAAATCAGTCTTTGTTTCGAAAATAATTCAATTGGGTGTACAAATGAAAAGCCGAAACGAGAGTTTGGTTTTTTTTGTTTTTAGGAACGAGTAAAACTTGCTTTAAAGCGTGTTAGGAAATAAAAATAAGCTGCGTAGATGGGGTCGGCTTTTTTCAAAATGTTGACTCTGTGACTCGGCGGAGCTAAGTCTCTTTTTTTATTCCTTTTCAAACCCTTATTAATACTAGAGATTTTCAAAAGAATTGGAATTTTTCAGATAAAATCGATCCCATTAACATTTTTTGTATCCTATATCAATATGAGTGAATTTCTTACCTAAATTTTCAAGTCGCTTCCAGCCATTTTTGTAAATAGATAGAACTGTATTCGATTGATTCCAATTACCCTCTTTTTCTTTGAATAAAGTTAATTTATTTTGATAGCGCTCTTTAGTATTTAGTTACTTAGTGTGGTAACTAAATTAAACCGTTTACAATAGTAATAGTCTAAGTTTCATATCAGGTAGTAATATGAAAGCTTCTTATTTAACTCATTTATATTCCAGAATAGGATTTGGATTAAACCGAAAGGGTTACCAATCTCTTAAAGGTATTTCTAAATCTAAAATTGTGGATGCTATTTTCGAAAGCTCTAAAGCGCCAATCCCATTAAAAATTGATTTATCGGCTTATGATAGTTTTGTTTCTATGAAGTCTAAGAATAATGCTAAAAACAATCAAGCGTTAAGGAAATTAGCGCAAAAGAACAGACAAGATATTAAGCAATTAAATTATGCTTGGCTAGACCGTTTAAGAGATACAGATCAAATTTTAAGAGAGAAAATGACACTTTTCTGGGCCAATGTATTTGTTTGTAAGGATAATAATGCACTACACATACAGCAATACAATAACATTTTAAGAACGAATGCATTAGGCGATTTTGGGGATTTCACTAAAGCGATAGCAAAATCTGCAGCTATGAGTAAATACCTAAATAACAAGCAAAATAGAAAAGATAGTCCTAACGAAAACTTTGCTAGAGAACTTATGGAACTCTTTACATTAGGTGTTGGAAATTATACGGAAACAGATATAAAAGAAGCAGCGCGCTCTTTTACTGGCTGGGCATTTAAAAAAGATGGCAGTTTTTTTCTAAAAGAAAGAAAACACGACAATGGCATTAAGACCTTTTTTGGAGAATCTGGAAATTTTAACGGCGAAGATATTATCGACATTATTTTAAATCAAAAACAGTGTGCTAGATTTATTTGTGCTAAAATGTACACCTATTTTGTAAATCCAAAAATAGATGAAGAGCGTTTAGAATTACTAACAAATCTGTTTTACAAAGATTATAACATCGAAAATTTGATGCGTCATATTATTGCTTCAGATTGGTTTTATGATGAAAAAAATAGAGGTGTAAAGATAAAATCACCTATTGAGTTGTTTATTGGTATTCAAAATATTGTCCCTGTAAATTTTCAGAAGAAAAAACAACTATTATACCTACAAAAAATAATGGGTCAAACATTGCTGTATCCACCAAATGTCGCTGGTTGGAAACAAGATCGTTATTGGATTGATAGTAATACATTAATGATCAGAATGAAACTCGCTGCATTACTGTTAAATAACGCTATTATTAATATCGATATTAAGGGAGAGTTTGAAGATTCTTTTGAAGTCTATTATGCTCAAGAACGTAAAAAGAATCAATTTTTAAAAGTAGCTTCTAATTGGGACAATTTTGATAAAACTTATGGGACTTTGTCTCAAGATGTTTTAAAAAGTCTACTTATTGTTTCTAAAATAGATAAAGATACAGAGCAGTTTTTAGAAGGATTATCTACAAAAGATAATAAGGAATATATGATTCAATTAATGTCGTTACCAGAATATCAACTGTGTTAAAAATAGAATTATGAAAAGACGCGATTTTATTAAACAAAGTAGTTTAGCCAGTAGCTTGTTTTTTGTTCCAAGTTTTGTAAAAGCTTTTGAAACGGCTACAAAAAACGTTTTAGGTTATAAAAAACTGGTTATTATCCAATTATCTGGTGGAAATGATGGCTTAAACACCATTGTACCCTATACTAATGATATTTATTACAACAACCGACCAGCATTAGCTATTTCTAAATCTAATATTCTAAAAATTAATGACGAATTAGGATTTCATAATACATTAGCACCACTTAAAAACCTTTACGACAAAGGCTATTTGTCGATAATAAATAACGTAGGCTATCCAAATCCTAACCGTTCTCATTTTAGATCAACAGATATATGGCATACAGCAAGCGATAGTAATGTCTATTCTAATACAGGTTGGTTGGGTCGCTATATTGATAACCACGGAAAAATGCCATATTCTGGAATAGAAATAGACGATAGCTTATCACTTATTTTAAAAGGAGAAACAGTGAACGGTATTGCAACTAAAAATCCAGCTGTCTTAAATAGAAATATGAGGACACCCTATTTTGAAAATATCCTAAAACAACAAACAGACGATCATTTAAGCGAGCATAATTTGGGCTATTTATATAAAACAATGATAGAAGCTAAGTCGTCTGCTAAATACATCTTTGAAACCTCTAAAACGTATAATTCAACTTTTACATATCCACAAAATCCATTTGGAAAACAATTAAAAACAACCGCTCAGTTTATAAATTCTGGAATTAATAGTCAAGTGTATTATGTCTCTATGGGTGGCTTTGACACGCATGTAAACCAAAGTAAACGACAAGATAAATTACTAAATGTATATGCAGAATCTATGGATATATTTATTAAAGATTTAGAAAAAAGCGATACATTTAAAGACACTTTAGTATTGACATTTTCAGAATTTGGAAGACGTGTAAAACAAAATGCAGCTAATGGAACAGATCACGGAGCAGCAAATAATGTGTTTGTAATAGGAAAGAATTTAAGTAAACCTGGTTTTTATAATGAAGCACCCAATCTTCTAGATCTAGATAAAAATAACGACCTAAAGTATACTGTAGATTTTAGGTCTATTTATGCTACAGTTTTAAAAAACTGGCTTGAGGTTAACGATGGGCAAGTTTTAAATAAATCATTTAAAACTTTAGATTTTATCTAAAAGCATGCTGTTTAGACACTATTTTATTATCAAAATGCTTCAGTAATTTATAAGAAAAAGAGCTAAAGATTGTCCTGTTCCTTGATGTGCTAATTTTTCTAGTAAAATAGTAGCGTTTTCCACGCTAGTTCAAGCGTCTCGCTTGTGACGTAAAACAAACTAAAACCATTCCTTATCACTATATATTTATTTCTAAAACTATTTGGTCTTCTTGATAACTTCTAGCACCACTATACTTCCAATCTATGAGATCGGTTACAAATCCGCTTTCAACAGGATTATGATGTATACAGTTTATTGTTTGTTAAATTACTTTTTCACTCTATAATTCTATTGGTTTATTGTGTTGCTGCTTATTATCTTCCTACTCTTATTGTCACGAGCGGAACGCTCTCGCTATCGAGGTTAAAATTAGTCAGCTTAATAAGTTGAGAGCCTCTAAGAACCATTAATACTAAACTTCCTTTTTATTAATTTATGAAACACTTCTCTGAGATTGTAAATTCCTATGGCTAATAACTCAAACGCATTACAAATTTAGTTTGATTGGGATTTTGACTTATCAGCATCTATTTGTCTTGAATATTCTTGAAGTTGAATTTAAGCCATAAAAAAAGTCCGCAAAATTAATTGCCGACTTTTAAATTTAAAACTAAAGTATTAACTATTTTTTAAGCACTCTTTTCATTGTAGTGTTATTGATTTGCAGCATGTAAACACCTGTTTCCAAGTTGCTGGCATCAATATTTACCTTCGTTTTATTAGCCTTTTGCTCTAATATTTTTTGCCCTAATGGGTTGAAAAGTGCGATAGACTTAATGACGTCTGAAGACGCAACAGTCCACTTAGAGTCCGTTGGATTTGGGTATACAGTCATGCTATTAATTTCTATAGAATCAACTCCTAAAGTTTCTATGACATTTACCGTACGTGTCACTTGAATAGCTTCATTGCCAGCAGTATCACTAACTGTGTATGTCATGGTGTGAGTTCCTACAGTATCTGTACTAGCAGTTGGTGGTTTCGAATAACTATATCTAATATGTTCATCTACCTTAGAAAAAATATAATCACTGTGGGAAGTATTATCATGTGGGAAATATATTCTAAGATTGTCTGATAAAGGGATATATCCGTGATCTGCTAATAATGTACCATCTTGAAGTACAAAACTTACGTTCCCTGAATTATTATAAAGATATCCTGTTTCTTCTATCCCTGAATTTACATCCACAATTTTAACTATTGGTCCGTTAGCCCTTTGCCCCCATCCGTATATTTTATTGTCCGTTAAACCTAAATATTCTGATCCTGCACCACTAGCTATTCCAGTTCCAAATGACTGTGTAAGATTGTTGTTTGACACAATCTGCACCCCCTTCTGAGAAAAAATCTACCCATCGAGTTGCTGTTTGTTCGGAAAAAATAAATGGGCTTTCAGTTAAAATAGTACCTGTTAGATCTCCGTCATAATTATCAAATGCAGTAGCACCTGCATCAGAATACGTTGCACCAACTTCAACAGTCTCTGGATCATTTCCCAATAGACTAATTACGGGAGCATTACAATCACTCGCTGTATCGCTGAGAAGAGCAAATGTCCATCCTGATGTACTTCCTAAATCCTGACTATTTGGACCTGCTATGTAGCTCGCTAGTCCAATTGCTGAAACATCTTGAATTCTAATATAATCTGTACACACCTCTCCACTAACAACTTCAAGAGTTGCAATGTTGCCGTAATTTTAGACTTAATAAATGTCGGCGCATTTAAGGACCCACCAACAATATTCATTGTACTAGCAGTCAATGTATTCGTTTCAGACAGTAAGTAGGTTGCTCCGATGCCTTCAAAACTTAAAGTTTCAGCCGTAAAGTTTCCATCAAAAGTAGCACTGTCTCTAAAGGTAGCTGTGCCACCTACACTAATAGAACCGCCGAAAATTCCTATGTAAGGTCCAGAACAAGAAAAATTATTTGTTACAATGATCTCACCACCACCTCCATTACGCTTTAAGCCCTTGGTAGAAGTTATATTATTATAGGTAGCACGTCCATTATTCCAAGTATAGAGCTGCCCTTTATTATCACCTGTAGGAGAAAAGTTCACATTGTAATAGGTGAGGTCCCATCCATTACTTGTGTTATCTTCACCTTAAAGAAACAGACCGTCAGTTAGATTTATAGTAGAGGTGCCTGCATCTAAGGTAAAATTAGTCGTTGCTCTCACATTCCAGTTCCCATTGGCAACTATATTGAAGAATGAACTCCCTAAAGTTAAAGCACGTACATTGAAATGATTACTATTGAAACTATTAACATTTACAGTATGACTATTTGTATTTAAAGTCCCATAATTTAGATCAATCGAGGAAGCTGTTAATGGATCTTGTAAAGTCCACTCCCCTCCAATACCATTAAAGAACAGACCCCCTAAAGCGTGTCCAGCAGTCGTTAGTGTTTGACCAGTTGTTGTCGCCTCAAAATTTATATTAGGAGTACTCACAGTCATTTCGGATACTAAATTTATAGAGCCATAAAGGAGTAATGTCTTCGAATTACCATTGAAGTTAGGACTATTGGTCACGCCTGTAAAATCAATATTATTACACACTAAATTCTCGCTGTCCAACGTAACTGCCTGTCCAGTAGAATCAAATGAATTGGCATCGAAATAAACGTTGTCTAAAGATGTTGGGATTTGAGTGTGCATATCTGTTCCGCCTGAAGTTTTGGACCAATGGGTTATATCTTACCAGTTTCCGTTGCCACCAATCCAAAAATAGTCAGTTTGAGCGAATCCATTAAAGAATGTTAGTGTTAAGAATAGTAGTGTAATAATGTTCTTCATAATAAATGTTTGTTGTTTGTAAAGTATTAAACAAATGTAAAAACCCTCTTGTTTTTTCTCCAGCTGCCTTCCCCTTTCTCTGAGTTCATTTATTAGGTTTTAGCAACGGATTTTTCTTTTTAACACTCTTCTTTCCAAAGATCCCCATCACATCAATATACAAGTCTTAAATTTTTAATAGCTTATATTTTACGTTTGATCGTCAAATTCGGTTTTTAATTGATTAATTAAACCATAACTTTAGCTTTGGAATAGGTGTAGCTTTTGGTTCAGCATCCTGAGACTCTGTTGGGTCAGCTACATTTTTGATTTGGTTGCTCTAAGTACTTACAGTAGCACTTAATACAATATCTTAGGCATGAGATAAAGAGACAGTTAACATCGTAAGGAAAGTGTTCTTAAAATCCTTTTCATTTCTTAATAATTTTAAAGGATTGTGTTTTGTTCTTTTCCGTAGTGACTTTTAGGATAAACGTCCCGCTAGCCATGTTACTTAAGTTGATTTGGTTTTGATTGGTTGCTTTTACTTTTCTACCCCTCAGGTCAAAGAGTTCAGCTTGTAGTATCTTTTCTGCTTGAATGTAAATACGATCGGCTGTTGGGTTAGGGTATACAAAGATGCTACTTCTAGTAGGATTTATGTCTTCAATCGCAAGTGAAGCTCCTCTAGCACTAGCGGTAACGGCTTTAAACGACACAGCCTCACTAAAGGTATAACTAACAGTATTATTATCCATATTTACATTTCCTTCGTAGGATGTCCAGCTATCGTCATTGGCTTGCAATTGAAGAACAAGGTCACTTTCTACAATTCCAACAAGTTCCCCATCAAGATAAGAGAAGACAAGACTCCCGGTAAACCCAGAGAGTATATCCAGCGAACTGTATACACGAGAAGCGGAAATATTGGCTTCCGAACCAATAGTCTCAGGCGAACGTGATAAGCTATTATTAGAAATTACATAAGTCTTAGACGGAGCAATCTCCAAACCATCAAGAGTCACAAAGCTTCCAGAAGCAATGGAAACTGACGATCCTAAATTGACGGTTAATATTTGACTAAAAAGAAAATGAGACGTAAAAAATCCAAAAAGGATGAGTAGGGGTCTTTTCATCAGTGAGTAGGGGGTTTTAATTTTTGTAAAAATACAAAATAAACATGGTTTAAAAAATCATTATTTACTTACTGTGGTAAATCTTTCAAAAGGTAAAAGAGAATGTTTTGAAAATAGCGCAATTGGGTGTAAAAAAACCGTAACATTAATTTGTTACGATTTATTTTATTTCTTATATATCCACGGTAAACATGGGTTCACATCTCTTTGTTCCTCAAAAGCAATACCAACTAATTCCTTGTAGCATAGAGTTCATGTATCGCTGTAACTTATTATCTTTCACTTTTTACCTGTTAAAAAAGAGGATTTAATCCAGGAATTAGAAAGAGAATAAAGAAAGTGCTACACAGAGTAAACCTCTAGTATATCGTAATAAAAGTCAAAATATTCTATTCAAAATTTGTTCTTTTAAGTCCAATAACGTGCCGCTAAAAAATTCAGTTTTAGGAGAATTTTATCAGATCCTAAATAAAGTACCAAAGAAACAGTTGGGGGCAACTAAAAAGTGAAATTAGCACAAAAAAAAAGAGCTGAAAAGAACAGCCCTTTTTAAAGTTTCAATACATAAGTCCCCCAACTTATGAATGATTTTAAGAAAAAATCATGAATAATCAAGATAATTATACTTCAAACATAAGTATAAAATTCAATAAAAAAATAAATTTTCGTTCAACTACCGCTAACTGTCGACGAATGCGCCTTACCTGTCGATGAATGGAAATTTATTCTTTCAAATTCAATTGCATGCCGCTAAAAAATCCAGTTTTAGGAGAATTTCATCAGATCCTAAATAAAGTAACAAAGAAACGGTTGGGGGCAACTAAAAAGTGAAATTAGCACAAAAAAAAAGAGCTGAAAAGAACAGCCCTTTTTAAAGTTTCAATACATAAGTCCCCCAACTTATGAATGATTTTAAGAAAAAATCATGAATAATCAAGATAATTATACTTCAAACATAAGTATAAAATTCAATAAAAAAATAAATTTTCGTTCAACTACCGTTAACTGTCGACGAATGCATCTTACCTGTCGGTGAATGGAAAATTTATTCTTTCAAATTCAATAGCGTGGGGCTAAAAATCCAGTTTTAGGAGAATTTCATCAAATCCTAAATAAAGTAGCAAAGAAACGGTTGGGGATAACTAAAAAGTGAAATTAGCACAAAAAAAAAGAGCTGAAAAGAACAGCCCTTTTTAAAGTGGATCAAGCCCAAAAGTTGTGGAGTAACTAAAAAAGGCTGAACTTTGTATTTAAAATATTTATGTCTTCAGAGCCATTATTACGAATTGCTAAATTATTACTTCCCGAAGTGCTTGTTACTTATTTTGAACTCATCAAAAACGAAGTTAAATCAGAAGAGATTCACTTTTATTT